>Ga0068713_1000105_pt1 | contig 151698 bp, 132 predicted proteins | sample MTBAKSrepl2MetaG_FD_62223 | JGI IMG/M metagenome (GOLD analysis project Ga0068713, IMG submission 62223) | Enrichment culture microbial communities om Arthur Kill intertidal strait, New Jersey, USA, that are MTBE-degrading - MTBE-AKS2 (Arthur... | ecosystem: Environmental > Aquatic > Marine >... | reverse complement strand
ATCAGCAAAAAATCATCCCGGAAATGAAGAAGCTTATCCGGCTACCGGATCTTCCCGAGCGTTTGACGGCTTTATATGCATCGTAGCAATATAAATGCCAACCGTTATTTGTGGTCATAGGAAAAACCTTACTTAAAACCTATTCGAAAGCAACAGAAAAACGATTGAAAGAAGAGGATCGATGGATTGAACCTGTGCGAGCGGGTGCGAATCCTTCCTACAAACAGTACTTACATGAGTCAAAAGGACGACAAATTGAAGATATATGGGGCTGCTTAGACATTGATAATGAGGACGGTAACGGGAATGTTTGGGAAGATCTTAACCTTACTAATCCTATGGCAGACGAAAGAACCGGCTACCCAACCCAGAAACCCGAGGTTCTGCTTGAGAGAATTATGAATGCTAGTTCCCGCCCCGGCGACCTCGTCGCGGACTTCTTCTGCGGATCCGGCACAACCCTGGCCGTGGCCGAAAAGCTCGGCCGTCGCTGGATCGGCTGCGACCTTGGACGCTGGGCTGTGCATGTGACCCGCAAGCGGCTGCTGGGCATTGAAAACTGCAAGCCATTCGAGGTCCTCAACCTGGGCAAATACGAGCGCCATTACTGGCAGGGCGTCACCTTCGGCGAAAAGAAAGACAAACACGTCACCGAACAGGCCCTCTACGAATACTTGGCCTTCATCCTCAAGCTCTACGGCGCCCAGCCGGTGGCGGGTCTTGTCCACCTGCACGGCAAAAAGGGCCGGGCCATGATTCACATCGGAGCGGTGGACGCGCCGGTGACCATCGCCGAGATCGACGCGGCCGTGGACGAATGCATCCATCTCCGGCAGCCGGAGCTGCATGTGCTGGGCTGGGAGTGGGAGATGGGGCTCTACGACCTGATGGTGGAGGCGGCCAAAAAGAAAGGCGTCAAGCTGGTGCTGCTGCAGATCCCCCGGGAGGTCATGGAGAGCCAGGCCGCGGCCAAGGGCGACGTGCGCTTCTTCGAGTTGGCCTACCTGGAAGCCGAGATTCACAAGCCCGCCGCCCGGCCCGGTCTCAGCGCAAAAAAGGGCGATCCCGCTGTGCAGATGGCCCTCAAGGATTTCGTGATCCCCAACACCGAGCTGATTCCCGAGGAGGTGCGCGGCAAGGTCAAGCAGTGGTCCGACTATATCGACTACTGGGCCGTGGACTGGGATTTCCGAAACGACACCTTCATGCAGGGCTGGGTGGCTTTCCGCACCCGCAAGGAGCGCAAGCTGGCCCTGACCTCCGATCCCCACACCTATGAAAAGCCCGGCAGATACCGCATCCTGGTCAAGGTGATCGACATCTTCGGCAATGACACCTCCCAGGCCTTTGACGTGGAGGTGCCCTTGTCATGAAGGATAAGATCGCAGATAAGTTGCATGAATTGATGCGCCTGCCAGCGGAAACCGAATGGGTCGAATTCAAAGAGGCCAAGAACAACTTTGATTTCGACGATTTGGGCCGCTATTTTTCAGCCTTGAGCAATGAGGCGAATCTGAACCGGAGGGAAGCGGGCTGGTTGCTTTTCGGGGTAACGGATCGCCCGCCACGGCAAATTGTCGGATCGAATTATCGGCGCCAGAAACCGGGATTAGAGAAGCTTAAAAGAGAGATCGCAAAACACACCAATCACCTGACTACTTTCAATGAAATTTACGAGCTGATGATCGAAGGCAAGCGGGTCGTTGTGTTTCAGATTCCGTCGGCTGTCCGTGGTGTCCCGACAACCTGGCAAGGAATCGCATACGGGCGAATTCACGATTCCCTCGGCCCTTTGAACTTACAGAAAATTGAAGCGATTCGAAGGCAAGCAAGGGAGGACTGGTCGGCCGGCATCTGTAAGGATGCAACCATAGAGTCCCTTGATTCCGAAGCCATCGCCCTTGCACGGCAAAATTTTGCCAGAAAAAATCCGAAGATCACCGGGGAGGCAGGCCGATGGGATGACATCACCTTTCTGAACAAAGCCAAGATCTGTATTTCCGGGGGGATTACCCGGGCCGCCATCATCCTGCTTGGTAAAAACGAAGCCGAGCCCTTTTTGTCTCCTGCTGTTGTCAGAGTCACATGGCTGCTTAGAGATGATCGGGGAATTGAGAAAGACTATTCCCATTTTGGCCCCCCGTTGTTACTGGCCGTTAACCAGGTCTTTGCCAAAATCCGGAATTTGACTTACCGACACCTGCCCAGCAGCCAGCTGTTTCCCATCGAGATTTCCCAATACGATTCTTGGGTGATCCGGGAAAGCCTTCATAATTGTATCGCCCATCAGGATTACCTGCTGGGAGGGCGCATCAATGTGGTCGAAGAACCGGATTCGCTGCTGTTCACCAATCTCGGTGATTTTCTACCGGGAAGCGTTGAGGAAGTCATCCGCAGGGATGCGCCTCCTGAATTCTATCGTAACCGTTTCTTGGCTGAGGCCATGGTCAACCTCAACATGATCGATACCATCGGCAGCGGCATCAAACGAATGTTCACAAAACAGCGAGACCGAAATTTTCCCATGCCCGAATATGACCTGGGTGAACCGGGACGGGTGAAAGTTCGCATCATCGGCAAGGTCATTGATGAGCGATACACACGGATGCTGATGCAACGAACGGATCTCAATCTGTGGGAGGTGATCGCGCTCGACAAGGTTCAGAAAGGCAAGCTCCTCACTGAAGATGAATTCAAGATCCTAAAGAAAAAACGACTGATCGAGGGACGCCGACCGAACCTTTTCGTGTCGGCGGAGATTGCCGCGGCTACTGAAACAAAAGCCGATTACATCAGAAAGCGAGCATTCGACAAACAGCATTACATGAAGCTGATTGAAAGCTATCTGAAAAAGTTTCAGGTGGCCACAAGAGCCGACCTTGACAAGTTGATTTTGGAGAAAGTGCCGGATGCTCTGACAGCTGACCAGAAGAAGAATTTTGTCCGCAATCTACTTCAAGAGATGAAAAGGAAAAAGATTGTTCGTAACGTTTCGAACAAACGTGGCTTGGGTGCCAAATGGGAATTATATAAATAGGCTTAATTCGGGCTCGGTTAACGTTGGTTTTAAACAACCTGGCAAATGATATGCTTTATAATAAGTTGAAATAACATAACTAATCAATTGTCTAAAGTCGCGAAATAATTTTCACATTAGATAATTCGGAAGCCGGGGCCGGAACTATTTTGGGGGGTATTTATTGACTTGAATACCGATTAACGGTGAAATCGTACTGGACTGCGCCTCGAAGAATGGTATGCAAAATTTTGCAGACACTGTCTGCAAAATTGATTTACAAAATCAGCATTGGAGTGAGTTATGCCTCGTTCGGTGATTGCATACGATAAAGAGCTGCCGGAGATTCCCGGCCGCCTGCCGTGGCGCAAACCCGATTCGCATCTGGTCAAAGACGTTAACGCCGAAACGGGTTGGCGGGTCCAGTCGGGCCGCCGGGAGAGCCGCCTGCTGCTGGTTCCCAGGATACGCAAGGCCGTGGACGACTGGCGCGACCAGGGCTATCCCGGCGTTTCCGACATCACCCGTCGTCTCTTTGAGTACTGGTTCGAAGAGGACCATGACGTGCCTGGGTTCGGCGTCCCGTTTCGCTATTACTTATGCCAGCGGGAGGCCATGGAAACCCTGGCCTGGGTGGTGGAGATCGCTTCCAAAGCCGACGCCGCGGATTTGATCCGTTCTTTCGCCAAGGTCTATAAAAAGGATCTTTTTTCCGACAACATCGTCTTTCAGACCACCATGGACGGCCGCCGCCAGATCGTGCGCTATGTGCCCGAGCTGGGGAGAGACGGGATTCAGGATCTCCCGCCGGAAAACCTTTGCCGCCTGGCCTTCAAGATGGCCACCGGTTCTGGCAAGACCTGGGTGATGGCCATGGCCATGGTCTGGTCCCACTTTCACCGCAAGAGGGTGCCGGGATCCCGGCTTTCCACCAATTTTCTCGTCGTGGCGCCCAATGTGATCGTCTACCAGCGTTTGGAAAAGGACTTCGGCGCCAACCGGGTATTCTATCAGATCCCACTGATTCCGCCGGAGTGGCGCGGTCAGTTTCACCAGAAGGTGATCCTGCGGGGTGAGGCTTCGGAGCCGGATTCTTCCGGCAACCTGTTTCTAACCAACATCCACCAACTCTATGAATCACGAGAGCAGGCCTGGTCACCCGCCAACGCCATAGAAACCCTGTTGGGGAAAAAACCCGCCAAGGACTTGGCCGTCTCGGTTCATCGCTCCATGCTGGAGCGGGTCAAATCCCTCAAAGACCTGGTCGTGTTCAACGACGAAGCCCATCATGTCCACGATGAAGAACTGGCCTGGAGCCAATCCCTTTTGGCTATTCACCAGGCCCTGCCCAAAGGGCTGGCGCTCTGGCTGGACTTTTCGGCCACCCCCAAGGATCAAAACGGCATGTATTTTCATTGGACCGTCTGCGACTATCCCCTGGCCCAAGCCGTGGAGGACCGCATCGTCAAGACCCCGCTGATCGTCACCAAGGAGGATGATCCCAAGCAGCCCGCCGAAGATCCGGACAGTGTGACCAAAGAAAACGTGGCGGAAAAATACGGCTATTGGCTCCGGGCCGCCGTCCAACGATGGCGGGAACATTATCAAATATACAAACAACTGGGTCAACGGCCGGTGCTGTTCATCATGGCCGAGAAAAACGCCTATGCCGACGCTCTCGGCGAATACCTTCGAAAAACAAAGGAGTTCGGCTTTCGGGCAAGCGAGATCCTGGTCATCCATACCGACGCGGCCGGCGAGATCACGAAAAAAGACCTGGAAAAGGCCCGGGAGGCGGCCCGGGATATCGACAAGGCCGAAAGCCGCATCAAAGCCATTGTCAGCGTCATGATGCTTCGGGAAGGATGGGATGTGCGCAACGTCACCGTGGTCTTGGGTCTTCGGCCCTTCACCGCCAAGGCCGAAATTCTGCCCGAACATGTCATCGGCCGGGGACTGCGGGTGATGGCGCAGATCAGCCCCGACAAGACGCAGACCCTGGAAGTGCTGGGTACCCGCAATCTCCTCAAGGTGGTGCGGGACCAGCTTGAAGCCGAAGGGGTGGGGGTGACCACCACAAAAACCGACCCGCCCGGGCCGGTGATCATCCAAGCGTTGCTGGAGCGGTCGGATTACGACATCACCCTGCCCATTACAAAACCGAGGCTGGAGCATAACCTCCGCAAGCTGGGGGAATTGAACCTTGAAAATCTGGAAGCCATCTATGAACAGGAGGAATTGAGTGACATTTTCCGAGTCCACTTGAAACTGCAGTTTGCCACCACCCAGACCGAGGTGCACCAGGCGGACATCACTGGCGCATTGCCCCAAAGCAGGGAGCTGATCGCCTCCATCACCAACAAGGTGATCGACCGGGCCAAGCTGCCCAACCGCTTCGCCGAACTGTACCCGATCGTTCGAGGTTACTTGACCGAGCGGTGTTTCGGGAATAGCGTGAACCTGGAGGCGGAAGCTCTGCGATCCCACCTGGCCCGCCTTGAGCTGCAGGAGGGGATCGCCAAATATCTGGCACGCAAAATCGCCGAGTTGAGTGTGGAGCGCCGGGCCATCGAATTCGAAAAGGCTGACTTCAAGCTGTCTGAAACCAATCCTTTCAGCTGGCGGCGGAACCTGCCGCCCTTGACGGCCGCAAAAACGATTTTCAACTTCGTGGCCACCTATAATGATTTTGAGCGTCGTTTCGCAGAGTTTCTTGACCGTGCCCGGGATGTGCTGCGCTTCGCCTCCCTCGGCACCACCGAACAGGGTGATTCGGGTACCCGGTTTAGAGTGGATTACATCAAGCCCAGCGGTGCCATCGGTTTTTATCACCCGGACTGGGCGGCCGTGCAAGAGACAGGCGGCAAAGCGGTAAACTGGATCATCGAAACCAAGGGGCGTATCTGGGAGGGTACCCGTGCAAAGGACGAAGCAATAATTTCCTGGTGCCGGCGGGTTTCCGAAGAAACGAACACCCGGTGGCGGTATATACGAATCAATCAAAAAGATGTGGATTTGTCCAGGGTGGGGTCACTTGACGCATTGGTGAGAATGCGCCAGAACAAGAAATCCACTCTTTTGAATCTCAAGGAATGAGGTACTTGGACCCGAGAAGAGGTTTAAACTTCAGAAGAGAAAATGCCATGATGCGCCCTTCGGCAAACGGCACGATGGCTTTTCGCGTGCCGCATAAACGGATTTTCTGCGTTTTTTTGACAATCGCCCTTTGGGTTTGCTCGGCGATTCCCTGTGTTGCAACCATTTACAAGTACAGGGATGCCCAGGGCAACTGGCATTACGCGGACGTCCCCCCGGAAGATCACGGGGCGGAAGCCATGGAGAGCAAAACGACGGATTCCCGTCCGGACAGCTGGGACCTGGAAAAGCACCTTCAGGAAAAACTGAAGCCGAGAAACGTTTTCGAAGGCGCCCGGAATTTCACGGTGACCATTAAAACGCCCATCGGGCTGGGATCCGGGTTTTTCGTGGATGAAAAGGGGCATATCGTCACCAACCGCCACGTTTTCGAGGGGGATAAAAATCAGATCGCCGCGGCCGAAAACCTCTTCGAGCGCGAAACGGCCCGGCTGGAACAATTTAAGGACAATATCCTTTCCCATGCCGCCGACCTGATGGCCTTCGAAGGATTGACCGGGAATCCCCGGCTGGCCCAACGGCTGGAAAACCGGGATATGGACGGATTCCTGGACGCTTATAAGGGATTGGACCGGAACGACGCCGCCCACAAGATCCACACCGACCGCCTGGAGTCGCTGGTGAAAGACTACCGTCAGCGGCAGGAAAAACTCGATTCCCTGGCCCGATTTCTCGGGGAGTCAAAGATGCGTGCCGACAACCCGCCCGCCTACGTGACCGTTCTCCTGGCGGACAACACTCCTTTTGAAGCCAAGTTCGTCGCCAAAAGCCCGGATCACGACCTGGCGCTGTTCCGACTGTCCGGGTATAAAACCCCGCGGCCGGAATGGGGGGATATCCGCCGGATCCCGGCCGGAACGCCTGTGTACGCTGTCGGGAGCCCTCTGGGCCTGAGCCAATCGGTCTCCGAAGGGATCTTTTCCGCCCTGAGAACCGACGCAAAGGGTGCGGTGATCATCCAAAGCACGGCCAAAGTGAACAAGGGGAACAGCGGGGGGCCGCTTATCGATGCCCAGGGCCGGGTGCTGGGCGTCAACACGGCCAAGTTGATGCGCCCGGGAGTGGAAGGGATCAGCTTTTCCATCGCCATCGATACGGTGATCGACGCCTTTAAAAACGAGTTGAAATGAATCCGGCCAAGAGGCGTCATCCAATGGGAAATCGAGAGGAAATGCTTCCGGCACCCTGTGCGGTGTGCGGCAACGACCGGGGTGCGCCCTTGATCCGGCGAAAAGAATGGCGGGTGCTGGCGTGTATCCGTTGCGGTCTCGGTGTTCTCGATCCGCGCCCTTCCGCACAGGCGCTTCAAAAACTCTACGAAGCCGAGTACTTCCTGGAGCAATACGACAACGGGCTGGATCCGTCTTCGGCGGCGTTTCAAAAACGGATCCGCAGCGAGGATCACCGGGTCCGGTTTGTGCAAAAAGCCGTTTCTTCCGGAAAAATTCTGGACATGGGATGCGGATACGGCTATTTCCCGGCCGCCGCCCGCATGGCCGGATTTTCCGTTATGGGATATGAAATCGCCGAGTGGGCCGCCCGCTACGCCCAAGAGCGCCTGCAACTCCCTGTTGTCAACGCCCCATTGTCACCCCGCTTGTTTGCTCCGGGAAGCTTTGATGTAATTTCCATGTGGCATTTCCTCGAACACACCGCCGATATCAACTTCACCATCGCCACGGCCGCGGGCTGGCTGAAGCAAGAGGGCGCCCTGGTGATCGATGTGCCCAACTACGAAGGCACGGATGCCCGAAAAAACGGGGCCGGCTGGGTGGGGTGGCAACTGCCGTATCACTTGTACCATTTTTCTCCGGAAAGCCTGAAAGGACTTCTCAAAAAACACGGATTTTCGATTCGTTTTTCCAAAACATACCACTCGGAAACCATTAAAAACCGGCTGCGCCGCCTTCCCGTGCTCGGATGGGCGGCACGTCCCATCGCCAAACTCTATTCCGGCACCAGCATCGCCGTCATCGCCCGGCGTGTGTCAGTTCCGGCTTGAAAGGAAAGAAAATGATCCTCGATTTTCACACCCACCTGTTCCCCAGGCAGATCCGGGATCATCGGGAACGCTTTTTCGACGGCGAACCGGCGTTTCAGCTCCTTTATGCATCCCCCAAATCCCGGCTGGCCGGCGTCGAGGAACTCCTGCGGACCATGGATGAAGACGGGGTTTCCGTCTCCGTCATCTTCGGCTTTCCATGGAAACGCCTCGACACCGCCCGGCGCCACAACGACTACATCATGGATGCCGTGGCAAGGCATCCGGACCGGTTTGTGGGCTTCTGCTGCCTGGATCCGGTGTCGGATCCGTCGGGTCGGGAAGTGCGGCGATGCCTGGACGGCGGGCTTTCCGGGGCCGGGGAACTGGCGTTTTACGACACCGATTTGGACCATAACTGTCTCGAGAGCCTGGATGCGACCATGGCGGAGTGCCGGGAAAAAGGCCTGCCGGTGCTGATCCATGCAAATGAACCTGTCGGGCACGTTTATGCCGGTAAAACAAAGGCAACCCTGTCCCAGATCGAGTCCCTGGTGAAACGGTATCCGGAAAACAAGATCGTACTGGCCCACTGGGGCGGCGGGATTTTCTTTTTTTCCCTGATGAAAAAACAAGTCAAAGAGACCCTGCAAAACGTCTGGTTCGACACGGCCGCCTCCCCTTTTCTGTACGAACCCGGAATTTACCGGGTGGCCATGGACATCATCGGGCCGGAAAAAATCCTGTTCGGGAGTGATTTTCCCCTCCTCCGGCCCAAAAGGGGCCTGCAGGAAATGGAAACGGCGGGGGTGCGGCCGAAGGAGAGGGCCCTCATCCAGGGGGGGAATGCCGCCGGGCTATTGAAGCTACACCGATGACCCCGGAACCGGAGAGGCCCCCTTTGCGCCCGGACCGGAGAGGGACGCCAGGAGTGCTTGAACCCTTTTCCGGTGCTCCGAAGGGACCATGAGGCGGCGCAAAGGACGATTGGAAAGGATGCCGGAAGGCGGCGCCGAAGCCAAATCCCCGGCAAGGGGATCCCCCTTTTCAGCCCCCGCGATTTCCAGGAACACATCCGACAAATTCCCTGAAAATCCTTTGACATCCAGGTGTTCGATCACCTGCATCAGGACATGGGCCGCGGTGAGGACGATGGGTTTCACGGTGGCGTGCCCCAGGTCGTGGCACGTGACTTCCGAAACCATGGACCGGCACATGAAGGGGCGCAGGGCATAGATCGTGCATTCCCCTTTTTCCAGCAAGGGACACACCCCCCAGTCCGGGTCGCCGGCTTCCTCAGGGACGTCTTCCCCCGATTCGATGAGATCGGCCATCCGGTTAAAGGTAAGGGTGGGGTGAAAACGGGGAAGACCAACGGCAGCGGCGATTCGACCCAAAAGGGTCCGCCGGTCCGGCGCATCCAGGTGTTCGAGGATCCACCGGCCTTCCAGGGAGGTCATGATCACGTTACGGGTGCAGCACGCCGTACAGCCCTTTTCGCACGCCAGGGGATACGGTTCCAAGAACGCATCGAACTGCCGGTAGATCTGCTCCAAGTGTTCCAGTCGCTCGTCCAAGGCGGCTTTTATCCTTTTGGGGAACGCATTATATCTGCCGCTTACCGCCCCCAAAGTTTCCAAATGGAAACTCGCCATTTCCAAACGGAAACGAAAGGGCGGGTTCCCGGCGGGCTAAACGATTTTTTTCAGGCGTTTCCTTATCGGATGAAAAAAATTTAACAAATTGATATCATTACTAATATTTTTAAATTACACGTATTGAGCCCCATATCGAAAAATTCGGCACGGTAATTGCTTTAGGAAATAAGCACGTGCATTTCTTCATCTTCATTTTCTCCTTAACGGCTGGTCGGTGTGACCGGCCGTTTTTTATTCGGCCCCGCCGAGGGCTTCCTTTGCCAGGACCGCGTGGAGGGAATCCGGGAATTCGGAAAGAATTTTCTTTAAATGCACAGCCTTGTCACCTGGATTCCCCGATTTCCCGGACAATTGCGCCAGGATGAAAAGGGCCTCGCTTTTGAGGAGCGAGGCGCCCCCTGCAGCAACCCTCTGGAAGTATCGGGCGGCCTCATCGGGCTGCCCTTTTTCCAGGTAGGCGTGGCCGAGGCCGCTTAAAATCAGGTTTTGAATCAGGGGGTGGTCTTCGTAATCCTCCAGGGCCCGTCGATACGCCGTTATGGCCGCATCCGGATCTCCGGTACGAAAATACAGATTGGCCAAAAGGACCCGGGCCATCCTCCCGGAACCCGTGCCGGCGTAATCGTCGACAAATGCGGCCAACATCTCTTTGACCCGGCCCGCCTGCGGATCCGAGGCCGCGTCTTCGCCCACTTGACGATACGCGGTCATGATCTTTCCGAACGCTGCCACGGCCCGGTCTTCCTTTATTTTCCGGTAATACATCCACCCGGAAACCGCCGCGGCGATGAACACCACCACGCCCACCCCCCAAAGGATCCGGTCCCTGTTTTGGGCCATCCACTGGAGCATCCGGGCGGAGAAGGTGAGAAATTCGTCCGGTTCTTTTAACAGTTCCTTCCGCTTGATCTTTTTTTTGGCCATATGTCCTCCGGTTTGCGGCCGACTCCGAGGATCGCACCCGGCCCCGGGAGCGCTTTTACCGGCGATCCCGCTGTCTTTTGCCGTTTGTGGACCCTTCGCGACCTGAAGGGCGGGCTCCCCGGTAAGGAAAGTATCTGTTTTAGAGAGATTCCCTCTACCCCGCCTGAAAAGCCGGGCACCCGGAAAGCGTTCCGGCAAACGGCTTTACAAATCCTGCGGCATTTTATATAGTTGGACTGTGCTTCATAGGATATTTCGAATGGTGTCGCAACCCAAAACCGACGTCTGAAGGCTTTTCCGCTTGGCCCTCCACCTTACGGTCTTGTCTTTTCGGCGCCACTTGCAAAATTTCAAGAGATGATTATCGTCACGACATGAAAACACGAAACGAAAAAATACCCGATCCAAAAGAACTTGAAAAGGAAATCGGCGATTTTTTAACCAAGAAGTTCGGGGACTCGGTGAAGATCGCCGGACCGGTCGTCCTGCCACAAGAGCTTCCCTTTGAAAAACCGGGTGCGGGCAAGAAAAAGAAAAAGATCAATTTTGATCTCAAACCCGAAGAGCTCATCGCCTACCTGGACCGGTACATCGTCAAGCAGGACACCGCCAAGGCAATCCTGGCCACCAAAATCTGCACCCATTTCAACCGCATCAAGCGGTTTCAAAGCAGCGAAAACGAAATGGGGGACATGGTGGGGCACATCAAGAACAACGTGCTCATGGTGGGACCCACCGGGGTGGGAAAGACCTACATGGTCCGGTTGATCGCCAAAAGAATCGGGGTGCCCTTCGTCAAAGGGGACGCCACCAAGTTCAGCGAAACCGGATATGTGGGCGGGGATGTGGAAGACCTGGTACGGGATCTGGTCCGTGAAGCGGACGGAGACATGGAACTGGCCCAGTATGGCATCATTTACATAGACGAAATCGATAAGATCGCCTCGAGCCGGAACATCATCGGCGCCGATGTGTCCCGGACCGGCGTCCAGCGGGCCCTCCTCAAGCCCCTGGAAGAAACCGAGGTGGACCTGAAGGTCCCCCACGATCCCATTTCCATGATCCAGGAAATCGAGCGCTTTCGAAAGACCGGAAAGCGCGACCGCCGCACCGTTAACACGAAGAACATCCTGTTCATTGTCAGCGGCGCCTTTACGGATTTGTCGGAAATCATCCGAAAACGGATGCTCGATCAAAAGGTGGGCTTCGGCGCCAAGATCCAGAGCGCCAAAGAACAGGTGGACATCCTGAAACACGTCAAGTCGGAAGATATCATTTCCTTCGGATTTGAGACCGAGTTCGTGGGACGGCTTCCCGTGCGGGCGGTCTTCGAACACCTGACCGAGGCGGATCTGCTGGAAATTTTGAAAAACCCCAACAACCCCATCACCCTCGGGAAAAAGTACGATTTCGCCGCCTACGGCATTGATATCCGTTTCGAAGAAGCCCTTTTGGGACGCCTGGCGCAAATGGCTTTCCAGGAAAATACCGGGGCCCGGGGGCTGGTCAGCGCGGTGGAAAAGGCCCTGCTGCTCTTTGAGCGGCGGCTCCCCTCCACCCCGCTGCAGCATTTTCCGGCCACCACGGCCATCTTGGAGAATCCGGAAAAGGCCCTTGAGACGCTTCTGAACCCTCAGCATCGGCAATGGGTGCTTGAAACCCACGAGGCCCTCCTGCAGGCGGAAAAAGAGCGCATCAAGGCCTATTGCATCGCCAACCGGAAGGAACTTTCCGAAAAGTACAACCTGACCCTTTCCACCACCCGCATCGACAATGTGGCGGCGTGCTATTGCAAGAATATCATGGATGTGGGGAGCGCCGTGGAAAAGATCAAATCCTTTCACGATGAGATCAAAAAGATCGAGCTGTACTTTTACAAAAGCCATGATATCAACATCGTCCTGGAAGAAGACGCCGTCGATTACATCATTGACCAGCTCATCAACACCCCGCTGGAGATCAAGGACTTTTACCGGAAGCTGACGGCGGATTTCGAGCTGGGACTCAAGCTGGTCCGGGAAAAGACCGGGAAGAGCCGGTTTTTCATCACCCGGGAGGCCCTGTTGAATCCGGAAGCCCACATCAGCGCCCTGATCAAGGATGAACTCAACCCGCCCAGGCAGCTCGACAAGGACGGGAGTTCCTGACGCGGGGTAATTTCCCAGGGGCGCGGATCCCATCGAAAGGCACCCTCCCAACATGAGCGATGGATTATGATCGGTATCTCCAAGTTATATTGCAATACGGTGGAGCCTTCCGATGCCCTCCGCTACGGCAGGCACTCTTCCCGTCTTCCCTCCCACCTTTTGCAGTTTTCCGCGGACAAGCGCCCCGTGGTGGTGTGGAATGTCACCCGCCAGTGCAATCTGAGCTGCATCCACTGCTATGCCCACGCCAAGCACACCGCCACCGAGGATGAACTCTCCCTTGAAGAGGGGAAACAGCTCCTGGACGACCTGTCCGGATTCGGCGTCCCGGTGGTCCTGTTTTCCGGAGGGGAACCCCTGGTCCGAAAGGACCTTCCGGAACTGGCCGCGTATGCCGTGGAAAAAGGGATGCGGGCGGTGATCTCCACCAACGGCACCCTCATCACCCGGGAGTCGGCGCGCACCCTGAAGGATATCGGGCTGTCCTACGTGGGGATCAGCCTCGACGGTATGGAGGCGGTGAACGACCGCTTCCGGGGAATGCCCGGCGCGTTCCAAAAGGCCCTGGAAGGAATCCGCAACTGCCAGGAAGCCGGCATCAAAGTGGGGCTGCGCTTCACCATCAATAAGTACAACGCCCGGGAAATCCCCAAGATATTTACCCTCCTCGAGGAAATGGATATCCCCCGGGTCTGTTTTTACCACCTGGTGTACGCCGGCCGAGGGTCCAGGCTCGTGGAGGAAGACCTTTCCCACGAAGAATCCCGGCAGGCGGTGGATCTGATCATGGATTTGACCCGGGAACTGCACGACCGTGGAAAGCCCAAAGAGGTCCTCACAGTGGACAACCACGCCGACGGTCCCTATCTCTACCTGCGGCTCCTGAAAGAGGACCCAAGACGGGCCGCCGAGGTCCTCGAGCTTCTCAAAATGAACGAGGGGAACAACTCCGGGCGGGGGATCGGGTGCATCAGCTGGAACGGGGAGGTCCACGCCGATCAGTTCTGGCGGCATTACAGTTTCGGAAACGTTAACGCGCGTCCCTTTTCCGAAATCTGGACGGATCTGTCGAACCCGCTGATGCGGCGGTTGAAAGAAAAGAAACACCACGTCAAGGGACGGTGCGCCGACTGCCGCTGGCTCGACATCTGCGGCGGGAATTTCCGCGTGCGGGCCGAGGCCGTGACCGGGGACGCTTGGGCCCCGGACCCGGCGTGCTACCTCACCGACCAAGAGATCGCTTGAACCGATAAAAAAAGGAAAAACCGATGCTGTTTCCCGATTACAGGCCCCGGCGGCTGCGGCAGCAACCGGCGTTTCGGCGGATGATGCGCGAAACCCAGCTGGGCGCGGACGACTTCATCCTCCCCCTTTTCGCCGTCCACGGCAAAGACGTTCAGGAACCCATCTCCGCCATGCCCGGTCAATACCACCTCTCCACGGACCACCTGGTCAAGGCCGCCAAGGAGGCCTTTGACCTGGGGATACCGGCGGTGCTGCTCTTCGGGATTCCGAAAAAAAAGAACGCCCTGGGCACCGAGGCCTATACCAAGGACGGCATCGTCCAGAAGGCGGTTCAGGCCGTCAAGGAAAAAGTCCCCCAGATGGCGGTGATCACGGATGTCTGTCTTTGCCAGTACACGGATCACGGGCATTGCGGCATCGTCCACGGTCAAACCGTCGAAAACGACGCCACCCTGGAACTTTTGGCCAAGACCGCCCTTTCCCATGCCAAGGCCGGCGCCGACATGGTGGCCCCTTCCGACATGATGGACGGCCGCGTGGCGGAAATCCGGGGAAGCCTCGATGAAAACGGATTCAGCCACGTTCCCATCATGTCCTACGCCGCCAAGTACTGCTCCGCCTACTACGGCCCCTTCCGGCAGGCCGCCGATTCCGCCCCCAGGTTCGGAGACCGGCGGACCTACCAGATGGATCCGGCCAACGCCCTGGAAGCCATCCGGGAAGTCACCATGGATATCGAAGAAGGCGCGGACATCATCATGGTCAAGCCCGCCCTGGCCTACCTGGATGTAATCCATCGGGTCCGGGAGGAGATCGACCTTCCCGTGGCGGCGTATAACGTCAGCGGTGAATACGCCATGATCAAGGCCGCGGATAAAATGGGCGTCCTCGACGGAAAGAAAGTGATGATGGAAACCCTCACCGCCATCAAGCGCGCCGGCGCCGACATCATCCTGACCTACTTCGCCGTGGAAGCGGCCAGGGCGCTCCGGGAATAACGGCGCGTGGAACAGCGGTAAGCCCATGAATCCAAAACCGCCTCACCCCTCCTCCGGTCACGCTCCCGAAAACGCACCGGAAAGCCGGGACGCAGGCCCCCGCCTGGTGGCCTGGGAGATCACCCGGAACTGCAACCTGGCCTGTCTCCATTGCCGGGCGTCGGCCACGTGCGGGCCGTATACCGGCGAACTCGACACGGAGGCGGCCCTGGCCCTGGTGGACCAGATCGCGCAGACCGGAAGCCCCATCGTGATTTTAACCGGGGGGGAACCCTTGCTGCGCCAGGACATCTTCGAGGTGGCGGCCTACGGGACGGAAAAAGGCCTGCGCATGGTGATGGCGCCCAACGGCACCCTCATCTCCGGGGAAATCGCCCGAAAGCTCGCCGGCGCCGGGATCAAGCGGGTGAGCATCAGCCTGGACGGCGCCGCCGCGGAGACCCATGACCGGTTCCGGGGGGTAAAAGGCGCTTTCGACGGGGCGCTTCGGGGAATCGGGCATCTCAAGGACGCCGGCGTCGAGTTTCAGATCAATTCCACGGTCACCCAGATCAACCTCGACGAGATCCCCAAAATCCAGGACCTGGCCGTGGCGCTGGGGGCCGTGGCGCACCATATCTTCCTTTTGGTCCCCACGGGCCGGGGGAAGTACATCCTCGATTCCGCCATCACCGCGGATCAGTATGAATCCACCCTCAACTGGTTTTACGATCAGCGAAGCAAAACCCCCCTGCAGCTCAAAGCCACCTGCGCGCCCCATTACTACCGGATTTTAAGACAGCGCGCCAAGGCAGACGGCACGAAAGTGACGTTTCAAACCCACGGCCTGGATGCTGTCACACGGGGGTGTCTCGGCGGCGTGGGCTTCTGTTTCATCTCCCACCGGGGCATCGTCCAGCCCTGCGGATATCTCCATCTGGATTGCGGGGATGTCACGAAAACCCCGTTTCCCGAAATTTGGAATCACTCCGAAATCTTTCTGACACTGCGGGATTTCAGCAGGCTCAAAGGAAAATGCGGGGTATGCGAGTATCGCAAGGTGTGCGGCGGCTGCCGGGCCCGGGCCTATGAAGCCACCGGCGACTACCTGGCCGAAGAACCGCTGTGCAACTATATCCCGCGGCCGCTATCCTGAAAACCCCCGGCGGCGACCGTTCTTTCCTTCCGCCGGTCTCCAAGAAAAGCTTGCAATCCACGCCCCATTGGTGTTTACTCGAGTCGATTCCATCGTCTTAACGCCTGCGCGGCACATCCGGCCGGCGCGGGTGGCATCGGAACAAGGGGTACGCCCATGAAGATCAGTGAATTGATGATACCGGATCCCATCACCATCACCGAGGAGGCCTCCATTCAGGATGCCATCCAACTCATGAAAACCAACTCCATCCGGCATCTTCCGGTGGTCACCCGTGGCAAAACGCTCAAGGGCTTCGTGACCCTCGTCGATCTGAAACAGGGACTCATTCCTTCCATGGTGGGAAACCTTACCCTTTCGGACCTCATGATCCAGGATCCCATCACGGTGGATCCCGACGACGACATCGAAATCGCCGCCCAGCGGATCTACAAATACAAGATCGGGGGGATGCCGGTGGTGAAAAAGGGGAAGGTGGTGGGGATCATCACGGAAAGCGATATCCTGCGAGCCTTCATCCACATGATGGGACTCCTTACGGCCAGCTCCCGGATCGACGTGGTCATCGACGAAGCCCCGGGCCTCTTCCGGAAGGCCCTCGACACGATCAACGATCAGGGGGGGGAAATTATCAGCGTAGGCATGGGATTGCCCCAGGAAGGAAAGAAAACCTACCATTTCCGGCTTTCCCCCTGCAAGACCCGCCCCATCCGGTCCGCCCTGGAATCCTCGGGGTTTTCGGTCCTTTCCGCCGTCGATTAAAAAACGCCGTCGCTTTCACGGCGTGTCGGCAGGCGTCTTCCCGCCGATTCATACGTTGAACCGGATCTGGATGACATCCCCGTCCTGGACCGTATAGGTCTTTCCCTCCAGGCGGAGGGTCCCCTGTTTCCGGGCTTCCGGGAAGGAACCCGCCGCCGTCAACGCGTCGAAGGGGATGACTTCGGCCCGGATGAACCCTTTTTTCATGTCCGTGTGAATGGTTCCGGCCGCCTCCAGGACGCTTCTTCCTTTTTTCAGCGTCCACGCCTTCACCTCGTCGCTCCCCACGGTGAAAAAGGGGATGAGACCCAACAATGCATAGGAACGCCGGACGACCCGATGGGCGGCGGGCTCCGAAATCCCGAATTCCGACAAAAACTGCCGGATCTCCTCGGGTTCCATCTGGGCGAGTTCCTGTTCGATCTTTCCCCGGATGGCCATGCCCTCTTCCGAAAATTCCCGTCCTGCCGGCGGCGCCGGGGATTCGGAATCTTCTTCCCCGTTATTGAAAAGGATCAGCATGGGCTTTGCCGAAAGAAGGGCGAATCCTTTCAACCGGATATCGGTGCCCAGTTCCGGGATGTTTCGCAATGCCGTTCCTGCTTCGAGGTGTTCCCGGCAGGCCGTCAACAGCGCCCATTGGTCTTCGGGGGGTTTCTTCCCCCGTTTCTGATCCGCTTCCATTCGATCCAGGCGGTTTTCCACCGCCATCAGGTCGGTGAGCATGAGCTCCTGGTCCAGCCGGGCAAAGTCGTCGAAGGGGGAGGGATCCGGAAGGCCGGGGACCGCAAAATTGCGAAGCACGTGAATCAGGGCGTCGCAGTCCCGTATCCGGGAGCCGATGCTCTGGTCGTAGACGCGTTCCTGTTGATGGAGCCCGAGCTGGGGCAGAAAATACGTGACCTGGGCGTGGATCACTTTCTTGGGTTTGAAAAGCCCGGTCAGGACATCCAGGCGCGCATCCGGAACGTCGACGGTGCCGATGCGGTCCTGGACTTTATGCCCCGGATCTTCGCGCATGCCGGTCAGGGCTTCGAAGACCGTCGACTTGCCTGCACCCGGAAGGCCGATGATCCCGATTTTCATGCTGCAGATCTCCTTTTTGCATGGCGCTTCGATTCCTTTTGGAATACCTCATCCCGTGATCCGGTGCAAGCCGGGGCGATTCCTTCTTTGTTCCACCGGAACAAGGAGGCCCCGGTCGAAAGACATATGAAAGGCCGCCCGTTTTCACGGGCGGCCGTCCGAAAACTTGGGAATCCATTTCTTATCGTTACTTCTAAACCGTACCTCCACCCACGGCGAACCCCTTGGGCGTCAGCCCCGTGGAGGACGGGGTCCCGGCGATTTTGGCCAGAAAGGTATCCCCCAGTTTCTTGATATGGGTGTCGATGTTGTCGAAGTAATTGTAATGGATCTGTTCTTCGGCGATGATGTCTTCGAAAAGCTTTACGCTGATGCTGTCTCCGTTGTCGCGGCATGTCAGGAGAAACTGGTTGTAGACATCCACGGTGTGATCCTCCAGATTGGCATCGAACACAAAGACGGCTTCCACCGCCTGTCCTTTCACCACTTTCCCGTCATAGGCGGTGACCGGCTCTCCGCCCAGTTCCTTGACGCGCTCGGCGAACATTTCCGCATGCCGCATTTCATCGATGGCGATGAGTTTGACCTTGGCGGCCAGTTCACCGTAGTCCAGGTCATCCAAGTTGTAGTGCTGGTTCATGTACTGGTGGATGGCCAGCAATTCCATGGCACGGGCGTTGTTCAGCACTTCGACGACTTTTTTCTTCCGTTTTTCTCTTGTGGTGTTTTCCATAGTCTACCTCCTGCGTTTGTGCTGCGATCCGGCGAGATCGAAGCGGTCAAGGTTCATGACCTTGTTCCACGCCGCAACAAAGTCCTTCACGAACTTCTCCTGGGAGTCGTCACAGCCGTAGACTTCCGCCAGGGCCCGGAGCTGGGAGTTCGCACCGAAGATAAGATCGACCCGGGTGCCGGTCCACTTGCGCTCGCCTGTGGCGCGATCACGCCCCTCGAACACGTCTTCGTCTTCCGGGGTCGGCTTCCAGACCGTGCCCATGTCGAGCAGGTTCACGAAAAAGTCGTTGGTGAGCGTCTCCGGCCGCTTGGTGAAAACACCGTGCGGCGACTGTCCGTGGTTGGCATTCAGAACGCGCATGCCGCCGACGAGTACCGTCATCTCCGGAGCGGTCAGGGTCAGCAGCTGCGCCCGATCGACGAGCAGTTCCTCCGCCGATACGGCGTATTTGGCCTTCTGAAAGTTCCGGAATCCGTCTGCCACCGGTTCGAGTACGGCGAACGATTCCACATCGGTTTGCTCCTGGGAGGCATCCGTGCGCCCCGGCGTGAAAGGAACGGCCACATCGTGCCCGGCGTTCTTCGCCGCCTGTTCGACGCCTGCGCATCCACCCAGGACAATCATATCGGCGAGGGAAACCTTCTTTCCGTTGGACTGAGCCCCGTTGAACGCTTTTTGGATTCCCTCTAGGGTCTGCAGCACGGTCTTCAGTTGAGCCGGCTGGTTGACTTCCCAGTCCTTTTGCGGCGCAAGACGAATGCGGGCTCCGTTCGCCCCGCCGCGCTTGTCGGAGCCGCGGAACGTCGAAGCCGACGCCCAGGCGGTCGAGACCAATTCCGAGATCGACAGGCCCGAGGCGAGGATTTTCTGCTTGAGGTCTGCGATGTCCGCCGCATCAATCAGCTCATGATCGACCGCGGGAACCGGGTCCTGCCAGATCAGATCCTCCTCCGGCACTTCCGGTCCGAGGTAACGGGACTTCGGCCCCATGTCGCGGTGGGTCAATTTGAACCAGGCACGGGCGAAGGTGTCGGCGAATTCTTCGGGATTCTCCAGGTAGCGCCGCGCGATGGGCTCGTAGATCGGGTCGTAGCGAAGAGAGAGATCCGCCGTGGTCATCATCGGCCGGTGCTTTTTCGACGGGTCGTGTGCATCGACCACCATGTCCTCTTCAGCCACGTCCTTGGCCAGCCACTGATACGCGCCGGCCGGACTCTTGACCCGCTCCCACTCGTACTTGAACAGCATCTTCAGATAGCCCATGTCCCAGCGGGTCGGGTGCGGCTTCCAGGCGCCCTCGATGCCGCTGCTGATCGTATCGCCCCCTTTGCCGCTGCCGAAGCTGCTTTTCCAGCCGAGGCCCTGCTGTTCGATGGGGGCCGCTTCGGGCTCCGGCCCCACATGGGAGGCCGGGCCGGCGCCATGGCATTTGCCGAAGGTGTGGCCGCCGGCCACGAGCGCAACGGTTTCTTCGTCGTTCATGGCCATGCGCGCAAAGGTCTCCCGGACATCGCGACCGGAGGCGACCGGATCCGGGTTGCCGTTCGGGCCTTCCGGGTTCACATAGATCAGGCCCATCTGCACCGCGGCAAGGGGATTCTCGAGATCGCGGTCGCCGGAGTAGCGCGTATCGCCGAGCCACTCGTCCTCGGAACCCCAGTAAATGTCCTCTTCCGGCTCCCAGACATCCTCGCGCCCGCCGCCGAATCCGAAGCTCGCAAATCCCATCGATTCCAACGCGCAGTTGCCGGCGAGAATCATGAGATCGGCCCAGGAGATTTTCCGGCCGTATTTCTGCTTGACAGGCCAGAGGAGACGGCGCGCCTTGTCAAGGTTCACGTTGTCGGGCCAGCTGTTGAGGGGGGCCAGGCGTTGAGAGCCGGACCCCGCGCCCCCGCGGCCGTCGCCCATGCGATAGGTGCCGGCGCTGTGCCATGCCATCCGGATGAAAAGCGGTCCGTAGTGGCCGTAGTCGGCCGGCCACCAGTCCTGGGAGTCGGTCATCAGCGCATAGAGGTCTTTCTTCACGGCCTGCAGGTCGAGTTTCTTGAATTCCTCCGCGTAGTTGAACGCCCCGCCCATGGGATTGCTCAGGTGAGAATGCTGATGCAGGATCTTGAGGTTCACCTGGTTCGGCCACCAGTCCCGGTTCGAGGTGCCGCCGCCGGAAATGGGTTTACTTCTCCTGCCCGTTACCGGACATTTGCTATCTTCATTCATCTTCGCTCTCCTTTCCTTTTAAATTTGATGGCTTCGTCCCGGATGCACCCTACCCCTTTGTGTGTACCACCTGCTCCGGAATCCGGTCGCGGTTCCGATGGGTCCGTTTTTCAATCGACGGATCGTTCTGAATCGGGAGCGGGCCCCGGGGCCTGCGGTCAAAACATTCGGCTTCAATCGTTCATTCCTGCCCCCTGTCCGGATCGTTTTGTTCCTGACACGTGCGGCAGATCCCAAAAAAATCGAGGCGATGGGTCAGAATCTGGAAACCGGTTGCGTCCGCCACAGCCCGGGTGATATCCTGAATCCCATCCACCGCCGGATCGACAATGGCCCTGCACCGGATGCAGACCGCATGGGGGTGTGGATAGGGACGGTTCCCGTCATAACGATTCCTGCCGTCGGGGAAACCCAGCTCCAGCGCTTCTCCAAGGGATTTGAGAACAAGTACGTTCCGGTACACCGTGGCCAGGCTCATGGTGGGAAACGCTTCTTTCAGTCGACGAAAAATTTCCTCCACACTCGGATGGTCTTCGCTGTGCGCCAGAATTTCAGCGATGGCCATGCGCTGGGGGGTCAGCTTGAAGCCCCCCTTGCGAAGCTTTTCGACGATGGTCGGATATCGCTTGTGAGGCTCCGTCATCCCGTTTCCAAAACTCATGTTGGATATCGGTTATTAATAAATAATAATTATCATTTAAAATGAATATGCGAACCTGTCAAGAAATTTCAAAGGGCACGGGTGTATTTTTTGGATAGGGCCTTCAGGGGGCGGGATGGAATTCCGGATCCAAAGACGGCGGTGGAACGGCGGCGGCGGGCATTTCCAGTCCGTTTGCCTCTGCCTGTCGCGCATAGACAATGACCGAGACCGGAACCAGGACCGCTTGCCCGGCAAGACCGGGAAGCCTGTCCCGAAGCACCCTGTAGGTCACCCGGTTGGGGTGGGCAATGCCCACGGCCGTTCCGTGTCTCCGGGCATATGCCAGGAGTCGGTCGAGCTGTTTTTCAATGGATTTCACCTCGGGGACATGATCCAGGAACACATCTCGACGGGTGAAATCGAGGCCGATGGCCCGGGCCGCCTGACCGGCGGCGCTTTTGGAGGTGGTGCGGCTGTCCACGAAAAAAAGCCCCCGTTCCTTGAGCACCGTAAAAAGCAGGATCATTTTGTCGTAATCGGATGTGATTGCCGAGCCCATATGATTGTTCACCCCCTTGACATTGGGGAGGGTCTCGAGGTCATCGACGAGTTGGCGCAAAAAGGTCTCCGGTGTCATGTCGAGGAGAAGCGCCCCGGGACCCGGGTCCATCCGGGGGTATTCCACCGGCTCCATGGGGATATGGAGCATGACTTCGTTCTGGGTGGCCGCCGCTGCCTCTGCGATGGCTTTTTCAAAAGGGCTGTGGGGCAGGAGGGAAAACGTCAACGGAAATCCCAGGTCGATGAACGCCTGGGCGCGCTGCCGGTCATACCCCAGATCATCGATGATGATGGCGATGTGAGGCGGTCGCTTGGGGGGAGGGACTTTCGGAAGGGATTCCCATTCCGGCTCCAGGGCCTCTTCTTCCGGAAAGATCTCAAAGGGAGGCACCGCGTCCGACGGCAACCGGATCTCGGACCCGGCCGGTTCGCCGGCGGACATGTGAAGGGCCGGGGTTGCCCGACCCAGGCGGATCGTCCGGATCCCGGCCACGCCCGCCAGCACCAGAATCCCGGCCACCGTCCCCACAAACAGGATCCGGACCGCTTGCTTGGCGTTGGATCGCTTCAAGGCCTTCGAAAGTCTTTTGCCTTTTTCGGAAGCGGCGCGCGTTTGACCGGGACCGACTGAACTATCCCCGGATATTTTTGAAGATCTCAAAGCTGATGAGCGTTTCAAGGGCGCGCCGCACCTGATAGTCCTTTTTTAACATCTCGATATCGAGGGGGCCGAAACGGGAGCTGCTGTCCGGCCTTTTCGATTCCGGTCCGGTATCCTCCGGAGAATACAAGTCGTCTTCTTCCTTTCCGGGGACGGCCTCGAGATGATTCTTCAAATCCTTTTCCCTGAAAAGCCCGGATGCCGTTTTGCTCTTTTCCTTTTCCGCAAGGATCATGGGCTTGACTTCGATGTCCGGAACAATTCCCTCGGCCTGGATGGATTTTCCGCTGGGCGTGTAGTAACGGGCGATGGTGTACTTGAGGCCGTACCCGTCCCGGAGGGCTTCCACCGTCTGGACGGACCCCTTCCCGAAAGAGGTTGTGCCCATGATCACCGCTTTTTTGTGATCCTGCAGCGCGCCGGCCACGATTTCAGAAGCACTGGCGGAACCTTCGTTGATCAACACCACGATGGGATACGCTCTTTTCACCTTGTCGGGATGGGCATTGTATGTCCGGTTGTGTTTCTTGTCCCTTCCCTTGATGGAGACCACCACCCCTTCTTCCAGAAACACATCCGCCACGTCGATGGCCTGATTCAAAAGCCCGCCGGGGTTGTCCCGAAGATCGACCACAAGGCCTTTGAACCCGTCGGTGCCGGACTCGAGTTCCTGAAGGGCGGCAGTGAGGTCCCGGGTCGTATGTTCGTTGAAATTGGTGATCCGGACATACCCGTATCCCGGTGTGAGCACCTTGTGCTTGACGCTTTCAATGGGGATGATGTCCCGGGTCAAGGTGTATTCCTTGGGTTCGCCCTCCCCCTCCCTGAGGATGGTGATGCGGACCGTTGTCTTTTTCGGACCCCGCATCCTTTTAACCGCTTCCCACAGGGCCATGCCCTTGGTGGATTCATCGTTGATCTTGATGATCTGATCCCCGGCTTTGATACCGGCCTTGTGGGCGGGCGTCCCCTCAATGGGGGAAATGACGGTAAGCATCCCGTTTTCAAGGGAGATCACAATGCCGATTCCTCCGAATTCCCCCCGGGTATCCACCTGAAGTTCTTTGAAGGCTTCCGGGGGAAGGAAGGAGGAGTGGGGGTCCAGACTGTTCACCATTCCATGGATGGCCTTTTCGATCAAATCCTTGGAATCGACGGGATCCACGTAATTCTTTTCGATCAGTTCGATGACATCGGAAAAAAGCTTAAGCCCCTGGTACGTTTCCTCGCTTTCCGCCCACGGTGTCGGCCCCATGGACGGGACGACGGCCCAGCACGCGGCGATGACCCCGACAATCAGGACCCATTTCCATCTCAACGGATGTCTCTTTTTTAGGCGCATCGCATTCTCCTTTTAATTCACTTTGAGCCAACCTGCGGGATCGATGGGCTTTTCATGGTTGCGGACTTCAAAATACAGGGTCGGCCCGCCGTCCGGCTCCGCATCTCCCGCCGTGGCGATGACCTCCCCGGATTCCACCCTTTCCCCACTTTTCTTGAACAACTCGAGGGCGTGGGCGTAAACGGTAAAAAACCCTTCTCCATGGTCGATGATCACCAGGTTTCCATACCCCCTGAACCAGTCCGAAAAGACCACCTTTCCGTCAAAAACCGCTTTGACGGGGGATCCCGGCGTGGTTTCGATTTCAATCCCGTTGCGCCGGGCTTTCATGCGGAGCCGGGGCGTTTCATACGTCCCGAATCCTGCGATGATCTTACCTTTAACGGGCATGGGAAGCAACCCCTTCATGGCGGAAAAGGATTCGCCTTTGGGTTGAACGGGTGGGTCCTGTGTCGCCCGTTGCCGGAGATCCTCCAGGATGCGCTCCAGCCGGAGGGCGGATCGCCGGAGGTCCTCGATGGCGGCCAGTTGGAGCGCCTTTTGGCTCCGGATGCTTTCCAGCAAATGGGCCTGTTTCTTCTTTTCCGCGGCCATCTTCTGGATTTGCTCCCCGTAGGCATCTTCCAGGGCCAGCTTTTCCTGCTTTTTTTCTTTTAAGTCGTTCACCGTGCGGTTCAACGTACGTTTTTTTTCAGAAAGGGCGGAAAGCACGGCCTCGTCCTGGGCCAGGATCCGTTGAAAACCCTTTTCCATGTAAAGGTATTCATGAACAGACCGGGCGGAAACCAGGAAATGAACGGTTCCCATCTGGCGGAGCTTGTATAAAACCGCCAGCCGTTTCAACGCATGGTTCTTCAGGCGTGCCACCTGTCGGGTAATGGCTTCCGACCGGTTTTCAAGCGAATCGATCTCTTTTTCAAGTCGTTCCAGTTGAGACATCATGCGGACCCGCCGCCGGTTCATGCGGTTCAGGGCGTGCCGGGACTCATCCAGTGCGGAAAGGACGGCGGATTCCTTTCCGGAAAGCCGCTCTACCCGGCCCTTGCGTTTTTGAATGTCTTCTTCAAGGGCCGACGACGTTTCCTCCAGGAGCCGGATTCGACGCTTCTTCGGATCGCCCGTGAAGTCGGGGGAAAGGATGCGAACGTATTCCGGGAGATAGCGGACATACCCGTGGGTTTGGCCGTGGCGCACCTCGAGCCATCCCTCTTTTTCGCTTACCACTGCCACCTGGGTGCCGGATTCCAATACGGCGACGACGGCATGCCGGGTGCCGGGGCCGCTTCTGACATTCAGTCGGTTCGCCAATACGACACCCACCGGTGTCGTTTCCCCGGCCTGGGAAAAGAACGGGCTCAGGGCGCCGAGGGCCGCCAGGCCAAGGATCAGCGCTTTAAAAACCCCTTGAGAGAAAGATAACATCCGATCCAACCCACCAGCATGGCACATCCGAGGATTGAAAACACCGTCGGCAAAGAAAAATACCGGATATCGCCGAATCCGACGGGAAGATACCCCCCGATGCGCCGGGAGGCGATTTCAAACAAAGCGTATAGGGCGCCAAGGCCCACCACGCCCCCCAAAAAACCCTGAATCAGCCCCTGGATATAAAAGGGGGCCGTGATGAAACGATCCGATGCCCCGATGAGCCGCATGATTTCGATTTCCTGCTGCCGGGAATACAACACCAGCCGGATGGTATTGGCCACGATGAACATGGCGGCCACCGTAAACAGGCCTCCCATGGCGGCGCCGCCGAAACGAAACAAATGGACCAACCCCGTGAAGCGATCCAACCAGACCTTTCCGTAGGCCACCTCCTCCACGGATCCCATCCCCTGGATCGCCGACACGATGCCTTCGACCCGGTTCGCTTCCAGGGCGGCGGCATCCAGGCTCACCTCGAAGGTATCGGGAAGCGGATTCCGGTCCAGGTCCGCCAGGAGGGTATCCAAAATCCGCATTCGCTCTTTCATTCCGGCCAGCCCGGCCTCTTTGGAAATGAAGGTGACGCCGGAAACCCCTTCGATCCGGCGAATCCGGTCTTCCAGGGTCTTTCGCTCTATGCCGGAGACATCCGGCGCCAGATATACGAGTACCCGGATTCCGTGCCGCCACTTTTCCATGAGGGAGTGCAGGTTGAGCGCCATGAGGCCGAATGCGGAAACGATCAGCACGGACAGGGCGATGGTGACGGCGGTGATGCCGTTGAGAAATTTATTGGCCGAAATATCCCGCAGGGCCCTTTGCCAAAAACGATACATTCGCTTGTCCGTCTGCACGCAGACCGAACCCGCTATCGGCCGGTGAACAGTCTTCCCTGTTCCAGGTGAATCACCCGGCCGCCGGCGTTTCGGATCAGGTCCCGATCGTGGGTGGCCACCAGCAAGGTCGCCCCTTTTCGGTGGTATTGTTCCAAAAGAGAAAAGATGACCGCCGCCGAATCGGGGTCCAGGCTGCCGGTGGGCTCATCGGCCAGGATGATCTTGGGGTCTCCCACCATGGCCCGGGCCACGGCCACGCGCTGTTGCTCTCCTCCCGACAGGCTCGGCGGAAACGCATCCGCCTTTTCTTCCATCCCCACGCTCCTCAGGACGCTTTTGACCTTTTTCTCGATGAACCGGCGGGGATGGCCCGCCGCCTCCAGGACCAAGGCCACGTTTTCAAACGCCGTTTTATCCGGAATCAGTTTGTAATCCTGGAAGATGATTCCGAGCTTGCGGCGAAGCTCCGGAATTCGATTCCGGGGAATCCGCAACAGATTCATGCCGTCCACGAGTACCTGGCCTTCACTGGCCGATTCGCCCCGGTAGATCAGCTTCAAAAGGGTGGTCTTTCCGGCACCGCTGGCGCCGCTGATCAGCACGAATTCATTTTCGTCGATTTCAAGGGAGATGTCCGTTAGGGCCGCCTTGGAACCGAAACGCTTGTGGACGCGATACATGCGGATGATGGGGCGTTCTTTTTCCCCGGGGATCATTCCTGGCTTTCCCGGCCCATGGCCCGGTCCAGGGAGGCCTTGGCGATCTTGAACGCATACAGGGCGCGGTAATAGTTGGTCATGGCCCGGGAAAGGAGTGTCCGGGCATCAAAGACTTCCAAAGAGATGGCCATCTGCGCCTTGTAGCGTTCCTGGGTGATCCGGAAGTTTTCCTTGGCCTGCTCAATGGCTTTTTCGGCCGTGACGATGGCCTTTTCGGATTCCACGGTCTTCAGATAGGCCTCCGTCACTTCCAGGCGGATCCGGTCCAACAGCGCCGCCTTCCGGTGCCGGGCCTGCTGGAGGCGGCTCAGACGCTCCTTGATGCCGTAATGGGTCCGGCCCCACTGCCACAGATCCCAGGAGGCCACCGCCTTCACATTCCAGCCGCTGGCATCGCTGTAAAGCCCCGCACCCCCCGCGGCATCCCAATCGGTTCCTTCCTGGTAATAACTCCAGGAAAGATTCACGGATGGATAAAGATCTTTCTTCGCAAGCGCCACATCCGTTTCCGCCAACGCCACCTCCAGCTCGGCCTGCTGGAGTTCGAGCCGATTTTCTTCCGCGGTTTCGAGGCATTCGTTCAAACCGAAAGTCAGCGGCGCGTAGTCACGGATATCCGCGATGGCCACCGGCTCGGTAACGGGTCGGCGCAGTAAGGTGTTCAGGTTGGCCTTGGCCACATCCACACCGTTTTTGGCCCCCAAAAGCTCCTGGCGGGCGTTGGCCAGTTCCACCTGGGCCTTCAAAAGATCATTCAGGGGGGTCATCCCCACGTTGTAAAACTGGCGGGCCACATCTTCCTGGTTTTCGCTCAAAGCCACCGCCTCTTGGGCCACTTCCAGCAGTTTTTGGGCCCGGAGCAGCGTAAAATAGACCTCCTTGGCCGCCAGGACGACGTCCTGGCGTGTGAGGCCGTCTCCGACCCGGGCCGCTTCCAGCCGCATCTTTGAAGCCTCGTAGCGATTCTGTATGGAAAATCCGGTGAACAGGGGCTGGGTCACGGAAGCGGCGAAGGTGTATCTGTCCTGGGGCGTGATGACGCCGAGTCCCGGAATGGCAAATTCATCGTCATTGCGCTGATACTGATACGAAAGATTCGCCGTGGGGAGAAAAAAGGAGCGGGCCACCCGCCGGGAAGACTCCGCCGCTTCGATCTCATCTTTTGCGGCTTTGAGGTTTAAATTGGCTTCCATCGCCAGTTGGATGGTCTGTTGGAGGGTCAGGGGGGGATGATTCATCTCGGAAGCAACCCCCGGCCCGGGGAGCATCCAAACACCGGAAAGGAGGCACCCCAATAAAAGCAAAACCGTTTTCCAGCGCCGCTGACCGGAAACCAGAAACCGGTTCGTCCTTTTTTCACACCGTTGTTTTTTCATTTGACCCCCGAATCCATTGCTGTTATGGGAAGCGGACGAACAGGGAGTGCCGTCACCGGTTTTCCCTGTTTCACGCCTCCACTGAAACCCAATCCATCGGCTTCTTCCATTTCGGTGGAGGCTTTATTATCTGATCGGCCCCTTTTAATCAACCCCCATCAAGGTCTAGGACCGAGCGGACGGTAAAAATGGACACACCCCGAGCCATGAAGCAGGAATTGATCCGCCTGCTGTGTGAAAAATCCTTCCAGTACAGCCGGGAACCCAAATTCAAGCTGGTTTCGGGAAAAATGAGCCGCTTCTACGTAAACTGCAAGCCTGTTACGTTGAGTCCGCGGGGGATGCTTCTCGTCGGGAACCTCATCTATCGGGAAATCGAAGAGCTTAACGCGGATGCCGTGGGCGGAATGACCTTCGGGGCCGATCCCATGGCCTGCGCCGTTGCCTTTGTCTCGGGACTGAAGGGCCGCCCCATCAAGGCCTTTTCCATCCGAAAAACCCGAAAGGACCACGGCATCATCCGCTGGATCGAAGGCGATGTGACCCCGGGCGAGCGTGTCGTGATCATCGACGATGTGGCCACCACCGGGGGCTCCACCCTTCAGGCCGTCGAACGGGCCCGGGAGGAAGGGTTGACGGTGGTGCGGGCGGTGATCCTGGTAGACCGCCAGGAAGGCGGGTTGGAAAACATCCGAAACGCCGTACCGGAGGTCTCGACCGTCGTCACCCGGGAAGAACTGATGGCATGCTGGACGGCGTTAAAGCCATCCGGATGATCCCGCCGTCACACCGCCGGCACGATATAGGTGGCGCAGGCGTCGTCCGATTCCCACGCCGTGACGCGGGTCACCCGAATCCCGGGCTCTTCGAGGGCGACCTGGAGCCGTTTGGCGATGATGGCGGCCACATTTTCCGAAGAGGGGGAAAGCCCGTCTTTTTTAAACGCGTCCAGATCGTTTAAAAACCGATGATCCAGTGCGCCGATGATTTCGTTCAGGCGCCGTTTCAGCTCCCCGAAATCCATCAGCACACCGGCGCTGTTCAAGGACTCCCCGGCCACGCAGGCCTCGATCTTCCAGTTGTGGCCATGGAGGTTTTCACATTTCTCCGCCACCATCTTCAATTGATGGGCGGCGGCAAAACGGGTGATCACTTTCAATTCATACACGGCGGCAATCCTTATCCTGGACGGGATGTCCCTCGATGGGGTGGACGTCTAGGCGGTACGCCCACCGACGGTCAGGTCCGCGAGTCCAGGGACTCCCCTTTCAGGATGTTTTTCAGTTTGTTGGAAAACTTGTTGGATTCCTGTTTGGCGAATTCCCTTAAAAGGGATTCCTGTTTCTTGCTCAAGTGGGTGGGCGTCTTCACCAGGACCTGCACGATCTGATCCCCCCGCTTTCCGTTTCGCAAGGACGGAATGCCTTCCCCGTGGAGCCGGAAGATATCCCCCGGCTGTGTTCCTTTCGGAATTTCAAGGGATTTTTTCCCGTTCAGCGTGGGGACGCTCACGGTGTCGCCCAGGGCGGCCTGCACAAAGGAGATGGGAATCTGGCAAATGATATTCGTGTCTTCCCGGTGGAAAAAATCATGGGGCCGGACATGGATGAAGACGTAAAGGTCCCCCGGCGGCGCGCCGTATGCACCGGCTTCTCCTTCCCCGGTCAGCCGTAACCGGGAACCATTGTCCACGCCCGCGGGAATTTTCACCGCCACTTTTTTCCGGACCCGCTCCTTCCCCGACCCCCGGCATACGGCGCAAGGATCCGGAATCGTCTGCCCGGCACCCTGGCATCCGGGGCATGGGGTCCGGACCGTGAAAAATCCCTGGCTCCGGGAAACCTGGCCGGATCCGCCGCAGTAGCGGCAGGTTTCCGGAGAGGTGCCGGGAGCGCACCCGCTCCCGGAGCACGCGGTGCACATTTGATATTTATCCACCTCGATTTGCGTTTCCACGCCCCGGGCGGCTTCCATGAAATCGAGCTCCAAATCGAACCGCAGGTCCGCGCCCCGGCCGGAGCGGGTGCGTCCGCTGCGTTGCCCGGCGAAACCGAAAAATTCTTCGAAGATGTCCCCGAAGCTCGAGAAAATGTCTTCGAATCCGCGGAAGCCAGAAAATCCGGTGCCTTCCAGACCCCGGTGTCCGAACTGATCGTAGAGGTCCCGTTTTTGGGGATCCCGGAGCACTTCGTACGCTTCGGCGGCTTCTCTGAATTTTTCTTCGGCGGTTTTGTCCCCGGGATTGCGATCCGGATGGTACTGCAAGGCCAATTTTCGGTAGGCGGCCTTGATCTCATCTTCCCCGGCGCTGCGCCGGACGCCCAACACGTCGTAATAATCCCTTTTTGTGGTCATCGCTTCCGCGCTTTATCCAATCGAATCTTCAGGCATGATCCATGAAACTAATGCACAAATATGAATTGTCAATTGAACCAACGGGTTCCAGACGTCTTCCGCGGCCTTTTCCATTTTCACCCCAGAAAGGGGCGTCTCAAGAGCGTATCTTTTTTCCATCGCTGGTCGTCTTGAAACGGATAGGCGATATTATAATGGAGTCCGCGGCTTTCCTTTCGATGCATGGCGCTGCGGATGATGAGTTCGGCCACCGTGGCGATGTTGCGCAGTTCGATGAGATCGGCGTCCACCCTGAAATCCCAGTAGTATTCCTGAATTTCATTGGCGATGAGTTCGATGCGCCGCCTCGCCCGGGCCAGACGCTTATCGCTCCGGACAATGCCCACATAGTTCCACATGAGTCTTCGAATCTCGTCCCAGTTTTGGGAAACCACGATCCGCTCGTCGCTGTCGGTGGTGCCCACGGGATCCCAAGGGGGGGGTTCCGGGAAGGGCGGATCCGGTTCCTTCAAGTCCTGAATCGCCCGGCGGGAGGCGTTATGAGCATAAACCAGGGCTTCCAGGAGGGAGTTGCTGGCCAACCGATTGGCACCGTGCAATCCCGTACAGGCGGTCTCCCCGACGGCATACAACCGCTGAATATCGGTCCGGCCCTCCATGTCGGTGACGATGCCCCCGCACATGTAATGGGCGGCGGGCACCACGGGGATGGGCTGGCGGGTCATGTCGATTCCGAACTCGAGACACTTTTGATGGAGGTTGGGGAATCGCTCCCGGATAAAATCGGCGCTCCGGTGGGAGATATCCAGAAAAACGCAATCCTGTCCGGTTTTTTTGAGTTCCGTGTCGATGGCCCGGGCCACCACGTCCCGGCAGGCCAGATCCTTTTGGGAGTCGTAGTCCCCCATGAACGCCCGCCCCGTTGCATCGACGATCATGCCGCCCTCTCCCCGCACCGCTTCGGAGATGAGGAAATTTTTGGCCTCCGGGTGGAACAGGCAGGTGGGATGAAACTGTACGAACTCCAGGTTGGCCACGGTGGCACCGGCCCGATACCCCATGGCGATCCCGTCTCCGGTGGCGATATCCGGGTTGCTGGTGTACAGGTACACCTTTCCCGCGCCTCCGGTGGCAAGAACGGTGACTTTGGCGGAAAAGGTCTTTACCCGTGTGCTCCCCCGGTCCAGGACATAGGCGCCGCAGCAAAAGTCCTCATGGGTGGTGGTGATGATCCCCCGATTCATCCGCGTGGAAACGGTGATGAGATCGACGGCGATGTGGTTTTCGTACAAACGGATGCGGGGATGGTTTTTCACGCGGCGGACCAGCGTCTGCTCCACCTCCCGTCCGGTCATGTCGTGGGCGTGGACGATGCGTTTACGGCTATGCCCGCCTTCCCGGCCCAAATGAAAGGGAATCGGAACACCGGCGGATCCATCGGTTTTTCCGTCCTCCAGGAGACTGAAGGAAACGCCCAGTTCCATCAACTCCCGGATCCGCTCGGGGCCTTCTTTCACCACCATCGCCACCACGTCCGGGTGGCAGAGCCCCGCACCCGCCGCCAGCGTATCTTGAATGTGAAGGTCAAAGGAATCCGTATCTCCGAAAACCGAGGCGATCCCCCCCTGGGCGAGATTGGTGTTGCTTTCCACCACTTCTTTTTTGGTCACCAGGACCACTTCCCCGAAATCCGCCACTTTCAGGGCAAAGGAAAGACCGGCGATGCCGCTGCCGATAATCAAAAAATCCGATCGGATCTCTTCTTCCATCGTCTTTTGCCGGTTGGATTATAAAAGGGAGGAGCGTTTCCGCTGGCGTTTCGAGCTGAACCCGATGATGAATCCCAATACCAGAACACCGGCGCCGCTTAAAAACCATCGGATATTCTGGTGGAGCTGGAGTCGGGTCAGGTCTTTTTCGTATCTTTCCGCCCGCCGGGTCGCCTCTTCGAGGGCGGCGGAGACCGTTTCATATTTGGATTTCAATTCCAGATAATCCGACGCCCCCGTTTTTAAGGCTTCATGGGTTTCTTTGAGGGCGGCCAGTTCCCGCCGGTGGGCGTCGAGTTCTTTTTCGAGCCGTTTCACTTCCTCTTCCAGCCGGACGTTTGTGGCGGAAAGCTCGGTCAGTTTTGTTTTTTGACGCTGGTTTTCTTCTTTGAGCCGCTCCACCAATAATACGCTGGGCGGGTCCGGAGTGAGGTGCCGGCTCAGGATCCATCCTTCTTTCCCGTCCAAAACCTGGACACGGGTCCAATCGTCGCGCTGTTCCAGCGGCTTGATTTTCGTACCCGTGCCCACCATATCGATGACCCGGTAATCCAGCCCCGGACCGGTCCTCAGGGTCACCCGGACGAAATCGTTCACGTACAAGGTTTCCGCGGATGCGCCGGGCACCATGAAAAATAAAATTCCCCACAATATCCACAGCCGTTTCATTCCCCGTATGCTCCTTTCAGACCCGCCGGTTCTCTATGGGTTTGAATGCTATACCTTTTTTCATTGACGCGCCCTCCGTTTAGCATTATCATCAGGGTATGGTCAACTCCGGTTTTCGGCAAATACCGGGTTCCGGAAAGAGGGTATAAGCCTGTTGGACTCCGGTCTTTGGACCCAAAGCCCTTTTCATCAATCCATCGAATAACGGAAACCACCAAAACACCATGATTATTTTTGATTTAAAGTGCGCCAAGGGGCATACCTTCGAGGGATGGTTCGAAGACACGGACGCCTTCGAAACCCAGTCCCGGAACAACCTCGTCACCTGCCCGGTGTGCGAAGACACGCAAATCTCCAAGATGTTTTCCCCCATTGCCATCAAGTCTTCTCCCGGGGTTCAGGATGCCCCTGTCGAGCCGGCGGAGATGCGCCAGATGGTCAAAAAAATTTCGGAGTTCGTCGAAAAACATTTCGATAACGTGGGGTGCCAATTCGCCACGGAAGCCTTGAAGATGCACTACGGCGTGAGTGAACCGAGAAACATCCGCGGCGTATCCACCGAGCAGGAAGAAAAGATGCTCAAGGACGAAGGCGTCGAGTTTTTCAAGGTCCCTTCCCTCACTCCTGAAAAAACCGACACCTAGTCGTTTCGGCGCCGGGATAGAATCCAGCGCGCGGCAGCGAAAAGATCCGGTGCGATGTAGTCCGGGGGTTGCTCCTTTTCTTTGAGCCGCTTTTCGGCGTGGCGTCCGTTTCCCGTTCGAACCAGGACCGCATACCGGCATCCCGCCGCCCGGCCGCAGGCCATATCCTTTTCACTGTCCCCCACCATGAACGCCGTGGAGAGGTCGATCCCATACCGTCTTTGGGCTTCAAGGAGGAGACCGGGTTTGGGTTTCCGGCAGAGGCATCCCTCCTCCGGAAGATGAGGACAGTAAAATACATCCCGGATTTTCCCACCCTGATCTTCGATGGCGGCGATCATCTTCCGGTGGAGCCTCTCCAGTTCCGACACCGTGATCATTTTCCGGTGGACCGCCGATTGGTTGGTGACAACGAAAAGGGTCCACCCGGCCGCGCAAAGGTCGGCAATGGCCTGGCGGCTTTTCGGAATGAAGAAAAATTCCTCCCATCGGATCACGTAATCCGGGGAATCCGCATTGATTACACCGTCACGATCCAGGAAAACGACATGTTTCAACATGGAGCGTTTTGCCGCTACTCCGCCACAACAAAGGCCTCGGGGAATCCGTTCTGGATGAGATGGGCTTCATACCGGACGGCTTCGTTTAAGTCGTGGGTGCGCCCCACCCGGATCCGGTAAAACCGGGTGCGACCGTCAAAATATTCCGAAATGTGAACATGTTTGTAAGTCCGGGACAGGGACTGCACCAGGCGTTCGGCGTTTGCCCGATCGGAAAAAGCGCCCACCTGGATGGTAAAGTTCCCGGAAAAATAATCGGCAGGCACATACGCCGCGGCGGTTGGAGATCCGTTTTTCCCGGGTTCCGGCCTTCCGAGGGCCACCACCTCCACGGGTCCGGTTCCTGTCTGCAGGATACCGATTTCCTTTGCCGCCTTCGCGGAAAGATCGATGACCCTTTCCCGGACGAAAGGACCCCGGTCATTGATCCGCACCCGGATTTCCCGTCCGTTTCCCAGGTGTTTCACCCGCACCACCGTACCCAGGGGGAGGGTCTTGTGGGCGGCCGTCATGGCGTGCATGTCATAGGTTTCCCCGCTGGAGGTGCGCTTTCCGTGAAAGTCGTCGCCGTACCAGGATGCGATTCCGCGCTGCCGGAATCCTTCGGCGTGGGGAAGGGGTTGGTACCACTTTCCCATGACCCGGTAGGGCTTGGGGTATCCCGGGGGGGCCTGGGGCGGGGGGGTCGTCCCGCAGGCATGGAGGAAGACCAGAAAAAAACCGACCGCTCCCAGAAAAAAAAGCCCGGCGGTAAATCGATGTCTTTTACGCATGTTTCGATTCCAGAGGGTTGCGTTACCTTTCCAGAGCCAGCTTCAGGACATCCATCATCTTGTCCATGAACTGGAACTGAATCTGCCGGTGGATTTTTTTCGGGATGTCTTCCAGGTCTTTTTTATTTTGCCGGGGCAGGATCACCGTATGGATTCTCGAACGATGGGCGGCCAGGACTTTTTCCTTGATGCCGCCCACCGGCAGGACCTGCCCCCTGAGGGTGATCTCTCCGGTCATGGCCAAGTCCTTTTTGACTTTTCTTCCCGTCAAAAGGGATGCCAGCGCGGCGAGCAGGGTCACACCGGCGGAAGGACCGTCTTTGGGGATGGCGCCGGCCGGCAAATGGATGTGCACATCCGTCTTGGCGTAAAAATCTTCATCGATCCCGAGTTCGGCGGCATGGGCACGGATGAAACTTAACGCCGCGGCGGCCGACTCTTTCATGACATCCCCCAGCTGCCCGGTAAGCGTGAGGTTCCCTTTGCCTTTCATGGCAGTGGCCTCCACGTAAAGGATCTCCCCCCCCACCTGGGTCCAGGCAAGTCCCGTGGCGACCCCCGGCGTCTGGATGCGGGCGGTCTCCTCCGGGGTGAACCGCTGGGGTCCCAGGTACCGGGCCACATCCTTGACCCGGATCCGGAGGCCCTCCGTTTCCCCTTCGGCGATCCGGCTGGCCACCCCCCGGCAGATGTTGGCGATTTCCCGCTCCAGATTCCGCAGCCCCGCCTCCCGGGTATAATCGGCGATGATGTGCCGGATGGTGCCCCGGGTGAAGGCGATCTGCTTTTCCGACAACCCGTGGGCCTCCCGTTGCCTGGGAATCAGAAACTTCTGAGCGATTTGGATCTTTTCATCCTCCGTGTAGCCGAGGAGTCGGATTACTTCCATCCGGTCAAGGAGCGGGGGCGGTATGGTATCCAGGATGTTGGCCGTGGTGATGAACATCACCTTGGAAAGATCGAAGGGGACATCGAGGTAGTGATCCGAAAAAGTAAAGTTCTGCTCCGGATCCAGCACTTCCAAAAGCGCCGAAGACGGATCCCCCCGGAAGTCCATACCCAGCTTGTCGATCTCATCCAGCATGAAGACCGGATTGTTGGATTCGCACCGGCGCAAACCCTGGATGATCCGGCCCGGCAGGGCCCCCACATAGGTCCGGCGATGCCCCCGGATCTCGGCTTCGTCCCGGACCCCCCCTAAGGAAATTCGGTGGAATTTACGCCCCATGGCCCTGGCGATGGAGCGTCCCAGGGACGTCTTCCCGGTTCCGGGCGGTCCCACGAAACAGAGAATCGGTCCCTTGGAGTCCGGCTTGAGCTTGCGCACGGCCAGATACTCGATGATGCGCTTTTTGGGCTTTTCCAGGCCGAAGTGGTCTTCATCCAGGACCTTTCTCGCCTTTTTGATATCCAGGATGTCCTTGGTGCTTTCGTGCCAGGGAAGGGCAATCAGCCAGTCGAGATACGTGGTGGCCACCGTGTATTCCGAGGAGGAGGGATGCATGCGGGCCAGGCGGTTCAATTCCCGTTCGGCTTCTTTCCGCACGTCTTCCGGAAGATCCTTTTCTTCGATCTTTGTGCGATATTCTTCCACCTCGAATTGGGACTGGTCTTTTTCTCCCAGTTCCTCCTGGATCGCCTTCAGCTGCTGGCGCAGGTAGTAATCCCGTTGCTGCTTGTCCATCCCTTCCTTGACCTGGTTTTGGATCTTGTTCCCGAGCTCCAGGATCTCCTTTTGCCGATTGGCCTGGCGCAAGACCTCTTTGAGTCGCTTTTTTAACTCAAGGATCTCCAGGACCCGCTGCTTTTCTTCGATGGTGGAGTTGATGGTGGACGCCACCATGTCCGCCAGGGTCCCGGGTTCCTGGATAGATTTGGCCATTTGCCCCATTTCGGAGGGTAATCCCGGGGAAAGCTCAACGATGCGACCGAATAATCCCGCGAGGTTGACCATCAAGGCTTCAATTTCCGTATCCTTTTTGTCGACCTCCTGAATGTGTTCCACCCGGGCCTGCAAATAGGGCTTTCCCTCGATGAACTCCTGAACCCGAAAGCGCCGCATTCCCTGAACCAGGAGCTGGGCCCGGTTCTCGTCGGGCTTGGCCATCTTGAGGATCAGGGCGCTGGTTCCCATTGCATACAGATCTTCGGGTCCGTACTTCTCCTTGGAACCCTGTTTGGACACCACAAGGCCGAAAATCCGGTCGCCGGACATGGCCTCATCCACCAGCTGGATGGAATCGTCCTGCATGACCATCAGGGGCAACACCATCTTCGGAAACAAAACGGCGTCGAAAAGGGGGAGAATGGGAAGTACTTCCGGCAGCTTGTCAACGTTCACATTAATGGACGACGGCTGTTCCGCCATGATTCCCTCCGCTTGTAAACATCACTTGTGTTGGCTTCATTCACATGGATTTTCTTCGCCGGCGCGACCGGGATGAAAACCGGACACGTTTTCATTGGACGCATACCTTGGCTTGCACGGGCATTTCCGGTGCCTTGAACCGCAACCGCAAGCACATTTCCCGCAGGTTCTGCCTGACGGCAGTGCTTCGCGGGTTGGAGCGAAGCGGAAGTCCCGCCTTGCGGCGCTGCGGGGAGGCTTCAATCGTCTCTTTCCCGGCCCATGGTCCCGGTATTCCCGCCGGCAGAAAAGAGGATACACGGTGGATTTCCACGGTCTTTGATCACCCTTCCGAAACCGGGACGGAGTGAACAACATCCCTGGGAATTTTGGCCAGGTGGATCCGCAGCAGTCCATTGGAAAAAGAAGCGCTCACCGTTTCGGTATCGATGGGGCTGGGAAGGAAGAGGATCCGCTCGAACCGCCCGTACTGGATCTCCGCCAGGCGGTAGGTGCTTTTTTCGATCCGGGTCAGACATGGGCGGTCTCCGTGTATCCGGACGGCCTTTCGATTGATCTCCACTTCCAATTGGTCCTTTTCCACCCCCGCCAGTTCCGCCAGGATGATGATTTCCTCCGGCGTTTCGTAAATGTCCATCTGGGGGACCCAACTCCTTTCCGAAGTGGTGAACATGGGGCTCACCGGCCGGGTTCGGAAGATATCCTGGAATGCCTTTTCAAAGCTGGCGCTCAACCGCTCAAGGTCGTCTCCAAAGCGGATTTTGATGTAGTCCATGTTGCTCTCCTTATCACCTTCGGATCCTGGCAACCGACATGTCCCGCCCCGGTGGGACACGGAATGCTCCCGCGTTCTTTAGATTGAGCTAAATCCTTTGGATCTCCCGAAAAGGGTTCCCCCCTGCGGGCGGGCAGGACGGCGCAAACAAAATCGGCCTTTTTACGATTCCATCAAGATTATTTTTTAAAATAGCATCCCCTCCAGGATTTGTAAAGGACGGACCCGCCGGCTTTCCTCCTTGATTTTGGCGGTCGAATGCCGTATTTCCCGACCATGATCCTTTCCGGTGCCGGGCGTATCGCGCTCGCTTCTCAGTATTTTCTGCATTTCGGTGTCATGGGGATCGTCCTTCCCTATTTCAACCTCTATTGCTTTCACATCGGTCTGACCGGATTCCAAATCGGCGTCGTCTCGGCCATGCGTTCCGCGGCCCTGGTCCTTTTTTCCATTTTCTGGAGCATGCTGGCCGACCGATACGAAGCGCGGAAACCCATCTACATCCTCTGCCTTTTCCTCAGTACCGGAATTTGGTCCCTTTACCTTTTCTTCGCGGATTTCTGGATGATCCTGGCCATTACCCTGATCTACGGCATTTTCTATTCTCCCGTCATTTCCTTCCTGGAAGCCTTCACCATGGATGCCCTGGATGTGGAAAAAACCCGTTACGGTTCCATCCGCGCCTGGGGTTCCATCTCCTTCATCGCGATGGTGATTTTCATCGGGAAGCTCATCGACCTTTACCGCATCGAAATCATCCTGGTGCTGGTACTTTTGGCTGCCGGTCTCCAGAGCCTGGCTTCTTTTCATGTCCCGACGGTGAAACGCTTTACCAAACAAGAATCCTTCTTTTTTTCCAAAACCCTTTTACAAAAAAAAGTACTCGTGTTTTTAGGATGCGCTTTCTTGATGCTGGTCAGCCACGGCGCCTATTACGGCTTTTTCTCCATTCACCTGGAAGGCCTGGGCTTTTCCAAGACCTTTATCGGGGTTGCCTGGGCCCTGGCATCTTTGAGCGAGATCGGGGTCATGATCCGATCCAGGGCGTTGTTTGAAAAATACACCCCTTTCCGCATTTTGGTTTTTTCCTTCTTGGTGGCGGCCCTGCGGTGGGCGTGCCTGATCTTCGTGCAATCGCCGTTCACGATTCTGATGACCCAGTGTCTTCATGCCGTCACCTACGGAGCCTTTCATATGGCCAGCATTCTTTACATGGATGCCTTGGCCCCCGAAGCGGCAAAGACCGTGGGTCAGGCCGCCAACAACGCCGTCACCTACGGACTCGGCCTGATGGCCGGCTTTTTCATCGCCGGCATCCTTTACGAACCCCTCGGTGCCGCCGGGCTTTTTGCCGTCAGCGGGATCATCGCCCTGGCAGGAGGTGTCCTTTTTCGCATTTTTGGATCTTGACTTGAAGCCACCTTATCCACTATAAGCTACACAAGCCACCTCACTCTTGATGAGATCGTAAAAAGCCTGATATGGGATGGCAACGTAAAAAGCGCCAGGTGCAAGGCGCGCAAATCCATCACTATTAACACCAACCGAAAGGAGGACAAGATGGGCGACAGTGTGTACAAGATCATAGAGTTGGTGGGAACCAGCACGGTCTCCTGGGAAGATGCGGCGAAAAACGCCATTGAGCGGGCCTCCAAGAGCCTCAGGGATCTGCGGATCGCCGAAATCTCCAAGCTGGACATGAAGGTGGAAAACGGAAAGGTGGTTGCCTATCGGACCCGGGTGTTGCTCTCTTTTAAATACGAAGGCGGCGAGTAAATCGTACAGTCGACCCACGGGCTGCCGGATCCCGGGCAAATGAGAATCCCGTGGAACAACGCAACAAATGCATTTCATCTGTTTTATGTAAAAAGGCTTTCCGGTCTCGGTACCGGTGAGCCTTTTTTTCGGCATCCATCCTTTTTTCTTTTTACTTTGACAACACCGATGAAATTCCATATCCATTGATGAAGCGTGTGCCGTTTCGGTTTTGCAAACTGAATTGAGCGCGTTTCGAGTTCGCCACATTGGAAACGATCAGTTCGGTTAAAACCATTTTCTGAGGAAATGACCATGAAAGTAAAAACCGTTCAGATCCTCCGCGTTTCCGCCATGGTTTTGCTCGCCTGCCTTGCCTTTCTGGCCTTTGCCTTTCCACTGCGGGCCGCCGGCACCTTGGACAAAGCGCCTGACGTGACGGTCAAAATCGGGCGGATGGAACAAAGCCTTGAGGTGATCGATGCCCTCGCCGCCGCTGCGGGCACGGAATCCGGGATGCCTCCCAGTGCCATGCTCAAGGGGATGATCCAGGGAACCGACTGGATCGATGCCGCCCGATCGATTGTCATCGGTATCGAAATCAAGGACCCCAAGCCGGACATGGCCCTTTTGATCCCCTTTAAACGGCCCAATCCGAATTTTGAAGCCGCTTTCCAAGCCCTTTTACGCTCCGACTACTATTATCTCGCCCTCCCCCCGGGTGCGGGAATTCCTTCAAAAACCCTGGAACCGGCGCTCGCCGCGGCTGCCCGATCCCGGCCCGACGCCTCGGTCAGCGCCGTCATCCGCATCGACACCCTTTTGAAAAAGGCCGACCCCAAAATCCAACAGGCCCTGTTGGCCCTGAAGAACCTCCCGCCGGACCCGGCCTCAAAAGAGATGCCCTTTCCGCCGGATCAGCTCGGAACAATGGCGGAAAATCTCATTCATACGGCCAACCAGATGAAAACCCTCGAGATCCGGGTCGATTTCTCCCTTGATGCCATCACTTCCGAGATGGTCCTGGCCGCCCACGAGGGGACCGAGATGGCCGATTTGTTCACCAAAAAGGCGAAAACAAGCCGGGTGGAAGGGTATCGTCCCCAACTTCAGATGACCTTTTCGTCTCGCGCGTTCAACGCCGAAAAGACGCTTTCCGTTATCGGGGATACCTTCGGGGCACTTTACCAAAAGATGGGGATCGATTTTTCCAAACTCATCGAAATCAGTTCTTTTTTCACCGGGGAAATGGCGGGCGGCATGTCCGTGACCCAAGAAGGCGTCATCCTTGAAATGATCCATGTCCTGGAAAAAGAAAACGGGACCGAAAACTTCATCGAAACGATTTATTTGCCGTGGCTGACCGATTTCGGCCGGAGCATGCAACAGGCCATGGAGAAACAACTCCATACATCCATGAAACCGGTTTTTGTCCGCGCCCCGGACTCCACCGTTGCGGGCCGCCGGGTGTACGGGGTCCAGTTTCGAATGCCCATGCCCCCCGTGGGGCAGCCGGCGCCGGATCCATTGCTCTTCAAGGCCTTGGGCAACTATACATTCCGGATGACCGTCATGGATGACCTCCTTCTTTCGGCATCCACCGACGAACGGCTGGGGCGCCTCATTGAAACCGCAAAGCGATTAAAACCCGGCCCGGCCACCGGTCCGTTGATGGCCATGGAATACGACCTGACCGCCTATATGGAATCCTTGAAAATGATGCTCCCCGGCATTTCGGCCGCCGGGGCGCCGCTGCCCTCCCTCGGAAAAGTCACCATGATGCTCGACGCCGAAAAGGGGCGCGTTTCTTTAAAATCCCGGATGAAGACCCGGGATCTTCAAAACCTCATCGCCTATGTCCGGGGAAGGGCACCCGACGAACTCCCCGCCGCCGATATTCCGGAACCGGAGGCAGCGCCGAAAAAAGCAACAGGGCCGGTCCCTGTTGAGACGCCCGCCGACGCCCAAAAACCCCATGTCGCCCCCTGGCTGGAAAAAGGGGCCCATGCGATGTTGGACGGCGACAATTCGTCGGCCGTCACCTATTTCAACAAAGCCGTGGCAATGGACCCGGAAAACGCAGAAGCCCATTTCCATTTGGGCGTGGCCCTCGGGGAAATGGGGGACTATCCCAAGGCCGTCGATGCGTTGAACCGCGCCGTCTCCTTGAACCCGGAAAAGGGGCGCTACCGTTACGCCCGGGGCCGGGTGTATCTGTTATCCGGAAAAAAAGAAGCGGCCATGATCGACTTCAAGGCCGCCGCCGAACTGGGAGACAGGGATGCACAGGCGTACCTGGACAGGACCGCCGCCACCCTTCAAAATTGATGGCTTCGTAAATAGGGGTTTTTGGATCAGGGCAGAATGTCGTTTCCGCGCAGAAATCCGCTCACATCCTTGAAAAAAACATCCCAATCCGGCGGGCAGTCGTTGTGGCCGGCGGAATACGTGATCATTTTTCCTTTCTTTGCGTTTTTAAAAAGGGAGACGCCGTGCCGGTAGCCGATGGTCTCGTCGTGATCCCCGTGGATGACGAGCACCGGGCCGTCGAACTTTCGGACAACGGAAAGGTTGTCGAAGGGATCCCGGACCAGGACCGGGGGCAACAGGTAGCGGGGGGCGAATGCACGGATGCGGGTGAAGGTGGACATTAAGATGAGTGCCTTTGCCGGCCGTTGGGCGGCCAGAGCGCACACGGCGCCCCCACCCAGGGAACGCCCGACAAAGACAATGCGATCCGAATCCACGTCTTTCCGACGTACAAGCCCGTCGTAGGCGTTGACAAAGGTTTCGGTCACCGTTTCCTGGGAAGGAACCCCTGCACTCCGCCCGTATCCGGGGTACTCCACCAAGAACACCCCCATTCCCAATTCCAGAAACGGGGAAAAGGCCTCGGGCCAGAAATCGATGCGCTCCCCGTTTCCGTGGGCGAAGAGGATCGTGGGTACCGGCGCCTTTGCAGACGCTTTCTCCGGCATCATCAGATAGGCTTCCACGGAACCGAAAGGGGTCTCGATCCACAGCCTTTCCGTGCCCGCCGGAAGCGTTACATTTTCAGGCGGAGTACCCACCATAAACCGGGGAAAAAGCAACTGCCGCTGGAGGAAAAACAACACCCCCCCGTAGGCCACATAAAGCCCCCCGATGCCCAGAAGGATTTTTCCCGCAGTCGACAGTTTCATGACGGAGGCGCCTGCATCACTCCTTCAACAACGTTTACAAGATCGTAAAAAGGCTTTTGTGAGCGCCGTTCAAGCTTTTTCGGAAAAAGAGCGCCAAAGGGTTGCGCAGCGAACAAGATCGGCCTTTTCACGATTTCAACAAAGTTGGAATCATAAAGGTCAACATGACGAAGAATGCCGTGCAACGCTGCAGGTGGGCGTTTTACGAAGCCATCGACAAAGACCGGAGCCGGTCCAGGTTGATGCGGTCCCAATCCGTGTCCCCTTCTTTCTTTGGCGTTTCGATGATCTTGGGAATTCCTTGGAACCGGGGATCCTGCATGATGAATCGAAAGGCTTCCAGGCCGATTTGTCCCCGGCCGATGTGTTCATGCCGGTCCACCCCGGAGCCGAGTTCCCGTTTGGCGTCGTTGAGGTGGATCACGGCCAGCTGTTTAAGGCCGATGATTTCATCGAAAGCGGCCAGGGTCTTTTCATAGGCGTCCCGGGTGCGGATGTCGTATCCCGCCGCAAAGATGTGGCTCGTATCCAGGCAGGCCCCCATCCGTTTTGGATCCGTTATCCCTTCCATAATGGATCGAATATGCTCGAACCGCCCCCCTACGCTGGAGCCCTGGCCCGCCGTGGTTTCCAGCAGCAGCCGCGTTCGGGGCGCCTTGAGTTCCCCAAAGACGTGATTGACTCCCTCGGCGACCCTCCGGATCCCCGCCGCCTCTCCGGCGCCCATGTGGTTTCCTGGGTGCAGGATCAGAAACGGAAGGTCCAGCGCCGCGCACCGCTCCAGTTCCCGGGCAAGGGCGGCCACGGACATCCGGTGTTTTTTGGGTTCCGGGGAGGCCAGATTGAGAAGGTACGCCGCATGGGACGCGATCCGGGTGATTCCGGTTTGAGCTTTGGCCTTTTCGAAGGCCAGGATCTCTTCCTGGGAAACCGTTCGTTCCTTCCAAGTGCTCGCATTTTTCGTAAACATCTGCAGGGCGGTGCACGCATAGGCGGCGGCGTCATAGACGGCCCGGTCCAGCCCCTTGGCGATGGAAAAATGGGCGCCCAGCAGGATCCGTTCGGCTTTATGAAAATCTGTTTTCATTTTTACAATTTTGTATTATTCTTGAATCCGTTTTCGGCGCCCCCGCCATGCGGCGGACGGCGCGTATTTTATTGAAACCCCGTATCCACGGCCGGGATTCAACCGGTCGTCCACCGGAGTGCGGCATGCAGCGCATCGAAGACGTCACCCTCTTGTATGAAATCAGCAAGACCCTCCATGAGCACCTGGACCTTCGCAAGTCCTTATACCGGGTTTTGGAGATCCTGTCCAATTCCATGAACATGGCCCGGGGGACCCTTTCCATTTTGGATCCGGTGAAAGACGAGATCAGTATCGAGGTGGCCCACGGCCTTTCCCGGTCCGCCATCGAGCGGGGGAAATACAAGCCCGGGGAAGGGATCACCGGTCGGGTTATCCAGACCGGGAAATCCATCGTCATCCCCAAAATCAGCCAGGAGCCCCAGTTCCTGGACCGCACCGCCTCGCGAAAAAACCAAAACGGCCGGGAGCTTTCCTTCATCTGCGTGCCCATTAAAAAAGGGAAACGGGTCATCGGCGCCTTAAGCGCGGACCATCCCTATGACCCGGCCTATCCCCTGGAAGACGGCCTCCAATTGCTGTCGGTGGTCGCCACCATGATCGCCCAGCACGTCATCAACCTGGAAACCATCCGGCTGGAAAAGGACCAGCTCCGGGAGGAAAATATCCGCCTGCGAAACGAGTTGACCCATCGGTACCGGTTCACCAACATCGTGGGAAATAGCAACAAGATGCGGGAAGTCTTCCAGATGATCTCCCAGGTGTCTCAGAGCAATGCCACGGTGTTGATCCGGGGGGAAAGCGGAACGGGCAAGGAACTGGTGGCCAACTCCATCCATTACAACAGCCCCCGGGCCAAGAACCCCATCGTCAAGGTCAACTGCGCGGCCCTTCCCGCCACCCTCATCGAAAGCGAGCTCTTCGGCCACGAAAAAGGGGCCTTCACCGGTGCTATCCGGCAAAAAATCGGCAAGTTCGAACTGGCCGACAAAGGCTCCATCTTTTTAGACGAAATCGGCTCCATCGATCCGGAGGTCCAGGTAAAACTCCTCCGGGTACTCCAGGAAAAAGAATTCGAGCGGGTGGGGGGACACAGGACGTTAAAGGTGGATGTCCGGATCATCACCGCCACCAACAAGGACCTGGAAAAGGCGGTGGAGGAAGAAACCTTTCGGGGGGATCTGTACTACCGGCTCAACGTCTTTCCCATCTACATGCCGCCGCTGAGGGAAAGAAAAACCGACATTTTGTTGCTGGCGGATTTTTTCCTGGAAAAGTACGCCCGGGAAAACCACAAGGACATCCGGCGCTTTTCCACGCCGGCCATCGACATGCTCATGCAGTACCACTGGCCTGGCAACGTGCGGGAACTCGAAAACTGCATCGAACGGGCGGTGCTCCTGTGCGAAGAAGGGGTCATCCACAGCTACCATCTTCCCCCCACCCTCCAGACCGGGACCGAATCGGGCACGCTGCCGGCCCGCTCCCTGGAAGAAGCCGTGGAGAACCTGGAACGGGAGATGATCATCGACGCCTTGAAAAACACCCGGGGCAACAGCACCCGGGCCGCCGCCCTGCTCAAGACCACCCTGCGCAAGTTCAACTACAAGGCCAAGCAGCACGGCATCGACTACCGGCAGTACCGGTAAGGATGGGGGTTGACGAACGGTAAATATATAGTTATTGTAGTTACATTCAAATGTAATCTCAATGGTATTTTGGAGACGGAAATGATCCCTCGGCAAGTCGGTATAAGGGAAGCAAAAATTCAATTAAGCAAATTGGTGAAATGGGTGAAAAACGGCCGGGAAATCATCCTGACCGATCGAGGAAGACCCGTGGGAAAGATCGTACCCATGGACAAGGAAGCGCTGCCGCTTTCAGACCGTATCCGCCATTTGGAAGAACAGGGCGTTTTGGTTCCTCTTGAAGGCAAATCAAAAAGGAGCCTCCCTGTTCCGATTCCGCTTTCAAACGAATTGGCCCAAAAAATATTGCAGGAAGATCGGAATCATGCCCCCTGAGGCGGAAAGCGTTTTCTACTGGGATACTTCGGCGATTCTGTCGTCTCTTTTCACCGATCGGCACAGCGCCAAAGCAAAGGATTGGATCGAAAAAGCCGGTTTCCATTTGATTTCCTCGCTGGCCTATACAGAGACATGCGCCGTCATCGGCCGGTTGAAGGGGGAAGGCCATGTCACCGACACCTTGATCCGCGCGGCCTTTGACATGCTGAACCAGGGGCCGTGGCGATTCACCACCGCGTGGCCTGATTGGAAAACCGTTCAATCGCTATCGATGAAATGGCCTTTGAGAGGTGCGGATCTCTGGCATCTGGCCACCGCCGTCAGCCTCCGGAGCCGATTGCCTGAACTTTTGATATTGACTTTTGATCGTAAACTCCAAGCGGCCGTGAATGGCGAGGGGCTCGCAGCACTTTGACCGGAACGCTTCCCGCAAGCCCCGCTTTTTTAGGCGGAGTCAAGAGAATCTCTCAAAAAAACAGGTGATTTCCTTACCGATAAGCCCCGCCCTTCAGGGCGGGAGGGCGCCACAAAAGATTTCGAAAATTCTCCCCCCAGCCGGCTTCTGCGCCCGGAAAACCCCCCGGGGAACCGCCCCGGTCCGCCCCCAAACGACAGGGCGATATGGCGGAAAACCGAGCCCTGGGCCGCGTATTTCTACGACAAAGGGTGTTCGGCGAAACGAATCTTGATTTCCATATTATGTAATGTTATAAATCGGTTATGGAAAAAGTCTGGGTAAACAAAGCCAAGTCGTTTGACGAGGCCAAGCGATTTGAACGGCAATATTACCAAAGCTTGTCTGCCGTTGAACGCCTGGAAGCTGTTCAGTTTCTTCGCGAAACCCATTTTCGATTATCCGGAGCGGTTCTCGATGAAAACGGAAAAAGACTACGAAGAGTTCTTAGCGTTATTGAACAAATATAATGTGAAATATTGCATTATCGGCGCCTTCGCTCTGGCATTTTATGTAGAGCCCAGATACACGAAAGATATCGACATCCTGATCGAAGCCAGCACTGAGAATGCAAAAAACATTCTGCGTGCCCTCCAAGAGTTTGGATTTGGCTCCTTGAAACTCACCACAGTCGATTTCTCAACGCCGGGAAAGATCATCCAACTCGGTTACGAACCCGTACGTATCGATATTATCACATCGATTGAGGGTCTGGATTTCGCCGATATATGGGAAAAACGGGTCCGGGGGACTTACGGCGAGCAGACGGTTAATTTCATCGACCGAACAAACCTGATCAGATCCAAACAGATCTCCAACCGAATCCAGGACCTACACGATCTCAATCGATTGCAGGAAACCGACTAGCGCGCATATTGGATGGACGACGCCGCACGCTGTGTATATACAACTCACAGGCGGGCGGATTAAACCACTAACGGCTCAAAGCCTACTCCCTCGATCCCTGGGGCCAGTTCCGGTTCGTAACGGACCCCACCTGGCGGGCACCGGATGGGGCATAAAAAATGGACCAGAAATTTCGCTTTGCATTCGTTTCCAACTCTGCAGAAATCGCCGCAACGGTCAAGGCCTTCTGCGATTCTTCCACCGAGGAAATGGAAATCCACCTGGCCACCATGGAAGAGGCCGTGCCCGTGGCCCGGAAGCTGCTGGCCCAGGGGGTGGAAGTGGTAATGGGAGGCGGTGCCACGGGCAGGCTCCTCCGAAAATCGTTGGACCGGCCGGTAGTCACCATCGCCCGCACCCCCCTGGACGTGCTGCGGGCCTTGATCAAGGCCCGGGATACGAGCAAAGACATCGTGCTCACCAGCTTCGACACGCCCGCCGAAGGCATCGACGTCTATGAGAGCCTGCTGGGCGTCAAGATCGATCAGGTCGTATTCAAGACTACCGCCGAATTGGCCCGGGGCATCGAGCGCAAGATACGGCAAGGCAGAAAAATCGTCGTGGGAAGCGGGATCTGCCGGGAGATTTCCCGTTCTTTTTCCGTGGAAGGGATCGTCATCTACCCTTCGATCGACGTGATCGTCCGTGCGTTAGAAGAGGCGAGAGCCATCGCCCTGGCGCAACGAAAGGAGCGGAGCGACGCCCGGCGGCTGAACGCCATTCTGCAGGCCATCACCGAAGGCATCCTCAGTATCGACGCTCAGGGGAAAGTGACCCTTATCAACGAGACTGCGGCCCGAATGTTCGGTCTGGCCCCGGAAAACGTCGTCGGCATGCCGCTTCCCGACATGGTGCGGGGGATGGGATTGCTCGGGGTTCTTGAAAGCGGCGAACCGGATATCGACCAGATTCGGCGGGTGGCCGGAAACGACCTGGTGGTCAATACCCTTCCGGTGAAGGTGGATGGCAAGATCCAGACCGTGGTATCTTCGTTCCGGCTGACCGCTCGCATTCAGTCGATCGACCGAAGACTCAAAGAAAAACTTTACACCAAAGGGTTTGCCGCCCGATACACCCTCAATCACCTGAAGGGCGAATCACCGGCGATGGTCCGGATGAAGGACAAGGCCGCACGCTACGCCGCCACCGACGCAGCCGTGCTCATTTTGGGCGAAACTGGAACCGGAAAGGAAATCGTAGCTCAGGCCATTCACAACGCCAGCCCGCGGCGGGACAATCCCTTCATTGCCGTCAACTGTGCCGCCCTGCCCGAAACCCTGCTCGAAAGCGAACTGTTCGGCTACGAGGAAGGAGCATTTACCGGCGCCAGACGCGGCGGCAAACCGGGGTTGTTCGAACTGGCCAACGAGGGTTCGCTCTTTCTGGATGAAATCGCAGACATCTCACCGGGGCTGCAGGTTCGTCTGCTTCGAGTAATTGAGGAGCGCGAAGTCATGCGTCTCGGCGGGGATCGAATCGTCCCCGTGGATGTGCGGCTGGTCAGCTCCACCTGGTGCGATTTGGCAGGGCAGGTCTGCCGGAACCGGTTTCGCGCTGATCTTTACTTCCGCCTGGCCGTTTTGCAGTTGGAGGTGCCCGCCCTTCGCCACCGCCCCGAGGACATTCCGCTGCTTCTCTTGGTGCTTCTTCGCCGCTGTGGCATATCGGAAACCGTCATCCACACCCTGTTCACACCTGAGATCGAAATGCAGCTTTCCGCCTACCGATGGCCCGGCAACGTGCGTGAGCTTGATTCGCTGGCTCATCGTTTTGCCGCGCTGGAGTCGAGCACCGATGGAGACAAGAGCGAGCTGCTGATGCGCCTTCTGGGCGAGATACAGAATGCGGGCTTCGATGCGGTTGCACCCGGGGCCACCGAAACCGAACCTGCTGCTTCAACCGGTGCAGTGTTGAAGCAGCAGGTGGCCGAATTCGAAAGCCGAGTTATCCGGCAGGTACTGGCCGAGTCCGGCAATGACCGGCAGGAGGCAGCACGCCGCCTGGGAATCAGCGTCAATACCTTGTGGCGGAAACTGAAAAAATAGAGACTTTGAAAGAAGAGACAAACTCGGTCAGTGGGAGGTTTTCCTTCCAACGTTGAAAAACTCGAAGCCAAGTGTCCGGAAAACCATACAGGTCCAGGATTTAGAAAATAATCCAAGCCGACCTTTTCTTTCAGGAGCGGATTGAAGCAACGCAGACTTACCAATAGAATATGATGTGATAGACCGCGACAGCGATCGCCCCGGCCAGAAAAAAGAAGGGCAGGAAGGGCAGGAGCTTGATTCCCAAGTTTTTCATGATCCCTCCATCAGACCTTGAACGGCAGCGGCCAGAAATAGTTGATCACGTAAAGCACTCCCACCAGGATGGTGACGGCGCCCAGCATGGGTTTCAGGATCTTTTCGGGGATGAAGCGCTGGGTCTTGGCCGCCAACCACGCGCCCAGAACCGCCCCGCAAGCGACGAACAGACCGAAACTCCAGTCCGGCTGGGCCCGATGGCCGGCCAAGACCGGCACGATCACCGCATAGGATACCAGCCCGGTCAGAGACAAGGTGATCACAAAGGGGATGGTCGCTGCCACCAGCACGTACATGGGAAGTCCGAACAGTGTGACCATGATGGGCACCAGCATGAATCCGCCGCCCACGCCCAGCGCAGAGGCGACAACGCCCACCAGGAACCCAATGAAGACCATCAACGGCACGTTGAAGCTCTGAGTCTCTCCCCAGTAGCGGATGGTCACCTTCCGCCACGATTTTTCCACGGTTTCGATGGCGAAATCGTCCGGCAGGCCGCTGGCTGGCTGGCCGGTTTTAATCCGCTTTCGCATCAGATCGTCGAATTTTTCCTTGAACAAGCGGGAGTTCGAGTTTCGATTCAGGTACCATGGCGTCACCTGCAGAAACAGGTGCACCGCCATGATGACCAGGCAAAGCCCGATCACCGCCTTGAAAGGCTCGGGATCGTCCAGCAGATAGACCCGAATGAAGGGGCCGATGGGCGATCCTAAGATCGCCCCGATGCACAGTCCCATGGCCAGGTCGAGATTCCACTGTCTGTTCCGGTAGTAGCCCAGAAGAGCGCCGAAAGGATTCAAGAACGTGGTGATCAACCCGGTCGGGCTCACGCTCACGTTGGTAAACTGTAAGATGGACATGGAATAGGGAAGGGAAAAAATCCCGCTGGCCTCGCCGACGATTCCCATGGTGTAACCCGTCCACACACCCATCCAGAACAAGTGCCAGATCGGCACCCGAATTCCCGCCACCCCGAAGGGGAGTTCTGCGCCTGCCAGGTAGCCGTGCTGCCAGTAGCTGGCGATGACACCCAGCACGAACACGCCGAGGATAACGGGAAGCTGGTCGCGCAGGAACTCTCTCAGGATCGGATGTTTTTTCCCGACTTCGTCCTTGATCTCTTTTTTCATATCAGTGTCGGCCCTTTCGAGCATTTCCTTATCTTTCGAGCGTGTGGTCTGAACCAGATCGGATGTGATTGACCCAAAGACAAGGATTTCAAAACCTCGAATATGGAATCTTAGTATCGGCCAAACGCTTAAAAATTTGTATATGATGATTACATGCCCGGGGGCATGATGTAGAGGTCAAGCTTAAGCACCACCACGGTGATCACGTAGTAGAGAAACGTTATCAGGATCGAGATGATTCCTGCCCCGATTCCGTATACGAACATCCGCTTCAGGTTGGCCCCGAATCCGGCCACGATGCCTTGCGCGCCTGTGGAGGACGCCACGGCAAAGCTCCATGACAGGGCGGATCCGGCGATCCAGATAAAGGCCACCGCACCGTATTCCATTCCGTGCCAATTCTTGAAGGCTTCGATGACCAGCGGGATCATCACGCCGGCTGCGGCAGTATCAGAGGTGACTTGGGACAGCACGTTGGAGCCAAGGGTGAATCCGAAGATGGCGGCTACGTCGCCGGAGGCGATGAACGGCTGCAGCCACCCGGCCACCACGTCGCCGGCACCGGTCTTGGTCAGGATGCGGCCGAGGGCCACCGCACCGGGCCAGATGAAGATAATGGCGATGGGAAAGTGCTTCACCACGGTCGGGATCGACAAGATGTTTTCGCCGGCATTGGTCCTTGCCGGCCAGAAGTAAAGCACGATGGCAAAAATGAAGAACAGCGGCGAGGGATGCATCCATTTCCAGCCAGAGCCGCTGACGTAATCGACATACAGGGGCCGTAGCAGGGCCAGGAGCACGATAACCACGAAACCGTAGAAAACCACCATTTCCTCATATTTCATGGATCCCATCGCCTTGAGTTCTTCACGGTAGAAATCCCTGCTGCCTTTGAAGAACGTCAGTTCGGGCTTCATGAAGAAATAGGTGTAGGCGCCCACGGCCGCCATGACGCATAACGATATCGGAATCATGCGGATAGACCAGTCGATGAAGAAAACCTCCCGGCCGATGTATTTTTCCAGAAAGGCAAGGGTCACCACTGCCTGGCCGCCGCCAAGGGGTGTAGTCATCCCGCCGACCGACGCCCCCCAGGCCACTGCGATGAGGATGTTGGAGGCTGCCTTGGAGTTCCAGCGCTGGTCGAAGGACTCATAGCCCGCATACAGCAATGAGGCCGCAGCGATGGGGGCGAACACCGCTGCCACGGGAGTGTTGCCCATGACGAAGCTGACCAATCCCGTCAGGAGAAACCAAGCCAGCATCTGAGTCTGCACCCGGTTGCCAAACATCAGTAAAAATTTCAGGGCTAGCCGTTTGGCAAATCCCCACCTGGCCCAGGTGGCTGTCACCAGCGATGCGCCGACGATCAAAAAGGCGTGCTTGTGGGCATAGGCCTCCATCACTTTCTGCACCGGCATGTACGGGTAAAACGCGACCACGAACAAGGGCACTAGGCAGGTGATCTTGATGTCCACTGCCACGGTGACCCACCAGTAGACCATCCAAAAGAGTATGCCGAAGCCGATCCGGGCCTGTACGGGACCCAATACGGGCAGAAAGAGGGCAACGACGAATACAGTCGGCCCCATGATCTGATGGACCCGCTTTCCCGTCCCCCCTTTGTCGCTTTGAACTGTTTCGGTGGCTGCCATTTTCGATAATCCTCCTCTCTTTCGGAAAAAAGCTGCTATCGCGCCTCATTTTATTCCATCCGATTCCTCCAACAGTTACAGCGCCGCCTTTCCCGTGTATTTGCGCTTGACGGCGAAGTACTCCTTCCACTTTCGCCAGGCGCGCTGCCCCTCGATCAGCTCTTCGTGGGGGGTCCCGATGGGAAAGGGCTTCGGGACATCTTTTTCGCTCCACAGACCCTGCTTCCTTCGCGCTTCGCGCTGATCGATGATCCAGTCGTTGTAACTTTCGTAGACGATGTGGCCTTCCGGTCCGTCCAGGGTGCAGGCCCGGATCCGGCCGTCCCATTCTCGGTACTTGTGCTCTTCTTCGTCACTGACAGGTTGCGGCTCCACGTCCAAGTCGTAGCCTTCTTCAACCAGCTCTTTGCCGGCTACATGGGCAAAGATCCGCTGGTCACGTCGGCTGAGCAGGTCCTTGTAAATGCCCACGTACTTGTCGCTCACCGGATGTCCCAGGGGCTTGTGGTCCCGGGTGGCGCCGCGGGCCTTGGCAAGATTGGTTTTATGAAACTCCAGCATGCAAGGATTGTATTTTTCCCCCAGGAAATCGCATGCCTCTTGGAGCACGGTGAGGGGTTCGCGCACCAGGCGTTCGTATTTGATGTCCATCCACTGGCCCTTGGGGGCCAGTTTCTTACGCCACGGCTTTACCGCGTTCTGGCACATGGCCCAGATTTCGGCGGCGACGAAGATGTTGGTGGGACCGAAGGAGGACTCCAGGTAGTCCACACTGGCGTCTCGACCGTCGCGGGTGATGAAGATGAATTGGGCATTGGGAAAGTCTTCGAGGATTTCGCCGATGAAGAACAGATTGTAGGGCGTCTTTTCCCCCCAACGGGGTTTTCCGCCGTTTTCTCGGGCAAACCGCTCGAACATGGCGCAGTAAAGACCAGCAAAGCTTCGTTCCCGGACGCTGTCAATGATCTCGTCGACGATGGTGCGCGGGTTGACCTTCATGCCCCAGTAAGGGGTCTTCAGTCCGTGTACCATCTCATCGGCTAGGGTACGGAAGTTTTCGTCCCTGGCCAGATCGCCGTAGGTGTGAAGGTAGGGGCGAAATCGGGAATAATACCAGACGACCTCGGGCACCGCGATTCTGGGGTGGCAGCCGAGCATGGCCATGACCAAGGTAGTTCCGGACCGTTCCGCACCGATCATCATGATCGGCTTTTCATCCAAAACAATGGGCATCATGCACCTCCTTGAAGAATGAGAAATACGGGTTTCGTAAAAAACCCGAATGATCCTTTTCCCGTCATTCCCGCGAAAGCGGGAATTCAGTGGTTTCAAAAACTTTTGGATGCCCAGGATCAACTCCGGGGCAGGCTTATCAAGTCCGGCATGGTGCTTCGGGCACTTTTTACGATTCAGTTCTGAAACGATATATGAAGCAACGGTCATGCCAGTTTTAGAAGAAACCACAACTTAATGATAATATTTATATTTTATAAGAATATACTTCTTTTACGCCAGCGATTACACCATTTTTGAGTTCCAGAATTGCAATCGTGGAGGGCACCCGAAGAAAAAAGCCGCCCCAATAGATCAGTAGCCCGTGATGATGGATTGGATGGTCAATTGGACGGAATTGCGGCAGGGAGACCGGCGACGGGCGGAAGCCCCACCGCTGGTTGCAGACTGGATCCGATCAAAAAGAAGCTAAATGCAAATCACCCTGCCGGACCGCTCCCTTGAACGGGAGATGATAATCGACGCTCTGAAAACCACCGGGGGGAACAGGACCCGGGCCGCCGCCTGCTCAAGACCACCCTGCGCAAGTTCAACTACAAGGCTAACAGCACGGCGTCGATTATCATCAGTACCGGTAGGGCAGAGCTGGTGTCCGGGGCGTTCGGGTGTCCCGTTGCCGGCGTCTCGAAGAGGCATTTTGCCGAAATCCGAGCTTCCAATAATGCCTTACGGGACGCAGGTTTCTTCGTAAGATTTAATGTTTTTCGACTTCATGATCAGAAGAGATCCTTGATACACGGAGTGGCGGTTTCGGCCTTGTAGGTTGCCTTGCTGATACCGACCATCAGAATAAAGCTTATGAAGATACTGATGATAATCGGTTCGATCCAGGTGGGCAGGCTCCCGGACAGTTTGAGACCGTAAAGCACGACCACCGCGACGGATGCGGCGATGGAGGAAACGACAGCGCCGGTTTTGGTGGCCTTTTTCCAGAAAAAGGCAGCCATCGTGGGAATGAAAATCCCCGAAACAAAAATCGCAAAGGCCAGAAGCAGGATGTCGAAAATGCCTTTCATGTTCAAGGCAAACACGACGCCCAACACCCCGATGCAGACAATGAAAAGGCGGGCGGCTTTCAGAAGGCTTTTATCCGTTGCTTGCGGCCGGTAGTACTGCACGATGTCCCTGCTGAAAGTGGTGCCGGCGATGAGCAGGGCCGTATCCGCCGTGGACATCATGATCGCCATCATGGCGGCCAGGCAGATCCCCCGGGCGACCGGGGGCATGTAGGCAATAATCATCTTGGGGATCGCCGAATCCGTTCCGCCCGATGTTTCGGCAAGTCCGGGAAGCATGTGAACCGCCATGAGACCCAGGAAAACCACCACCGCGCTCCACAGGATGTAGATTCCGGATGTGATGAACACGCTGTTTCGTATGGCGCGCGCGCTCCTGGCCGCCGCCGCCCGCTGCCAGAGAGAGGGGTCTATCAGGCAGAAAGCGATATCCAGAATAAACAGGGACACCGCGTAGACCACCGTCATCTTTCCCCAGAAATGGCCTGAGCCGGGTTGCAGGGTTTCCCACGCCGCCGCAGGTCCTCCGATTTCCGTTGTCACGAAAATCGGCAATAAAAACCCCACGGCCACGATCATGATGATCTATTGGATGAAATCGGTGAAGGCAACCGCCAGCAACCCGCCCATCATGGTATATAGCACCATGATGATTCCGGCCCCAAGTATCGCCTCGGTGTAGGAAATGCCGGACTCCCCCATAACCGCGGTGACAGACAAGCCGACGGCAATAAGCTGTGCGCCGAACAGGGCAATGACGGCCAGCACCAACACCGCCGCCGATACCACGCGCAACGTCCCGCCATAGCGCATTTCCAATGCATCGGGGATGGTCCATATCTTCACCTGCCGGATGATGGGGGCAAGGAATGCGAATAAAAACAGACCGAGAGCATAGGAAATGCCGGAAATGATCATGATCCCGCCGAGTTCGTAGGCTTTTCCGGCTTTGCCGATGGTCGCCGCAGCACCCACGGCCGTCCCGATGAGGGTTCCAAGAAGGATCGGATAGCTGAGCCGGCGGCCGGCGATGGTGTAGTCCTCCATTCCCTTGACTTTCCGGCCGGCGTAATATCCGACGGCGATCAGCAAAAGAAAGTAAAGCGAGAGTACGGCCAAATCGACGGAGTTTGCAGCCATGGAGGATCTCCTTTCTCAATCTCTTTTCCGTGCCTTGGACAGCCTGCGGCGCTCACCGGGACGATATGCGGTCGTAGCATCCGGCGGTGAGATCTTCCTTCTCTTCCAGCAGCAGGTGTTTCTTGACCTTGTCCGACGGTGTCATGGAAAAATGGGACCTGTATTCGATATAGCGCGGCACCTTGAAATCCGCGATCCTTTCTGCACAGTAATCGATGATCTCCTCCGGCGGGACCGTCTCCGGCGTCTGACCATCGGCGAGCACCACGTATGCCTTAACCTCTTCTCCACGGCTTTCATCCGGCACGGGAACAACCGCCGCACTCAGGATCATGGGGTGACTCGTCAGGACATGCTCCACCTCGCTTGCAGAAATGTTGTCCCCGGAGCGGCGGATCATGTCTTTCTTTCGCCCCACGATGTAGAAATACCCGGCATCATCCTGACGGAAAAGGTCCCCCGTGCGAAACCAGCCCTCGTGAAAGGCCTCGGATGTTTCCGTGGGTTTTTTATAATATCCCCTGAACATCCCCGGCCCCTTGATCAAAAGCTCTCCCGTCTTTCCCGGTTCCACTTCCTTTCCCTCATCATCCACGATCTTGACCTGCCGGAATTCGGGCGGTTTCCCAACAGAGCCCGAGCCGCTCATGTGACCGTCTTCCAAAGGGACGTACATACCGATGCCGATTTCCGTCATGCCGTACGCCTCACGGGCCGCCACGCGGAAGCGCTTTTCAAAGGGTCTGTGCAGGTCCGGCGGCATCCCCGCCACGAACACGAGCCTCAGGCGGTGTTGGCGGTCCAAGGGAGATTCCGGCTGTTTGAAGGTCCAGGGCGCCATGGTGGCCCAGGCCACGCTCACATCGTATTGCCGAACAAGGTTCATGTAGTTGGTTGCGCTGTATTTGCGGCTCATCACCATCGTGCAGCCCGCCGCCAGGCACATGATCAATTCCCACTGCGGATCCATGTAGTAGAACGGCGTCACGCTTAAGAACACGTCGTCCGGCACCATGGTCTCCGCTGCATTCATCCCGAGAGTCATCCAGTATGCATGGGTCAACATGCAGCCCTTGGGAAACCCTGTGGTGCCGGATGTATACTGGATGTTGAGGAGGGTGTCGGCAGTGGTCTTTTCGGAAACGGAAAATGAAAAGGCGGCTTTATCCACCAGATCCCTCAGCTGGCAAAAGGGCTGCGACCTTTCCTCCCCCGCCAAAAAAACATCCCGGACTTTCGGGGTATCGGACATGATTTCCCGAAATTGCGGGAGCCGCTGCGCATCCGTCACAAGGGCGACGGCATCCGAATCGTTCAATACATACTTGAGATCCACCGCCTGATATCGGGTATTGAGGGGGACCATGACCGCACCCAGCTTCGCCAGCGCCAGCCAGGCCAGGGGAAATTCCGGACAATTGGGCAGCATCACGGCCACGTGCTCCCCCGGACGGATGCCCTGTCCGGCCAGCGCGTTGGCAAACCGATTGACCTGTTCGTTAAGGCTCCTGAAACTAAACGTTACATCTTCAGGGCGAAACTGCAGAACTTTTTTCCCTTGGAACCGCGCCGCCGCTTTTTCCAACAAAACGCCGACGTTTTTCTCCAGTTCAACTCGTTTCATTTCTGTTCTCCATCCGGATTCTCACCCGGCTCCAAAGAGTCCTGCCGCATTTTGCCGAAGCCATTTCTCCTTTACCGCTTCTTTCAAAGGAAGGGCTTCTATTTCCTCCACGATGGTCCGGAGTGGGAGCCCCAGGTCGCCCGCGCCGGATGCGAAGACCACCCGATCCTGCAGGAGGGTATTGCCGAACTGCATGAGCATTTCAAATCCCGATCCAGGGACGGCAAGATACTTGGGCCGGTGGGAAGAAAAATCGACATACACATTCTGGTGGCGCCGGGCTACGCCTACCAGGTCCGGGACCCACGGCCAGCCGCCGCAGCTTGCCACAATGGACAGCTCCGGAAAGTCCATGGCCACGCGGTCCAGATGGAGGGGATGCCCCACGTCCATGGGATAGTCCGTGCGATACGTCATGGCCGCATAAATGAAAACCGGAATCTTGAGATGGGCCGCCCTGGCATAGCAGGGATAAAACCTGGGATCGTCGGCTTTGATCCCCCAGCGATAGGGAGAGGCATAAACGGCCACGAACCCGAGTTCCTTGACGGCCCGTTCCATTTCCTGAACCCCTTTTTTCCCTTCGAAAGGATTGTAAAGGGCCATCCCTTTAAGCCTGCCGGGCAGCTCGGCGATGTTTCTTGCGGTTTCATCGTTGTCCTCCCCATCGCAGAGCCCCCAGGCAATGCCGGCCTGGTCCATCTCCTTTTCAAACCTGGCGGGAGCAATGGTGATTTTCTCCGCCAACGCATGAAGCATTCCTTCCAGTTTTTCGGGCGGGAGGTTCCGCCGCATTTTTTCGATCTCCTCCAGGTTCGTGCCCATGGCAGCGGCCCACTGGGGACCGAATATGTGGCGGTAGTTGGAAAGCCCTCCCCCTTTCCGGTCGAAAAGGAATGTTTTCATCATTTCCACATTTTTTTCCCGCGAACGCGGAAAATCGAGCCTCAGATCGATAATTCCCGACATCATCGCATCCCCTTTTTCGTTTCATCGGTTCAAATAGGGTAAGGATCTTATCAAGGGTTTGGTTTTACGAGTTTTTTGTAGGGCAAAGGCCCGGCCGAAAATGGATCCTGCTCAACTCTTTTATAATGATAAGAGACCATCAGAAGTTTTGCGGGAACACTTCCGAGGCTCCTACCGCTGTAAGGAACATCCCCGTCGAAATAGGCACTGTCACCGGCTTCGAGCGTGTAAACCGAACCGCCGTAGGTGAATTCGACCTTCCCTTCCAGGAGAAAATAGAATTCCTCTCCGTCAAACTGATAGACCTGGTGGTGATCCGGGGGAAGCTCGATCACGTACGGATGCATGTTTCGCCCATATTTCCTGTCCGTCAACGGCCACCGCTTCAGATCCGTGGCCTGAATCTCAGGTTCTTTTTCCGTCCAATCCTCTTTTCGAGAAATCGCCAGCTTGCTTTCTAAAGGAGACGCTTCGTTGTCGGTGAAAAAATAGGATAGATTGGTGCCGAGGGCCTTGGCGATCCTGTATAAAGTGGAAACCGGCGGGGCACTTTCCGCATTCTCGATTTTAGAGAGATAGCCCTTGGAAAGCCCGGTAATCTCAGAAATGCGAGCCAGACTAAACCCTTTCTCAATACGAAGCTCTTTAATTTTTGATAGAATATCAGTTTGTTGCATGATCATTGCCTCGATTTTTTCGTGGGAAGTTTCATATTAGATAACTTTTAGGAATCGATCTGTCAATAAAAAAACAGGAACGAAAAAGCTTTCAATCCATATGGGGACTCTTGAGCGTTTTGATCGGAACGCATCCAGTCGCTTGCGCTTCATTCAAACCACGCCTCTTTGCGGGGGGGCCGGGAGATCAAAGAGTATCCAGACGACGCTCATAGAACCTGGCCGTCAAGCTCTCGTTTTCCGCTAAGAATGTCTCCAAGGCATCCATGCCCACCAAGGGGATATCCGGGTAAGTGCCATGGGCGGCGTAAAAATGCAGAAAAACGCCGGTTAAAAAATGTAGGCCTTTATTGAGCGGCAGCCGACCGGCGGGAAGAGGAAAGCGGCGGGCGGCGGAAGGCATTCCTACCATCTTCTCCTTCATTCTGAAGCTCTGGTCCTCGATAGCGACCACTTCCGCGTGATGCAGCAGCCGGTCGAGCAGGGCGGATGTCAGGGTCCTATCGTTGTTGAAGATTTCCGACCGTTTCTTGAAGGCCCGGTTGGTAGTGATGATCAACGAGCCTTGTTCGTAGCGTTTGCTGATGATCTGGAAGCATGGGACCATCGATTTAATTTCCCACCAATTCCGGCGGTCTAATTCCCATCCAGGTTCATCGATTTAATGGTGGATATACTGAAATCCTATTTCAAAGAACAACCGCCCAATCTGGCCTGGTATACGTGACACTTTACTAGATCACCCCTGTGAATGTTTACAAATGTTTCAGCGATTCGTGGCTATTCTGTTGGTCGCCATTGCCGTGTTACATGGTGATCCAACCCACGCATATTGGATGGACGACGCCGCACGCTGTGTGCACTCCAATGTTGCAAAAGCCGGAAGGCTTCAGAGCCAAGTGGAGGGTGTCGACTGAAGGAGCCTTTCACGAAGCCGTCAAATACGGAATCAGCAAACGGTTATCTGCTTTTCCAGCACTTCCTCGTTTGCCTTGAGGAAATGCTGCAAGTTGTTCGTTCCGATGAGCGGTGTTTCCGAGTAAGGAAAATTGAGCATGGGAATACCGGCGAAGACGGGGTCAATTTGCGCGCACGACTTATTGGCAGGTCGCTTGTTGTAAATGGTCCGGTAGAGTCTGATGTTGATTTGTTTCAAGGCATGAAAGATCCTCCGGGATTCCGCATGCGACAGTTTGTCGGGATTCAAGACTAAAAACACCTGGGTCTGCTCGGTGTCCTCAAGCGTTTCTTTTAACGCTTGATATTGCTCGCGTTGCTCCTCGATCTTGGTGATTACCTTGTCTCGTTCAAATTCCTTTCCAGGCAGTTTGATCTTGGTGATCAACTCTCTTTTTTCGATGATTTCCCGGCGAAGCGCCAGAAGATGTTCAATCCAGACCAAGGAGAGCGATGGAAGGCTGAAGAACTTGAGTGAGAGCGCTGTGGGCGGCATATCGAACATTAAATAATCAAATTGAGAATAGTTCTTTCGGATCGATTCGAAAGCAAGCATGAGGGCGTATTCCTCGAGGCCGGGAGAGTGTTTTATCACGCCAAAATATTTCTCCAGGTTGAAAGCGGTCAAATAGGCATAGGTTTTGTTGATTTGACGGTGCACATCCTTGAGGTAGGCGCGAATCCAGACCTCTTGATCGATTTCTGCTGCCAGCAGGCGGGGCATCACTTCAGAAGGTTTATCCGAAAGATTTTTTTCGAAAATATCGGATTGGTTGTGCGCCGGATCCAGGGAAACCAGCAAAACCCGGTGTCCTTTCTGTGCCAGGAAGAGCGATGTGAGTGCGGCCGAAGTGGATTTCCCGACGCCGCCTTTGCCCATAAAAAAAAGGTTCGTTGGCCCTTTCATCATCACCCGATGTCCAAAACCGAGAAGAGTTGTGAAATGGGGGCATTGGCGGTATCAACTTTTTCCAGCATCAGAATCAGCTCTTTTTCCATGAAAGGCATTAAATCCAGAGAGATTTGCATGGGCGGCGACGGCATGCCGATAAACGAACCCAACACCAAAACGCCGAAGATGTTTTCCATCTCCTCAACCTCGGTTTCGATGTTTCCGACAGCCTTGCTCCGTGCCACCGCATCTGAGATTTTTAGAAATCTCGTGATCTTGTTCTTGATGTAGATCAGGATGCCGGTCATCGAACCCGGAATAGCCGCCTTTCAAATTGAACGCGTTTCTTGGATGGATAGAAGTAATAGAGGGCATACAGTGCCATCAAGACTATCGAGGTGAAGTAGAAATAGGGAAATTCCAGTAGATAGGCGGGGATAATGAAATAGGGTGTGAGCAGGGAAATGATAATCAGTTTCTTTTCAAATTGGATCAAGGCCGCCTCAGGAATCGTTCTTTCTTTGCGCATGGTGTGGGCAAAAAGGGATCGGATAAAAATGGGCAAGGCCACAGCAGAAAGCACTGATAACACGAAAAAACACGGCGCGATGAACGTCGGGAAGGTCTGGCTGCCGGGGGTGCTTATTAAATCTATTCTTTTGGCTCCATAGGACATTGATAGGAGCAATACAGCCGGAATCAACAGGGTAAAGTATGTTCTTTTCAGGTCCTTGGTCATTCGGGAAATGGCGCAATCTCATGAAAAATTGAAAACCGCTCTTTTGTATCATTCCTGTGCATACGGGAATCCCGCAATGCCGAAGGGTTTCCTGTTGAAAGCGGAAGTACCGTTTTTCAGGCGGTACTTCCGCACCGTCTTTATGCTCCGGCCGCCGGTACCGGTTCTACAGGTGGTTTTCCGACAGAGGAAAAGAACTTGACGGCGCCTTCGATCACAATCCAAACAGCGATGATCAATATAAGAATATTGATAACCGTCAGCAAAGTGTTGTGGGCGCCCATATAGCTCACCTGGTTTAAAATGACCGCCCAGATGGTCATCACGGCCATGAACATGGCCGGTATGCCGGAAATCAACCACTTCATGCCGCCCTGCTGTTGCAGGTAGAGCGTGATGATGATCAAGGCAAGGGCTGCCAGGGTTTGGTTCACCGCACCGAACAAGGGCCACAGTTTCAGGGCGCCGCCGCCACTGGGACCTGCGGCAAAGGCCAGGACCAAGGCACTCGCCACCGCGATAAAGGTGGCGGGATAACGGCCGGTCAGGGCGTTCAGTTTGAGATCTCCGGCAAGCTCGGCCACGACGTATCGCTGAATCCTGGTAGCCGTATCCAGTGTGGTGGCCGCAAACGAAGCCAGGAACACCCCCATGATGGACAGGGTAATGATTTTCGGAATGCCGAGAGCGCCGATGACGTTTGCGGAACCATTGACAAAAGCGTTGATCGTGTTGCCCAGACCTGCAGCCGAAGCCCAAGAGGCATAAAGGGTTGTCCATGCAGGGACTCCTGTCAGGAGTTCTCCTCCCTTGGGGGTGTAGCCCATGCCGATCCCGGCCGCGACGGCGATAATGACCAGGGTGGCGAGGGCCCCTTCCATGAGCATGGACCCGTACCCGACAAACAGGGATTCGGTTTCATCCCGAACCTGTTTGGCCGAGGTTCCCGAGGAGACCAGGGAGTGAAATCCCGAAATGGCGCCGCAGGCAATGGTGATGAACAAGAACGGCCACAGGGGGGGGGCTTTTTCAGGAGAAGCCTGGATAGCAGGCGCGACGATCTCCAGCTTCCCGCTGAAAGATGCGACCAGGACACCCAGCACCAACAAGGCCATGGCCACCATCAACTGGTGGGAGTTAATGTAATCGCGGGGCTGCAGCAGGGTGCCTACCGGCAAGGTAGAGGCGATAAAGGCATAGGTCAGCAGGATGATCGTCCAAACGCCGGTGGGCGGGATTCCTGCAATGGCCGGCATCTTGAACTGGGTCCAGTGCCCGATGACAACGAAAAAGTACATGATTGCAACGGCGTAAATGGACATAGCCAAGGGGCTCTTGCCTTTCTTGTACATGGCGTAGCCCAACCAGATCGCCAGGGGAATCTCGATCCACACGGCCAGAACGGCTTGGGGGAAAAGGTTGAAGACAATCGCGATGACGAGACCGAAAATGGCAACCACGATCCACAGCTCCAAGAAGACGATGAGAAAGAAAAAAATCTTTGTGCGATTGTTGACATACTTGGAGGTGTATTCGGAAATGGATTTTCCCTGGTTGCGCATGGAAATGATCAGGGCGCCGAAATCATGAACCGCACCCATCATGACGCTGCCGATGAAAACCCACAGCATTGCAGGCACCCAACCCCATATGATGGCAAGGGCAGGTCCCACGATGGGGCCTGTTCCTGCAATGGACGTGAAATGATGGCCGAAGATCACCTCCTTTCTGGTCGGCACGTAATCGATTCCGTCCTCATATTCACAAGCAGGCGTTTTACAAGCCCCCGAGAGTTTGAAGATTCTGCGGCCGATATACTGGCCGTAGAGTTTGTACATGATGATGTATCCAACAAAAGCCAAAACCATGATAAATAATGCAGCCATAATCCCTCCTTTTTAGGTTATGCGTTTGGAACAAAAAATAATTTCACACCACCACCTAAAACGGGTTGCCCCAGGAAATGGCACCTTCTGCATTTTTTCTCATTTGACTTATAATAAAATCCCGTTTTTCTTTACCGAAAACGGGATTTTATTATAAGGATGGATCCATTACGACCTCTTTCTAGATTCTCCTATTACCATTTAGACCAGGATTCGCTTATTGTCAACCATATCAGTTTCCATTCGAATATTTTAGATCCGAACATCCCGATAAATCTTCAAAGATGCAAAGGGAGGGGCCTGTGCGCCGGGGGCGGGCGGGGCGGCCCGTCCATGGGACCGCCCCGCAAAAATGATGTTAAATGTCGAAGTAAAGGAAAAACTCGTGGGGATGGGGCCGCAGCCGGACCGGGTTCACCTCGCTGTGGAACTTGTAGTCGATCCACATGTCGATGGCGTCCTGGGTAAAGACGTCTCCTTTGAGCAGAAAATCGGTATCCGCCTCCAGGGATGCCAGGGCCTCGTCCAGGGAGCCCGGCGCGGAATCGATCTCGGCCAGTTCCTCGGGCGGCAGGTCATAGATGTTTTTATCCAGCGGGTCCCCGGGATCGATCTTGTTCTCGATGCCGTCGATGACGGCCATGAGCATGGCGGAAAAGGCCATGTACCCGTTGCAGGAGGGATCCGGCGTCCGGAATTCGACTCGCTTGGCCTTGGGGGAGGCCGAATACATGGGGAGCCGGATGGCCGCGCTCCGGTTTCGGCTGGAGTACGCCAGGTTGACGGGGGCTTCGAATCCCGGGACCAATCGCTTGTAGGAGTTGGTTGTGGGATTGGTAAAGGCGCACAGGGCCTTGCAGTGCTTCAGGATCCCGCCGATGGCCCATAGGGCTTCCTGGGACACGCCCGCGTACTTGTCCCCGGCGAAAAGGGGAACCCCTTCCTTCCAGATGCTGATGTGGGTGTGCATCCCGGAGCCGTTGTCTTCGAACAGCGGTTTGGGCATGAATGTCACCGTGTGCCCGTTTTTCGCCGCCACGTTTTTCAGCACGTACTTGAACCACATGAGCTGGTCGGCCATTTCCACCAGGGGCTTGAACCGCATGTCGATCTCCGCCTGGCCCGCCGTGGCCACCTCGTGGTGCTGGGCCTCCACCTGAATCCCGAGCTTCTCCAGGGTCAACAGCATTTCCGTGCGCAGGTCCTGGAACTTGTCCATGGGCGGGACGGGGAAATAGCCTTCCTTGTGTCTGGGCTTATAGCCCAGGTTGGGACCTTCTTCACGGCCGCTGTTCCAGATGCCTTCCATGGAATCGATTTCATAGAACGCCCGGTGCCGGGAGGATTCGAACCGGATATCATCGAAGATGAAAAATTCGGCCTCGGGCCCGAAATAGGCCGTATCCCCGATGCCGGTGCTCTTGAGATAGGCTTCGGCCTTCCGGGCGATGTAGCGCGGATCCCGCGTATAGTCCTCCCGGGTCACCGGATCCACGATGTTGCAGATGAGGACCAGCGTGGGGACTTCATAAAACGGGTCCATCTTGGCGGTTCGGGCATCCGGGATCACCAGCATGTCGCTGGCGTTGATGGGCTGCCAACCCCGGATGCTGGATCCGTCGAATCCGTATCCGTCTTCGAAGCTGGATTCCTCCAGTTCGCGGATCGGGACCGTGAAGTGCTGCCACAAGCCCGGATAGTCCATGAACCGGAGATCCACCACTTTGGCGCCCGTTTCCCGGGCCATTTTCAATACGTCCTTGGGTGTCATCATGCAAATGCCTCCTTTAGTGTCCCCTTTGTCGGGGTTGATGTAAAAACGTCTTTTCATGTCGGATGATACACTGTTTCCACGCCGTGCCGTGCCGAGACCTCATTAAACGGCGTCCGTTCCCCGTTCGCCGGTGCGGACCCGGATGGCTTCCTCCACGGCATAGACGAAAATCTTTCCGTCCCCGATCTTGCCGGTGTTGGCCGCCTCCCGGATCTTGTCCACCACCTGACCGGCCACCTGGTCGTCCACGACGATTTCGACCTTGATCTTCGGGATGAAATCAACGACGTACTCCGCGCCCCGGTAGATCTCCTTGTGCCCTTTCTGTCTTCCGTAACCCTTGACTTCCGAGACGGTCATCCCTTTGATGCCGATCTCGTTTAAGGCTTCTTTGACGTCATCCAGCTTGAAGGGCTTGATGATGGCTTCGATTTTTTTCATGGTCTTGGCTCCTTTTCTAATTCAATTGACGGCTTCGAATGGGTCCGGCCGAAACGGCAAACGATCCCCTTCCGGCTCAAACGATTTCAAATGCCCGTTCCCCGTGCAGGGAACTGTCAAGGCCTTCGATTTCCTTTTCCGTGGACACCCTGAGTCCGCCGGTGATCCACCGGGTCACAAAGATGACGATCCCCGTGGCCGCCAGGGTGAACGCCGTCGTGGCCAAAATGGAAACGCCCTGGATCCATAATTGCTTGGGGTTCCCGTAAAACAGCCCCCGCCCGGTTTCGAGAACCGCCGGATTCGCGAAAAGCCCCGTGGCCAGGGCCCCCCACATGCCGCACACGCCGTGCACCCCGAACGCGTCCAGGGAGTCATCGTACCCGGCCCAGGCCTTCAGCTTGGAAACAGACAAAAAGCCCAGAATTCCGGCCACAATCCCGATCACGAGGGAAGCCGACAGGTCCACGAAGCCGGCCGCCGGCGTAATGGCCACCAGCCCGGCGACAATCCCCGAGGCGATCCCCAGCACGGTGGGTTTCCGCGTGACGATCCATTCGGCGAACATCCATGCCAGGGCGCCGGACGCGGCCGAAGTGTTCGTGACCAGAAAGGCCGACCCGGCGACGCCGTCCGCCGCCAGCTGGCTCCCGGCGTTGAAACCGAACCATCCGAACCAGAGCATGGCGGCGCCCAATGCCGTCAAGGCGATGGAGGAGGGAAACATGGCCTCCTTCCGGTAACCGATCCGCTTGCCCAAGACCAGGGCCAGCACCAGGCCGGCCACGCCGGCATTGATGTGCACCACGGTACCGCCGGCAAAATCCAGCGCCCCCATCCGGGCCATCCATCCCCCGCCCCATACCCAGTGGGCCACCGGGCAATACACGAAGGTGACCCACAGTAGGGTGAAAACGATCCAGGAGGAAAATTTCATGCGGTCCACCACGGAACCCAGCACCAGGGCCACGGTGATGCCGGCAAAGGTCATCTGGAAAAGGGCGAAGACCGAGGTGGGAATTGTACCGGAAAGGCTTTCCACGCCGATACCGCTCATGAAAACATGGCGCATCCCGCCGATGACGCCGCCCTTGTCCGGACCAAAGGCCAGGGTGTAGCCCCACATCATCCAGATCACGCTGGCCAGACAATACGCCACCAATGTCATGGCATAGGTGTTGAGCATGTTCTTGTACCGGGACATCCCGCCGTAAAACAGCGCCAATCCTGCCGGCGTCATCATCATCACCAGGGCCGTGGACACGATCATCCAGGCGGTATCCCCGGAATTCAGCCCCTCGGCGGCAAAGGCCGCGGATCCGTTTAACAGCAGGATCGCTGCTGCTGAAAACATCCCTTTGAGTACCCGTCGACTCATGAACGCTCTCCTTTTCGTTTCGGTTCCATCCGTGCATTTTTCACCAGTGTTTTATCCGATTCCCCGCCCCGAAGTGCGACCGGTTCATCCGGCTTTCCGATCAAAGGGCGTCTCAGCGCGGCTTCCAAGGCGGCCCGGATCATGGCTTCCTGGTCCGGGGTGTCGGCTTTCTGTCCGTCCAGATCCCGGACGTAAAACACGTCCACCACCTGATCCACCTTTGTGGAGATCTTGGCGACCCGGATATCGAGGCCGCATTCGAAAATGGCATTGCTGACGACATAAAGGAGTCCGAGAAAATCGTCGGCAAAGACTTCCACAATGGTAAAAAAACTCGACGCCGTATTGTCCACCTTGACCCGAAAGGGCCGCTTTGCTCCTTTGACCCGTCCGGGGCGAACCGAAGCGATTTTATCTTTCAGGGCCTTTGCAAGATCCAGCTTCCCCGAAAGGGCCGATTCGAGGTCCCTTTCCGCCCGTTCCCATCGTTGGGTTTCAAACAGCTTGTCCGGAGGCGGTTTTACCGTGAAGATGTCCAGGGCGGTTCCGTCTTTCCAGGTGAATGCCTGTACATCCAGAATATCGATGCCGTTGAGGGTCATCACGCCGGCGATCTTTGAAAACAGGCCGGGCCGATCCTTGGCGCACAGGGTGACTTCCCGGGTCAGGGGATCCATCCCGGTGGCAATCCGCCAGACGAATGCCTTCCCTTTGCATTGCCGATACAAATGCAAGTGCCCCAAAATGGCCTCCACGGGGACGGCAATGAGGTAACGCGGGGACAATGTGTCCAGCATGCGCTCCATTTCCGCCTGTTGTTCGGCATTCTTCATGGCCTTGAACAGGGCCTCCCGTTTCTCCGTGACGCCTTCCATCACTTTAGGGGAAGCCAGTTCCCCCGTCTCCAGGATCCGCAACGTCTTTAAAAACAAATCCTTGAGCAGCGTCGCCACCCAGGAATTCCACGCCTTGGGACCGGTGGCCATGGCATCGGCCACCGTCAGGAGATAAAGCATTTTCAAATGCCGGGGTTCCTTGATGCGGCGGGCGCAGTAAATGGCCGTTTCCTCGTCCTGAAGGTCCCGGCGGGTGGCGGTCTTCATCAGAAAAAGGTGTTCTTTCACCAAAAAGGAAACCGTCTCGACCTCTCCGGGAGAATACCCTTTGGCGTCCATCACCCTTTTCGCCAGGACCGCCCCCTGTTCGGCATGGTCTCCCTTGGAGGTTCCTTTCCCGATGTCATGGAGGAGGGCCGCCCAAAAAAGGAGTTTGCGCCTTGGTATCTCCGTGAACATAGGGACAAGCATGGGATCCATGGAATCCGCTTTCCCTTCTCCCAAATGATGCAGGGCTTCCAGGGTATGCAGCAAATGCAGGTCCACGGGAAAAAGGTGATAGGCGTCATACTGGATCCGATGGACCACGCCTTTGAACTCAGGAATGAACGCCGTAAGGAAACCGGATTCCAGCATCTCCTTGAACACATCAAAGGCCTTTGGGGAGGAAAGGAGCCGTTCGAAGGCGCGCACAAGCGCGGGGGACGCCGGATCCACGAGGTGGGTCAAATCCTGGATCAGCCGCTTCGCCTCCCCGCTTAAGGGGATCTTCAGGCGCAGGCATTCTTCAAAAATCTGAATCAACAGCTGTGGGCGCTTCACCACTGCCTCGGGGGAGGCAAAATGAAGCATATCCTTTTCCACGTAAAGTTCAGGCGTCCGGGACTCCTTTCGCGCCCGCTTTTTCCGGCCCGAAGGCCTGTCGAATCCCTGTTCGTAAATGAACCGGAGGTGCTGTTGTTTGATGAACTCCATGTATCCATGCAAGACGCTGAGAAAGACTTCCACCGGTTCCTGGCCGTTTTGCTTTTCAAACCCCATGGTTTCGGCCAGCTGAAGCTGATTTTCGAAAAGCAGTTGGTCCCATTTCCTCCCCGACAACAGGTGTAATCGATTTCTCACGTCCCAGATAAAGGCCAGCGCCCTTTGCAGGGATTCGTATTCTCTGTGGGAAAGACACCCAAGGTACTCGAGTTCCCTGGGGCTTTTCAGGTCGAACAGAATCCGGGCGATCCACAACAGGGTATGATAATCCCTGAGGCCCCCTTGTCCTTCTTTGAGGTTCGGCTCCAAAAGGTCGCTGGAATCGCCGAACTGATGATGCCGCATCCGGTTGGTGTCCACCAGCCACCGGATCACCGTTTTCCCCAGTTTTTTCAGGACACTTTCCTTGAGGCCGTCGGCCAGTTGAAACGCCACGGTGGACATGCCGCAAACCAGCCGGGCGTCAAGGAGCGGCGTGAGGATTTCAAAATCCTTTTTGCTCAACGACAGGCATTCCCGGAGGGTCCTTACCGCATACCCCACATCCATGCCGATATCCCACAAGGGATAGACCATTTCCCGGATCAGGGCTTCGGCCTCTCGGGGGATCTTTTTTTCGAATAAAAACAACAGATCCACATCGGAATGCACACATTGCTCCTGGCGGCCGAAACCGCCCAGGGCGATGATGGCATAGGGATTGGCGGCGATTCCCAGGGTGGGCCCGATCTCGGAGGATTCAAAAGCCGCCCGAAAATAGTCATCGAGGATGCGGGCGTGGTTTTTCAGAAAATCCGGCGAAAAAAGAACGGGAAGGTCTTTGATGAGTGCATTCCGCTTGACACTCAAGACACCGGCTGCATCCGACGGGGCTTTTCGGGACAGGCGCTTTTCGATGCGTATCGCAGGGTTTTTTTTCATGACGCCTTTCTTTTCGATCCCTTTTCCCAAAGAATCGATGCTTCATCTCAAGCAAGGTGTGTGCCAATGGGCGAATACAACAAAATTAACGAATATTATCCATTTATTGAAACTCATCCTGCTTTCGGAAAAATAAAAAACATAGATTACATTTTTGTAATATATAGCCTAAAAATAACAATTATGAAATGATTTTGAGGGCCATGGGAATCGGCGGCAGCCTTTCCGGAAGGCATCTAATGGATGCCCTGGGGGGCCATCAGTCTTCCAAAAGGTCGGTCCAGATGCGGCGGATCCCCTTCCGGAGGGCGGCGAACCGGTCCGAAGGAACCCGGGCAGGCTTTTCCTGAAGATTGAGGCGGTGGAGGGTGGCGCGATAGACCAGAAAGGCCCGTCTCAACAGGTCAGCGGTGTGCTCATCCAAAACCCCGCTTTCCATAAGGGATTGGATCAAGCGCACATTGTCGGTCCATTCCACGATACGGGGGTACCGGTGCGCATAAAGGAGCACCAGGTATTGGACGATGAATTCCACATCCACCATGCCGCCCCGAGCCTCCTTGAGATCGAAGACGCCGGGTTCGGGCTTGAGGTGCGCTTTCCGCATCCGCTCCCGCATCTCCCGCACGGCTTTCCTTAACGGCCCTTCTTCCCGGGGGCGCGTCAAAACCGCCTTCCGGACGGATTCGAAACCCTGTACCAAAAGCGGATCCCCGCCGATGGCCCGGGCCCGAACCAGGGCCTGGTGTTCCCAGGTCCATGCCTGGTGCAGTTGATACTCGCGGAAGGTGTCGATGTGACTCACCAGGATCCCCGACGCCCCGCTGGGACGCAGGCGCATGTCGATCTCGTAAAGGGTGCCGGCTCGGGTATGGGCGGTGAGGGTATGAATGACCCTCTGGCCGAGGCGGGCGAAAAATTGGGAGTTGTCCACCGAGCGTCCCCCGTCCGTTTGGCCGGGAGCCCCGGCGTGGAGAAAAACGAGATCGAGATCCGACCGATACCCCAATTCAATACCGCCAAGCTTTCCATAGGCGATCATCACGAACCCCCGTTCGCAGGACCTTCCGTCGATGATGCACCGGGGTTTCCCGTGCTTTGCCGTCAAATGGTTCCATACCCGTTTAAGGACCGTATCGAGGATCACTTCGGCGATATGGGTCAGATGGTCGCTGACCCGCATCAAGGGGAGCACCCCGGTGATATCGGAGGCGGCCACGCGCAGCGTGTTGACCTGTTTGAAGATGCAAAGGGTTTCGATGAATACTTCCAAATCATCCGGATCCAGGGGGGCGATCCGGTCTTCGAGTTCCTTTTCCAGGGCGGTCTTTTTGGGGGGGCGATACAGGATCCGGGTATCCATGAGTTCATCCAACAGCACGGGATGCTGTCGCAGGAAGGCGGCGATCCAGGGGCTGGCATTGATGAGATTCATAAGGTGGGTCAGGGCGGAAGGGTTTTCCAGCAGCAACGACAGGTAGCTGGTCCGGCGTTCGATGGTCCGGATCAGATCACAGGCCCGGCTCAAGGTGATCAAGGGCGATTCCGAATTCGCCGCCGCCTGGAGGACCAGGGGCATCAGGCGGTCCAGGCGCCGGCGCCCTTCGTGGCTCAGGGCCCGGGTGGCCGGGTCCGCCTTGAGGTGCTCCAGAACGTTGACGACCGCGTCCGGGTCCCCCAGGCCGCTTTTGACCAGGGCGCTTTTGACCCGGCCGGAAGTACCGGGTCCGTGCCATACATTCGCCAGCTCGGAGACCCGTTCCTCCGCCGGCCCGGCCGGAGCCGGGGCAGCCTCGGACTTGAGCAGGCTCCGGAAGTGTTCATGAACGCCCTTCCGGTGGGCGTCGAGGCGCTCGACAAAGGCGGGCCAATCGGCAAATCCCATGGATACGGCCAGCCGCAACCGGGAAAGGGGATCCCGGGGAAGCCGGTGGGTCTGCTGGTCTGAAAATTCCTGGAGCCGGTGTTCCGTCATCCGGAAAAAGACATAGGCGTCATGAAGGGTTCGACGGGTTTCAGACAGGATAATGCCTTGTTCGGAAAGGATGTCGAGCACGTCCAAAATCCGCCGGGTCTGAAGGGGCGGAAAAACGCCGCCGCGAATGAGTTGGAAAACCTGTCCGAAAAATTCAATCTCCCGGATCCCCCCCGGACCCAGTTTCACGTCGCCTTCGAGCCCTTTACGTTTGACCTCCAGGGAAATTTTGCGCTTCATGTCCCGGAGCGCTTCGAATATGCCGTAGTCGAGATAGCGCCGGTAAATGAAGGGATTCAGGCGGCGGATGAGGGCTTTTCCCGCCACCCTGTCTCCTGCCACGGGGCGGGCCTTGATCCAGGCGTACCGTTCCCATTCCCTCCCGTGGTGCTGGTAGTAATATTCCATGTTGTCGAAACTCATGACAATGGGACCGTTTTCCCCGTCAGGCCTCAGCCGGGTATCGACCCGAAAAACGATCCCCTCCTCAGTGGGGTTTCCCAGGAGCCGGATCAACCGGCGGCACAAGGCGCTGTAAAACTGGTCGTTGCTCATTGCCGTGGCGGTTTCGGCCGTCCTTCCGGCCTCCGGAAAAGCAAATATAAGGTCCACGTCCGAGGAAAAATTGAGTTCCTCCCCGCCGAGTTTTCCCATTCCGATGACGACCGGTTCCTGGGGTTTCCCCGCACGATTCTTTGGAACTCCCGATTCCGCACACTGCCGTGAATAAAGCACTCGAAGGGATTCCTGGATGAGCGCATCGGCGAGACGGGTCAAATCCGCCATGGTTTCAAAAAGATCCGAAAAGCCCAAGAGATCCCGCCATGCGATCCGCATCATTTCCCTTCGTCGGAATTGCCGGCAGAAGCAGCCCAGTTCCGTTTCGCCATGGATGGCTTCCAGGGTGCCCTGAATCGATGCCGCGTATGCCGTATCCGGATACGTCCGGTCCAGGTCCCCTGTCCGAAACAACTCCACAAGGGTCTCGGGATATCGAAGGGCATTGCGGGTGAAAAAATCGCTCAGGGCAAAAACGCGGACGGCCCCGTCCCGGAACCGGGACGGAAAAGATTCCCGGGCCCCGGCATTCCGGGCCGCCTCCAAAAAGGCATCCCACTTTCCCTCCCCTTCCTTTTGGAGGGAGTCCGGGAATGTTTTTATGGTTGTCCGCATGGTGGTTTTCGAAAAAACGCCGCGGTGCACCTCACCGCCGGTGACGGCACCGCCGATGATCAGGGTATCGCAACGCAGTAGACGGCCTTTTTACGATTTCATTAAAATTCAGTTGACAGCTTAGACCATAAAGGGTAAAAGGACAATTATTCAATGCACAATGCAGTGTGTTGCGTTCCGGCCAAAGCAGGTCAACAGGACATGGACGTCTACCCCTCCAAAGGGGAGGTAGGCGTTTTTTATTTTGGACGGCATTGTTAAAGGAACAAAATGAGTCGCACCTTCAGGCTTTTCATCTTCTACTGCACGCGCGCTTTTGAAAACGAGGCGGAATTCGCGGAATTCCCGACGGCCGCAGACCCTGCCTTGGAGATTCATGCCGTCCCCATGGCCTGTTCCAGCATGGTCAAGGACCTTTTTCTGCTCAAGGCCCTGGAAGCCGGCGCCGATGCCGTCACGGTTTGGGTCTGCCCCGAAGGCGCCTGCCGTCATGGGGAAGGCAACCTTCGGGCCCGAAAGCGGGTCCAGCGGGTCCAATCCCTTTTGGACGAAATCGAACTGGACGGGCGGCGTCTGACCTTTTTCCATTTGGCGCCCGGAGACCGTTCATCGGTCATGGAGATTCTCCGGGAAATCTCTGGGGCCCTCGTCAGGATGGGGAAAAACCCTGCAGGAATCCGAAAGGATCGGTTGGAAAAAACCGGGAGTCCCCAACAAAACATCTTGAAAAAACCGAAAACGGCATCCAAGCCGAATCTTGATAAAGGAGAACCGATTCATGATCGTCGGTGAACAGAAACCGATCAAAGAAATCCTGAAAATGACGGCACCCCACCACAAGCTTCTCGTCCTGGGATGCGGCACCTGCGTCGAGACCTGCTTTGCCGGGGGAGAGGACGAAGTGGCCGCCCTGGCCTCGCTTCTACGACTGGCTTCCCGGAAAGACGGCCGCAGCCTTCACATCGAAGAATTCACTGTGGAACGTCAGTGTGAAGACGCTTTCATTGCCGAAGCCGCCGAGGCCGTCGCCCGCAATGAAGCGGTCCTTTCCCTGGCCTGCGGCGCCGGCGTTCAGGCCGTGGCCCGGCGGTTTCCGCGTTTTCGGGTCCTGCCCGGCGTCAACACCACCTTCATCGGCGTCCTGGAACACCGGGGGGTGTTCACCGAGGAGTGTTCCGGATGCGGAGACTGCCAGTTGGCCATGTTCGGCGGCGTGTGCCCCTTTTCCCGGTGCGCCAAGAAACTCCTCAACGGCCCCTGCGGGGGATCCCGAAACGGCAAATGCGAGGTCAACGCCGACACGGACTGCGCGTGGCATCTCATCATCGAGCGGTTGACCGCCCTGGGGCGCCTCAACGAACTGAGGACCTATGTGCCGCCGAAAAACTGGCAACCCAGCCTGTCCGGCGGTCCCCGAAGACTGATCCGGGAGGACCATATCCTATGAAAACCGAACCCGCCAGCCGCCTGGAACGCCTGCTCTCCCAGGGCCGGTTTGCCGTCACCGCGGAATGCGGCCCGCCCCGGGGCGCCAACGGAGAAGTAATACGGAGAAAAGGGGCATTGCTCAAAGGGGCGGTGGACGCCGTGAACGTCACGGATAACCAGACCGCCATCGTGCGAATGTCCAGTATCGCCGCCGCAAAACACCTCCTGGATTCGGGCATTGAACCGGTCATGCAGATGGTGACCCGGGACCGCAACCGCATCGCCTTGCAGTCGGACATATTGGGGGCATACGCGCTGGGGATTCGAAACATCCTTTGTCTTTCCGGAGATCACCAGTGTTTCGGAAGCCAGCCCGACGCCCTGAACGTCTTTGACATCGACTCCATGAACCTCATCCGGACGGTGCGCACCATGAAGGAAGACGGAACAGACATGAGCGGCCATCCCCTGGACGAACCCCCAAACATGTTTATCGGCGCCGCCGCCAACCCCTTCGCCGATCCCTTCGAATACCGGGTTCTCCGCCTGGCCAAGAAGATCGACGCCGGGGCGGACTTCATCCAGACCCAGTGCATCTATAACCTGGAGCGTTTCAAAAAATGGATGGAAATGGCCGCCGGCGAAGGACTCACCGAAAAGGTGCACATCCTGGCCGGGGTCACCCCCTTGAAATCCGCGGGCATGGCCAAATACATGGCCCGGAACGTGGCCGGCATGGACATTCCGGAGGCGATCCTGAACCGCATGGCCGGCGTGCCCAAGGAAAACGCCGCCGGGGAAGGGATCGCCATCTGCCTGGAAACCATCGCGGCGCTGCGGGAGATGCCGGGGGTCCACGGGATTCACATCATGGCCATCGAGTGGGAGGAACAGGTGCGTCCCATCGTGGAGCAGGCGGGCCTGTTGCCGCGGCCCTGAGGAAATCGACCATGCCGAAAAAATACCACATCACCGCCAAAACCGCGCCTCCCCGTTTTCCCGCCGTGGGCAAATACACTCCCATCGAATTCAGGGAAGACTGTGCGGGAAGCTGCCGGGAGTGCGTGAAAAAAAAGTGCGTTTACGGCGTGTTCAAGGAAACCCATGAACATGCGTTGAAGATGATCGAACCGGAATATCTGTACATCTGCCAGAGCTGCTTTCGCTGTGTCCAGGAGTGCACCAAGGGGATCTTTTCCCGGGGGATCAACCCGGCCTACCGGAACCTGGGAAACGACTACTGGCGCAGGGATATCCTCCATCGTCTCTGGTACCAGGCCCATTTCGGGAAGATCCCGGTCTCGGGGGCCGGCTACCGGGGGCCGTTCACCGGCAGGGGTTTTGATGCCATGTGGACCGATATGTCGGAAATCGTGCGCCCCACCCGGGACGGCATCCACGGCCGGGAGTACATCAATACCAGCATCGAATTGACCCGGCGGCCCCGGTCCCTGGCCTTTACGCCGGAAGGCGGCCTGGAGGGCGAGTTCCCGTCCATTTTGGAAATTCCCATCCCGGTCCTGCTCCAGTGGCCCCGGGACCTGGTGAAAAATGCCTCCCTGATCGCATCCGCCGTCCGGGCCGCCGCCGAACTCGGGACCTTTCTTCTCCTGGATCCCGACGATTTCACCCGGGCCCTTTCGCCTTTCATCGAAAATATCGTGTTCCGAATCCGCCCGGAGGACTTTCCGGGCATTCTCCCGCTGGTGCAAAAATGCGCCATGGTGGAAGTCTTCGACGGCCCGGAAGCCATACGGCTTGCGGCCCATATCCGAAAACTCAACCCCGGACTTGCGGTGGCCGTGGGACTCCCCCTGACCCCGGATGCTCCGGATACGGCCGTCCGGCTTGCCGGCGCAAACGTGGATGCCCTTCACTTTTATGCCACCGAAAACGGAGAAGAAACACAGACCGCATCCCCCCGGTTCCTCAAGGATTGCATTCGATCCGTGCATCTGGCGCTTGTGGATCGATCGCTGCGGCAAAACGTCAACCTCTTGTTTTCGGGCGGGATCGCCATGGCCGAGCACATGGCCAAGGCCGTCATCTGCGGGGCCGACGGTGTGGTGGCGGATACGGTTCTGGCCGCGGCCCTCGAATGCCGCCTTTGTTTCCGGTGCCGGGAAGGACGCGCCTGCCCGGTGAAACTCGACGAAGACGTTCCTTTGGAATGGGGAAAACAGCGCATGGTCAATCTCATGGGGGCCTGGCACGGCCAGCTCCTGGAGGTGATGGGCGCCATGGGGATCCGCGAAACCCGCCGGCTCCGGGGGGAAATGGGCCGCTCAATGCAATTCAATGAGCTGGAAGAAGAAATTTTCGCGCCGATTTTCGGAAAACGGCGCGTGACGGAGTATGCATAACAATGGAACACCGAACCATCGCATCCGCGGTAGGCGGGCTTCCGGAAACCCGGAAAACCCCTTCCCGTTTCCGCAATCCCATCGGCAAATACATGATCCTGAGAAACGACCGGTGTACCGGTTGCGGGCTCTGTGCGACCCTGTGCCCCTACGGCGTGCATCCCCGGTATCCGGCGTATTCCCGCGCCCTGAGCCCCAGGAGTCAACGCTGCATCGGATTCGCGTGCCGGCAAAACGATTATTACTGTATCCAACGCTGTCCGGAAAACGCCCTGACCCTTAAAAAAAACCCCATCCTGGAAACCCTGGGGGATTTTCGCTGGACCGCCGAGATGCTCATCGCCCACTGGGAGATGGCCGAAACCGGAAATCCGCCCGTGGTGGACCTGGAATACGAGTTGGGCGCCTCGGGGGGCGGCTTCGACAAGATCCGGTTCCGGCATCCGAATCCTTCACAGTCCCTGGACCTGCCGGACGACGCCATGGACACCGGAATCCGCCTCAACAAGCGGGAAGACGGCCGGCTCGACAAGCGGCTTTCCATCCCCTGTTACGGGGGCGGCATGTCCTACGGCTCCACCGCCCTTTCCGTGATGGTGGGAAGGGCCCGGGCCGCCAGGCGCCTGAACACCCTTACCTGTACCGGAGAAGGGGGTTACCCGGCGGAGCTGATTCCTTACGCCGATCACGTCATCACCCAGGTGGCCACCGGGCTCTTCGGTGTCCGGGAAGAGACCATTCTCTTTGCGCCCGTGGTGGAATTCAAGTACGCCCAGGGGGCCAAGCCGGGCCTGGGAGGACACCTGTTGGGGGATAAGGTGACCCCCGAGGTGGCGGCCATGCGGGAGACCGTGGTGGGAAACGCCCTCTTTTCACCGTTTCCCTTTCACAGCGTCTACTCCGTGGAAGACCACAAGAAGCACGTGGACTGGGTCAAGGAGATCAATCCCGACGCCCTGGTGTCGGTGAAGGTGTCCACCCCCACGGACGTGGACATGGTGGCGGTGGGAAGCTACTACGCCGGGGCCCACATCATCCACCTGGACGGCAGCTACGGCGGCACCGGCGCCGCCCCGGACATCGCCAAGAAGAACATTGCCATGCCCATCGAGTACGCCATTCCCAAGGTCCACCGGTTCATGACCGAAGAAGGGGTCCGGGACAAGATCTGCCTCATCGCCAGCGGCGGGATCCGGAACGCCGCGGACGCGGCCAAGGCCATCGCCCTGGGGGCGGACGGGGTCGTCATCGGGACGGCCGAACTGGTGGCCCTGGAGTGCGTCCGGTGCGGGAACTGCGAAAGCGGCCGGGGGTGCGCCCGGGGCATCGCCACCACGGATCGGGAGCTGGGGTGTATGATCCCCGAGGTATGGGCCGAACAGCGCATCGTCAACATGTATGCGGCCTGGCGGAAAGAATGGTGCGCCATTTTAAGGCAATACGGTCTTTCGAGCATCCGGGAACTGGTGGGACGAACGGACCTTCTGGTCCATTTGGATTACCTGGACGACGCCGAACGCGCGACTTATCCGCCGGCGCCGGGACCCGGGGTGATTATTTGAAAGGGACCAAAAACCGCATGGCACAACGATCTTTAATCATGGACAATCTGCTCAAGGGCCGGAAAGGCCTTCCCCGCCCGCCGATGGAGCCGGAAACACCGGCCCAGGAGGGCGGATGCGGGGTGACGGGATTCATCGCTTCCGTGCCCGTTTCCGGCCGCCATATCTATGAGCCGTCGGTACAGATGCACAACCGGGGAAACGGAAAAGGGGGCGGCATCGCCGCCGTGGGGCTTTCCGCCGACAGCCTGAAGGTACCCCGGGACGTCCTGGACACGCACTACCTGCTCCAGGTGGCCCTCCTCGATCCGGAATCCCGGAAGGCCGTGGAAAAAAAGTATATCAACGGGCCCCTGGAGGTGTACCGGGCGGAACGCATCCCCACCGTTGACGATTACCGGGACGTGGACGGTCTTGAGATCCGGCCCCCCGACGTGTGGCGCTACTTCGTCCGGGTCAAACCCGGGCATCTGGACCGCTTCGTCACGGAAAACGCCCTGGAACGCCTGGATCCGCTGCAGGCCGAGGATGAATTCATCAACCAAAACTCCTTCCGGCTCAACGGAGAATTTTACGCGTCCACGGGAAAACAGCGCGCCTTTGTCCTTTCCCACGGAAAAAACATCATGGTCCTTAAAATCGTGGGATATGCCGAACAGGTGGCCCGGTATTACCTTCTCGAAGACTTCAAGGCCCACGGATGGATCGCCCACCAGCGCTACCCCACCAAGGGACGGGTGTGGCATCCCGGCGGCGCCCATCCCTTCATCGGGATGCACGAGGCCCTGGTCCATAACGGCGACTTCGCCAATTACCACGCCGTGAGCGAGTACCTCAAACAGTACGGCATCTTTCCCCTTTTTCTGACGGATACGGAAGTCTCCATCCTGTTGTTCGATCTTTTAAACCGGACCTTCGGGTACCCCCTGGAATACATCATCGAGGCCATGGCGCCGACCACCGAGTACGATTTCGATCTCCTCCCCCCTGAAAAGCAGCGGATTTACCGGCACATCCAGTCCTGCCACCTGGCGGCGTCGCCGGACGGCCCCTGGTTTTTCATCATCGCACAAAACGACGTCCGGAACCGGCGTTTTCAGCTCATCGGCATCACCGACACGGCCATGCTGCGGCCCCAGGTCTTCGCCCTCCAGGAAGGGGATGTACAGATCGGTTTGATCTGTTCGGAAAAACAGGCCATCGACGCCACCCTGCAGAGCCTGGCCGCGGAGGATCCCCGGTTCGAACCCGTCGCCGACCGGTACTGGAACGCCCGGGGGGGCAGCGCCACGGACGGAGGGGCCTTCATCTTCTCGGTCACAGACGGAAATAAATCAACAGGGGAAAAGAAGCTGACCTGCACCAACAAGTTCGGGGAGCCAGTGAGGATCACGACACGCGCACAATCGGCGGCGGTATCCACTCCCGATTCCGGCGGCGACGGCGACGGAATCCTTGCTGCGGCATTTGAAGCCACGGACCCGGTCCCATTGGCGGATGTGCTGGCACGCTGCCGCAGATACGCCGGCGCCTGCAACGCCGGCGGCTTCCGGTCCTTTTGCGCCGAACTCACGAACCGGGCGCAACGAGGCGATTTTGAAAAAACACGTGCCATTGAAATATTGACCCATCTGGCGGACCGCCGCTTTCCCCTGGTTCAACTGAAACGGAGAACCGTCCAATGGATCCTGCAAGAAAGTCTTTACAATGTTTTCGGCGCCTCCCCGGCACTCACGGCCCAGGATTCCGGCGCCTATCGGTACGTGGACTGGGATCTTCGCCATACCCTCAGGGAACCCCGGAACGCGGAAACAACCCTGGTGCTGAATGCAACAAGATTTCCGCCGGAAGGCGAAGACTGCGACGCGGCCCTTATCCGCCGCGCCTGTCAAATGGGGTGGAAACGGTTCATCTGCTACGGGTACCGGGGCCAGCGGTTTTGCGGGTGCGGGCTTTCCAGGGGATCCGACGGGGTTCGGATCGACGTGTACGGAAGCCCCGGGGATTACCTGGCCTCCGGAATCGACGGGTTGGAAATGGTGGTGCACGCCAACGGTCAGGACCAGATCGGCCAGATCATGAAACAGGGAAAGGTCGTGGTCTATGGAGACGTGGGCCAGACCTTCATGTACGGTGCCAAGGGGGGGGAAGTGTACGTCATGGGGAATGCGGCCGGCCGTCCCCTCATCAACGCGGTGGGATCTCCCCGCGTCGTCATCAACGGCACCTGCCTAGACTACCTGGCGGAGTCTTTCATGGCGGGGGATCCATTGAAAGGCGGGGGCTTTGTCATTTTAAACGGAATGCGCTTCGATGACGCCGGAACCCTCGTGGAACAGGAAACCCCGTATCCCGGATCCAACCTCTTTTCCCTGGCGTCCGGAGGGGCCATCTATGTCCGGGACCCCTTTCAAAAAGTGGTCCCGGATCAACTCAACGGCGGCGGGCTGGTGGAACTTTCACCGGCGGACTGGGATCTGATCCTGCCATATCTAGTTGAAAACGAACGGCTTTTCGGCATCTCAGTGGAAAAAGACCTGCTTGCGGTCCGCGGCGAAACCCGAACGTATCGCGAGGTCTTCCGGAAGGTTCAGGCGGTTCCCCTGGAGGTTTTGTCCACGGCGGCGGTCTCCGTGGAGGAATGGGGGGAAGACTGGCAGGAAGCGGCGGATGCGGATATTTTTCAGTTTAATTTGAATTAGGACTGTGTTAGAATCGGTGCGATTGTGAAAATGCCCCGGAAAAACCTGCCCCTTTTTCCCAAGCGGCAAAAAAATACGCATACAATCAAAGAGTTATTCAATTGATGAACTCCATCAACGGACTCCTTGCCCTGGAAGACGGCCGGACGTTTTCCTGTCGATCCTTCACCGGACCGGGGGAATGCACGGGAGAGATCGTTTTTAACACCGGCATGACGGGTTACCAGGAGATCCTCACCGATCCCTCCTACCGCGGGCAGATGGTGGTGATGACCTATCCCCTCATCGGCAATTACGGCGTGAACCCGGAAGACGTGGAGTCGGACCGCATCCAGGTGAGCGGGTTTTTGGTTCGGGAATACCAGCATCAGCCCAGCAATTTCCGGTCCTCGGAAACCCTGGCCGACTACCTTTCCGCCCAGGGCGTCCTCGGCGTGGAAGGCCTCGACACCCGGGCCCTGACCCTTCACATCCGGAGCCGTGGGGCCATGCGGGCCGTGATCTCCACCCTGGATCCCGACCCCGAGTCCCTGGTACGAAAGGCCAACAGGATCCCTTCCATGGCCGGTTGCGATCTGGCCACCGGTGTCACCACCCGGAAGCCGTATTTTTGGATTCAGGGCCGCCCCGTCTTCCTGCAAGACGAAGAAGAGCTGAAGGCGTCGGTCTGGAAAAACCGGGACGCCCGGTGGCGTGTGGCGGCCTTCGACTACGGCATCAAATACAACATTTTACGATCCCTGGAGGCCGCGGGTTGCCGTGTTCTGGTCATCCCGGCGGGGACTTCCGCCCAAACGATCCAGGCCCTGGAACCCGACGGCATATTTCTCTCCAACGGCCCCGGCGATCCGGAGCCGATTACCTATGCCGTGGAAACCCTTAACGCCCTTCTGGGGTATCGTCCCATTTTCGGGATCTGCCTGGGGCATCAGCTTTTGGGATTGGCCCTCGGGGGGAAGACCTATAAGTTGAAATTCGGCCATCGGGGCGCCAACCAGCCGGTGAAAAACCGGCTCACGGGCCGGGTGGAAATCACCTCCCAAAACCATGGATTCGCCGTGGACACCCAAAGCCTTGAAAGCAAGGACATCCAAGTCACCCATGTCAATCTCAACGACGACACCCTGGAGGGGTTCCGTTACCGGACGCTCCCGGTACTTGCGGTGCAATACCACCCGGAAGCCTCCCCCGGACCCCATGACGCCCGGTATCTTTTCGATGCCTTCAAGGAGATGATGGCCCGGCAATAACAGAACCCCGAATCCGGAGATAAACCGTTTATTTTCTATTGTTTTCCATAAAAGGACACGAAACCCGCATCCATGCCCAAGCGCACCGACATTGAAAAGATCCTGATCATCGGCGCCGGCCCCATCATCATCAGCCAGGCCTGTGAATTCGACTATTCGGGGACCCAGGCCTGCAAGGCCCTGAAGGAGGAAGGGTACCGGATCATCCTGGTCAACAGCAATCCGGCCACCATCATGACCGACCCGGAAACGGCCCATCGCACGTACGTGGAGCCCGTCACGCCGGAGATGGTGGCAAAAATCATCGAAAAGGAACGCCCCGACGCGCTCTTGCCCACCCTGGGGGGACAGACCGGCCTCAACGCCGCCGTGAAGACGGCGGAAACGGGGGTCCTGGATCGATTCGGCGTGGAGATGATCGGCGCATCGGTGGCATCCATCCAGAAGGCGGAAGACCGGGACCGGTTCCGAAAATCCATGGAGCGCATCGGACTTCGGATCCCCAGAAGCGGCATCGCCACAGACATCCAACAGTGCTTCGACATCGCCGAAACGATCGGCTTCCCCCTCATCTGCCGCCCCAGCTTCACCCTGGGCGGGACCGGGGGCGGCATTGCCTACAACTTCGAAGACCTGGAAAATCTGGCCAAGGCCGGGCTCGACGCCAGCCTCATCGGCCAGATCATGCTGGAGGAATCGGTCCTGGGGTGGAAAGAATACGAACTGGAAGTGATGCGGGACAAGGCCGACAACGTGGTCATCGTCTGTTCCATCGAAAACCTGGATCCCATGGGCATCCACACCGGGGACAGCATCACCGTGGCGCCCGCCCAGACCTTAAGCGATAAAGAGTACCAGCAGATGCGGAACGCCGCCATCGCCATCATGCGGGAAATCGGGGTGGATACGGGGGGGTCCAATGTACAGTTCGCCGTGAACCCGAAAGACGGGGAGATGGTGGTGGTGGAGATGAACCCCCGGGTGTCGCGCAGCAGCGCGCTGGCCTCCAAGGCCACGGGGTTTCCCATCGCCAAAATCGCGGCAAAGCTGGCGGTGGGCTACACCCTGGACGAAATCCCCAACGACATCACCGGCGAGACCCTGGCCGCCTTCGAACCGACCCTGGATTACTGCGTGGTCAAGATCCCCCGGTGGACCTTTGAAAAGTTCCCGGAAACCCCGGACTTGTTGACCACATCCATGAAATCCGTGGGAGAGACCATGGCCGTGGGGCGGACTTTCAAGGAAGCCCTGCAAAAAGGAATCCGCTCCCTGGAAATCGGGCGCTTCGGGCTCGGGGCCGACGGCAAGGACCCTGAACACCTGGTGAACCCTCCGACTGAAGCGGCGGGAGGAAAGACCGTCCAGGAGGAAGTCGAAAAAAAACTCGTGGTCCCCAACTCCAAGCGGCTCTTTTATCTCAAGCACGCCATGGAAAACGGGTTTTCCGATGCCCGCCTGAACGCCCTCACCGGCATCGACCCGTGGTTCTTATCTCAGATACGGCAAATTGTTGACCTGGAAAACCGTCTTCGGCAACACGTCATCACAGCGGATCCCCATGAAAAAAAAGCCGTCTTCGGGCAGGCGCTGCTCCGGGAAGCCAAGGAATTCGGGTTTTCCGACCGCCAACTGGCCCACCTGGCCGGTCTGGATGAAGACGCCATCCGCACCCTTCGCAGGAGACGGGGGATCACACCGGTCTTCAAGCTCGTGGACACGTGTGCGGCGGAATTCCGGGCCGCCACCCCGTATTACTATTCCACCTACGACACGGAAGACGAAGCCCGGGTGTCGGACAAAAAGAAAGTGATGATTCTGGGCGGCGGCCCCAACCGCATCGGCCAGGGAATCGAGTTCGATTACTGCTGCGTGCACGCCTCCTTCGCCCTGAGGGAAGAAGGAATCGAGAGCATCATGGTCAACAGCAACCCGGAGACCGTGAGCACCGACTACGACACGTCGGACAAGCTCTATTTCGAACCCCTGACCAAGGAAGATGTTTTGAACATCATCGAAAAGGAAAAGCCCATGGGCGTCATCGTTCAATTCGGGGGGCAGACGCCCTTGAATCTTTCGGTGCCGCTTTTCAACGCCGGGGTCCCCATCCTGGGGACCCAGCCGGAGAGCATCGACCGGGCCGAGGATCGCAGGCTTTTCCAGGAGATGCTGACAAAACTCTCCTTGACCCAGCCCGCCAACGGCACCGCCATGTCGGTGGAAGAGGCCGTCACCGTGGCGGAAGCCATCGGGTATCCGGTCATTGTCCGGCCCTCCTATGTTCTGGGCGGCCGGGCCATGAAGATCGTCTACGAGCGGGAAAGCCTCAAATCCTTCACGCATCTCGCCCTGGTGGAATCCTTCGGGCATCCTGTCCTCATCGACCAGTTTCTGGAAGACGCCGTGGAAGTGGATGTGGACGCGATCTCGGACGGTATCGAAACGATCATCGGCGGCATCATGGAACACATCGAGGAAGCCGGGGTGCACTCCGGGGATTCGGCCTGCGTTCTGCCGCCCTACAGCATCCCGGAGGCCCTGCAGGAGGAAATCGTCTCCGCCACCAAGGCCCTGGCCCTGGAGCTGGGCGTGGTGGGGCTCATGAACGTCCAGTACGCCATCAAGGACGGCCGGCTCTTTGTCCTGGAAGTCAATCCGCGCGCCTCCCGGACTATCCCCTTCGTGAGCAAGGCCACCGGCGTCCCCCTTGCAAAGCTGGCCACCCAGGTGATGCTGGGAAAACGCCTCAGAGCGTTGGGCCTGACCCGGGAAATCTTTCCCGCTCACGTGTCCGTCAAAGAAGCGGTGCTCCCCTTTGACCGGTTCCCGGACGTGGACACCCTTCTCGGGCCCGAGATGAAGTCCACAGGCGAGGTCATGGGGATCGGCACCGATTTCGGATCCGCCTACGCCAAGGCCCAGCTGGGGGCGGGACAAAAGCTCCCCCTTTCGGGAACGGTGTTCATCAGCGTGAAAAACCGGGACAAGGGGGCCGTGCTTCCCCTGGCCCGGCGGTTTTCGGACTTAGGATTCACCCTCATGGCCACCCGGGGGACGGCCCGGTTTCTGGCGGAACACGGGATTGCCGCCCGCCGGATTTCGAAGGTCTCCATGGGCCGGCCCCACGTGGTGGACGCCATTAAAAACGGAGAAATTCAGCTCATCATCAATACGGGAATCGGCGGGGACACCAAGCGGGACGGGTACGTCATCCGGAGAAACGCGCTCAAGTACAACATCCCTTACACCACCACCATCGCCGGTGCCGTGGCCATCAGTAAAGGGATTGAACGGATGATTCAACGGGAACTCACCGTCAAGGCGTTACAGGACTATCACCCTCCGAGCCTCCGAAAAGATACAGTGAACTGACGCCCATGGATTTTTCGACAATGGAAAATATGTTTGACGAAACGGCACATCCCCGGGAAGCCTGCGGGCTTTTCGGCATTTTCGGGCATCCCGAAGCGTCCAAGATGACCTATTTCGGCCTGTACGCCCTCCAGCACCGGGGCCAGGAAAGCGCAGGCATCTCGGTGGCGGGAAACGAGGGGGTCATCACCCACAAAGGGATGGGGCTGGTCCCCGACGTCTTCGACATGACGCTTCTGGAGCACTTGAAGGGAAAAAGCGCCATCGGGCATGTCCGGTATTCCACCACCGGAAGCTCCATCCTGGTCAATGCCCAGCCCTTCATGGTCCGGCATCGGAACCGGTCTTACTCGGTGGGCCACAACGGGAATCTGGTCAATGCCCGCCGCCTGAAAAGCGAACTGGAGGAAAGCGGCTCGATCTTCCAGAGCACCATGGACAGCGAAATCTTTCTTCATCTTTTTGTGAAAAATCTAAAACACGGATTCGAAGGCGCCCTGGTCAAAACCCTCGAACGCCTGGAAGGCGCCTTTTCCTTCGTCGTCCTGACCAGCAACGGGGAGGTGATCGGCATCAAAGATCCCAACGGATTTCGGCCCCTTTGCCTGGGAAAGGCCAACGGCGCCGATGTGCTGGCCTCCGAATCCTGCGCCCTGGACCTGGTTCATGCCGAATACATCCGGGAACTCGATCCCGGTGAGATCGTGATCATCGGAAAAGACGGCATCAAAAGCATCCAAACCGCCCCGGCGGAAAGACGATCCTTCTGTATCTTCGAATTCATCTATTTCGCCCGGCCGGACAGCAATATTTACGGGAAAAACGTTTACCAGATCCGCAAGGCCCACGGCGCGCGGCTGGCCCGGGAAGCCCCCGTGGACGCCGATTTGGTGATGCCGTTCCCGGACTCCGGCACTTATGCCGCCATCGGATACGCCGAGGCCTCAAGACTCCCCTTCGAACTGGGGATGATCCGAAACCACTACGTGGGCCGGACCTTTATCCAACCCACCCAGAGCATGCGGGACTTCGGCGTCCGGGTGAAGTTGAACCCCATCAAGGCGCTATTGAGCGGCAAGGAGATCGTTATCGTGGAAGACTCCATCATCCGGGGTACCACCACGAAAACGCGGGTGAAAGCCCTCCGGGAACTGGGCGTGAAAAAAATCCACATGCGGGTGGCCGGGCCGCCCCACCGCTTCCCCTGCCACTACGGCATCGATTTTTCCACCAAGGGGGAACTGATCGCCGCTTCCAAATCCGTGGAGGAACTCAAAGACTACCTGGGGCTCGATTCCCTGTATTATCTGAGTCTGGAAGGGCTTTTGGAAGCCACGGGCGTTGAGGAGCCGGAAGCCCATTTTTGCAAGGCCTGTTTCGACGGCTGTTATCCGGTCACTTTCGACGCGGATCTCGCCAAGGATTGCCTCGAAAGGGGCTTTCCGGATTCCGGCAAAAATTCATGAAACAAACGGTGGCGTTTACAAAAGAGGCATCCAACGTCTTTTTCCATATCCTGACCCGGTGCAACCTCAACTGCCGTCACTGTTACATCAATTTCCGGCAGCACGGGAAAAAGACCCTTTCCATTGACACCATCCAAACGTGGCTTGCGGAGATGGCCGGGCGTACGAAAAACGCCAACCTCATCTTCCTCGGCGGGGAACCCACCCTGCATCCGGATCTGTCGGTTGCGGTCAAGGCCGCCAGAAAGATGGGATACGTTTCCGTTACCATCGACACCAACGGCTATCTTTTCCATCACATCCTGGAAAAGGTCACCCCCGAAGAGGTGGATTACTTCAGCTTCAGCCTCGACGGGGCCGAACCGGAGACCAACGACGCCCTTCGCGGCAAAGGCGCGTTTGCGGCATGCACCGCCGGGATCCGAAAAGCCAAGGCGAAGGCGTTTAAAACCAGCCTCATTTATACCGCCAGCGCCGCCAACCTCCGGGAACTGCAACGGATGCCCGAACTTCTGGAGGCTCTGAAGGTGGACCGGTTTTTCATCCAGGTCATCGGCCTTCGGGGAAAAGCCGGGAAAAAGGACTCCGAATGCACCCCGGTCACCCGAACCCAATGGCTTGAAGAAATCCCCAGGGTGGCCCGCATGGTTGCCGCCGCCGGTGTCCATGCCGTCTATCCGAAAGTCTATCTGGATGACGAAGATCCGTTTGCGTGTGCGGGTCTGGTGGCGGACAATTATTTCATCTTTCCCAACGGCCGTGTTTACCGCTGTCCTTTATGCGAAGACTACCCGCTGCACGGCTTCCGGTTCCGACACGACCGGCTGGCGGCCGCTCCGCCCATCAACGAAACGGACCTGTTTCAGTTGTCGATCCCGGAAGGGTGCGTCATGAACAAGCTGGTGCAGCCCGAAACCCTGGCGTATACATCCGGTGGTTCCCCCGCATACCGGATCGCCTGCTGCCTCCTTAAGGAAGAGGTCCCGCCCGCCTGATCTTTTCCACGGCCTTATCCCACGCTGACCCGGTTCCGTCCGTTTTGTTTGCTTTGATACATGAGCGCATCGGCGCGGCTGACGACGGATTCCGGGGTATCCCCGGGAAAAAGGAGCGTGGCACCCACGGAAATCGTCACCATCAAGCTTTTGTCCGATAAATCAAGGCGGGAAAACGCCACCAGTGTCCGCAATTTTTCCGAAATCGATTTCAATGTTTCCGGAGATGCCAAATCATACAATATGGCCAGAAATTCCTCGCCGCCCCACCGTCCAATGCTGTCCCCCTTGCGCAGGTTATGCCGCAGGGTGGCGGCCACCATGCGAAGGACCTTGTCACCCGCATCATGACCATGCATATCGTTGATCTGTTTGAAATAGTCGATGTCCATAAAGAGCAGGCCCGCCGATATCTCTTTTTGGTAGTTGAGTTCCGCGATGACGGCGCGAAGCCGCCCTTCAAGATACCGCCGATTCCCGATGCCGGTGAGACTGTCCGTATGCGCCGTACGGCGCAGTTCCTGGAGCTTCCGGCGGGCCGTCATCAACGCCGTGGAGCTGCTGAAGGTTTCCACGGCGCCGATGATCCTGCCCGCCTTGTCCCGCAAAGGGGCGGCACGTACCATCACCGGGAGCCGGTGGCCGTCCATGTGGTGCAAAAAGACTTCCGCCTCGCGCACCTTTCCGTCTTCCATACAGCCGGCCAACGGACACCGGGTCTGACAAAGGGCAACGCCTTCGGCAGAGACATGATTGAGGAGATTGTCCCGGCAGGCGCGGCCGATGACCTGCCGGCTCGTATATCCCGTGATGCGCTCAGCTCCTTTGTTCCAGTAGGTGATCACGCGGTCACGGTCCACGAAGTAGACCCCGTCGTATACATTGTCGATAATGTCTTTATAAAAATTTTCATTTTCAGGCATGGATCCTCCAGAAGCGGAATGCCGGGTTGTCTGTTTCATCTCCGGAACGAAACCACAGAAAAGAGCGTATCGGCACTATTTGCACTCCGAAAGAACGCCCGTCAAGCATAAACAGAGGGCGGTTTCCGATTGACATCAAAAACCAGTTGTGCTCATTAAAGGATAATGACGTTCCAGCCGCCAACGGGCGACGTATCCCGACAGCTGAAAATATCTATTTTAAAATCGCTTCCCTATGCCTCGCCTTGAAGGGCGGGTCGGGGAAAGTCTTCCGGTCACTTCATCGTCAACCTTAAAAAGGAGGGGGTTAAGATGAAACAGATTCGCGGGTTATCCATCATGATGGGGATTGTCGCCCTTGGGGTCGCTTTCGCGATGACCGCCTGCACCACCGGGTACACGCCGAAAAATGCGCCCGAATCGTTTGCCTGTGTTCCCGAAGGAAAACTGGAAAAGGACATCGCCCCGGAAGCCGAACTTGCGGAGCTGACCTGCTTTTTCAAAAAATACGAGGGAATGGAAACGCTGCACTTCAAGGTGGGCGTAAAAAACGTCAGCGGCAATGACCAACGATACCGGGTCAATCTCTTCCTGGACAACGGGAAGGCCGTGGGCGGACTGATTCCAAGTAGCACCAAAAAAGGGTTGGTACCGCCGGGAACGACGGAGACCTTTGTCTATCCCGTTTCTCAGATGCCCCGGCAACCCAAATCCGTTTTGTTGCGGATCCGCACGGTAAGCGAATAACCCTTAAACATCGTCACAGGAGGGCAGCCTTATGAAACGCATCGGTTTGATTCTTGCCTGTTGTCTGATCCTGGCCGTCGCCGGAGCGGCATCGGCCAAAACCACCTTCATCGGCATCGGGACCGGCGGGACCGGCGGGATTTATTATCCCTACGGCGGGGGTGTGGCAGAAATCTGGTCCAAGCATGTCCCGGGCGTGAAAGCCGTGGCGGAAGTCACCGGGGCCAGTGTGGAAAACGTAAAACTGGCGCACAAGGGCGAAACCGTGATCGGCGAGGTCATGGGGGATGTGGCCGTAGCCGGATTCGAGGGAACGAGTAAATTCAAAGGGAAAAAACACGACATCCTCTCCATGGCCATCATGTATCCCAACCTGCTTCAGGTCGTGACCCTGAAAGACAGCGGAATCACCAACATCGAGCAGATCAAGGGGAAAAACATCAGTTCCGGAAGCCCGGGAAGCGGCACCAATTTCATGGCCGAAGCGGTCTTCAAGGCCCTGGGAATTCCGCTGGATTCCTACAACGACAGCCGCCTTTCCTTCACCGAAACCGCCAACGCGCTGAGGGACGGCACCATCGAAGTGGGGGTGTGGTCCGTGGGGCCCGGCACCAGTTCCATCCTGGATTTGGCCACCACCCATGACATTCACATCATCGGCTTCACCCCGGAACAGACCCAAAAGATCCTGACGGCCAATCCCACCTATTCCGCGGTGGAGCTCGCCGGCGGGGTGTATCGGGGGGTGGACCAGGCCGTCCCCACCATCGGCGTGTGGAACGTGATGATCTGCCAGAGATCCCTGGATGAAAACCTGGTGTATCAGCTGGCCAAGGCCCTTTTCGAAAACAAGGACTATCTGATGAAGATCCACCCTTCGGCGGCGTACACCACGCCTGAAAACGCGGTGAAATATTCTCCGATCCCCTTGCATCCCGGCACCATTCAATACCTCAAGGAAAAAGGGATCGACATTCCCCAGCGTCTGATGCCCTAAAGGGGGCGTTGTGAAAGGACCGGGCCGGCGGATCCTTATCGGATTTGCCGGTCTGATGTCCCTGTTGTTGGCCGCCGCCGCAGCAATGCCGGGCGGAGTCGAGTTGCGCCTCACACCCATTGAAGGGCGCGAGCCCTTCCTGGCCCTGATTCTGGATGCCGGCGAGCGGTTTACAATCCGATATTATCATTCGGTGGAAAACGCCCCCATATGGGAAACCCATTCCGTGGATGAAAGCGGGGCCATTTACATCGAAGAGGAGCGATACGTGAAATTCGGGGCCGGGATGGGAAAGATGCCCGGAGTGGGCCGAATGGTGCGGCGGGGGTCCTATGAGGTCATCGAGGACATGCACCATCCGGTGGGAAACTTTGTCCTGCGCATCGGGAGCCCCGGCGTGGATCATACCCTGTTATGGAGGGAAAGGACGGTGAACCTGTCCGAGCTGGCGCCCCATAGGGCGTTTCGCTTCACCGCCACCCCGGTCAGCCGTTTGTACCGCATCTATCGCACGCTGCTCCCGCACCCGGGTGTGAAACACCTGAGCGCGGGATAGAAAGCCCCCTTTCGGATGACTGACAAACCCCCCGGACAAAACCCTGCACTCGTCGCCTTTACCACCAAGCTGGTGACGATTCTGGCCATCGCCTTGAGCCTGTACCAGCTTTACACGGCCGGGATCACGGCGCTGACGGCCCTGGTCCAGCGTTCCATTCACCTGGGCGCCATTTTGTCCTTGACCTTCCTCTTGAGGCCACCGTTCAAAGGGGCGCACAAGGACCGTTTTTCCTTCTGGTTCTTTTTGGACTGGATCCTTGTCGGCGCCTCCGTCACCTGCGTGGTCTATATCTGCTATAACCTCACGGCCATCTTCGAACGCCAGGGCGACTGGCTGGCCGCCGACCGCATCATCAGCGTTATCGGCACCCTCCTGGTGCTGGAAGCCTGCCGCCGGGTGATCGGCCTGGTCATGACAGGGATCTGCATCCTGGGTATCGTCTATGCCTTTTTCGGCCCCTACATGCCGGAACTCATCATCCACAAAGGATACGGCATGGAGCGCATCGCCACCACCCTGTGGCTGACCACCGAAGGGATTTTCGGGCTCCCCCTGGGAGTGGCCGCGACCTTTGTCTTTGTCTTTGTTTTGTTCGGGGCGTTTTTGGAAGTGACAGGCGGCGGGACCTTTTTCATCGATATGGCCTACGCCCTCACGGGCCGTTTTTCCGGAGGCCCGGCAAAAACGGCGGTGGTCGCCTCCGGATTCATGGGGTCCGTTTCGGGATCCGCGGTGGGGAACGTGGTGGCCACGGGATCCTTCACCATTCCCATGATGAAAAAGGTGGGATACCGTCCCCACGTGGCCGGCGCCATCGAAGCGGCCGCCTCCACCGGCGGCCAGTTGATGCCGCCCATCATGGGGGCCGGTGCTTTTTTGATGGCCGAGTTCACGAACATCAGCTACCTCAACATCATCAAGGTGGCGCTGATGCCTGCCGTCATGTATTACATCACCGTTTTGTTGTTCGTTCATTTCGAAGCGCAAAAGCAAGGTTTAAAAGGCGAATCAAAGGAGAACCTGCCCCGTGTCCTGACCGTCCTCAAGGAAGGCCTGCCCTTTCTCATCCCGGTGGGGATTTTGATTTATGTCCTGGTAGCCAATTATTCTCCCATGATGGCCGGATTCGTCGCCGTGATCAGCACGGTCTTTGCCAGCCTCATCGCCCATACCCTCCGCTGGCTCCATATTTACAAGACGCCGGCGGGAGGAACGCCCGTTTCAGGGGGAATCGGAACCTTTGCCGCAGGACAACTCCGACAGATCCTGCAAGCCCTGGAAAAAGGGGCGCGAAACGCCGTCATGGTCTCCGTTGCCTGCGCCGCCGCCGGCATCATCGTGGGAATGGTGACCCTTACCGGCATGGGCCTGAAGTTTTCCAGCCTGGTCCTGGATTTGAGCTTCGGGATCAAAGCCCTGGCCATTTTGCTCATCGGTGCGGCCTCCCTGGTGCTGGGCATGGGTCTCCCGGTGACGGCCAGCTACATCGTCCTGGCGACCCTGGCGGGCCCCGCCCTTTTGGACATGGGGATTCCGTTGATGGTCTCCCACATGATCGTCTTCTGGTATTCCCAGGACGCCAACGTGACCCCTCCGGTGAGCCTGGCCAGCTTCGCCGGGGCCGGCGTGGCGGGCGCCAACCCCATGAAAACGGCGTTCACTTCCTGGAAGCTCGCCAAGGGACTTTACATCATCCCCATCGTGATGGCCTACCGGCCCCTTCTGGGTGTCGGCGATAAATACGAGATCAACCATATCGAAGTCTACATGACAGCCCTGGTCACCACCCTGGGGCTTGTGTCCTTTGCCGCCGCCCTGGAGCGCTACTTTTTCCGCCGGGCCACATGGCTCGAAACCGGACTCTTCCTGGCCGCCGCGGCCGGACTTTTATGGCCTTCTTATTGGACGGATATCGCCGGTCTCGGGGCCTTTCTTGCCGCCCTGGCACTTCAGAAATTTCACCGTCCCTTGGATTGACCGGCAGGGATTCTCCCGCATTCCTTTACGGTTTACGCGCCCGTGGTCCGGAACACTTCCCATGCTCGGTCCACAAAAATTCGGTTGTTCTTTCTCAACAGCGGGAAAGAATTGCCTTGACAGGAAAGGGAAAAATGACCGAGTATAAAAATACAATTAGACCCATGAAGGGCTTATGGTATCGGAGAAACGTTTCCCCGATGCCGAACCGTTTTTCCTTTTTACAGCAAATTCCGTAACAGGCCACGAAGGTCTTTTCCTCTTTGAAACAGGGGACCTTCGTGGCTTTTTATTTGGAGCCGGCATACGAAGGCGCAAGGCAAATCGATTCAGGGGGATCTTATGTTATTATGAGATACGCGGTTCGAATGATGATGAAAAAAGCGATTGTTTTCTCTTCGTGCGTCCTTACCGTATTTTTTCTCGTTTGCCGTCCGGTCCCGGCCGTTTCCCAGGTGCAAGAGGTCCGTATCGGGGACAGCAAAGGGGACTGGGGATATCCCAACCCCTTTCGCCACTATCCCCGGGGTCCCGGCTATGTCCGCATGAGCTGGGTCTTCGACACCCTGGTGTGGAAGGATGAAAAGGGGTACGTTCCCGCCCTGGCGGATGCATGGAACTACGACGCAGGCCGGAAGGCGTTTACCTTTCATCTCAACCCCAAGGCCCTGTGGCATGACCTTCAGCCACTGACGGCCCGGGATGTGGCCTTCACCATCGAGTATTTCAAAAAGCATCCGTACCGCTGGATCAACGTGGACCACATCCGCCGTGCAGAGGTCCTCGGGCCCCACAAGGTCGTCATTCATCTGTCGAAACCTTACTCCCCTTTTCTTTCGGACATCGGCGGCACCATGCCCATTCTGCCGGCGCACATTTGGTCGTCGGTGGAAAATCCCCGGGTGGAAACCGACCCCAAAACGTTCATCGGAAGCGGCCCGTACCGGTTCGTGGAATTCAGCAAGGCCCAGGGGACGTATCTTTATGAGTCTTTCGACGACTACTATCAGGGCCGGCCCAAGTCGAAACGGCTCATCTACGTCCGATCCGGGCAGCCCATGGTTTCCCTGATCCAGCGCCAGGTGGATCTGGCCGTCATTCAGCCGGACATGGCCGAACCTTTGAAAAAGAAGGGCTTCGTGGTGATCCGGGACGAAAGGGGATGGAACAAGAAACTGATGATCAATCACCGGAAAGCGCCTTTCAACGACAAGCGGTTTCGGCATGCCCTTGCATTTGCCGTCGACCGGCAGGAAATCATCGACAAATCCCACCGCGGATTCGCAGCCCCGGCCTCCTACGGCCTTCTCTCGGTGAATCATGAGATGTACAATCCGGATGTTCCTTCTTATCCCTTTCACCCGGAAAAGGCCTGCGCCCTGCTGGAAGCCATGGGATATGAAAAAGGCGCCGACGGATTTTATCAAAAGGACGGGAAGGCCCTGCAGGTGGAACTCCTTGCCTCCAGCATCACCACGGCCGGCCAGAGCACGGCCGACCGGGACGGGGAGGTCATCAAGAAGCAGCTGGAAAGGGTGGGGATCCGGGTGGACTTGCTGTCCCTGGAGCAGGCCACCACCGACAGCAGGGTAAAAAACTGGAAGTTCGATCTCGCCGTATCTGGCCACGGGGGGATCTCCGGGGATCCCAGGCTTTTAAACGAAATGATATCGTCCCGGTACGGGGCCGGCTCGGTCAACAGCGCCCGGTTCGACGCCGATCCTGAACTGAACCGCCTCCTGGAGGCGCAGATCCTCGAAATGGATCCGGGCAGGAGAAAGGAGATCGTTCAACGGATCCAGGCGGTCTACGCGGACCTTCTCCCCGCCATTTCCTTGTATTGCCCGGATTCCACCGCCGCCTATCACCCGGAAAAAGGAATCCTCTGGTACTATACGCCGGGAGGGATCAGCAAGGGGATCCCGATTCCCCAGAACAAAATGTCGCTGACTCCAAAACAAAAGGATTGATGGAAAGCGTCATGCGGCAAAAACGAAAACGCATCCGCCGCCTTCCACAGGTCCTTGCCTACGGTCTTGCCGCGCTGGCTATGCTGTATGCAAGCTACAGCCTTCCCCGGTGGCTGCCCGGCGATTTCGTCACCGCCATGTATGCCAGTTCCCATGTGACCCTGAACGCCGAACAGGAGGCGGAACTGCGGGCCTATTACACGCAGCAAAAGAGATTCGGCCGTTACCTGGCGGATTTTTTCTCCCTCCAATGGGGGTATTCCTACGCTTTTTTGTCCCCTGTGGTCCGGCTGATCCGGGAAGCCTTACCCTGGACCCTCCTTCTTCTGGGCGGCGCTCATCTGCTTTCCATGTGCCTCGGATTCCTGGCCGGCGTGGAGGCGGCCTGGCGCCGCGGCAGCGCGCTTGAAAAAGCCGGCGTCGGCTCCATGACCTTTTTGGAAGGGATACCTGAAATCGGAACCGCCGTGATCCTTTTCCTCGTCTTTTCTCTCCATCTGGGCTGGTTCCCGGCCGCCGGCTCGGAAACGGTGTACCTGGAACGCTCGGGGGCACAGCGGCTCCTGGATGTCCTCCATCATCTGGCATTGCCCTTTCTCACCCTTTTCCTGGCCTACCTCCCCGGCAACTTCCTGCTGAGCCGGGGGAGCATGGTGATGGTGCTCAAGGCGCAATTCATCGAAACCGCCCGGGCAAAAGGACTGCCCCCTTTACGCATCCGTTACGCCCACGCCGCTAGGAACGCGCTTCTGCCCATGGTCACCCGGTTCGGACTCCGCATCGCTTTCATGGTGACGGGAGCCCTGGTGGTGGAAACGATTTACGCCTACCCGGGCCTCGGCACCCTGTTGTTCAACGCCATTGCTGTCCGGGATCTTCCCCTGATCCAGGGAATCGTCCTTTTCTCCTCCCTGGTCATCCTTCTTGTGAACCTGGCTTTGGAATTCCTGTACGGCTGGATCGATCCGCGGGTGAAGCATGCGTCTTGACATCCGAAGATCGCTGATGAACGATCCGTGGTTTCTTTCCGGAGCGCTGCTGGGCCTGGTTCTCGCTTTCCTGGCCGGAGCGGGGCCTTGGCTGGCACAGTACAATCCGCATGACATGCGCTTTCCGCCTTTCACCCCGCCCTCTTCCGATCACTGGCTGGGAATCAACGACGGCGGCATGGACATCTTCTCCGAACTCCTGTACGGGATGAGAAACACGGTTTGGTTCGGCCTGGCAACGGGCGTTTCGGCCCTGTGCATCGGCGTCCTGGTCGGCATGGCCTGCGCCTGGTTCAGGGGCGTGACGGATCAGGTGCTGATGCGGCTGGCCGAAATCCTTCTGGCTATACCCGCCGTCATGATTCTGATCCTGGCAGCCGCCTTTTTCCGCCCTTCTTCCTGGATGTTAAGCATGGTCCTGGCCGCCCTGTCCTGGCCCACCATCGCCAAGGCCGTCCGCGCCCAAGCCCTGGTGGTGAGAAAGACCCTTCATATTCAGGCCGCCCGGCAGATGGGGGCCTCGGGCGGCTACATCCTTTTACGGCACATGGTGCCCGAACTTTTTCCCCTTTATCTCATCGGCTTCGCCGCAAAGGCTCGGATGGCCATGTTCATGGAAGCCTCCCTGAGCTTTTTGGGCTTGTTTGACCCCAGCCGCAAATCGCTGGGCATGATGATCCGGTATGCGCTTCCGTACTACTACCTGGATATCTGGTGGAACTGGCTGCTCCCGCCCATTTTCTGCCTGACCCTGTTGATCATGTCGGTCACCTTCCTGGCCGTAAGCCTGGAAAAGGTGTTTGACCCGCGGTTGAAAGAAGCCCTGTGAACGTCGCAATGGACCATTGGAGCGTCATCTACCGGGAGAAGGAGCATGCGCTCCTCGCCCTCGACCAGGTGGGGCTGCATCTTTTTCCGGGGCGCATCACGGCCCTGGTGGGGGAATCGGGATCCGGCAAGACGACCCTGGGAAAATCTTTGATGGGACTTCTTCCCGGTTCCGCGGAAACCAAGGGGCGCATCCGATTGGACGGTCAAGAGATGGCCGGAGCCGACGAAGCCGCTTGGAACAAGATTCGGTGGTCCAAAATCGCCATGCTCTTTCAGAATGGTCCTGCCAACCTGAATCCCGTCCACCGCGTCCTCGACCAGGTGGCCGAACCGCTGCTCCAGCACGCCCTGGTGTCCAGAGCCGAGGCGACGGCCGAAGCGGAAAAGGCGCTTTTCCGCATGAAGCTTTCTCCCGATCAGATCCGGCGTTTTCCCCACGAACTGAGCGGCGGGGAGATCCAGCGTGCACTGCTCGCCATGACCCTGATCCTGGAGCCCCCCATGGTAATCCTGGACGAACCCACGGCCGCCCTCGATGCCATGACCAAGGGCTTCGTGAGCCGGATCATCCTGGAGGCACGGGATCAGGGAAAGACGATTCTTTTGATCACCCATGACCTGGATTTGGCCGGAAAGATGGCGGACGAGGCGGTGGTGCTCTATCTGGGCCAGGTCATGGAAACGCTTCCCGGTAAGGACCTGCTGGTGAATCCGTATCATCCTTACACGTTGGCCCTGGGACGTTCTTACCCCAGCATGGAAATGCACCGGGACCTGGGAGGTATCCGGGGGGACGCCTTCTACCGCATCGCCCACCGCCACCCCGAAAGAAACGGCGCCGTCCGGCCCCATACCCACGTGATCGGAGCAGAAACCGCCCATGAGGATGGCCACCTGCACCCGAAGGGATGTCTCTTTCAATCCCGATGCACCCAGTCCATACCGGTGTGCCTGGAAAAAGGCGTTCCTCTCATGGAAGCGGGGCACCACCGGGTCCGGTGCCTTCGCGGCGGCATCGCCGTGCAGCTGGAACTGCAGCAGGTGGAGAAGCGGTACGGAAACCTTACGGCCCTGGGCCCCACCGATTTGCGCTTGCGGGCAGGAGAAACCTTTTGCCTCGTGGGGGAAACCGGGTCGGGGAAAACCACCCTGGCCATGATCGCCGCGGGGATCCTGCACCCCGATCAGGGGCACCGGCGATTCGAAGGCCGGGATATGGACCACTGGATCCGGGAAAGCTACCGGACCCTGGCCGGAAAGATCGGCGTCATCTATCAGAACCCGGCAGACGCGGTGAGTCACCGGTTTTCCGTCTTCGACATCGTGGCCGAACCCCTCAAGATCCAGAAACGATACCCGGACAAAGAGTCCATTCGGCGGCGTGTCCTGGAAGTGCTGTCGGACGTGCGTCTGCCCACGGAGACGGCGTTTCTGCAGCGCTATCCCCATGAACTGAACATGGGTGCCCTGCAGCGGGTCTGCATCGCCCGCGCCCTGGTATCCGGCCCCACCCTCCTCGTGGCGGATGAGCCCACCAGTTCCCTGGATCCGAGCGTTCAGGCCAAGGTGCTGAAGCGGATTTTGGATCTCCAGATCGAAAAGGGCCTTACCCTGCTCTTCATCACCCATGATCTGGGGGTGGCGCGCAAAATCGGCGACCGCCTCGGCGTCCTGCTGGCGGGAAAGCTGGTGGAAGCGGGTCCTACAGCACAGGTGATGCGCCGTCCGGCCCATCCCTATACCGCCCTCCTGATCGAAAGCGCCCGGGGTCAAATTCCCGCCGCTTCCGCCGGAACCAACGCTCCCCCGGTCACGGGGTGTCCCTTTGCCCCGACATGCCATTGCGCCGGAAAAGACTGCCTTACACGCTTTCCGGAAACCACACGCATGGAAAAGGACCGCCGCCTGGTCCGGTGCCATTATCCCCTGCATTCCGACAGCCCGGGCGCAGACCCCGGCGCATCCGGAAGCGACGAGATGAAAACAGGACTCGGCGCTGGATAAAAAGCGAATTTTTCTTGGAAAAGCACCGTGTCCGCTGCTACCATGCGAAAGCGAAAACCCAGTCCAACTGGCAGGAGGACAAGATGAACACAAATCGACTCGATGAAGATCGGATTCAACAGACCATCGCGTTTCACGGCCACTGGTGTCCCGGCCTGGCCATCGGCATCCGGGCCGCGGAATGGGCCTTGACGGAAATGGGGAAGGCCCCGGACGAAGAGATCGTGGCCGTGGTGGAAACGGACATGTGCGGCGTGGACGCCATCCAGTACCTGACCGGTTGTACCTTCGGCAAAGGGAACCTGATTCACAAGGACTACGGCAAAAACGCGTTCAGTTTTTACCGCCGCAGAGACGGCAAGGCCGTCCGCCTGGTCCTTCGCTCCGCCGTTTACGGAGACACGGGACCTTTGCTGCGGAAATTGCACCATAAGATGGAAACGACCGGGTTGGACGAGGCGGGGGCAAAACTGTGGGAGGAGACCCGGAGCGCCATCTCCCGGCGGATCATGGAATCCGGCATGGAGGAGATTTTCGAGTGCAAGGCGCCGGACGGTCCAGTGCCGAAGAAGGCCCGTATCCTGGCCAGCCTGCTGTGCGAGAAATGCGGTGAACCGGTGATGGAAACGCGGACCCGGTGCTTCCACGATCAGGTGCTGTGCATCCCCTGCTTCGAGGCCGTGGAAAACCGGTAGATCAAAGTGGATGAACCCTTAAAAAGACAAATTTGGGATGGCAAAGTGGAGCCCCGCTCTGAAGAGCGGGGCTCCCCGGTAAGGAACGTGTCTGTTTTAGGATGCAAGGCGCGCAAATTCTTCAGGACGAGGCATACTTACAGATTTACCGCAATAACGAAGAATGCCGCGCAACACCGCAGATGGATTTTTACGAAGCCATCGACGTTGATCCTTCCTATGGGTATGCTATAGTCGTTTCAAAAAACCGCCGGGAAAGAGGGAAACCCCGGAGAATGAAATACAGACCTTGGCACATGCACGAATCAAAAAGGACGCAAAATGGAACGCAGCCAAATTATCCAGACGTTATCCGGTTCAGAGTTTTTCCTTGGATTCGACGAGCAGGATATCGACGAAATCGCCGATATCTGTGAAGCCCGGACCGTGGATACCGGCGCATGCCTTTTTCAGCAGGGAGATCTCGGGGAGGAACTTTTCATCGTCGCCGAAGGAAAAGTTCACCTGGAACGGGGCATGAATATGGGGGAAAGAAAAGGAAAAGTCACCATCGATGTTCTGGGAAAAGGACGAGTTCTCGGGTGCTGGTCCACCCTGCTGGAAAAACCCCACGTGCTCATGTCAACGGCCGTTTGCCAGCGGCCTTCCCTGGTCCTCGCAATGAAGGGGATCCACCTTCGCGCCCTCATGACCCGAAACAGGGAACTGGGCTTCAACGTGCTCGAACGGCTCTGTCTGCTGTTGCGGGACCGGATCCAGGCCGCTTACGGAGCCCTGGATAAGATATAAGCGCCTCGACATGGATGAAAACAGTGACAAGTAAACCGCGACAGGTGACGAGTAAACCGTAACCCGTTTTCACTAAAACGTTTTCACTTGTCACGCGTCACGCGTCACTGCTCTGAAACGCGGAAGTGGAATAAAAGGGAAAATCGGTGGAAGTGGAGCTCAGCGCGACGGAACGGGAACAAATCGAGAAAATCAGGCCGGAGCTGAAGGCCTTTAAAAAAAACAGGGGACAATTGATCCCCATCCTTCAATGGATTCAACACCGATTGGCCTTTCTCCCCCCCCAGGCCATCGAAATGGTGGCCGAGCACTTGGATCTTTCCCCTTCCGAAGTCTTCGGCGTGGCCACGTTTTACAATCAATTTCGGTTTTTTCCCCCGGGAGAACATCCCATCAAGGTCTGCCTGGGAACGGCGTGCCACGTGAAAGGTGCCGACATCATCCTGGAAAACTTCGAGAGAAAACTGGCCATCCGAGAGGGAGAAACCACGCCGGACCGGCGGTTCAGCATCGAACGGGTGGCATGCGTGGGGTGTTGCGCCCTGGCGCCGGTCACCCTCATGGGGGAGACCGTCCATGGCCACATGGCCCCCAGCAAAGTGGAAGGATTGATCACCCGGGTGAACATCGAAAAAGAGGTCAAAGAAAGAGAAAAAAACCCTCATGTATGAGGATCTGAAGGCGGAAGCCGCCAGGCGCAAAAAGGACTTCGACGAAGACCCGGCCCCCAAGGTGCACATCGGCATGGCCACCTGCGGGATCGCCGCCGGCGCCCTGGAAACCAAGGCGGCATTCGAACAGGTTCTCGCGGAACGGGGCATTTCAGCGCGGATTCACACCGTGGGATGCCGGGGGCACTGCTACGCCGAGCCGGTGGTGGTCATCGACCATCCGGCTTCCGGTTTTCCGCCCATCCTGTATCCCGAGGTCAACCCCGGCAAGGCCGCCATGCTCGCCAAGCTTTTCCTGGAGCAGGGAGACCCCCGATTGGAACATATCCTCGGCGCCACGGTGGAAAACGAGATGATCCCCTCCGTCATGGAATTTCCAAGGTTCAACCGGGAAACGCGGGTCGTGATGGAAAAGTGCGGCCTCATCGATCCGGAAGATATCTATGATTACATCGCTGCCGGCGGATACGGCGCTTTTGCCGCCGCGCTGGAAAATCCGCCGGAATCGCTCATCCATATCGTGAAGGAAAGCGGCCTGAGGGGCCGGGGCGGGGCGGGTTTTCCCACGGGAAAAAAGTGGGCGGCGGCCCGGAACACCTCCGGAGACGAAAAGATCATCATCTGCAACGCCGACGAAGGGGATCCCGGCGCCTACATGGACCGCACCCTATTGGAAAGCAACCCGCACCAGGTCCTGGAAGGAATGCTCATCTGCGCATTGGCCGTGGGCGCCTCCCGGGGGATTCTCTATGTGCGGGCCGAATACCCTCTGGCGGTCCGGATCCTGCGGCATGCCATTGAAGAGGCCCGTCAGGCCCGCCTTTTAGGAAAAGAGATCCCGGGCACATCTTTTTCATTCGACATCGAAATCTTCGAGGGTTCCGGGGCCTTTGTCTGCGGCGAAGAAACCGCCCTGATCCGGTCCATCGAAGGATACCGGGGGATGCCCCGGCAGCGGCCGCCTTATCCTGTCACCTCCGGCCTTGATGGAAAATCCACGGTCATCAACAACGTCAAGACATTTGCCAACGTGCCGGCCATCATCGAACGCGGCGCCGATTGGTTCAAGGGTATCGGCACGGAAAAAAGCCCGGGAACGGCCATCTTTTCCATCGTGGGCGACGTCATCCACCCCGGCCTGGTGGAAATCCCGATGGGGGTCACCCTCAGAACCCTGATCTTCGACATCTGCGGGGGGATTCCCAACAAAAAGAAATTCAAGGCGGTTCAGATCGGGGGGCCATCGGGCGGATGCCTCTCCGAAGCGTTTCTGGACACCCCCATCGATTTCGACACATTGACCCGGGCCGGCGCCATGATGGGATCCGGCGGGATGGTGGTCATGGATGAAGACACGTGCATGGTGGATGTCTCCCGTTATTTTCTGGATTTCACCCAGAAGGAATCGTGCGGAAAATGCACCTTCTGCCGCATCGGGACCCATCATCTTTTGACCGTCTTGAAACAATTGACCGAAGGAAAGGGCGAAAACGTCGATGTGGGTGCCCTGAAAGCGCTGAGCGAAGACATTCAGGCCGGCTCCCTTTGCGGACTGGGAAAGACCGCACCCAACCCGGTGCTGACCTCCTTGAAATATTTTGCCGAAGACTACGAGGCCCACATCAAGGAAAAACGCTGCCCGGGCATGACGTGCCGTCCCCTCATCGCCTTTTACATCGACCTGGAAAAATGCGCCCGGGGATGCGATGTCTGCGAAGGCTGCTGCCCGGTGGACGCGGTTTTTACCACCCCCAACCGCAAGAAGGGCATCGACCAGAGTCTTTGCGTCAAATGCGGGGAATGCATGACATCCTGCCCTCCTGAATACCGCGCCGTCATCAAGGTTTCCCCCCCGCACCTGGCGCCCGTCATCGAACGGCCGGATAAGCCCCCGAAAAAGGATGCATCGTGAGCGAAAAAACCGTTTCTCTACAGGTGGACGGAAAGTCTCTGAGCGCACGGGAAGAAGACGTACTCCTGAAAGCCTGTCTTGAAAACGACATCTATATTCCCAACTTGTGCTACCTGGAAGGCATCGACCCCTTGCCGGTGTCGTGCCGTTTGTGTTTCGTGGAAATCGAGGGCCGGGAACAGCCGGTGCCGTCCTGCAGCATAGGGGTTCAAGAAGGGATGGTGGTGCAAACCGACACCCCACGGGTCCGGCGGCTGCAGCGGACGGCCTTGAAGCTGTTGCTGTCCACCCACCACGTGGATTGCAAAAATTGCCCGGCCAACCGGAAATGCACCCTTCAGGACATGGCCCGGTTCCTCAAGGTCGGCCTCAAATCCAAGACTGCATATCTAAAAGAGCCGTCAGTCCGATCGGAGCACCCCCATCTCGATTATTTCGTGAACCGATGCGTCCTTTGCGGCCGGTGCGTGGAAATCTGCAGGACCCGGCAGCAGCATCCCGAGCTGACCTTTATCAAACGCGGCTTTGAGACCACCATCGGTTTTTACGGGCCGAATCCGGCGCAGGCTTCCGATCAGGAGACGTACCGTGCCTGTGTCGAGGCCTGCCCCGTGGCTGCCCTGGTGCTGAAAAACAGGTAGAGAGCGTTGGCTCAACAGGAGGATTCCATGGCGAAGTGCCTCATGGACGGCAACGAAGCCATCGCCCGGGGGGCTTTCGCGGCGGGGTGCCGGTTTTTTGCCGGGTATCCCATCACACCCGCAAGCTCCATTTTCGATGTCATGGTCCGGCTCCTCCCCCCGGCCGGGGGGATCTGTTTACAGGGGGAAGACGAAATCGCCTCCATCGGGTATTGCCTGGGGGCGTCCATGGCCGGATTCAAGGTCATGACCGCCACCTCGGGGCCCGGCATCAGCCTTTACAGCGAACAGATCTCCTTTGCCATCGGGAGCGAAATCCCCATTGTGATCGTGGATGTCCAGCGTCTCGGGCCGTCCACCGGTTCGGCCACCCGGGGCGCCGACGGCGACATCCAGTTTTTACGCTGGGGAAACAGCGGCGGCCTCCCGGTCATTGTCCTGGCGCCCGTGGACGCCCTGGACGGCTATATCCTGACGCAGCATGCTTTCAACCTTTCCGAACAATTCCGGTGCCCCGTTTTCATTGCATCCAACAAGGAGATCGCCCTGACCCGGGAAAGCATTCCGGCGGACCGGTTGACGCCGATCCCGGCAACGGACCGGCCGGCACCGCCTTCCGGAGGGCCTTTTCTCCCCTTTGACACCTCCCCGGAGCGTCCGGTCCCCTTCTTTTTGCCCATCGGCGGGGAAACGGTGGTGCGGCAGACATCGTCCACCCACGGCCCCGACGGCTACATCACCACGGATCCGGTGCAGATCCAGGCGTCCCAGAAACGACTTTTCGATAAACTGGAAAGATTCGTGGATACCTATGCCTTTTACGATTATTTCCCATCGGAAAAAAAGGACCGGCTCGTCATCACCTACGGCGTCACCGCCCGGGCGGCAAAGGCCTGCCAAAGCCTCATGAAGGAAAAAGGCGCGCCCTTTTCCCTGCTTGTTCTCAAAACCCTGTGGCCGGTGCCCGAATCCGTCATCCGGGACGCGGCGGTGCATGCCGGGAAGATCCTGGTTCTGGAGATGAACATGGGGCAATACGTCCGGGAAATCCGGCGGGTGCTGAATCACAAAAACGTCCGCTTTTTCGGGCAGATGAACGGAAACCTGATCTCTCCCAGGCAAATCGCGGAGGCGCTGTCTAATGAATAGCCTGTTGAACCCGAATCGGCCGCCGGTCTTTTGTCCGGGGTGCACCCACGAGCGCATCACGGGAGCCCTGGACCAGGCCCTGGGGCTTTTGAATCTGAAGGGAAACCGGGTGGTCCTGGCCAGTGACATCGGGTGCAGCGGTCTTTCCGACACCTTTTTCAACACGCACGCCTTCCACGGGCTCCATGGAAGGGCGCTGACCTACGCCGCCGGCCTTAAGCTGGCTCGGCCCGAGCTGACCGTCATCGTCACCATGGGCGACGGCGGTGTCGGCATCGGGGGGGCGCATTTCCTGGCCGCCTGCCGCCGCAACCTGGATCTGACCCTGTTGATCCTCAACAACTTCAACTTCGGCATGACCGGCGGGCAGATGTCCGTCACCACGCCGGCGGAAGCCGCAGTCGGGTCGGGATTTTTAAACCGGCTGGAACGACCCCTGGATATCTGCGAAACGGCCCGGGCGGCAGGCGCAGCCTGCATCGGCCGGTATTCGGGGTTCCAAAAGGATCTGCCCGAAAAGATCGCCCAGGCGATCGGCTTTAACGGATTTTCCCTTCTGGACATCTGGGGGATCTGTCCGGGTCGCTACACCAAGAAAAACCGGATCACCCCCAAAAGCATCGACGACGACATGAAACGGCTTCCGGCGTTCGACGGAATCATCAAGGAAAATGCCCGCAGCGAATACGGAGGCCTGTACCGCAAACTCGGCAAGGGATTGACGCCCGCCCCGCCTCCCGTGAACATCGACCCCCTTTTCACCCCTCCAGACGCCCCACGGCAGGGCGTGGTCCTCCTGGGAAACGCGGGACAGCGGATCCTCACGGCCGGAGAGATCCTGTGTCTTGCCGGGATGACGGGGGGCATGCATGTCTCCCAGAAAAACGAGTACAACATCACGGTCCTCCGGGGGCCCTCCGTCAGCGAGGTCATCCTTTCGAAAGACCCCATCGAATACACCGGCATTGACGCGCCGTCGGTGATCATCGCCGTGGGCCAGGAAGGGGTCTTGCGGCGTAAGGCCCTCTTTGAAAAGATGCCTGAAGAGGGCCTGGTCCTGGCCGCCGAAGACATCGACCTCCCCCCGTGTTCCTGCGAGGTGTTGCGGGCGGATTTCAAAAGCCAAAAGATCGGGTCCGTTGACCGGGCCCTGGCGTCCCTGGGGATTTTGGCCAGGCAAAACCGCGCCGTTTCCCTCGAGATGCTCAAAAGCGCCCTTTCGATCCGCTTCGGCGACAGGGCCGATGCCTCCATCGCACTGATGGAGCGGGCGTTTTAAAAGAGAGGATGCGCCCGAAGAAAACCCGGTTTTGGATCGTGGGGCCTCAAAGGGTGAACTTCTGCCCCTTTAAACACGAATTGCGAAAGGGATAAAAATTACGACATCCTTTCGGCCATCATCTGCACCTGGCCTGCGAGATGAGGCTTTTTGTCACCGATTACCGAAATTTGAAACATCGCCGTCATTCTATATCGCTCGTCTCGGGGTGCTTCCCCAAGATTTAGCACTGGCACGGTTATTGCTTACGAGGTCGACCCCCTGACCTGCCCCAAATGCCAAGGGAAAATGGGAAGCCTCTTTTATACGACGACGTTCTCTATCCTACCGTCGAAGCCTATGCCGCCGTTTCGGTTTATCCTATAGATACCTATCAATCCATACAACAGTGGACGGTTTCCATATCTTGGGGTGCAGATGCGAGTGGAACACAATTCGTTCCCTCGCCCCATCCGTACGCAAAAAAACGGATTCTATCAATTTAATAGGAAGGCTGAAAGTCAAGGCGTTAGGAATATAGGGCGGGGTTTTATATCCCGTCGCGTGGCTGAAAACAGGAAGGCAGTTCGAAGTTCAAAGTTCTGCAAAAAGCTCCCCTACAATCCTGGCGCCTGACGCTTGGCGCCTGCTCTTTCACTTCGAACTTGTAACTTCGAACTTCTTTTCCTGGCCCTTGGGAAAAAAGCATACCAAGAGGTTGGTGAAGATATTGACCTTTCTTCGGGGCGAAAACACTCTGGTTGCAGCCAGTTTATGAACGAACGAGAAGGGATTAGGCTTTTCAGAGTTTCAAGTCATAACGGACCATGCGAACATAAAGTCGGTGAAGCGGTATGAAAAGGCTGAAATGGACCTGAAGCGTCAACTACCGGAAACAAGAAGGACTGGTCCAAAACTGGTCCGATCTGAAAAAGACGAGACAAATATCATTTAAATTCATATAGTTAAATAAGAATAGATGGGTTCGATTCTCATGCAATTCCGTCATAATCAATTGAGGTTATTTTTTAGCATTTAAAAAATCAGCAGCTTTAATTTTTCCAAAACGGCCCTCATCGTTTCTACAGGTAATTTGCAGATGAATTCAGCCTCACGGACCTTCCAATCCAAGTTTTTAATGTGATCGGAGAGTATAACCCCTTTAATCTTTAACCCGTTTGGAATTGCGACTTCAAAAGGATATCCTTTGATCTGGTGAGTAACGGGGCAAAGGAGAACCAGGCCAACCCTGTCATTATAAGCTTTGGGTGATAACACGAATGCCGGCCGTCGGCCGGATTGTTCATGGCCGGCTTGCGGATCGAAGTTAATCCAAACAGCCTCCCCACGATCAGGCACATAACCCATAAATCACCACACCTCATTCCCCACGGCCGGTCCTGTGGGGATTTCGCCATGGATGTTTTCGTCGGTTATTTTTGCCAAAAGATCGTCTAAGGTGCGCGTCGCCCTAACCGGAGTGATGATAATTTTCCCTTTCTCCAGCGAGATATCAACCTGGGCATCGTGATTGAGCCCGGTCTCCAGAGCAAATGATTTCGGTATCCGTAAAGCCAGACTATTTCCCCATTTTTGAATACGTCCAATCATTGAATCACCTCCCCATAAGTTTCTACAATGAAGATATATTTGTCCGCCAAATTTTGCAAGTCTATTTATAGGACACGGACAAACCGGATAAGCCCTTTTACCGTGAATTACACAAGGGATAGAAACAGGAAGATGTATTCCCCGTCGTTGATGTTGACGGCAATGTCCGCGCCCCTTGATTCGGCGAACAAAAGCCAGACGGGCTTTTCCCAGGTCCCGCAGTCGTATTTCGGATAATAATCCCCCGTCTTTCCGTTGTACCAGGAGAGAAGCATCGGGTCCGGGGCAAGGGCTTTTGCCTGGCCCTTGGCGATGGTTTTGGCTTCGAGGAAATCCAGGTCTTCCTGCTCCACGCCGATTTTCACATGGTTGCCCCAAAAGGACTTGAGCGCTTCGGGTGTCAAGGTCCTGAATCCTTGTTTCCGTGTTTTTGCAAAACCTTTTCTGGATATTTCCGGTGATTCATGTTTTCATAATCATCCCTTTTCATTGTAACAGAGAATGCCGTTGAATACCATTGTCGACGTTCCCGAGTTAAGACAGCGCGTGCACGTTTTCCGCGACCGAATCCAAGCAGGCGAAATCCTGGCGGAGATGCTTGCACCCCATTCGGATCCGACATCCTTGATCATGGCCGTTCCGGCTGGGGGCGTGCCCGTGGCCCTCAAAGCGGCCAGACGCCTGAAGCTGCCGCTGGACGTGGCGGTGGTGAGCAAGATCACGCTCCCCTGGAACACCGAAGCGGGATACGGCGCGGTGGCGTTCGACGGTACCGTCCGGCTGAACCATGCCCTCACCCAGCGACTCGGGTTAACCCAGAAAGAGATCCGGCGGGGGATTCAGGAAACCCGCGAAAAAGTGCGGCGGCGGTTCACAAGGCTCCGGGAAGCCAGGCCGTTCCCGAAGCTTGAAGGTCGAAGTGTTATCCTGATCGATGACGGCCTCGCGTCGGGGTTCACCATGATCACGGCCATGGAAGCCCTTCGAAATGCAGGCGTCAAAAACATCGCCGTCGCCGTCCCCACCGCCCACCTGGAATCTTTAAGAAACATCGAGACGGCCGACCGGATTTTTTGTGCCAATATCCGGAGCGGCATGTCATTCGCCGTAGCAGACGCCTATCAGCATTGGTCGGACATAGCCGAAGAAGACATCATCGCGCTTTTGAAAAACACGGCCGCGCCCGATGGGGGAACCGAATAACGGCCGTGACGATTACCGGGGGTCGGGATGAAAGTCGGAATCTCCGATGGCCTGCAGCTGCAAAGAGCATCTGAAAAACAGGAACCCGCTTGAGCCGGGAGAAGACGGCCTGTATGAAAACCGAAAAAATGCCGCATGGCAATCCGGAACGCCTGATCCTCTTTACGCGCCGGCCCGAGCCGGGCCGCACCAAAACCCGCCTGATTCCCTTGTTGGGCCCGGAGGGCGCGGCGGCGTTGCAGCGCCAAATGACGGAACATATCCTTTCCATGGCCCGCCGGTACATCCGCACCCATGCCTGTGATCTCGAAATCCGGTTCGAAGGGGGAACCCCCGAACAGATGGCCCGGTGGCTGGGAAAGGATCTGTTGCTGGTGCCCCAAAAGGGCGGAAATTTAGGAGAACGAATGGGAAACGCCCTTGAAAGCGCTTTTCACTGCGGCGCGCAGCGGGCGGTCCTTGCAGGAACCGACATTCCGGGCATCACGGCCGACACCTTTGAAGGCGCCTTCGCCGCTTTGACCGTGAATCATACCGTCTTCGGGCCGGCCCGGGACGGGGGCTATTACCTGGTGGGAATGCAGAAAAGCGTATCCCGGCGGGCGATTCCGCTGATCTTCGAAGACATCCCCTGGGGAACCGGGATTGTTTTGGAAAAAACCCTGGACCGCCTCACATCTTTGGGCCTGTCGGTGACCTTGACGGAACTCCTCCGGGACGTGGACCGTCCCGAGGATCTCGCGGCGTGCCAAATTGTCTTCCCGTCTTCCGATTAAACGCTCGCGCCGTCTTTTTTTGCTCTCCATCAAGCTTTTCTCGAATCAAAGCTGTATGAAGCGGCACAGTCGGGGCACAACACCTTCAGATCCCGAAACACATGGATGTGGTAGGTGCTTGCCCTGCATTCCCTGCACACCACCGGATCAAGGGTCCGCGTGACGGGATTGTAGACGAAGGGATAGGTTTTTCGTTTTTTTCCCGCATCAAAGCGAACGAGAAGCTTCACCGCCGGTGTGCGGACTCGAACTCCGCCGCAAAGCCGCAATCGAACCCGAATACTGTATTTCTTAAACAGGTCCTCTTTTTTCCGGGACAATTCTTCAGGGAGCAGCGCCATCTTTTCCTTTCGGTCGCGGATCAGCTGATCCGACAGCCCGGATCGGTTCAAACCCGATTCCATTTCCTCGAAAAGGGCCGCATAATAGGCTTCCAGGCTCTTTACATCCCGTTGAAATCGTCTGTTCATGCGCTCCTGGAACGGACGGATGGCGTCATTCACCAGGGTCTGAGCCCTTCGTTCGGCCCAGGACCGGAGATCCTCCACCTGCCGGGCATCCCATGGAAAACCAGCTCCTGGGCCTTGAAACTCTTTTTCCACGGCAGCAAGCCCTTCCTCGAAGCCCGGGGCTTCCGCGCCGCTTTCCAGATTCACGGTGGCGTGAACGAGACCTTCTTTTTGCTCATCGCTTTGCACCACATAAACAAAAGCAAGGTGCAAGTACTCCGTTTGAACCTCGGCTTGGCTTTCCACCGTGATAATCGCCCCTTGAATGTCGAAACGCTCCCGGATGAGTCGATGGAAGCCACTGCTTTTCAGGTAATGGAAATGGACCCGGCAGGCGGTTACGGGTGTTTCGGCACAGGCATTGCTCAGCATTTTCTCCAGAATCGGAGAGCCATACGTTACCGGAAGTCTTTCCGGGTCGGGGTTGTGAAATGTAAAATTCGGATCCGTGGTGAACCGGACCATTTCCGGAACAGCGAGTGTCTTTGCCAGCGTTTCGGGAAGAAGCGCTTGAATCCCTCCGGCGTCAACCTCTGTTACGGCACCGCCTGCATGGAGAAACAGCCGGATAAAATTTTCCAGGATTGGATCGCTGCTAGAGTTCATAGGTTTCTCCGAACAATTTATCGTCCAGCGCCCGGGTCCTCAGGTATCCGTTTTTGATCCGAACAAGTTGGTCCCCCAGGCGGTCGAAATCCTTATCCCGCAACGCCTTATCGGCGGATTGGACCCAAATGTCGTAAATCATTTCAGAAAACTCCCGTTCTCCCCGGATGCGGCCCAGGATCATGTCGATTTCACCGATTACCATTTCGAACATATTGATCTTCTTATCCAGGATCTCTAGAATATATTCTTCAGCGCTGCCCACCGCACATAGGTTGTGGACCAGCACTTCCTTTTCCTGGCCGATGCGATGGATGCGACCGATGCGCTGTTCGATCTTCATGGGGTTCCAGGGTAAATCATAGTTGATCATCTGGTGGCAAAACTGGAGGTTGCGGCCCTCCCCTCCGACCTCGGTAGTCAGCAGCACATCCTTTTTATTCCGAAACCCAAGAATCTGCCGGTCCTTTTCCGCATTCTCCATGCCGCCGTGAAAGAGGGAATGCTCGACTCCCTGCCTGATGAAAACATCCGATAGATGCCCTAATGTCGCCAAGTACTTTACAAAAACGATAACCTTTCCCGGCATGGACCGGATGAGTTTCAGGAGCATTTCGTCTTTCCGGGTGTCCGCCGATCGGGAACTCAGGTTTACGATGGCGGCGGCGTCCCGGCGCCAGGGTTCGGGTAAATCCGGATTCCCCAACAGCTTGGCGACCGGTTTGCTCACGGCCTGGGGAGACGATCCCGCTGCGGCCAAAAGGTTTTTCAGCATCAGCTTGCGGTGTTTTCCGGAATCAGCATTGATCCTCCGGACCAACTGCGTCACCCGCTCGTACAGTTCCTGTTCACGGGAGCTCGGCTCCACCCGTACTGTAAAAGCAAACCGGGGCGGCAGGTTGATCCTCGCGACGGCACGGGTATTCCGAATCATCACCTGGCCGAGAAGTTCCTTGAGATGCGTTCGGTTTTGCGGATCGGTGGGGTCTCCGCGGGTCATGAATTGGTTTCGAAATTCGGTGGCTGTTTTCAACTGCCCCGGCTTAAGAAGTGTGATCAGGTTGTACAGTTCCATGAGATTGTTTTCCACGGGGGTGGCGCTGAGTAAAAGCAGGAATCGTTTTTTGAGCGCATTGACAAGCTTCCAGTTGAGGGTGGAACGATTTTTCAGATGGTGGGCTTCATCCACGATGACAAGGTCGTACTCGCGCTTCACAACGGTATCAAAATGCTTTTTGGATTTGGCCACGTTGATGGAGGCCAGCAAAAACGGGGATTTCCAGAAATCGTTGTTTCCGGCCCGGACATTGCCATCACCGGTGGAAGCAAATTCGACGCCGAATTTGCTTTTCAGTTCCTCCCGCCACTGGCTGACCAGAGAGGACGGGGTGAGAATCAAGGCGTTTTTGACCATTCCCCGTTGGATGTATTCTTTTAATACGATTCCGGCTTCGATGGTTTTTCCAAGCCCCACCTCGTCGGCCAGAAGCGCCCGGCCTCGAAAGTCCTTGAGCACCTTCCTCGCCGTTTCTTCCTGGTACGGCAGGGATTGCACATTTTGCAAAAACGGCAGGCAGATCAGCTGGTCATAGGATTCCCTGAAACGGATCCGCCGAGCTTCCAGGGCAAGTTTATAGATCTCCGGATTCTTGAAATGCCCGCCGGTCAAAGTCGAAATAAAATGTTTGCCATCGAGGGAAACGGATACGGGGATATTGGGAATCGGTTCGTGTGCCTTTTTTTGAATTTCGTTCTTTTCAAGGGCGGATACCGTTTTTGGGCGCGTCTTTTTTTGCTTGATTTTCTGCAAGCGTGGACGCGGCGGCGCATCCCGATCCGTTCGGGATTCCGGTAGGGTGGCATTTGTTTTGGAAACGGCTTCGCAATAGCCTTTTACCTGGAGCAGTTCCTTTTGGATTGCGATGTCTTCCTTTTTCCGCCGGCTTGCTTTCCAATCCTTGAGCGCCGCTTCTGCAATATCCAGTGCCTCTTCTTTTCGATTATGGCGAATCAATAGCCAGCAAAGATCTTGAAGCAACTCCCGGGGTATCGCTCCGATACGGTAAAGATTTACCAATGCTTTGATTTCATTGGCTTCCCGGCCTGTCTGGTGACTGATGCGACCCAGGGCTTTGAGTATCTCCGGGTCGTTGGGAGAGCATCGAAACGCTTTTTCGATTTTCACGAACGCTTTTTCGTAATCCAGCCGGCTCTCGAACCACAAGGCTTCGTGAAAGAAAAATTCGGCCTTTTCTTTTCGCAATTCAGCCGCGGAGGCTTCTATCCTCGCCTTTTTCCTGGCCTTGGCCCGGGCTTTCCGCTTTGCCTGTTTATCCTTTGCCATGAAGTCTCGATTGCTTTGGATTACGGTACGCGTTCAATTCCCCACGACCCTTTTTGGAGCCCTTCCGCCCTGAACAGCGGGGCTCCCCGGTAAAAAAATTACCTGTTTTTGAGAGATTCCCTTGACCCCGCCTTAAAAGGCGGGCTTGCGGGAAGCGTTCCGGTCATGGAGCTGGTGTTCCGGAACCACATAATCGAACCCATCCGGTCCGCAGTGTTTTTCCAGGGTGTGCATGACCCTTTGAACAAAGGCCTTTCCGTCATGCGGCCCTGCAAAGTACAGGGGCTTTCCCTGGTAACCGAAAATGAAATTTTGATCGCAATCGCCGGGATTGATGTCGCCGAAAATCCGTTTTGCTTTTGTGTAGTCCTTGTGAGGAGAAAAACCAAAATCCCGCGCGTACGTCACGGCGGATTCGACCAGCTTCCGTACACAGGCGGCTTCCATGGATTTCATCGGTGCATGGTCTTGAAAACGATCCTGCATTCTCCGGTATTCCGTCTCAGAAACAGGATGTATAAACGCATCCTTCACTCCGAGGCAGCAAGTGTCCACCAGAAAAACAGCTGCCAGGAGGGTGCCGTCGGTCGATTTCCGAGTCAAAAGGACCGAACCCATTCCCCGGCCTTCTTCGAAAATGCTTTCCGCTGCCCAGCATTCGTGTATGGGGGAGGCAAGGAGTTTTTGCCATCCAGCCGATGCCTTGCCGTTGACGGCGCCTCGAGAATGGCTTCGGGCTTTGGATTTAGCCGTTTTTTTGGCTTTCTTTTTCTGCAGTCGTTTCGGATCAAGCGCCATGGGAAAAATCCTCCTTCTTTGGGTCAAGCCGTTGGATTTCCGAAAGGATAACCGACGTTGAGTTGAAATGTAACCCTTGTTTTCCCGAAATTTCAAGAACGGATTATGGGGGCCACTTTTTGCCCGACCTTACCAGGGATTCTCCTGGGAAAAACCGGTACGTACCTTACCGGGGCCCCGCTTTCAGGACGGAAACGATTCACTTTTTTATCGGCGGCCGAACAAAGTTCTGCCGCCGAAGGAAACGCCTCCATATCAAAGCGTCTTCCCGTCTTTCATAATTGTAGTTTTATCGCACCTATAATCTTCATTGACAGTAGCGAAAAAGCGCCTTTCTCTTTGCCTTTTTGGAGCCCGACACATTGAAATGCATCCTTTTATCCATTCGTTAGCACCGTTTTCGTCACCGTTCACAATCTGGCACGGCAGTTGCTTTAGATTTAAAGACGCGGAAGCCGCAAAAAGGAAGAAATTTATCCAAGGAGGAACCTCTGATGAACGGGAAGAAGGGTTCGCAAGCCGGATCCATGGGCGGACAAGGACAAGGCGGCGGCGGGCGGGGCGGCCGAAGAGGCGGCGGCAGGGCGGCAGGCCCCGGGGGATATTGCACGTGTCCCCAATGCGGCCAGCGGGAACCCCATGAACGCGGGGTGCCGTGCTATGAGCGCCGATGCCCCAAGTGCGGGGGCGCCATGACCCGGGAATAACAGTTCCATATGGCATCCAGAGACGGTGTGCATTGAACCGCATGGTCATGCCGACCATCATCAAACACTCGAATTTACCCTCACGAGGAGAACAATTTTGAAGATCGCATTCAGCACATCCGGAAACGACCTCGATGCACCGATGGACACCCGTTTCGGCCGGGCATCCAGGTTTTTAGTCTACGATCTGGAGGAAGACACATTCAAGGTGATCGACAACAGCGGGAGCCGTGGCGTCGCCCAAGGCGCGGGGATACAGGCCGCGGAAACCGTGGTCCGATCCGGCGCAAAAGCGCTGATCACCGGGAACTGCGGCCCCAAAGCGTTCCTGGCCCTTGCCTCTGCGGGCATTGCCGTTTACAACACCAACGCTTCCACCGTGGCCGCGGCCCTGGAGCAATACCGGGCGGGACAACTCGTTCCGGCGGCTTCCCCCAATGTGGACGGGCACTGGACGTAGCCGCCCGAAGACGGTTGTATCCGGCGGATTTTCATTCTTTCAGGGCTTCTTCCAACCCGGCCGGTTCTTCGGCGCTCATGGTGAAACTGTGGGCCTCCGCCGGAAACGCCAGGGCGATGGCATGGATGGTTTCGACATGCTTCGGCGGAAAGCCGAGAATCGTGGGCCCTTTTCGCGCATGGCGGAAACGTGGGCGTCCCATCCATCCACCAGGACCACGCCGCCGCCGGCATACAGCAGCGCGCCGAAAATGCATCCCATGGGGCCGGCACCGATGATTGCGATTTTCACGATATTCCTTCCGATGGCGCTGTTGTTTTTCCCTGCCAGTAGGGATCCCGGAGGGCCTTTTTAAAAACCTTCCCGGAACCGGTCTTGGGAAGGGCCGCGATGAAATCCACGGATTTGGGGGCCTTGTAAGATGCCAGATGGGTCTTGCAAAAGGCGATGAGCTCTTCCGGGGTGGCCGTCTCTCCGGGTTTGAGGACCACGGCGGCTTTCACCGCTTCCCCCCATGTCTCGTCCGGAACGCCGAAGACCGCCGCTTCCAGGATTTTCGGATTCATGTAAAGGACATATTCCACCTCCGTGGAATAAATGTTTTCCCCGCCGGAAAGAATCATATCCTTTTTCCGATCCACGATGTTGACGTAGCCTTCCGCATCCATCACCGCCAGGTCCCCGGTGCGCAACCATCCGTCCACAAAGGCCTTTTCGCTTTCCTCCGGCCGGTTCCAGTAGCCTGGGGTCACCGTATCGCCCTTGACCAGGATTTCCCCCACCTGCCGGCTGTCCGGCGCCACGGGATTCAGCTGGTCGTCCACCACCTTCAGCGCCACGGCCATGAAGGGGCGCCCGGTTTTCGACTTGTACACCAGCTGTTCTTCTTCGGGAAGCTGCCGGAGATGATCCTTCAGGAGGCTGAAGGTGAGATATGGACTCGTTTCGGTCATCCCGTAGGTCTGGATGTAATCGCACCCGAAGGTCTCCATGATCATCCGCACCAGTTCCGGCGCAATGGGCGCCCCGCCGCTCAGCACCACCCGCAGGCTCGAAAAGTCGTAGGTCTTCACCTTGGGATGCTTGACGATGAGATTGAGCATGGTGGGAATCAGGTTGCTCAGGGTGATCCCCTTTTTCCCGATCACGGCCATGACGGGCTCGGGCTCGAACTGCCCCACCATCACGTGGGTTCCCCCCACCCATGTCACGGCAAAAGTGGCCCAGGCGTCAGCGAGATGAAACATGGGCGCAATATGCCCCCACACATCGGTATCGGTCAGTTGAAGCTCGGCGATCGTGGCCAGGGCGTGCACGCAGACATTTTTATGGGTCAGTATCACCCCCTTGGGGCGCCCCGTGGTGCCGCTGGTATAATAAAGGTGGGCGATCCGGTCCCCGTCGATCTCCGCCGGCGTGAATGCCGATTCGCGGGTTTTCACGACGGCCTCGTATTCGGCGCTTTTTGTTCGTTCCGGCACCCCGTGGGGTGTTCCGATCCACAGGACGCCTTCCAGGGCGGGCGCTTCGGCCGTGGCCTCCCGGATCACCGTCCCAAAACGGCTCCCCGAGATGAGCCACCTGGCCCCGGAATCGTTCAGGATGAACGCCATTTCCCGGGCCGAAAGCCGGTAATTGATGGGACACAGAACGGCCCCCAGCCCGGCGGCGGCATAATAGCATTCGAAAAAGGCATACGAGTTGACCTCGCAAACGGCGATCCGGTCCCCGTCACGGATCCCGTTTTCCCTGAAAAAGCCCGCCAGGGATGCCGCCCGGGCCTTGGCCTGTTTGTATGTGAACGTCACGGGGCCGTCGATGATCGCCGTTTTGTCCGGATAAAGGAACGCCGCCTTTTCCAGGGTCATCCAGATGTTCATTCAAGATCCTTTCCTTGGCTCTCGTTACGGATATGCGTCCTATCCCTTTAGAATACATATGGAATTATCGCTTGACGACTTTGCTTTCATATAATAAACTATTCTATTTTATTGCAAATTCCTTGAAAGCTTGTCAAGACGGAACCGATCCGGGAATTACCGGTGCGTCACCGAAAGCGCCGGGGTGCAAAACGGCCGAAAGCGCTTGACAAGGATCGGGACTTATAGCTATATGGTAGCTACTATGTGGAGCCTTGCGCCCCCGGGACGGCGCGTTTCGAGCAAGAACACGTTTTTTGCCAATATAAAGATTCGCTCGCTAACCCCGCAGCCCGCGAAGCACTGCCGTCAGGCAGAACCTGCGGGGAATGCGCTCGCCGTTGCGGTTCAACAGGCATCGATAATCAAGAGGATTTCAATCACGGAGGAGGAGGACGGGAAATGGATTTTGCACTAACGGAAGAACTCGAAATACTCAGGAACACGGTCCGGGATTTCGCCAATGAACAAATCGCCCCTTATGCGGACGAGTGGGACGCCAAGCACTACCTGCCCCATGAGGAGGCCCTCAAGCCCATGGGGGAACTGGGACTTTTCGGAACCGTGATTCCCGAGGAATACGGCGGCAACGAAATGGGCTGGCTGGCCGCCATGATCATCACCGAGGAAATCGCCCGGGTGTCCAGCTCCCTGAGGGTTCAGGTCAACATGCAGGAACTGGGCTGTTCGTTCACCATCTCCAAATACGGCGCCGAAGACATCAAGAAGAAATACGTCCCCAAACTGGTCAGCGCCGAATACCTGGGCGGGTTCGCCATGACCGAGCCCAACGCCGGCTCCGACGTCATGGCCATGACCTCCAAGGCCGAGGACAAAGGGGACCACTGGCTCCTGAACGGATCCAAGACCTGGATTTCCAACGCCAACGTGGCCGACGTCATCATCTACTATGCGTATACGGACCGTTCCCAGGGATCCAAGGGCCTTTCCGCCTTCGTGGTGGAGTTGAAGAACTTCAACGGGGTCCGCACCACCTCCCTGGAAAAGATGGGCTCGTTTTCCTCACCCACGGGAGAGATTTACCTCACCGACACGCAAGTCCCCAAAGAAAACATCCTGGGCAAACCCGGCGACGGGGCCAAGATCCTTTTCAGCTCCTTGAACCAGACGCGGCTTTCCGCCGCCGCCGGCGCCGTGGGCGTCGCCCAGGCCTGCCTGGAAGAAGCCGTCAAATACTGCAAGGAGCGCAAGCAGTTCGGCAAGGCCATCGGCGAATACCAGATGAACCAGGACCTCATCGCCCAGATGTCCTCGGAGATCGAAGCCGCCCGGTTGCTCGTGTACAAGGCGGCCTGGGCCAAGGACCAGGGACGTCTGAACAACGGCCTCGATGTGGCCCAGGCCAAGTACTTCGCCGGAGAGGTGGCCACCAAAAGCGCCAATTACGCCATGCGGATCCTGGGGGCCTACGGGTATTCCACCGAATACCCGGTGGCCCGGTTCTTCCGGGACGCTCCCACCTACTTCATGGTGGAAGGCTCGGCCAACATCTGCAAGTGGATCATCGCCCTGGATCAGCTCGACATTCGTAAAGCCAACCGGTAAGCGGGGCGGAAAGGGAATGTTGGCGGCCGTCTTCAACCCTTTCTGGTACGCATTTATCGGTCGATCTCATTTTTGAGGAAAGGAGAAGGATATGGAAATCGTGGTTCTTGTCAAGCAGGTGCCGGACACCGAATCGCTCATTCAGATCGCCGGGGACGGCGTTTCCATCAAGACGGAGGACCTGAAGTGGGTCATGAACCCCTACGACGAATTCGCCGTGGAAGAGGCGCTCCGGATCCGGGAGACCCAGGGAGGGACGGTGACGATCCTTTCCATGGGGCCGGCCAAAACCGTGGAAACCATCCGTACCGCCCTGGCCATGGGCGCGGACAAGGGGATTCATATCAATGACCCCGCCGCCGAAGGCAGCGACCCCCTGGCCACGGCGAAAATCCTCGCCGCCGCCTTAAAAGATATCCCCTTTGACCTGATCATCGCGGGCATGCGCGCGGTGGACGGGGACAATTACCAGGTGGCCCCGGCCGTGGCGGAGTTTCTGGGAATCCCCCAGATCACCCAGGTCATCAAGAAAGAAATCTCGGGGGACACCATCCAATGTCACCAGGTGGTGGAAGGGGGCACGGCCGTCATCGAGGCCAAGCTCCCGGTGCTGTTCACGGCCCAGCGGGGGCTCAACGAACCCCGCTACGCGTCGCTGCCGGGGATCATGAAAGCCAAGAAAAAACCCCTCGACGTGAAAACCCTGGTGGACCTCGGCGTGGATGTCGGCACCGCGGGCGCAGCGAACCGCAAGGTCAAGATCCAGGCCCTGAATCCGCCGCCAGCGCGAAAGGCGATCACCATGATTCAAGGAGACGATCCCGCCGCCCAGGCCGCGGAACTGGTGAAAAAGCTGCACGAGGAAGCCAAAATCCTGTAAAAGACCCTATCCGACGCATATCCGTTTATCCCGGAGTCTTTTCCGGGAGATGAAAAAAAGGAGAAGATCATGGCACAAGGCATATTCGTTATCACCGAACAACGCGAAGGCACGTTTCGAAAGGTCAGCTTTGAGGCGTTGAGCGAAGGACGGCGCCTTGCCGACGCCAAAAACGTCCCCCTGGTCGCCGTCCTCTGCGGATCCGGCGTCGAGGCGCTGGCAGGGGATCTGGAAAAATACGGACCCGACCGGATCCTGGTGGCCGATGACCCGGCCCTGGCCGAATATACCACGGACGCGTTCACCAATGTCATCGCGGAAGCCGTTAAAGCTCAGGACCCCGAATTGATTCTCATCGGCGCCTCCATCACCGGCAAAGACCTGTCGGCCCGGTTGGCCGCCCGGCTGGATGCCGGCCTGGCCATGGATTGCGTGGGGGTCCGCTTGGACGGCGGGGATTTCGTCTTCACCCGCCCCATGTACGGCGGGAAGGTGGTGGCCAACGTCACCATCGACGGCACCCCCAAGATCGCCGCCCTGCGGCCCAACGTGATGACCATTACCGAGGCGCCCCGCTCCGCCGCCGTGGAAAAACTCGCGGTTCAGGCGGGGGACGTGAAGACGAAAGTGGCGGAACGCAAACTGGAAGCGACCGACAAAGTGGAACTCACGGAAGCCGACATTGTTGTCTCGGGCGGCCGCGGGACCACCGGCGACTTTTCCGTGCTCGAAGACCTGGCCAATGCCCTCGGGGGGGCGGTGGGCGCTTCCCGGACCGCGGTGGATGAAGGGTGGCGGCCCCACAGCGACCAGGTGGGCCAAACCGGGAAGGTGGTTTCCCCCAACCTGTACGTTGCCTGCGGGATCTCCGGCGCCATCCAGCATTTGGCGGGGATGTCCACTTCCAAGGTGATCGTGGCCATCAACAAGGATCCCGAAGCCCCCATCTTTTCCAAGGCCGATTACGGCATCGTGGGGGACCTGTTCAAGGTGGTCCCGGCCGTTACCGAGGAAGTGAAAAAGTTGAAATAATCTTTAACCGACCTGGAAAAAACAATGACCGAAGAAAGAGAAGAGTTTCCCTTAGACGTCCTTTTCGTCGGGGCCGGCCCCGCCAACCTGGCGGGGGCCATTCATTTGAAAAGGCTTGCCGATGAAAAAGGCCTGGAAATCGAAATCGGCCTTATCGAAAAGGGGGATCAGATCGGAAGCCACTCCTTGAGCGGCGCCATCCTCGATCCCATCGCCTTGAAAGAACTGATCCCCGATTACCTGGAAAGGGGATGCCCCGTCGAAGAAACCCAATGCCGGGATCGATTCTACTACCTCACCCGAAACCGGAAATTCGAAGTCCCGTTTACGCCCAAGTACATGCACAACGAAGAGTGCTGCGTCATCAGCCTTTCCCGGTTCACCCGGTGGCTGGGGGAGATCGCCGAAGAGACGGGCATCAACATCTTCCCCGGATTCGCCGGCACCCAGGTGCTCTTCTCCGAGGACAACCGGTCCATTCTGGGGGTGGCCACGGGCGACAAGGGAGTCGACAAGAACGGAAACAAAAAAGCCACCTTCGAGCCGGGGGTGAACCTGACGGCCCGGGTCACCATCTTCGGGGAAGGCTCCCGGGGGAGCCTCATCCGCCAGGTGGACGAAAAAATGGAAATCTTTTCCAAGGCCATGCCCCAGGTCTTCGAAACGGCCGTGAAGGAAGTCATCGAACTCCCGGAAACGAGTCCTTTTCTCACCGGCGACACCACGGTCCTGCACACCTTCGGGTATCCCCTGGGACTCGACACCAAAGGCGGCGGGTTTTTGTACCGGATGAAGGACAACCGCATCTCCCTGGGCCTGGTGGTGGGGCTCGACTATGAAGATCCGCTCCTGGAGCCCTACCGGATGTTTCTGAAGTACAAGCGGCATCCCCTCATCGCCGAGATCATTCAAGGGGGGAAGGTCCTCCAGCAAGGGGCCAAGACCCTTTCCATCGGCGGGTATTACACCATGCCGGTCCTTTCCGTGAACGGGGCGATGTTCGTGGGGGACAGCGCCGCCATGCTCAATTCCCAGCGCCTCAAAGGGATCCACACGGCCATGAAGTCCGGGATGCTGGCTGCGGAAACGGTGATCGACGCCCTTGAAAAAGACGACTTCAGCCAGGCCACACTGCGGGCCTACGACCAGAAGGTGATGGACAGCTGGATCACCACGGAGAGATACGAGGCCCGCAATTTCAGCCAGGCCCTTTCCCGCAAAGGGGTCGTCAAGTTCATGCACGTCGGCGCCCAATACTTCACCAAGGGGAGGGGGTTGAAAGATCCCCTGGACATCGTCGAAGACTGCGCCACCCTTAAAAAACTCCCCAAGGACTTCGACTCCACTGCGCTGGAAACGGAAAAACCAGAATACGACGGCACCCTGTACCTGGACAAACTCACGGGGGTCTATCTTTCCGGGACCCAGCACCTGGAAGACCAGCCCTGCCATCTCATCGTGCACAATACGGACATCTGCGAGACCCTGTGCTACGAAGAGTACCGGAATCCCTGCACCCGGTTCTGCCCGGCCCAGGTGTATGAAATGGTGGAGGAAACCCCGGGGGAACGGCGCCTGGTCCTGAACCCGTCCAACTGCCTCCACTGCAAGACGTGTGAGATCAAGGACCCCTATAAAAACATCACGTGGACCTGTCCCGAAGGGGGCGGCGGTCCCAAGTATTCGATTGTTTGATATTTCGAAGGGGTCAAGGAGTCGAGGGGTCAAGGGATCAAAGGATCGAGAGGTCAAGGGGTCGAGGGAAGGAAAGGTTTCGTTGCAACGCCACAGGCGGCCTTTTTACGAAGCCATCGAATTTAATATAAAATCAGTCATAAGGAGGATTCCATGAAAGACGTTGTCATCTTAAGTTCCGTCCGGACGGCCGGCGGGAAATTCGGGGGCTCGCTCCAAAACATGACCGCCCCCCAATTCGGCGCGGTGGTGGTCCGGGAAACCATCAAGCGGTCCGGGATTTCGCCGGAAGCCATCGACCAGACCATATTCGGAAACGCCTGGCAGGCGGGCGTGGGTCCCAACCCGGCGCGCCTGGCCGCCGTGAACGGCGGCGTCCCCGTGGACGCCCCGGCCGTATCGGTGAACGTCCGCTGCGGCTCCAGCATCCAGGCGCTGATCATGGGAACCCAGGCCATCAAGGCCGGAGACGTCCGGACCGTCCTGGTGGGCGGCACGGAAAGCAGCAACCAAATTCCCTATGCCCTCCCGAAAGCCCGGTGGGGATACCGGATGGGGAAAGGCGCCCTCGTGGACCTGATGCACCAAGACGGGTTCCTGTGTCCTTTGGGCGGCGGCCTCATGGGGGAATTGACCGACGGTTACGCCAAGGAACTCGGGATTTCCCGGGAAAAACAGGACGCATACGCGGCGGAAAGCCACAACAAGACGGAAGCCGCGGTCAAGGCGGGCAAATTCGAAGCGGAAGTCGTTCCCGTGGAAGTCCCCGGCCGCAAAGGCCCCACCCTCTTCAAAGACGAAGAGATTTTCCGGGAAGGGGTGACCGCCGCGTCGCTGGCCAAGCTTCCCGCCGTATTCACCAAGGACGGGACGGTGACGGCCGGAAACGCCTGCGCCCTGTGCGACGCCGCCTCGGCCCAGATCCTCATGGACCGGGAAAAAGCCGAGGCCGAAGGGCTCACCCCCATGGCGCTGGTGAAAGGATACGCCTTCGTGGGATACGAACCCAAGCGCTTCGGCCTGTCTCCGGTCAAGGCCATTCCGGCGGCCCTCAAGCATGCCGGTTTGTCCCTTTCGGACATCGATCTCATCGAACTCAACGAGGCCTTTGCCGCCCAGTACCTGGCCTGTGAAAAAGAACTCAAGATCGACCGGAGCAAAGTGAACGTCCACGGCGGCGCCATCGCCCTGGGCCATCCCGTGGCCGCCACCGGCTCCAAGATCCTCACCACGCTCCTTTACGCCATGAAGGACCGGGATGTGCAACTGGGCCTGGTGAGCGCCTGTATCGGCGGCGGAAACGGCGTCGCCCTTGTCGTTGAACGATTGAACTAACCAAGGAGGGATTCCATGGCCATCAACACCGTACTCGTCGTCGGCGCCGGCATCATGGGCGGCGGCATCGCCCAGCTCTGCGCCCAGCAGGGCCTCAACGCCGTGATTTCGGACATCAAGCTGGAATATTCGGAAACCGCCAAAAAGCGGATTGAAAAGGGACTGGCCAAGCGGGTGGACGCCGGGAAGATCCCTGCGGAACAAAAAGACGCGGTCTTGAGCCGCATCGCCGTGGCCGGGGATCTTTCTCCGGCAAAGGATGCCGACATCGTCATCGAAAGCGTGGTGGAAGACATCGGAATCAAAAAGCAGGTCTTTGCCGAACTCGACCGGCTGGCCCGGCCCGATGTAATCCTGGCCACCAACACCACCTCCCTTTCCATTTCCGCCATGGCCGAGGCCACAAAACGGCCTGACAAGGTGGTGCAGATGCACTTTTTCAACCCGCCCGTCGTCATGAAGCTGGTGGAGATCATGCCGGGGAAGAACACGTCCACGGAAACCCTTGCCGCCGCCGAAGCCTTTGCCAGGCAGCTCGGAAAAGACCCGGTGGTCTGCAAGAGCGAGGCGCCGGCGGGGATCGTGAGCCGCATCCTGGGACAGCTCCTCAACGAAGCCACCTGGCTGGTGGCCTCCGGGGTGGCGGACCCGGCGGCCGTGGACAAGGCCATGAAGCTGGGCGCCAACCATCCCATGGGGCCGTTGGAACTGGTGGACATGATCGGGCTCGACACCCACCGGGCCAAGATGATGACCCTGAGGACCCAGCTCGATGATCCGCGCTACCAGCACCCCCCGCTTGTCGATGAAATGGTGGACGCCGGGAAACTGGGCCGGAAATCCGGAGAGGGCTTTTACAAATACGGAGACAAATGATGTTTCAAAACATCCTTTACGAAACGGACGGGGCCTTGGCCGTGCTGACCGTGAACCGTCCCGACAAAATGAACGCAGTGGACAACGCCACGGTGGAGGAGATGGACCAGGCCCTGGCCGCCGTGGAAAAGGATCCCGCCGTGAGGGTCCTGATCCTTACCGGCGCGGGCGACAAGGCCTTTGTGGCCGGGGCGGACATCAAGGAACTGAACCGCCGGGACCTGATCTCCGGGCGAGCCGAAACCCGGCGGCGCCAGGAGGTCTACACCCACATCGAGCAGCTGGAGATCCCGTCCATCGCCGCAATCAAGGGCTGGGCCCTGGGCACCGGGCTGGAGCTGGCCATGGCCTGCACCCTCCGGGTGGCCGCTGAAGGGGCCAGGCTGGGTCAACCCGAAGTGAAACTCGGCATCATCCCCGGCGCCGGCGGGACCCAGCGGCTCCCCAGGCTGGTGGGGATGGGCCGGGCCATGGAGATGGTGCTCACCGGCGAACCCGTGGACGCCGCCCGGGCTTATGAAATGGGGCTTGTCAACCGGGTGGTTCCGGCGGAACGCCTCATGGACGAGGCCAAGAAGCTGGCCGCCGTCCTGGCGTCCCGGCCGAAACTGGCCGTCCAGTACGGCAAGGAAGCGGTCCAGCGCTTCGCCGAGGGATCCCTTGCCGAAGGGCTGGCCCATGAATCGTATCTCCATGCCCTTTCCTGCGGCTCCGAGGATAAAAAGGAAGGGGTGGCGGCGTTTTTGGAAAAGCGAAAACCCAACTTCACCGGCAAATAGACGGATGGGGATGACAGGCCATGCGACCCTATTTTGAAAAGATGACCGAATTCGGCTCCCGGCTGACCGAAGGACAGATCAAGAGCAGCGAGGAAAACGTCTCCAAGCTCCGGGAAGTGGAAAAGGAGATCAAGGAGGCCGTGGAGAAGGTCAAGACCGTGGGGCTCCCCGAAGACGTGATCAATTCCCGGGGACAGATGACGGTCTGGCAGCGGCTGCGGTACCTGGTGGACCCGGGGACCTGGCACCCCCTGCACACCCTGTACAACCCGGAAGACAACGCGGAAGGGACCACCAACGTCATCGACGGCATCGGCAAAATCTCCGGGAAATGGGCGGTGATCATCGGCTTCGACAACAAGCTCTTTGCCGGCGCCTGGATACCGGGCCAGTCCGAAAACATCCTCCGGGTCACGGACCTTTCCAAGCGCCTCAACATCCCCCTGGTCTGGCTGGTCAACTGCTCGGGCGTGAAGCTGACCGAGCAGGAAAAGTTTTACGCCAACCGGCGGGGCGGGGGCACCACCTTTTTCCGGCACGCCGAGCTGGAACAGATGGGGATTCCCATCCTGGCCGCCATCTACGGCACCAACCCGGCCGGGGGCGGCTACCAGGGGATCAGCCCCACCGTGCTGTTCGCCCACAAGGACGCCAACATCGCCGTGGGCGGGGGCGGCATCCTTTCGGGCATGTCCCCCAAGGGATACTTCGACCTGGAAGGGGCGGAACAGCTCATCCAGGCGGCCCAGCAGTACAAGGCGGAGCCGCCGGGATCCGTGAAGATCCATTACCATGAAACCGGTTTTTTCCGGTACGTCTACGACGAAGAAACCGGCGTCCTGGACGGCATCAAGGACTACATGAAGGACATGCCGGCCTACCACCCCAAGTTTTTCCGGGTGGCCGCGCCCAAGGAACCGCGCTTCCCCGCCGAGGATCTCTACCGGCTCGTTCCTTTCAACCAGAAGCTCATGTACAACTTCGACGAGGTGCTGGCCCGGCTGGTGGACGGGAGCGAGCACATGGAATTCAAGCCCGGCTACGGCCCCGAGGTCTACACGGGGCTGTGCAAGATCGACGGCTTCCCGGTGGGGATCATCGGGAACCGCCAGGGGTACCTGGGAGAAGACTACCCCGAGTACGCCCCGTATCCGGGCATCGGGGGGAAGCTCTACCGCCAGGGGCTGATCAAGCTCAACGAGTTCGTCACCCTCTGCGGCCGGGACCGCGTCCCCATCATCTGGTTCCAGGACACCTCCGGCATCGACGTGGGAGACCTGGCCGAAAAAGCCGAACTCCTGGGCCTGGGCCAGGCCCTGATCTATTCCATCCAGCAGACCGACGTCCCCCAGATGCTGGTCCTGTTGCGCAAAGGGACGGCGGCGGCCCATTACATCATGGGCGGTCCCACCGCCAACCGGCACAACGCCTTTTCCCTGGGGGTTCCCACCACGGAAATCTACGTCATGCACGGGGAAACCGCGGCGGCGGCGAGTTTCTCCCGGCGCCTGGTCAAGGAAAAAAAGGCGGGCAAGCCCCTGGAGCCGGTGATCGAAAAGATGAACGAGATGGTGAAAGAATACTACGAAAACTCCCGGCCCCTCTATTGCGCGCGGAAAGGGTTCGTGGACGAGACGGTCTCCATGACCGAAATCCGCAACTACATGAAGGCCTTTGCCGGGGCCGCCTACCAGAACCCCCGCTCCATCTGCCCCCAGCACCAGATGATGCTCCCCCGGATCATCCGGGGATAAGCTTTTTTTATCCGGGTCGTCACCGCGTCGCCGCGATGGCGACCCACCCGTCTTTTGCCGGCATCTCCAGAATCGTCAGGCCGTAGGTTTTCATCTCCTTTTCCACCCGGTGGGTGTTTTTTTCGATCATCCCGGAACAGATGAAAATTCCGCCGGGTCGTAAAACCCCCGGAAGCTGCGGCACCAGCGCCACGACGGCGTCCGTGATGATGTTGGCCGCCACCAGGTCAAAGGATCCGGAAACCCCTTCCAGGAGGTTTCCCACGAACAGCTGAAACCGGGCCGGATCGATCCCGTTTCGAACCAGGTTCGCCCGGGCCACCTCCATGGCCGTGGGCTCCCTGTCCACCCCCGCCAGGCGCTTTGCCCCCAGCTTCGCCGCGGCGATCATGAGGATCCCCGAACCGGTCCCCACATCCATGAACGCTTCCCCGCCTTTCACATATTTTTCGAGGAGCATCATGCAAAGGGCCGTGGTGGCGTGGCTCCCGGTCCCGAAGGCCATCCCCGGATCGATTTCCACGATCACGTCTTCCGGCCGGGCCGGGTACCACCGCCAGGAGGGCTTCACCACGAACCGGTCCCCGATGCGCATGGGATGAAAATGCCACTTCCAGGCCTCGGCCCACTCGGACTCGTCCCGGCGGCGGTGCTCCAGCGCCACCCGGATCCCGGTCCGTTTCTTAAGTTCCGCAAGGCGGCTTTCAAGGTCGGCAAGCCGTTTGGGCCAGCGGTGGTCTTCGGGAAAATACCCGTCCACGTGGGGCGGGCCGGCGTCGGGCCCGGCGCCCTCGGCCCAGTCGTCCGTTTCCTGGATCCGGCCGTCGTAGACCGCCACCCCCGAAAGCCCGGTCTCGAAAAAGGCGTCGGCCACCAGTTCGGACACCAGCCGGTCCTTGCGTTCCTCGTATTCGGCACGTACTTCAATCCATTTCATTACCGTTTCCTTCCATCCCTTTTGATTTCACGTCCCCTCTCCTCTTGGAAGGCAGGTTATGCATACATTGGGCTTACAAATAGGGCATGGGAAAAGGGGGTTAGAATCAATCCTCAAATTATGCAGCATTTAAAGGCTGAATTTGGGAGAGCTCTTTACGGAAACGCCTTTCGGAGTCCCACAAATCCCAAGCATGTTGCGCGTTCATCCAGAATTCGGGGGAATTTCCGAAAAGACGAGACAATCTCAATGCCATGACAGGTGTTATGGCACGTCGTTCTCTTAAAAGTTCATTGACCGTCTGACGGGATACACCCAGGGCCGCAGCCATTGATGTTGGGTTCAAATCGAAATCGGGCATGAAATCTTCTCTAAGCATTTCGCCAGGATGAGTTGGGGAAACTTCCCTTTTTGTTGTGTTTTGTATCGTCATTGTCTTTTTCCTCAATGGTAATCGGTTATTTCAACATCGTAAGCATCACCCTCAATGAAACGGAAACACATTCGCCATTGTTCGTTAATTGAAGTTGAATGTTGCCCTTTGCTATTTCCTTTTAGGTCGTGTAATCGATTGCTTGGAGGTACTTTTAAGTCGTTCAAGTTTGTTGCATAATGGATATATTCCAACCGCCGTATAGCCCTTTTGACCAAATCGGAGGATAGGTGTTTAGATTTGCCTTTTATGAAAAGCTGTTGCGTTTCTTTATCGGCAAATGTTTTTATCATGCCCATATTGTAACCTGTCACGTGACAGTTGTCAACGGCTAAATTCAACTTATCGGGAAGCGTTCCGGTCAAACGCGGCGACTCCTTACGGCATCATCAATCAATTACGGAGTGATGAAATTTTGGTTTTAGCTGTGGCGAATTTTCGCCGACGGCCGGATTATTGGAAAGAAAGAATAAAAAAGGAGCATCACATCTATATGGCTGTTTCGTTTGATGATATTGAAAATGCCTTCTTTTTTGTCAGCACGGATAAAATGTTTATGAATAATGCTTATCTGTGCAAAGAAACCGGAGAAATATTCTATACTTCAGAAATGGGTGATTCAGATGAACTTCCCGAAGATATTGATGATCCGGACAAATATATATCCATCCCCCACAAAAATGAACTTGACCTTGGCAAAGCTCTTGTAATTGAATTTACATCGGAATTTTTACCTGAAGAATTGGAGAGAGTGTATTCAATTTTTCGTCGCAAGGGTGCGTATTCGAGGTACAAAGATCTTCTCGAAAGAAAGGGAGTTCTTGAAGATTGGTATAAATTTGAAAATGAACGGCAAAAGGTGGCACTTAAAGAATGGTGCCGGGAAAATAAAATAGAAATAACGAATTAGAAGGCTTCCCTTGCGCGTATCGCTACGGGTTTCACTGCTGATCCTTGTTTCCGCTCTTTTTTCCGGGTGCGCGTCGCTGATGCATCCTGAAACGGTGCGGTTCAAGGGTCTTGAGACGTCACCCAGACAATTCCGCGGGATCTTAACGCTGCCGGAAGGAAATCAGGAATCCGTGCCGGTGGTGGTTCTCGTGCACGGGACCGCCGGGGTGGACAGCCGGTACGCATTCCACCGGCCCGCCTTACTGGACGCAGGGATAGGGACATTCGAAGTCGATTTTAAAACCGGGGTGTTCACCTCCCCGTCCGACCGTCCACCCATGGCCACGTTCCAGCCATGGGCGTTCGGGGCGCTGAAAGCGCTGCGCGCGCATCCGCGCATCGATGGAAAGCGGATCGCCATTATGGGCTTTTCTCTCGGAGGGCATCTCAGCGTTTCCGCTGCTTCACAAAAGGTGGTCACCCGGTGGCTGGGGCCGGATCAGCCCGGCTTTGCCGCCCATGTCGGCTTCTACCCGGCGTGCAACTGGCTGAACCCGTATTTTGACGCCACAGGACCCACCGGGGCCCCGATTCTCATCCTTTGCGGAGAGAAAGACACCTGGGGAGACGGAACGGCTTGCAGGCCCTTCTGCGACGGACTGAACGCGGCACAACCCGGCGTTGTTTCACTCATCACGTATCCAAACGTCCATCACGGATTCGACCGCAAAGGGTCCTGGAAAGGCTACGCGCCCTTTGCGCAAAATCAAACCGCCATCCTTCAATGGAATGCCGACGCAGCCCATGACAGCCGCAGGCGCGCCGTGGCGTTTCTGCGGGAGGCGTTCGGGATGTGAGTCTCGATGCAGCGGAAAAAGGATTTCCCGGCCCGGAGCGCTTACGGCCCAACCGGCCGGAGGCTGCAGACGAAAAATGACGCGCGGCGGATTCGGACCGCCGTGCAATTAAACGGAAGGTAAGAATATTGATGGAAAATACCGCATTTCAATCCCGCCGCGTGATCCGGAAGTACCGCCAGACGATCCATGCCCGGCCGGAAACCGTCTTTCCCCTCTTGTGCCCGGTGCGGGAAGCGGAATGGCTCGATGGCTGGCGTGCGCACATGATTTATTCCGTGTCCGGCGTCATCGAAGAAGGCGCCGTATTCCGTACGCCGAAAAAAGGGGAGGCGGATACGATCTGGATCGTCACCAAGCACGATGCCGCCGGCAAAGAAATCCAGTTTGCCCGTTTCACTCCGGATTCCAGGACTTGTGTGCTGGATATTTCCGTGATACCCAACGGGGGGCATCAGTCCTTTGTGGATATCGCGTATACCTACACCGCTATCGCACCGAAAGGAAATGACTTCATCGACGGATTCAGCGAAGAAGCCTTCCTGGAAGATGTTGTCTTTTGGGAAAAATCCATGAATTATTTCCTTCAAACGGGGAAAAGGCTGACAAGGCACGCCCATCCAAATGCAGCCGGCGCGTAAGCCCGGAAGGATTCGCCTCGACTGGAAAATCACCAGGGGAGACACCGATGGGGTCCGGGGAAACAAAACTGAAATCACTGGCATTACGCCTCGGCGCCGACCGGGTGGGCATCACCACCCGCGACATTCTCGCCGACGGGCCCCCGTCGGCCGATCCGCGCTATCTTCTGCCGTCCGCCAACGCGGTCATCTCCTTTGCTGTCGCGCTGGACAAAGATTTCTTGCAGGAGTTCATCTGTAAAAAATCGTGGACGCCCCACTGCCGCGACCGAAAGGCCGTCGCCCGGAAGCTTTACACTATCGGCGATGCACTTGTCGAAACGCTTCGTGCCGACGGGCACGACGCCGTCAATGTCGATCTCAACAACAATTACCGACCGGAGGAGCACGCCGCCGACCTGACGGAGATGACCGAATTTCATCCGGATTTTTCCCACCGTTACGGGGCCCTTGCCGCGGGAATCGGGCGGCTGGGCTGGAGCGGGAATCTCCTGACCCGGGAATACGGCGCGCGGGTCGAATTGGGAAGCGTTCTGACTTCCGCGGCGCTGACGCCCGACGCGCCCATGCCGGATGAGAATCATCCCTGTGACAAATGCAAAATGTGCAGCCGGGTCTGTCCGGTGGAGATGATCCACCCCAAGGACTCGATGCAGGTGACCGTCGCCGGCATCACGGAAACCCTGTCCCGAAAAGGGCCCAACACGCGTTGCTGGATCGGCTGCACCGGATATGAAGGCCTCGCGCCTTCCGGGACGTGGTCCAACTGGAGCCCTTACCGCCTCGGCCGTCCGCTGCCCGATGAAAAGGAGGCCTTGGACACCCTGTGCATCCGCCTCCAGAAAGCCGATCCCCAGATGCGGGATCCCGATAACAGCTTCAGCAACTATCGGCAGGCGGTCTTCGATCCCGACTGGTTCTACTACACGGTATGCGGATTCTGCCGCAGCGTCTGCGCGCCCCGCCGGGAAGAACGGCTTGCCAACCGGAAGCGCATTGTCAATTCGGGCACCGCCGCCTTGAAATTGGACGGATCCCATGTGCTAGCCGGCGCTGATGCCTGTGAGATGGCGACCCCCTACGGCCTGAACGTGGTGGTCCCGCGTGGGGAACTGACGAAAAAACCACCGAACATCAGACGATGGCCGGGCCAATTCCCCCTAGACCGGGAGGTGATTCGACACCTCCGCCGGGAGGCGGCGTCATCATCGTAGATGATCTTCCCCTCATCCGTCAGGCGCCGGAAATGGAGAAAACATGAGCGGTTTCAGTGACTATGACCGGTACGATGGACTCGGTTTAGCCGAGTTGGTGAGAAAAAAAGAGGTCCACCCAAAAGAGTTGGTCGCCGCCGCGATCCAAAGAGTTGAAGCCCTTAACCCTCGACTCAACGCCGTGATCCATAAAATGTACGAACTGGCCCGGAAAACCGCTGAAGGGAACCTGCCCGACGGTCCCTTTAAGGGCGTTCCCTTTCTTCTGAAAGATCTGCTTGCCGATTACGCCGGTGTCCCTACGCGCAGAGGCAGCCGGTTTTATCAGGATTTCGTGCCCGACCGGGACTGCGAAATCGTCAGGCGGTATAAGGCGGCCGGGGTTATTGTTCTCGGCAAGACCAACACCCCCGAATACGGGTTGCTTCCGGTGACCGAACCGGAACGCTTCGGCCCCTCCCGCAACCCCTGGGACCCGGCCCGCACAACGGGGGGCTCCAGCGGGGGTTCCGCCGCTGCCGTCGCCGCGCGGATGACGCCCATCGCCCATGGCAACGACGGGGGCGGGTCCATCCGCATCCCGGCGTCCTGCTGCGGCCTGTTCGGTCTCAAGCCCACCCGAGGCCGGACGCCCCTCGGCCCTGACCGGGTCGAGGCCTGGCAGGGCCTGGTCTGCAACCATGTCCTGACCCGGTCCGTGCGCGACAGTGCGGCAATGCTCGATGCCACCGCCGGCCCGGACGCGGGCGCCCTTTATTCCGCTCCGCCGCCTTCCCGCCCTTTTCGCGAAGAAGTGGGGGCGGATCCGGGAAGCCTGCGCATCGCCTTTACGTCAACACCCTTTCTGCCCGGCGCGGTCCACAGGGACTGCATCCAGGCTCTGGAAGCGGCCGCCAGGCTCTGCCGGGACCTCGGCCACGAAGTGGTGGAAGCGGCTCCGGAGGTGGACGGTGAGGCCTTTGCGAGAGCGTTTTTGACGATGGTATGCGTCGAAACCCGAGCCGACATTGAAGAATCCGAAGCCCTTTTCGGACGCAAGGCCGCGCCCAGGGACTTCGAGCCCGGGACCTGGGCCGCCGCGCTGATCGGGAGACGGATCCGGGGTCCGGCGTTTTCCAAGGCCAACCGCTTGATCCAAAGCAGCGGCCGCCTGCTCGGGCAGTTCTTCGAAGACCACGATGTGCTGATGACCCCCACCCTGGCCGGACCGCCCCTGAAGATCGGTGCGCTGCAGCCACGGGGCCTTGAAGGCTTTTCCCTGAAACTGCTGGGACGTCTTCACGCGGGCGGACTGCTGAAGGCCTTCGGATGCATCGACGCGATGGTCGACAAAATCCTTGGATTCATCCCTTACACCCCCCTGTTCAACGCCACCGGCCAGCCGGCCATGTCGATCCCGCTGTATTGGAACGATGGGGGACTGCCCATCGGCATCCATTTTGTCGGCCGTTTCGGCGACGAAGCCACATTGTTCCGCCTGGCCGGCCAGCTCGAGCAGGCAAAACCCTGGGCCGATCGCTTTCCCTCCATCTGCAGCGAGGGCACATGACGGTATCCATCCTAACCTGAAGCTGGATCAAAGGCCGCGCCCGTTTCATCAAACAGGTGGAGGGACTCCCCTGGGAGACGGATTTGCCGCTGATCCCCCACCCGGGGCAGGTCACCGCCTGCGGTCCGCACCACGAAAGGCGGCTGGGACTCGGCCCATTCCAGGTAAACCAGGGCCTGATCCCCCAGGTGCTCCACCAAAGTCACCCTGCCCCTGAATCCCGTGGATTCCGTTGCTTCGAAAAGGGCGTGTTCCGGCCGGATGCCGAGGGTCACCGGGTCCCCCCGGGAGGCACGGGAGGCGTCCGCCCGGATCGGAATCCGAATCCCGCCGGGAAGGACCACCGTGACCTGGTTCGGCTCGATCCGCTCCACACGGCCGGGCAACAGGTTCATGCGGGGCGAACCCAGGAACCCGGCCACGAAACGGTTGCGCGGGCGGTGATACAGCTCCAGGGGCGGGCCGCTTTGCATCACCCGGCCGGCGTCGATCACCACCAGGCGGTCCGCCAGGGTCATGGCTTCCACCTGGTCATGGGTCACGTGGACCATCGTGGCATCGAGGCGGCGATGAAGGTGGCTGAGCTCCAGGCGCATTTGCACCCGCAGGTCCGCGTCCAGGTTGGAAAGGGGCTCGTCCAGCAAAAAGACCTGGGGTTTCCGGACGATGGCCCTCCCGATGGCGACCCGCTGGCGCTGGCCGCCGGAAAGCTGGGCGGGCTTGCGGTCCAGGAGGGCATTGATTTTGAGGGTGCGGGCGGCCGCGTGGACGCGGCGCTCGATTTCAGACCGGTCCCGGCGGGCCAGACGCAGGCCGAAGGCCATGTTCTCGAACACGGTCATGTGGGGATACAAGGCGTAGGACTGGAATACCATGGCCACATGGCGCGCCTTGGGCGGAAGACGGGTGACGTCACGGCCGCCGATATGGATGCGGCCGGAGGATACCGGTTCCAGCCCGGCGATCAGCCGCAGCAGGGTGGACTTGCCGCACCCGGAAGGACCGAGAAAAATACAGAAGCTCCCGTGGGCCACCGTGAGATCGATTCCCGGGATCACCTCCACTTTCCCGAACGCCTTCCGGACCCCTTCGAGTCGGATTTCTGCCATGCTTATCCTCGGATCGCCCCCGCGGTCAACCCTGCCACGATGCGCCGCTGGAACACCAATACCAGCAGGATCAGCGGCAGCGTCACGATCACCGAGGCCGCCATGATCCGCCCCCAGGGGAGTTCATAGGCGCTGGCACCGCTGATCAAGGCAATGGCCACCGGCACCGTCCGCTGCGCATTGGTCAGGGTAAAGGTCAGCGCGAACAGAAATTCGTTCCAGGCGGCGATGAAGGCCAGCAGTCCGGTGGAGACCATCGCCGGTTTCAACAGCGGCAGGAAGACCCGGAACACGATGGTCGCCGGCCCGGCGCCGTCCATGATCGCCGCTTCCTCCAGCTCCACCGGCAGGTCGCGCATGAATGCCGTCAGGACCCACACGGTAAAGGGAAGGGTGAAGATGAAATAGGAAAAAACGAGTCCTCCCAGGTGATTGTACAGTCCCAGCCTTCGGATCAGCTCGAAAAGCCCGGACAATACCGCCACCTGGGGGAACATGGAGACCCCTAACACCGTGAAAAGGAGAAGGCCGCGGCCCCGAAAGGAGATGCGGGCCAGGGCATAGGCGGCGGTCACCGCCAGGAGCAAAGCGGCCGCCGTCACGGCCGTGGCCACCCACACCGAGTTGAGGATGTTGACGGCATACGGCTGCTCCTGGAACACGGCCCGGTAATTCTTCCATTCCCAGTGGCGCGGAAGATAATCCACCGTGAACAGGGCCGAGCCGCTCTTCAGCGAGGACAAAAACCCGTAATAAAACGGGAAGACCGACCACAGGAAGATCATCAGGACCAACAGGTACAAAAGGATCCGGCCGGCCGGAAAAGGCCTCATACCGCCTCCTTTCCCGGCCGATAGCGCGCCGCCGTCAATAATACGAGGGTGCACAGCGCCACCACGAAAAACAACAGGGTGGAAGTGGCGGAGCCGTACCCCGCATCCTGGAAATCCACCAGTTGCTGCCGGGCGTAGACGGACATGGACAGGGTATCTTCCGAGTTGGGTGTCAGCACATAGATTAGATCGAAGACTCTGAGCGCGTCCAGGACACGGAAGACCACCGCCACCACCAGGGCGGGGCGAATTAAGGGAAGGGTCACCCGGAAGAAGACGCGCACCGGATGCACCCCGTCCACCCGGGCCGCCTCGTAGCAGTCCACGGGGAGCATCTGCAGGCCGGCGAGGAGGAGCAGCGCCATAAAGGGCGTGGTCTTCCACACGTCCGCGACAATCACCGAGACCATGGCCAGTTCCGGATCGGCTGTCCAGGCCAGGGGTGCGGCGATGAGGCCGAATTTCATCAAAAGGTCGTTCAAGAGCCCGAACTGGTCGTGGTAGATCCAGCCCCAGAGCTTGGCGGAAACGATGGTGGGAATGGCCCAGGGGATCAGCACGGCCGCGCGCACCACGGGACGGCCGGGAAAGCCGGTATGCAGCACCAGGGCGATCCCCAGGCCCAGGACCGTTTCCAGGGCCACCGACACACCGGCGAACACCAGGGTGTTCCTGACCGAACGCCACCACAGGGGATCGGCCAGCACCCCGCCCCTTTCTCCGTCGTATTGAACCAGGTAGTTTTCCCAGCCCACCGGCCGGGCTTCCTGCATATTGCCGAGGGTGGCATCCGTAAATCCGAGCCGGACCGTGCGCGCCAGGGGCCAAGCGGCCACGAGAAAAAGCACCAGGAGGGACGGACCGAGAAACACCCAGGCCGTGATCGTCCGCCGCATGTCAGCGCCGTCCCCGCCGCAGGATGCGCTTCAGTTCCCGGTCGAGCCGGTCCAAGGCCGGGCCCGGTGCCGTTTTTCCGGCAAGCACCGAATGCACGGCGTTCCAAATCCGGCTGCTGACCCGATTGTACCGGTTGCCGCATACCGCCGACGGCCGGGGAACGGCGTCTTTCAGGGATTCCCCGAGAAAACGCATGAAAGGATTCGCCGCCAGCACCTCCGGATCGCGGTACAGCGCCGGTCGGCTGGGGTTGAAAGACCCTTCCAGGGCGCGCCGTTTCTGTTCGCCGGTGGACGTCAAAAAGCGGACCAGGTCCACCGCCGGGCCGGGATGCGCCGAGTAGCGGGACACCGCGAGCTGCCAGCCCCCCAGGGTGGACGCGTGCCTCCCCCCGGTGCCGCCCTTGGGGAGCGGGGCCACCCCCACCCTGTTTTGCACCGGGCTGTCTTCCGATTGCGCCAGGGCCCAGGCATAGGGCCAGTTGCGCATGAAGACCGCATTTCCGGACTGGAACACCCCGCGGCTTTCCTCCTCGGCATAGTTGAGGATCCCGGGCGGACTGATCTCCCCCACCCAGGAGGCGGCCAGGGCCAGTGCGGCGGCGGCCCGGGGGTTGTCCACGGTCACCCGGCCGCCGGTATCGATCAGCGTGCCGCCGCCGCAGGAAGCGATCCACTCCAGGGCGTTGCAGGTCAGCCCTTCGTAGGCCCGGCCCTGCCAGACAAAGCCCCACAGCGCCGTCTTCCCGGCATCCCGCTCGGCCTTCTGGATGCGCCGGGCCGTTGCGGTGAGCGCCTCCCAGGTGCCGGGCACCTTTTCACCGTACTTTTCCAAAAGATCCTTCCGGTAATAAAGGAGACCCGCACTGCTGAACCAGGGGAGCGCCGTCAGCCGGCCGTCCACCCGGTTATTGTCCATGAGTACGGAGAAATGCCCTTTGTCCTCTTCCCGGAGGTGCGGGGTCAAATCGAGCAAATGATCGGCCAGGATGCCGGGCCAGATCACATCGATCTGGAACACGTCCACATCCGCCGAGCGGGCGGCCAGCAACTGCTGGTACAGCGCAAGGCGCTCGTTGGTGGAACTGGGGGCCGTGACGACGCTTACATTATGGCCGGTGCGGCGGGACCAGGCCCGGGCTCCGGATTGACAGAGGGTCAACTCCTTGCCCACGGCGCCGCAGGAGATGACGATCGTTTCGGACCCAACAGGAGCGGTCACTGCCGCGGCCAGGATCAGCAGAAAGGTAAAAGCGGCAATCCGGAAAACGGTGTATGGGATTGTTTTCATCGGGGGTCGGAGGCCCGGTTGTCGGGCGGAATATGGTTTGATGTTTGAAAAAGCGTAACGATTGGGTATACCGCTGTCAAGGTCTGATTCCGGGGGCCCGATCCGCGTCGGTTGCAGGTTGAGAATTCCATGGATCCCGTGGTAAGCAGGGCTTCCGGCTGCGTTGATTTTTTCTTATGGAAAGGAGGCGGACATGCCGTACGTGAACATCAAGGTGACCCGGGAAGGGGTGACATCGGAACAAAAGGCGGCCCTGATCGCCGGGGCCACGGAACTGCTCCGGCGGGTCTTGAACAAAAACCCGGCCACGACGGTGGTCGTGATCGAAGAGGTGGACACGGATAACTGGGGGGTAGGAGGAGAGCCGGTGACGCTCCGCCGGAAGTGGGGATTGTAACGGATTCGTTTATCGGTGCTATACGGCGGAGCACGTTTCAGGAGAAATTTTCATGATCGGCACATGGGTGAATACGGGGACCGTCATTGCCGGGGGACTCATCGGAGTGGCCGTCGGCAAGCGCCTGCCCGAACGCATCAAAACCATCGTCATGCATGCACTGGGGCTTTCCACCCTGTTGATCGGGTTCCAGATGGCCCTTTCCGGGACGCGGCTCCTTCTCACGGTGGGGTGCCTCCTGGCAGGCGCCGTGGTGGGGGAAGTCATCAATATCGAGGGCGCCGTGGAGCGGCTGGGGGAATGGTTCAAAAGACGCGCCCGCTCCAATTCCTCCACATTCGTGGAAGGCTTCGTCACCGCATCCGTGCTCTATTGTACGGGCGCCATGGTGATCGTGGGGTCCATCCAGGACGGAACCCTGGGCGATCCCTCCACGCTGTTGGTGAAATCGCTTCTGGACGGCATGGCATCCATCGCCCTGGCCTCCACCTTCGGCATCGGGGTGGCCTTTTCCGGACTCTCGGTTCTGGCGGTCCAGGGATCCATCACCCTGCTGGCGTCAAGATTGACCTTCCTGCAGGCCCCCGGCGTCCTGGAGGCCGTCACGTCCACGGGGGGACTGCTCATCGTGGCCATCGGCTTCAATTTATTGACCCAGGCGCGCATCCGCATCGGGAACATGGTCCCGGCCCTGGTCTTTGCCGCATTTCTCGCCTTCTACTGGAAATAAAATTCTAAGAGCGGATCCCTTTCAATGAAAAAACATGCAGCGCAATGCCGCAGATGGACTTTTTGCGAAGCCGTCAGTTTTTGATCTTCCAGGATCCGTCCGGCTGGCGGCACGCGGTGCCGTAAGCCTGTTCCTCTTTCCCGCCGATAATGACGGTCTGCTGGTATTCCCGGCAATACTCCTCTTCCTTGGTGATGATGACCCGTCCGGAGTGTCCGGTTTCCGGGTTATACCACTGGTGGCCTTCCCCCACCCGGGACGTCTCGATGGATTCCCTGACGATGGAAGAGTGAACCCGCTGTTCTTCGGCGTTGAGCTGATCCCACATGCGACCCAGCTGGTTTCCCACCAGGCCGCCCACCACCATGCCGACACCGGCGCCCAGGGCCCGGGCCGAGCTGTCTCCGCCCACCTGGTGCCCGAGGATGGCCCCGGCCAGAATCCCCGTGAGCGTTCCCACGGTTTCTCCGCCCCGGTTCCCCGGCGCGCACGAAATCACCGAAACCACCATCAAGATGATACACAACAGGGATACTTTTTTCATGGGTTAAAATCCTTTCCGTTTGGTCTGTGGCGACTCTCTTAATTTATCCATTGCAAAGGCCGATGGCAACTCCGGGCCTTTTTCCACGACCGGCACCCGCCGGTTCGGGGGGGATATAAGGGTTGAAATACCCGAAACGGACCCTTGGAAAGCGCTTTTGCACTTCATCGAGCAAGGGCGCAACCCCCATGGGCGTTTTCAACGGCGCGACACGCTTCATGGCCTTTAGGTAGGCCAGCGGGTCCATGTTGAGATTCCGCCACTGGATCATGTGGACGGGATGGTTTTCCAGAAAGCGGAACAATGCCTGGGCTTCTTCGGGGGTGTCGGTAAATCCGGGCAGGTTCAAGTAATTGATGGAAACGAATTTTTTCATCCCGATCCCGGTTTCCACCGTTTGCATCACGTCCGAAAAGGTATATCCTTTGGGCCGGAAATACGCGTTGTAACAGTCCTCCCGAACGCTGTTCATGCTGATCCGGATGGAATCGAGACCGGCGGCAAAAAGGCGTTTGACCACGGCCGGGAGGCTCCCGTTGGTGTTGAGATTGAGGGTCCCGCCGCGGGTCTCGCTCCGGATTTTTCGGATGGCCGGCTCGATGACCCGGGCCGCGGTGAGGGGTTCCCCCTCGCACCCCTGGCCGAAGCTGACCACCGCCTTTTTCACCCGGCGGATATGATGAAGGGCCACCTCGGCGATCTCCCGGGGAGAGGGCGTGAAGGTGATCCGTTCCTGGCTGCAGGGAATATCGCTTTTCTTCTGAAGGGAAATGCATCCCAGGCACCGGGCGTTGCATCTTGTGGCGGTGGGCAGCGGGGCTTCGTAACGCCCCAGGAAAAAATTTTTTCCGGCCGGGCATCCATAGACCGTAGCGCAATGTTCCAGGTGCCGCACCAGGCGGTTTTCCGGCAGGTGTTTCCGAAGGGTTTCAATCCCCCGGGCGACGGCCTCGGGGTTCATCCGGCGCAGATCCTGGCGGGGTTCGGTATCCACGCAAAGGGCCGCGGAGCGGAATCCCCGCCGGTGCCACCCCGCCGCCCCGTAGGAAAACAAGGGCAGCGGCGTTGCCCCGGATCTTTGCCGGTAGGCGCACAGGGCGGTGATCATATGCCCCGGCGAATTGAAAAGGGCCACGGGATAGATGGGCTCCCCCGGGGCATGCGGGTTTTCTTTCAATATCCGGATGCGGCCCGAACCCGGATCGAAAACCACGGGGTATCGATCGGGAAGGTACATGAATTCGGTGCCGTGGGGAACCGGAATGGTATTTTCAACCGTTAACGGCGGGAATATGGGCCCGGACATGCCCACCGCCCGGTATCCGTCAAGCTCGAAGATGCGGCCGCCGGCATCCGCCGCCACGGCGTTTAAAAAAGAAGATGCCATGGGAAAAGCAGCGGGATAAAAAGCCGGGCGCCGGGCCATGGAAATTCGACACCGCCCGCCGTCCGGAGAAGGACTGTCATCATGTTTCCTGGATCTCGATGCGGTCCACGTATTTGATCCAGTCGTATCCGTAGTATCCTTCGGCCACCACCCTCAAGGGGAAGCCGTGTTTTTGGGGCAACGCCTTTCCGTTGACAAGGTAAGCCAGAAAAACCCGGTCGGAACGGATGTCTTCCATGGGGAACCGCTGGGTCTTGGTATACGATCCCTTGGGTCCGGAAAGGATCACGGCGGCGGCCTTTTCCTTGAACCCGGCCGCATTGATCAAGGTCCGGATGGAGATCCCTTTCCATAACCCGATGTTGGCAAAGACCCCCGGGCAGATCATGAGGACTTTTCTTTCAAGGGCGGGCATTTCAAGGATCTGTGCATACGAAAATTCCACTGTCGTTTCTCCCGCACCCGAAAGGGTCAGCCTCCAGGATGCCGGGTCAACCGTATGATCGGATAAGCCCATCACCCCGAAGTCCTTCAGGGGCGTGATTTCCACATGGGCGGCATCCAGATTCGCAGGATTCCGGTTGACAAGGCTTTCCCGGGTGGTCTCTTTGGGCAAAACAATCTTTTTGACGGCGGCAAAAACCTTCCCGAAAGCCGACGGGATCAGGCCGCCCATCAGGAGGAGGGAAAAACCGCCTCCAATGATCCGCTTGAGGAATCGTCTTCGATCGCGCATGGAAAATGACCTCTCCCGGGAACGGGAATTCAACGGTGTCCGCAGAAACGCCTATTTGATTTTCCCGAGGATGGCGCCGGCGATGGTGTTTTTCTGGATTTCCCGGGTCCCTTCGTAGATCTCGGTGATCCGGGCGTCCCGGTAAAACCGCTCCACTTCGTATTCCGTCATGTATCCGTAGCCGCCCAAGAGCTGGATGGCCTCGTCCGCCACTTCCACGGCGGTGCGCCCCGCGACCATCTTGGCCATGGAGGTGAGCTTGGGGTCGATCCGTCCCTGGTCGAAGTTCCAGGCCGCCTTGTAGGTGACCAGGCGGGCCAGCTCGATCTTGGTGGCCATGTCGGCGAGTTTGTGCTGGGTCACCTGGAACTGGGCGATCTTTTTCCCGAACTGCTCCCGTTGCTTCACGTAATCGAGGGCCCGGTCGAAAGCGCCCTGGGCGATCCCCAGGCCCTGGGCCGCGATCAGGATGCGGCTTTCGTCGAAAAACTCCAGGACCTGGTAAAATCCATTCCCCTCTTTCCCCACCAGGTGGTCCAGGGGGACGCGGACGTCCTTGAAGTTGACCTCGGCGGTGGCCATCATGTGGATCCCCATCTTGTCCCCCACATCGGCGGTGGTGACCCCTTCCCGGTCCCCTTCCACGAGGATCATGCTGATGCCGCGATAAGACGGCGAGGCGTCAGCGTCGGTCTGGCAAAGTACCGTGTAAAAAGCGGCCAGGCCGCCGTTGGTGATGAATGTCTTGGTGCCGTTGATCACCCAGGCGTCCCCGTCCTTGACGGCGCTGGTGTCCATGAAGGTGATGTCTGATCCATGGCCGGGTTCGGTGAAGGCGCCGCCGGAAAGCGCCTTTCCTTCCGCCACGCCGGGGAGGTATTGTTCCTTCTGGGCGTCGGTGCCGAACCGCAGAATGCACTCGGAGGCAAAACTGGCCAGGATCACCGCACTTCCGATGCCCGAATCCCGGCGGCAGAATTCTTCGGCGACAAGGATGTTCTCCAAAACACCCAGTCCCTGGCCGGAGTACGCCTCCGGGAAGTGGATCCCGATGAATCCCAAGTCCGCGGCTTTTTCCCAGATTTTTTTCGGAAATTCATGCGTCCTGTCCAGTTCCAGTGCCAGTTCCTTGTCGAATTCCCCTTTGGCAAATTCATAGGCCGCCTTTTGGATCTCCCGTTGCGATTTCGTCAGCTCAAAATGCATGATCAACGCCCCCTTGTGCCGTGTGGATGTTTTCGAGCGGTGTTTTTCTTTTCGCGTTTTTGGACGCTACCACAGACCCCGTGGGAATTCAAGGCGTTTGCCGGTCCCCTGACCGGGTCCCGGGAAAAAGGTCCTATGGGGTTTTTTACAAATTTTATTGATTTTCAAAAGGCACCGGATCTGATATACTGATCCATTAATTTATTTCAAAGGAGTATTTCTCATGTCGTTTACCATTGCTTTGGCCGGAAAAGGCGGCACCGGAAAAACCACCCTGGCGGGACTGGTCGTGAAATATCTCGTCCGTCATGACAAGACCCCTGTTTTGGCCGTGGATGCCGATGCCAACGCCAACTTCAACGAGGTGTTAGGGGTGAACGTGGCCGAAACACTGGGGGACGCCCGGGAGCAGATGAAAAAAGGCCAGGTCCCCTCCGGAATGACCAAGGACATCTTCATATCCATGAAGCTCGAAGAGGCCGTGGTGGAAGCCGATGGATTCGACCTCATCGTCATGGGCCAACCCGAAGGACCCGGCTGCTATTGCGCCGCCAACTCCCTTTTGACCGGATTCCTGGAGAAGCTCACCAACAACTACCCGTACATCGTCATGGACAACGAGGCCGGCATGGAGCACATCAGCCGCCTGACCACCAAAAACGTGGACATTCTGCTCATTGTCTCGGATACGTCCCGGAGAGGCTTGACGGCCGCCGCCCGGATCAACGCCCTGGCCAAGGAGTTGAACATCGGCGTGGGGAAGAGCTTTCTGGTCATCAACCAGGCCAAGGGGGAAGATGTGTCGCGTCTCATGGACTTTATCAAGGAAGACGGCCTCGAACTGCTGGGCACGGTCCCCGAAGACGAGACCGTTTATGAATATGACCTTCACGGGCGGCCCACCATGACCCTGCCCGACGAGAACCCGGCCGTGAAGGCCGCCTTTGCCATGTTCGATCAAATCGTCAACTAACCCTCAGGTTGAAATCGAAACGGCCCATGAAAAAAACCGGGTATCTTTACGAAGAAAGCTTCCTCTTGCACGAAACCAGTTCCTGGCATCCGGAAGTACCGGAACGGTTGAAAGTGATCCACCAGGGCATCGAGAAAGCCGGGCTGCTTCCGAATCTGGTTCCCATCAAAGCCTTCCGGGCCGACATGCGATGGATCGAAACGGTGCATGACAAAAATTACGTGGACCGATTCAACGATGCGTGTATTTCAGGGGTCCGGGTCTTCGACTGCCCCGACAACCAGATGTGCGGCATGACCTTCGAGATCGCCATGCTGGCCGTGGGCGGGGTCCTCAAGGCCGCCGACATGATCCTGAAAGGTGAGATCGATAACGCCTTTTGTGCGGTCCGGCCGCCGGGGCACCACGCCGAGAGATCCAACGCCATGGGGTTTTGCTATTTCAACAACGTGGCCGTCGCCGCCCGGTATTTTCAACTCCAGGGGGGGATGAAACGGGTGGCCATCATCGACTTCGACGTCCACCACGGGAACGGCACCCAGCACATCTTCGACGAGGATCCCACCGTTTTTTATTACTCCATTCACCAGCATCCTTCCTTCGCCTATCCGGGGACGGGCCGGGATTTCGAACAGGGGGTCGGAAAAGGCGTCGGATTCACCAAGAATTCGCCGGTGCTCCCCGGCCAGGGGGATGACACGTACCGGCTCTATCTCCAAAGGGACCTCATTCCGGCCATGGAACAGTTCAAGCCCGAGATGATCATCGTTTCGACGGGGTTCGACGCCCACATGGACGATGACATGTCCGACATCCGCCTGACAACGGAATGCTTTTCCTGGATCATGACACAGATTACGGCCCTGGCGGAAAAATACACCGGAGGACGGCTGCTCTCCGTCCTGGAGGGGGGGTACGCCCTGCAACGGCTGGGGGAATTGGCCAGAAATCACGTCACCATCTTGTTGAACGGAGGAACCGATGTTCGTTAAAAAATCGATGGCTTCAAAGGTCATCACCATAGATCCGGAATCCGACATCCTGACCGCCCGGGAAAAGATGAAAGCCGCTAAAGTCCGGCATCTTCCCGTGGTGGACGCAGAAGACCGCGTGGTGGGGATTATCACGGACCGGGATATCCGCAGCGCCATGCCGTCCATTATTTTTCAGGATTACGACAGCCGTGAAGAACGCGACAAACTTGCCAAAATCAAGGTCAAAGACGTCATGACGGCCGACCCGGTCACCGTCCATCCCACCCACACCATCCAGGACGCCCTCCTCCTGGTGCAATCCCACCGGGTGGGGGCGCTCCCCGTTGTCGATGGCACAGGACGGCTCAAGGGGATCATCGGCGTCCGGGACCTGCTCCGGGCCTTTGTCAACGTTTTGGGAATCGGAGAACCCGGGACCCTTTTGTGTATCCTGGTGGAAGACAAGATCGGGACCATGAAACGGATCGTGGACGCCATTACGGAAGAAGGCATCTCCTTCGGGAGCATCCTGGTGGCCCGTTACTGGGAAAAGGGAAAGCGCGCCGTTTTTCCCTATTTGCTGACCCAAAACGTGAGCCGCGTGAAAAAAAAGCTGGCCGATCTCGGCTTCACGCTCCTGGATCCCCTGGAATGGTACATTGACCAGCTCCCTACGGATGAAAGATAAGGCGCCCGCGGTCCCGGGATCCTCTTTTAAAAAAGACGCCTGTCCTTACGGTCCCCTCTACATTTATTACTTCGACGGAATCGTCCGGGATGGGATTCCTGCTTCGGACAAGACCTTTCTGGGCAACTGGGAAGAGGATAAGGCCTCTTTCTTGTTTTTTTCCCGGCCGGCGCAAAAGACCGTGGACGCATTGTTGGCACATCGGCCGGATTTGCGCCTGGTCGATCACTTTTATCTCGATTACACCCACTGGCAGGGGACCGATCTCGCCCCGTTCCAAATCGGCCCTTTACGGGTGGTGCCCTATTGGTTTCATGAAGACGCCCCGGCAACCCCCACGGACGCCCCGCGGACCCTGGTCCTGGATCCGGGGCTGGTTTTCGGTTCAGGGGCGCATCCCACCACCCTGGATTGCCTGAAGCTCTTGGTTTCCCTCTTGGCGCAGGAGCAGTTCCATACCGTCATGGACCTGGGATGCGGCACCGGCATCCTGGCCATCGCTGCCGTAAAACTGGGATGCCGGCGCGCCGTTGCCGTGGATCTCAATCCCCTTGCGGCGGTCACGGCCCAAAAAAACATCCGGCGCAACGGGATAGATAGGAATATCCTTGCTATTCAGGGGGATGCAAAGGATTTTATTGACGGGCCGGCCGATCTCGTGATAGCCAATATCCATTACGATGCCCTTCGACACCTGCTGAATGCAGCAGGATTGAATCAAAAACGATGGGTGCTGGTTTCCGGGTTGATGCGCAGTGACGCCCGCACGGTTGCCGATGCATTGCCGGCCCGGGGGTTTGATGTGGTGGAATCCCGAAACCACGAGGGGATCTGGTTTACGTATCTTGCGAAAAACCGTTGCTTTTTCTTTAACTCTCAAGACCCTTTCTCGATGAATCCTCGGGGGTGAAAGATGCGGATCAAGTGCTGGGGTTCCCGCGGTTCCATTCCGGTTTCCGGACCCGAGTACCTCAAGTACGGGGGGGACACCACCTGCCTGGAGATCCAAACGCGAAGCGATGACATCCTCATCATCGACGCCGGCACCGGGATTCGGAGGCTGGGCCAGCGCCTGATCGAGGAAAACCGGCTGGAGTACCACATCGTCTTCACCCATTGCCACTGGGACCACATCATGGGCTTTCCCTTTTTCAAGCCCACCCTGTTCTCCCAGGCCCGCTTGATTTTCCATAACGGTTCTTTTCATAAAAACTACGCCAAGCACGTCCTTTCCCGGATCATGTATCCGCCCAACTTCCCGCTGAAATCCTCGGACATCGACGCAACGGTTGTTTTTGAAAAAACTCTCCCGGGTCCTTTCGAAATCGGCTCCGTGACGCTGACCCCCATCCCGTTGAGCCATCCGAATACGGGATTCGGTTACAAACTGGAAGAAGACGGAAAGACGTTCGTCTTTCTCACGGACAATGAACTGGGCCACGTCCATCCTTACGGATTGGCCTATCCGGATTACCGGCGGTTTTCAGAAGGTGCGGACATTCTCTTCCACGATGCGGAGTTCACCCCCGAGGAATACGAAACCACCATCCGCTGGGGGCATTCCTCTTACCGGGAGGTCCTTCAAATGGCGCTGGAGGCCGGGGTCGGCACGCTGGGACTCTTTCATTTGAACCAGGACCGCTCCGATGCCGACATGGACCGCATCGTGGAGGATTGCAAAGACCAAATCGCCAAAAGCGGCGGGGATATGGCGTGTGTGGCGGTAGCCACGGATATGGAATTTACACTTTGACGGCTTCGTTATTTATGGAAGCACTCATCAAACAAGCGGCAAAGGATCTGGCGGCCTGCAAAGAGGCGGTGGCGCTGACCGGCGCCGGAATCTCGGTGGAAAGCAATATTCCCCCCTTCCGCGGGAAAGGGGGGATCTGGGAAAAGTTCGATCCCATGGAATACGCCCACATCGACGCCTTCATGAACGATCCAGTCAAGGTCTGGAACGCCCTGCTCAAGGACATGAAAGACGTCGTGGACCGGGCCGCGCCCAACCCGGGGCATTTGGGACTCGCCCGCCTGGAGGCCCTGGGCAAACTCAAAACGGTGATTACACAGAACGTGGACGGGCTGCACCAGTTGGCGGGGAACACGGATGTCATCGAGTTCCACGGCAACTTTGCATGGCATTACTGCCTGTTATGCAAAACCCGCTTGAAGACCGGGGACGTGGATATCTCCCGGATCCCCCCCCGGTGCACCTGCGGCGGCATCTTCCGGCCCGAGGTGGTCTTCTTCGGTGAAATGATCCCCACCCAGGCTCTGTGGCGCTCAAGGCAGGCGGCGTCCAAATGCGACCTGATGCTGGTGGTGGGGACTTCGGCGGTGGTACAGCCCGCCGCCCTCATGCCCGTCATCGCCAAGCAGGCCGGCGCCAAGGTCATCGAAATCAACCCGGAAATCACGCCGCTGACCGGGAGCATCAGCGATTACCTGATTCAGGGCAAAGCCGGGGAAACCCTTTCCGCCATCCTCGCGGAACTCGACGCGTTGCTCTAGAGGATCATGGGGGGAAAAGCGGTCGGGCCGGAATGGGTGCTCACCGTGGATCTTCCTCCGCCGTCCCTGAACAACAACACAGCGGATGCCGACCGTCTGGCAGACGCGTTGAAGCAGGCGCTTCCCGCGGATGCCGTCCGCATGGATCTGCCCCTGATTCGCGCCCTTCCCCAAAAGCTCAGGAAACACCACTTCCGGGTTCGATGCGTGGTTTTCAAAGGGCTCCACGACACCGTCCTCACCGCCGTTCTGGACCCGGAGGATCCCCTGCCGGTGGCCGGTTTGGCCCTGGACATCGGGACCACCACCGTTTTCATGCGCCTCGTGGATCTGGAGACCCGAACCCTCCTTGGCGAGATCCCCTTTTCCAACCCCCAGGGCCGCATCGGACCGGATGTGTTGACCCGGATCCTTTATGCGGAAACGGATGAAGGGCTTTTTGAACTGAACCGGCTGTTGATGGAAGCCCTCAACCGGCATATCCATGCCCTTTGCGCGCAGTGCGGTATTGACACCCGCCGGATTTTTTTGGTCTCCGTTGCCGGAAACACTGCCATGACCCATCTTTTCCTGGGCCTTTGCCCGGGCCACCTGATCCGGGAGCCTTACATTCCGGCGGTCAACCGCATCCCTTTGCTTTTCGCCGGGGACTTGGGGCTAGGGCTTTCCCCGGAGGCCCGGGTCTATGTCTTTCCCAATATCGGCAGTTACTTCGGAGGGGACCTCTTTGCGGGGATCCTTTTTTCGGGGCTGCATGAAAAGGATCGTCTTTCCCTGCTGGTGGACGTGGGGACGAATGCGGAGGTGGTCCTGGGGACCCGGGAGTGGTTCATGGCCTGCGCCGGGGCCGCCGGACCGGCGCTGGAAGGCGGCGTCACCCGGATGGGGATGCCGGCCGGACCGGGGGTCATCGACAAGGTCACCATCGATTCCAGGACCCGCCGCGTGAACGTGCGCACCATCGGGAATCATCCGCCGAAGGGGATCTGCGGATCCGGACTCATCGACCTGGCGGCCCAGCTCTTCCGTGCCGGGATGATCGACATCCAGGGAAAATGGATCCCGGCGGCGTGCGGAGAGCGCCTGGTGGCCCAAGACGGGGAATGGCGTTTCGTGCTGGTGCCGGCGCGGGAAACGGCCGGCAGGGGCAATCTTACCCTGACCCAGGCCGACCTCGACAGCCTCATGCGCTCCAAGGCCGCCATGTACACCATTCTTGAAACCTTGACCCAAACGGCGGGGGTTTCTTTCGAGGAGATCGAGGCTTTTTACGTGGCCGGAACCTTCGGATCCGTCATCGACCCCGAATCCGCCATCACCCTCGGAATGCTCCCCGACCTGCCCCGGGACCGGTTCCATGTCCTCGGGAACAGCGCCATCGGCGGCGCGGTTCGGGTGCTTTTTTCCCGGGAGAGCACCGGCCGGGTCGCGGCCATCCGGGACCGGACCACCTACCTGGAACTCAACGTAAACCAGGAGTTCATGAACCGGTTCAGCGCGGCCAGGTTCATCCCGCACACCGATATTTCCCGGTTTCCCTCGGTGACAATCCCGCCGCCCCCGCACCCTCTTGGGTCTGCACCCCCGGAGGGGGCACCGTGAATCTTGTCTTTTTTTTCATCGTCATGACGGCCTTTTGCTTCGGGGCCGTCCGTCAAATCCTCTGGACGCCCGCACCCGGAGAAGTCTCCCCCATGGAAGCCCTGTCCAAGGCCATGGTGGAATCGGCCGCCGGCTCCGTGGACCTGGCCATCGGGCTTGTGGGGGTCATGACCCTGTTTCTGGGCCTGATGAAGGTGGCCGAGGCCGGGGGGATGCTGACCCTTTTGGCGCGTCTCATCCGCCCCATGATGGTGCGCCTTTTTCCGGAAGTGCCGCCGGAGCATCCGGCCATGGGGGCCATGATCCTGAACCTGTCCGCCAATGCCCTGGGGCTCGGGAACGCCGCCACGCCGTTCGGGATCCGGGCCATGCAGGAGCTGGACACCCTCAACCCGAAGCGCGGCACTGCCACGGATGCCATGGCGTTGTTTCTGGCCATCAACACCTCTTCGGTCACGCTTCTGCCCACCGGCGTCATTGCGTTGAGGGCCGCCGCCGGATCGGCGGATCCTGCCGGAATCCTCCCCACCACGCTCTTTGCCACCGCCGGATCGACCCTGGTGGCCATCCTTTCCGCCAAGCTCTACGCCCGGCTTTCCCGATCCCGGAAACCCCTTCCGGCAGACCCGGAAGCCGCGTCTAAAAGATCCCTTTCGGCGGATCCGGAAACCCCCGCCGCTCCGCCGCCCTACCCGGCATGGGTCAGCGGGATCGCCTTGACCGCATTGCTGGCCTTCATCCCGGTCACCGTTTTCTACGGAAAAGCCGTTTCTCCGTGGATCCTCCCCGGGCTGATGGCCGGCTTTCTGGCCTTCGGCGTGATCCGCAAGGTGCCCATCTATGAAACGTTCGTGGAAGGCGCCAAGGAAGGATTCCAGGTGGCGGTGCGCATCATTCCCTACCTGGTGGCGATTCTCGTGGCCGTGGGACTCTTCCGGGCCAGCGGGGCCATGGAGGCCATCGTGGGGGGGATCGGCGGGTTCACCGAAAAGATCGGGCTGCCGGCCCAGGCCCTCCCCATGGCCCTCCTGCGCCCCCTGTCCGGTTCCGGCGCCTATGCCGTACTCGCCTCCACCATCCAGGATCCGGCCGTGGGCCCGGACAGCTATGTGGGGTACCTGGTGTCCACCCTTCAGGGCTCCACGGAGACCACGTTTTACGTTATTGCGGTCTATTTCGGGGCCGTTTCGGTCAAGCGGATGCGGTATACCCTGGCGGCGGCCCTCACCGCGGATGCGGCGGGGATTCTTTTCGCTGTTTTCGCCTGTTCCTGGCTCTATGGTTGATGGCTTCGTAAAAAGTCCATCTGCGGCGTTGCGCTGCATTCTTCGTCATTGCGGCGTACCTGTAAGGTTGACCAGATCGTAAAAAGGCTTTTGTGAGCGCCGTTCAAGCCTTTTCGAAAAAAGAGAGACAAAGGGTTGAGCGTTAAAAATCTCAAGCTGTTTGAGACACTTGTGTCGAGTTCTTGAGATTTAG
>Ga0068713_1000096_pt1 | contig 158987 bp, 141 predicted proteins | sample MTBAKSrepl2MetaG_FD_62223 | JGI IMG/M metagenome (GOLD analysis project Ga0068713, IMG submission 62223) | Enrichment culture microbial communities om Arthur Kill intertidal strait, New Jersey, USA, that are MTBE-degrading - MTBE-AKS2 (Arthur... | ecosystem: Environmental > Aquatic > Marine >... | reverse complement strand
AATTGCGAAGACATAATCAACGCAGTAACCAAATGCCAATGCGACCACTAAAATATCTATCACCTATTCTTTTTTTGAATCAGACTGTCCAATATGTTTGACAAACCTACAATGTGCATTTTTCAACAATCGCTATTAATCTATCATTACATCGGTATGATTTCTAGCCAAAAATTAAAAAAAACACCCTCCGAAGAGGGTGATTAAATAGCAAATACTAATTTACTTCGTCATCAACCAATCGATGATCGCATCCATGGAACCTTCTGACAACATTAGATGGGCGTGATTGGCATTCAATAGGATCTCACGCCATTGCTCTGCGGTCAGGTCTTTTTCGTACAGGGATTGAAGTGTGTGCTTCTGCCCAATCAGGGTTGTTACGTATGCTTCCATTTCAGCATCATAACTTGGGCTGGCAGGGTCGATTGGGTAAGCGACAGCAGGATCAAAGACGGTCACAGCCGGTTCCTGCCCGATAGGATAGGCATCCTGGACGGGTGCGACGACCTCCTCGGTCGGAGAGACTGGCTCAACTTCAGGCTCGCTCACTGCATCTTCACCGCCTTCCACAACTGGCAGATTGATCGTATTCGCTTCTTCGGTCGGTTCGGATTTGCCGCAGGCGGTAAGCACAAAGGTGAAAACCAGCATCAAAGTAAGTAGTATGGATAGTTGTTTTTTCATGGTTTCCTTTCCGCTGGCAGAGCCAGCCATGGGTAGATTATACCTGTGTTAGTCTGGTAAGGGTGCCCATGTAAGGTAACCCCTACATCGACGAATATCAAGCAATTTTGCTAAAAAACTGTGCTTCAATTTCCTGGCTGGTCAGATTACTTTTTGCCAAAATCTTGTCAGTAAACAGTGGGTAATGTGGTTGTAATAATTCCAGCATGCCATAAGCAACCCGGCGGATGGAAAAGTGAGCATTACTGGCACTGCGCAGCATGATAATGTGAAACAGTGAGCGCAGGTTCGCCTGGCAGAAAACCCGCCGGTTGTAAGCGTTTGGCAGAACATAAGCAGCAACCTGGGGATTCCAGGCAGCGATTTGTTGGTAGAGTTCAGCGATATCTGCCATGCAAGCTTTGTATTTCTCCTCAAGTCCTGCTTCAGTGATTGCCAGCGGAGTAGCATAGCCATGCTCGATCGAAAAATCCTGGACGGTTTGGGTCATCATGCGATGGCGCTTGAATTCAAAATAGGCACCCTGGTCCATGATCAAGTCGAAGGAGGCGTTCGCATATTCCAATTCTCGTAAGGGATTGTCGAACTTACCAACCTTCTCAAAAAGCCTGTCCACCATTGCCTGCTTTTCTGCCTGGGTTAATCCCTGGATGTAGTCCAGGCAATCCTGAAAACTTGCTTTGCCGAAACGATAGATCACGGCTGCCAGAATTCTATCCTCCCCGTCAGGGTCAATACTGGTCAATTGGAAAGGTTCCTGCCTGGTATTGGGCACAACCGCGGACAGTTGGTGGGCGTACTGGGATACCTCAGGCAAAAAGGCAATTGGTTCAGCGTATTTCACCAGGGTTGGCAGTTCTTGAGTCGCGACCTGTTTGACTTCTTCGCCAATCAGGCGCACTTCCATCAGGTCAGATGAAAGCATCTTGCGGATAGCATACTCGAGGGCGCGGGCATTGATGGTCAGACCCACGTTCGCCATGGAAGCCGCTGGTAAAACAAAGCGCGCCACATCCACCGCTTTAAGCCTTGAGCGACCTAACCAGGATCGCTCCGACTCACCCTCTTTGCGTTCCGTCTGAGCTTGACCCCAGGGTAAAAGCCCATCCAGGATCTCGTTATAGGCATTAAAAAGTCGTGTGAGGTGCTCTTCATATGCTTTTGCGAAAGGACTGTGCCGTACTTCAGGTGGAATCACAAAAGCGCTCGAATCCCACTGCTGATAACGGGTTGATTTTTCAGTGTAGGAGGCAAGACGGTTTGATTCGATCGTCTCAATTGCCAGTCGGGAGACATTCTCTAGCGCCAGGTGCAAGACGGCATGCTCGGCAACACTGCTATGACCATAACCAACGATCCATTTTTCGCTGAATTCAGAGCTGCGTTCTTCATCCAGTTCAGCGGCAATCTGGTCAAAAGGTTCAGGTGAGCGCGAGGTCTTGGCAAAAGTAACTGCGATAGTCTCTGCACTCAAGTTACGAGGGCTCAGGCGATAGATTCTGCGCTTATGTTCCATAGTCAAGGATCCTCCGGGCATCGATTTTATCTTGTTCGATCTGATTAATCAGGTCTTCAATATGGTCGTACTTGATCTCATCCCTTAAAAATTTCACAAACTTGACATGGATGAGTTTGTCGTAGATATTTGCGTCAAAGTCCAACAACAGCGTCTCAACACTGGGAAATTTAACATCATCAAAGGTTGGGCGAATTCCGACGCTTGTAACGCCCTGGTATGTCTGACCGTCTATCTCAACTAACGTGGCATACACACCATATCGTGGTAGTTTTCGTTGGATATCGAAATAGAGATTGGCAGTTGGAAAACCTAATTTAGAGCCTCGCCGTTTGCCAGGAGCAACCGGACCCGAAAGCACATAAGGACGGCCAAGCAGCCTGGCGGTCTGCTCGACTTCACCAGAATCCAGTGTCTGTCGGACTCGTTGAGACGAGATCACCTGCCCATCCAGCATCACCGGGGGAATGTCCAGGCAGGGCACGCCCATCCGCGAGCAAACACCTTGCAGAATGTTCCCGGTTCCCTGTCTGCCCTTACCCAGTGCAAAGTTTTCCCCTACCAAAAGCCCCTTCAGGGGCACCAAAGCGTTGAGTTTAGTTAAAAATTGTTTGGTATCAAGATCTGCCAATTGCTGGTTAAACGGCAAGACAAGGATCGTGTCAAGACCAGTTTGCGCCAGCAGTTCATTTTTTTCTGCGCGGTCATTGAGGTAAAAGCCCTCTACTTCCTGGGTGAAATACACGCGGGGGTGAGGCCAGAAAGTCAGTGCTATCGAGAGAGTATTGTCCTGTCTGGCATGGGTGATGAGGTTTGCGATCAATTCCTGGTGACCCAGGTGTACGCCGTCAAAATTTCCGATTGTGATCCATGCAGGCTCAAGTGGTTTTTCTGGCCAGTCATTTATCATCTTTGTCATCGGTTTATCCTTCACAAAAAAACACCCCGCCGACTTTTTAGCAGGCGGGGTGGTAAATAGTCAACATTAGCTGCTGAAAACCTTGCGAGGTTGCCATTCGCTGGTTTCAGCATCGTACGTCATCAACGCCACCAATTCGCCATCTTCGCTGATGGCTCTTGCCATTAGTCCGTTATCCAGATCAGGCTCACCCGGAACCCTGTGACCGTGGCTGATATCATCAATTTGAGGGGCATTAACCACAATGGTGTGCCAGTCTCCCAGAGCTTCAGCGGCAGGAATGAGATACTTGTACCATTCACCGGTCTGGAAGGCTTCCTCCAACCTGCGTAATGAGACTGCGTCCCGCAGACCAAAGCGACCGTTTTTTGTACGGCGCAAACCGATCAGCGTGGCACCAGAACCAAGTTTTTCACCCAGATCAGAGGCAAGAGAACGTACATAGGTTCCCGAAGAGCACTGAATATCAACCACTGCCTCTGGCGGGTCCCAATCGAGCAATTCAAGGCTGTGGACCGTGATCAAACGCGGCTCCAGTTCAACCTCTTTGCCCTCACGGGCTAATTCGTAGGCTTTTTTTCCTTTGATTTTCAAGGCGGAATAAATTGGAGGGGTCTGTTCAAACTCACCAACGAAACCGCTCAGAGCTTCTTCAAGTTCTTCGAAGCTGATGTCAACCGGTCGGCGGCTGGTGACTTCACCCTCCATATCGTAAGTACTGGTTGTCATTCCAAATTTGATGACAGCCTGGTAGCGCTTATCGGAGGCGGATACAAATTCGCTCAAGCGAACAGCTGGACCGACCAACACCACTAAAACACCTGAGGCGCGTGGGTCAAGTGTGCCGGTATGACCAGCACGGTTGATGTGTGTGCCTTTGCGGATGACCTGAACGACGTCGTGAGAAGTCATTCCAACTGGTTTGTCGACGATTAATACGCCAGACACCTTGTTCAATAAATTATCCTGAGGTTCTCTGTTAAACTCCATTGTTCCTCTGCAAAATTCTCCCCATGTTATTAATATAGTGATGGGTTTCAGCCAACACTGATTTTTTAACTTCTTCCAGCTCCCCTTTGATGTCAGCACCTGCTGCCGAGGCGTGACCGCCTCCACCGAAGTACGCGGCTATCCCAGAAACATCCAATCCTTTCACGGAACGCCAGCTTACTTTCACTCCGTTATTCTCTTGTTCAATGAACAAAATTGAAACCAATGCCTCTGGAACTACCGTTAAGGTATTGATCAGATCAGCGTCATCATTTTCTGGATACCCAGCGATGATTCTATCATCAAGTGTTAGAGTTGAGGACAAAACCCCATCCACTAACTCCAATTTGATCAGCCCTTGTCCCCAATAACGTATCTCAGAGAGGCTCCGCATGGAGAGTGTCTGATGGTAAACATGGACTAAATCGACACCTTTGTCCATCAAATCAGCAGCTGTCCTGAGCGCAAGTGGAGTAGTATTGTTGGTTCGAAAGCCGAGCGTATCCGCCAGCAAGCCAACCATCAAACAGGTGGCGGTGTCTTTGCTCACCTGGAGTCCCCAATCGACTAATTTCTTGGTTAACAATAACGCCGTCGCTTCGGAATCCGGTAAAACATAATCGATTTTTCCGAAATTAGTATGCGTTTTGTGATGATCGACCACCAGATCAGGGTTCGGGTGATCATCCAGAACGCTACCAACACGATAATTGTCCGCACTGTCCACTACGATCAAATAATCGTAGTCCAGGCTGACTTCGGTTGCGACTTCCAGGGCACCAGGCAGGTAGCGGTAACGTTCAGCCACACCATCCTGCAGGACGCATTGAACTTCTTTTCCTGCCTCACGCAAGGCATTGCCAAAAGCAAGTGCGCTACCAACCGCATCCCCATCCGGGCGGATATGGGAAACAATCACAATCCGTTGAGCTGCTGCCAGCTGCTCCCTGATGATTTGATCCAATTCGCGAGCATCAACCATGCTATTCGTCGTCCTCTTCATCGTAATCATCGATTTCCTCAACTTCATCGTCAAGGTCCTCTTCAATTTCGTCATCAAGCAAAGGATGCTCTTCGTTTTGCCATTGGTTCAAGAGGCTGTCGATGCGGGCTGCCTTTTCAGGGGTTGGATCCCAATGGAATCGCAATCGTGGGGTCACACGCAGGTCAACTTCCTGGGATATTTCATACCGCAAAAAACCCCTGGCACGCTGGAGCGCATTTAAGATTTCTTCAGCGCGTTCCTGACCCTCAAGGGCAGAAACGTAAATATTGGCATAATCAAGTTCCCGATCAACTTTTACGTCAGTTACCATAACGCCAGCCAACCGCGGATCATCAATTTTCCCAAGCAAGACAGTGGAAAGGATTTCTTTCATCCTGTCGTTAATTCTTTTCATTCTCAAAGTTGAAGGCATAATGTCTCCTCCATGGTGGGTTTAGCCACCAAATTTCTCCATTACAAAACATTCTAACAGATCACCAACTTCGAATTCTTCAAAGTTCTTAAAGGTGATACCACATTCCATTCCTTCACGTACTTCGCGCACATCTTCTTTTTCTCTGCGAATTGAAGAAATTTCGGTTTTGATCACTTCCTCACCAGCACGCATCAGACGCACGGAAGCATTCCGGCGAATTTCTCCGTCCAGTATACGGCAGCCTGCTGCCGTCCCACCCTTGGAAACCTTGAAGACGGCCAATACGGCGGCTTTCCCAATCACACGTTCTACTAATTCTGGTTCGAGCAGACCCTTCAACGCTTTTTCAACATCTTCTACCAGGCGGTAGATGATGTTGTACAAACGGATTGAAACGCCTTCTGCATCAGCCGCTCTGCGGGCACCCTGGTCAATAGCGACATCAAAACCCATTACGACTGCGTTGGAAGCAGCCGCCAGCATAATGTCACTTTCGGTGACATTGCCTGTCTCGGCATGCAATACTTTAACCGAGATATCTTTTTGTTGTTTGCTTAACTTATCCAGTTCGTTGGTGATCGGTTCCAGCGAGCCCTGAACATCGGCTTTCAAAATCAGGCGCAGTTCTTTGGCTTCTCCGGACTTATAACGGTCAAACAATTCTTCAAGGGTCGCCCGTTTGACGTTCTTCTTGGCTTCCCGCTCAGCTCTGCGCTCAGCAACAATTATTCGACCTTCTTTTTCACTTGGAACAACCTGGAAAAGGTCACCTGCTTCAGGAAGCGTGCTGAGACCCATCACAACCACAGGCGTAGAGGGCGGAGCCTTGGTGACGCGCTTCTGGCGCTGATCGAACATTGCCTTGATCTTGCCTACAGCTTCGCCAGCAACCACAACATCACCCACTTTGAGGGTTCCGTTTTGCACCAGCATCGTTGCCAGCGGTCCACGTCCTTTTTCAAGGCGCGCTTCTACCACGGTTCCGATACACTGTCCTTTGGGGTTGGCTTTGATGGTCACATTGTCAGCGACCAGTAAAATCGTTTCCAGCAGATCTTCCAAACCAACGCGTCCTTTGGCTGAAACGGGCATAACAAAGGTGTTGCCTTCCCATTCATCCGGTTGAAGACCGATTTCGGAGAGTTGTCTTTTTACCCGATCCTGGTTGGCGTCAGCCTTATCGATTTTGTTCAAAGCAACAATGATCGGCACTTGGGCGGCTTTGGCATGGTTGGCTGCTTCCCGGGTTTGTGGCTGTACGCCATCATCCGCGGCCACAACCAGCACGACAATATCTGCACCCTGGGCACCACGAGCACGCATCGAAGAAAATGCCGCGTGACCAGGAGTATCCAGGAAGGTCAGAGCGCGACCGTTATGAGTAATTTGATAAGCACCAATGTGTTGGGTGATACCGCCAACTTCACCACCTGCAACATCTGTGTTGCGAATAGCATCCAGCAGCGTGGTTTTTCCGTGGTCAACGTGACCTAAAATGGTGATCACAGGAGGGCGGGGGCTTAGATTCTTGGCATCCTCTGTTAAAATTACGCGGCGCCACAAAGGCATTTCACCAACATCTTCGACCACCTCTTCTTCTTGTTCAAGTTGTGGTTCAAAGCCAAGTTCAGTGGCTACCACGGCAGCGGTGTCAAAATCGACGGTCTGATTGATGCTTGCCATCACGCCATTGGACATCAGGATCTTTATCACCTGGACCGCGCTGGTATCCAGCAATCCTGCTAATTCACGAACTGTTATGCTATATGGTAATTGGATGTTTTTGTCTTCTTTATTGCCCATTAATACCTCCATTTTTATCAAAGCAGCGCCCTGCAGAACGGTAACGGTATTCTGAGCAAATTGTCGGCTGACAATCAGGCCATCATCTGATCCTCATCGGAAGTCTCCCCTGCCTCAAAGTCTCCATCAATTGGATTACCTTCAGGCAAACCTTCCATGTAGGCAAGGAGTGTGACCAAATCTTGCTCCGGAATCGTTGTCCGTAAAGCTTTTGCCAATGTACCCTTCAATCCCCGGTTCCAGCAGCTCTTTTGGTCGTGTAAGTAAGCTCCACGACCAGGGAGCTTGCCGCTCAAGTCGATCCTGACGCCTTCTTCAGTCCTGACCAGGCGGATCAACGTCCGTTTGGGCAAAACTTCCCGGCAACCTACACAGGTTCGCTGAGGGATGTGTTTGGGTTTTGGTTTATTTTTTGCTGCCACCTTAGTGCTTTCTCTAAAAAAGCATTTTCAATTGTTTTTAGCCCATCATTGAGGCTTAAACCCTGCCCTCCCCTGGATCATCCAGGATCGGGCAGTGTATTATTTACCAATTTTCCCATTCATCTTCACCCTTGCGGTGCGTATAGCGCACAACATCGGTGTCCTGATCAGGATCATACTCTACCGTGAAACCACGGCGTTTCTTACCCTTCTTCTTCTTGGAAGCATTAAGCTGATTAAGCTCGTCATCATCCTCTGTGGTAGTTTTGTCACGAAGCATTGTATCAAGGCGGAAGAGTTCTTCAAAGCTCTTTTCCTCTGTGACTTCGTCCGTGACTTTCGCAGGTTGAACCTGATCCAATACCGGTTCGGGCACTTCTTCGGTTTCTACTTCAGCAATTTCTTCTGCTTCTTCAGTTTCAGGAGTCGTAACAACCTCAGGAACCACGATCTCAACGTTCGTTTCTTCCTCAACTGGCTGGGCGATCTCAACAACTTCCTCAACCTCCATCGGTGGGAATTTGTAGGTGTTGACAACTTCCAGAATTTCGTCGTAGAACTTTTGGCCAATGCCAGTGAAGTTCGGGATTGCATCCGGATTGGTGCGAACAGCAAAGATCAGATCCCCGAAAGTCTCCAGGTGGTTTTCCTGTAGCGTGACCAGGATGTGTTCTTTGATACCGGGAACATCGTAAATCGACATAGCAAAGGCACGCGGGTCGATGGTGTCCTTAATGGCTTTAAGTTCAGCCATGTGGGCATCCACTTCGTCTTTACGGTCTGCTTCACCACGTCGTTCAACGCGATCAACAAAACGACCGATGAGGGCGCTGTCGTCCATGTTGAGTACCCGACCATCAGATTTCATCTGGAGTAATTCTTCAACGCGTGCCATGGTGTCAGCTTCTTGTTTAGCCAAACCAGCCAGGCTCTTATCTTCACGAAGTTTGACCAGGGCTTTGGCAGCTGCCTCGGAAACGCTCATAATGTCAATCCGCCAGCCAGTCAGTTTAGCCGCCAGGCGTGCGTTTTGACCTTCACGACCGATTGCCAGGCTGAGCTGATCTTCGGGCACAACAACGGTGGCGGTCTTGTGTTCATAAATCGCGGGGTTCAGGTAGACACCAGAGACGCGGGCAGGGCTGATGGCTTTGCTGATGTAGACAGCTGCGTCAGGACTCCATTCGATCACGTCGATCTTCTCGTCGTGCAGTTCACGTACGATGGCCTGGATGCGAACACCACGCTGCCCAACACAGGCACCCACCGGGTCGATTCCCTGTTGGGTTGCAGAGACAGCAACCTTGGCACGTTGACCAGGTTCGCGAGCAATGGATCGGATCTCAACAATACCATGATAGATCTCAGGCACTTCGTTTTCAAGCAAGCGGCGCAAGAAGTTACGATGTCCGCGTGAAAGCTCAATTTGCAGCCCCTTGGAGGTGTCCTCGACACTGACAACGTAGGCGCGAATTCGGTCATGGATGCGGAAGCGTTCATTGGGGATCATGTCTTTTTTCTGCATGATGCCTTCAGCCTTCATATCCAAACCAATGGTTGCCTGGCGTGAATTAACCGCCTGGACAATACCGCTGGTGATCTCGCCGACCTGCTTTATAAAATGCTCGTATTGACGCTGTTTTTCAGCATCGCGAATTTTCTGTTGAATAGCTTGCTTTGCCGTGCTGGCTGCGATTCGACCAAAGTCCCTGGGAGTTGATTCGACCATTACCAGGTCTCCGATTTCGCAATCAGGATAGTGTTTACGAGCTTCTTCTAACAAGACTTCCGTACGTTCATCCAAAATGCTGTCAGAAACTTCTTTTTCAGCAAAAACGCTAACGCTACCAGTGTCGAAGTCCATGACGACCTGAACATCCTGGGCGGTAGATGCGCCAACGGCTTTACGGTAAGCGGAAATCATGGCTGATTCAAGGGCAGCCAAAATCACATCCCGGGGTAAACCACGTTCTTCCAGGACCTCATTGAAGGCTAATGCAAATTCGCTTTTCATCGCTTTCTTTCTCCAAAAAACAAAACACAATCTCAGTTCTAAATAAAAAAGTGGACTTCTGCCCACTTTTCGAGTTGAAAAGTATTGAACTGACTAACGCACGAATGATAACACATCGAGGGTGGAAAATCAAGACCGAATGGCCTCAGTCTCCACTGTATAACTTTCGGTGTCTGATCTAAATTGGAATTGTTTGTCGGGAAATTGATGACCTCCGGTTTGAATTCCCGTCACACTCGGATCATTTAGCTTGCGGCGTCGTGGTGTTTCGCAAGATGGGTGCAATCGAATTTGTTTGGTAAAGAACGCGCGTCCATCTTTTCGTTTATGGGCGCTTTATTTTCTCTCAGAATTTACCTCTCAAAACAACTCGTTATTCCCCATCTTTCAGGTAGAATATTAATAGATCGAACGAACAAAATACAACCTGGAGCTTAGCATGACAGATAAAAAATTGTGGTGGAAGAATGGTATTATCTACCAAATCTATCCGCGTTCATTTCAAGATTCCAACAACGATGGCATTGGCGATTTGCCTGGGGTCATTCAACACCTTGACTACCTGCAAGATTTGGGCGTAGATGCCATCTGGTTTTCCCCGATCAACCCCTCCCCTGATGTCGATTTTGGCTATGACGTAGCCGATTACCACACCATCGACCCCAAATTCGGCAACCTGCAAGACTTTGAACGTCTGCTTCAGGAAGCTCACAAAAGAGGTCTGCACATCATTATGGACCTGGTTTTGAGCCACTCGTCAGACCAGCACCGTTGGTTCCAGGAATCCCGCAAATCCAAAGACAATGCTTACCATGACTGGTATATCTGGCGCGACCCTGCCCCAGGTGGTGGAAAACCCAACAACTGGGCTTCAATTTTTGGTGGGGATGCCTGGGAATTTGATGAGAGCCGGGGTCAATACTATTACCACATGTTCCACAAGCGCCAGCCCGATCTGAATTGGCGCAACCCTGAAGTACGCTCTGCCATGCTGGACGTATTCCGCTACTGGCTGGACAAAGGCGTGGATGGATTCAGATTGGATGTGTTTAATAATTATTATCAGGATGCCCTTTTCCGCGATAATCCCACAAGCAAGGGTTTCAGCGTTCGAAAATTACTGCGCAAATTTGACGCGTATGATCACATTTATGACACAAACCAGCCCGAGATGATGGAATTGGTCGAGGACATTCGCAAGATTATGGACAGTTACTCAGAACGTTACGTCGTTGGAGAGACTTTCCTGGTCAATTCTGTCATTGCCCGTACCTATATCGGCGAGAAAAGGTTACACGCTGGTTTTGACTACGCCTTTTGTAATTCACCCTTCAGTGCCCGGGCTTATGGCAAGGAAATCCAATATTGGGATGCCCTGCATGGTGAAGAAGCCTTGCCCAATTACTTCTTCAACAATCACGATACTCCCCGCTCCGCCACTCGTTTCGCCAAAGGTGAAAGTGATGCGATCCCGAAACTGCTGCTGGCAATGCAGTTAACCGTGCGAGGAACTCCCTATCTTTATTATGGAGAAGAGATAGGTATGCGTGACATCAGCCTGACTCGCTCACAGATCCAGGATCCGGTTGGAAAGCAATATTGGCCGTTCAATAAGGGTCGGGACGGATGCCGGTCTCCTATGCAATGGAGCGCTAAACAGAATGCCGGTTTCACCACCGGTGAGCCCTGGTTGCCCATCAATAAAGACTACACCGTCAGAAATGTTGAATCGCAGGCTGCATCACCTGCCTCCATGCTGGCTTTCTATAAGGCACTGATCCAGCTCAGGCGGGCACATCCTGCCCTGAATGCCGGAAAACTGGAAATGGTTCAGGTTGACGATGAAGATTTGTTGATCTATCAACGCCAGTCTGGCGATGAGAAGATGCTGATCGTGCTGAATTTTTCAAAACAGATTAATACCTATCAACTGCCCACACAAGAATTCAACAAGTGGGAATTGCTCTATGCAGGGAATGAAGCCATGGTTGCCCAGATGTCAGAAAACAATCTGAATCTGCCAGCTTATGGTTTTGGCATCCTGATCTCGAGGTCAGAATAGGAGTATATTGCAGGAAAGCTTAAGTTTGGCTGACTTTTCCACGACACCCTGGGTCAGGGGCAGCGAGCCGGATCTGGTTTCGGAGCATCCTTTACCGCTGGAACGTTATTTCCCTCCTTACCAGAAGGGCATGGTCAGAAACTGGGTCAGCCGATATGCTTCTGCAGGTTCCTACATCCTCGATCCCTTCGGACAGAACCCATTCACTGCCCTGGAATTAGCCCAGGCTGGCTACCGCGTTCTTGTCTCAGCGAACAACCCGATCGCCGCCTTCACGCTGCGAGTGCTGGCCAGCGCAACAAGTGCCGAAATGATCAGCCAGGCATTGCTGCAGCTGAATCAAAACCGGATGCGGGATGGTTCAACTCTGGAAGAGTATCTGAGTAACTTCTACCGCCTGGACTGCCCAAACCCAGCTTGCCAGGCAGAATCCAAATTCGAGGTCGATACTTTCATCTGGTCCGAAGATGGGACTAATCCTCATCTCGCCATTGGCACTTGCCAAGATTGTGGTTTTAGCGGTGAGATCGACCTGACACCGGCGATGCAGGAATCTCTCGGCAAAACACCTTCCTATCCCCTGACACGTTCACAGATCCTGGAAAAGGTAGCTGGTCAGGACCCGCCTCTCAGGCGCGTGATGGAAGAGGTGGTTACCTTTTATAACCCCAGGGCACTGGTTGCTTTGCAGATTCTCTTAACAAAGATCGAAACCAGCAATCTGAGCCAACAACAGTCTGATGTGCTCAAAGCCATGTGGCTGACGGCAGCAGACCAGGCAAATCAACTTTGGATTTGGCCCAAAGGCAAGAACAGGCCGAAACAACTGATCCGCCCGCCACAATACCAGGAAGTCAACGTCTGGAAGGCTTTTTTGCGTTCTGCCAGCCTCTGGACTCAACTCCCCGAAGAAGTCAAACTACGCGATTGGCCCAAACGCGTTCCACCGACAGGCGGAATCAGCCTGTTTGAAGGACGCTTACGGGAATTAGCCGAAGTTCCCGAACCAGGCTTGATAAAACTGGTGCAAACTTCATTACCGAGACGCAACCAGGCTTGGTGGAATCTTTCCGGACTGTGGAGCGGATGGCTTTGGGGAAAAGAGGGTGTCAAAACCCTTCGCAACAGCCTCTTAAAACAACGTTATGACTGGACCTGGCACAGCGTTGCGCTCAAAAAAGTCCTGGCGCAACTTCCCGGGCTGATTGGACAGGATGTCCCGGTTTTACTCTTGACCAGTGAGCTGGACAGCCTGTTCTTGTTTGCTGGTCTGCTGGGTGCCAAAAACGCCGGTTTACAGCTACATTCTGCAGCCATTGACGGTGAAAATGAAAACCTGCAATGCGTCTGGCGCTTGCCAACGCCAGTTCAACCCTCGTTCTTCGAGAGAAAACCCCTCGTCAGAATACAGGAAAGCGGGAAACAGCTATTGAGTCAGCTTGGCGAGCCGACCCACTGGTTAAGGTTGTTAACGTATTCAGCAGCAGATCAATTGATTCGTGGAAATCTGGATGACAGACCCAAACCCAACGAGATGCTCAATGATCTGGAGAGTGAATTTGCAGCAGCCTTGAATGACGCCTCCTTTTTTCAACGCTTCAACCCTGGAACCACACCTGAAGCAGGGTTGTATTGGCTAACCAAACCGCTTTTGGATTCGATTAGCATGGCTGACCTTGCCGAACAGGTGGTGGTCTCAGAACTGCAGAGCAGGACTGCCTTAACTTTTGATGAACTTTACCCCACTCTTTATGCCCAACTGAGTGGTATGCAGACACCGCCAGATGAATTGATCCAGGCGATCCTCGAATCCTACGCACAAGAAGAAAAGTTGGAAACGGGCACATTGTATCGTATCCTGCCCCGTGAGAGTGCGGCAGCCAGAGCCGACGACCTTCAGCAAATCAAGACAATCCTGGAGCAAATGGCAGATACGCTCAACTATCGCCGCGAGAGCCGTCCGGAACGAATTCTTTGGCTGGACCAGACTGGAACACCTGTCTACAGCTTCTTCCCCATCACAAGCGCCCAGGTTTCTAAGATTTTGAGAATGAACCGGGATCTGCCAGGTCAAAAACTGATCGTTCTTCCCGGTGGGCGCTCCAACCTGATCGCTTATAAACTAAAGCGGGATCCAAATCTGCGCTTGCTCAAAGGGGATAAATGGCAGTTGGTCAAATTCCGCCAGCTGCGCAACCTTGCCGGCAACCCGCTTTTGAGCCGCGAACTCTTTAATTCACAAATTAGCGGTGACCCACCTGAATTTCACACTTCCCAGCTGGCATTATTCTGAAAATACCCACCCCCTTAACCCCCCTCCTCCCGCTTCGCTGGAGGGGGTATAAACGTCACAACAGCTGACTAAGCTCGTGCGAGGCACTGGGAACGTTTGGTACCGGTTCCCTCCGCTCTACGCTGGAATTCTACGGCTCACCTGGCCGACCTGTGGGCTCCCCGGTTGGCTCTGGGGGCGGGGTCGGTGTAGCGGTTGCCTCAGGCGGTACTGTGGGTGCCAACGTTGGCATCATTGTCGCGGTTGGCGTCACAGTCGGGATCGCAGTTGGGGTCACAGTCGGGGTCGGGGTTGGGATATCCAACCTCAGAACCCATTTTTTCTGCACCTCCGTGTTGATCGTGCTGTGCATGGTGACCCTCAGTGTAATCACATCCGCATCAATATCCGTCATATCCCAGCTGAGGATCTCAGCAGCCGAGCTGATTGGATAGGTAATCCAATCCGGTGTCAATGGTTTCCATTCGGTTGGATCCGGTCCTTCACCCCAATGAATCTTGAACTGCTTGAAGTTGGCAGTCGCATCAACTACGCCCGCGATCACAAAGGGGTTATCCTTGATCACCACATTATCGCTCACGCCGATTAAAGAAATGATCGGACGGGGATCGTCCAGCCGGCATTCTCTCTCAGGTTTAATCACTATTGGGTCCGGAAATCCATTGTTCGTTGCCCAATCCCGCCCTGGTTGTGTTCCCAGCCATTTGATGGCTGATTCGTCTTCGACGTTGATTGTCAAGGCTTCTTTGGTGAACTCAGCACAAGATGGCGACGCCTGCAGGTTCGTCCAGGAATCAATGGAGGTTTTCAACCAGAGGTCCTGGTCTTTTGGCAATGGCTGCTGATCAGAAGCGAAAATTTCGGTCTTGTAGGTCGGGCAATATTCGCTCGGCTGCGCACCAGAAACTGTACAGATGGTGGTATCAACCACATCCGATGGACGAGCAAATGGCGTGGCATTGCCGCCTTTGTAACGGTTGATCCCAGCTTGCATGATCTGCGCCCAAATTGGGGCGGCTCCTTCCACACCGGTGGTATTGATCATGGGGGTGTAATCGGCATTCCCCACCCAAACACCCACAACCAGGTCGGGCGTGTAACCCAAGGTCCAGTTATCGCGGAAGTCGTTGGTGGTGCCAGTTTTGGCTGCAGCCTGGAAAGGCAGATTCAGAATTGAGTTGTACCCAAACATTGGAGCACGGGCAGCTGAGTCGGAAAGGATGGAAGAGATCAGGTAGGCATGAGCACTGCGAACAACCTGGTCGCCAGCCGGGGGTTGGTATTCAAATAGCACATTACCCTGGTGGTCAACCACCTTGGTGATAGCCACTGGTGTCACTTTTCGCCCTTCATTGGCAAGCACCTGGAAAGCGCCAGTCATTTCCATCAAGCTAACCTCACCGCCGCCAAGAGTAAGAGCAAGACCATAGTCCATGCGGTTCAACGAAGTGATCCCGAGACGATGGGCAAAGTTGATAAATCCATCTTGCTCAGCTGTATTTGGGTCGTCATAGATGCCCACATACTCCAATGCTTTGACAGCCGGGATATTATATGAATTCGCCAGGGCATCCCGCACCAGGACCGGTCCATGGAAACGACCGTCATAGTTTACGGGTTCGTAATCCGGGCTGGTATCAAACGGATCAGTAGAAGGTCTGAACTTGGTAGGTACATCCCAGATCAGTGTTGAGGGTGTCCAATCCTTCTCGAAGGCTGCCAGGTAGGTTAACGGTTTGATCGACGAGCCAGGCTGACGCGTATTGGTCAGTGCCATGTTGACCTGTCCGCTGATAGCAGCGTTGTTAAAGTCAGCCGAACCAACCATGGAAAGAATTTCTCCATTCGACGGGTTCATCACTACAACCGCTCCATTGGTGGCATTTTTCCCAGCCATCTGAGCCAGTTGGTTGGTGACAGCTTGCTCTGCGTCCCGCTGCATATCCGGATCAAGAGTGGTGTAGACCGTGAAACCAGAGCGGTAAATTGTCTGGGCATCAAACTGGGATTCGAGCAATGACTGGATAAACACGACCCAATGAGGGAATTGCATATTGATGTCTTGTTTGGTAAATTGATATGCTTCCAAAGCGTCCGACGCCTCAACCGTTTGGATGGCATCCAAACAGACCGGTTCAAGGTCTTCACCAATATGGATACAACCCTTTTCATTGCTGAGTTCGTACATCAGCACCAAGACCGTTTTGAAACGGTTGATGGTCGCCTCCCGGTTGTTATAAATATCGTAGACAGCCGGCGTTTGAGGAATTCCAGCCAGAAATGCCGCTTGCCACAGGTTCAAGTTGGCTGCGGTGGTGTTGAAATAGGTGGAAGCAGCGGCTTCGATGCCATAGGACCGGTTTCCATAGAATATTTCGTTCAGGTAGAGTTCAAGCACCTGTTCTTTGGAGTAGCGGCGGGTAATTTCTGCTGCAAGGATAATTTCGCGCGCTTTTCGCTCGTAAGATTGCTCAAATCGCTCATCGGTTAGCAGCAACAGGCGGGCAAGCTGCTGGGTGATCGTTGACGCGCCTGAAACAATCTCGCCCGAAGTATAGTTCGTGTAGAGGGCACGAGCCAGGGCTATTAAATCAAAGCCAGGATGGTTGTAATATTCCTTATCTTCTGTGGCAATAGTCGCCGCGATCAGGTAAGGAGAGATACGCTCCATTGGTACATAGGTACGCTTGCCGGCGTTCGGGTCCACAATTTCGTAGAGTATATTCCCGTTTCTATCAAGAATATAGGTGGTCTCGAATTGGGAAGCCCGGTTTTGCAGCTCATCCACCGAAGGGAGTGTGCTGGCAATATCCAGGTATTGTGAAATTGCAAAGATACCACCAGCCAACAGCAAGACAAGCAGCACAACGAGAGCGATAAGCACTCCTCGGCTCAAACAGCCTTTTTTCTTCTTCACCTTACGGGGAGGCACAGAGGCTTGCCCACCCACCGGAGTGGGTTGGGTCTTACCGCTTACCGGTTTTGGGGTTTGTGGAGTTGCTGAAGGAGTTGGTTTTTTGGGCTTGGCAACTACTAATGGTTGGGTATCGTGGGTAACTTCCGTTCCAGCAGGCGTAAAGGCAACCGCGTTGAGTGCAGTCGCCTGTGGGTCAATTTCCTCGACAGAGTCAGGCAAAACTACTTCTGGCAAGGGTTGGTTGGCAGGGGTTTCTGGAGGTATGGTATCGACAAAATCCGAGTCCATCGCTGTTTCCTGAACAACAGGTTGGGGAACGGAGGTTTTCTCCTCAACAGGCATCTCAATTGCCCAATGACCGGTTCTGAATTCATCTCCCGGATTGGTGTAATTGTCTTGTCCATTCAACTCTTCAATGCTCAAAGGCGTTTCTCCGTAGTTCTCCAATTCTTTGAACTGGAGCCCTTCGTCCGTTTTCGGTTGGTTGTTAGCAAACTCCCCACCGTTCATCGACGAGGATTGAGGTAAATTTTCAGATTCAGATGGTTGATTGGTTTCCATAGCGCCTTCTCTTCTTTACATGTCTTCGATTTTAACATAAAGGAAACAAGCCGGATTTTCCATCTATGAATACCAATAAAAATAACCTGCTGCCTCGAACCAACGCTCCAATCACCAATCGCATATAATAAAGGTGTGAACATCGGTCCCTTTTTCAGCAGTGACGCCATTGGTCTTACCTTTGCTGCAGATCAGCAGTTTCTTGAAACTCCAAGTGTGATTGACGCTGTTTGGCAATTGGAGACAGACGAATGTGCCCCAATCAGCCTGATCAGCACTCTGGGTTTGCAGGCACGCAGCTTTCAAATCATGCCCCAGGTAAGCTTGAACAAAATTTCGCAGGAAAGAATCCAGGATTTCTTCAGTCAACCTTCGATTGACTTGGTTTTTTCCAACTACGTCAAGATGACCGTCACCCCCTTTGCTGATGTGAGAGCGACAATCGAGTTTTGGGTGCGGAGTGGAGATTGGGTCCAGGGGCGAATGAGCATTACCAACCATGGGGAGACCAACATTGAAGCAGGCGCCAGGTTAGCTGCCAGGCTGATTGCCTTGCAAGGCAGTTCTGAGCTCAAACCGACCAGGCAGGGTTTTCAAACCTACCTGAAGGGTCAAAGCGGAAGCCTCGCAGTGCACATGGGAATGGAGGGCAGTTCAAAAACCGTATTGAGCCCCAACCTGGCACTCGAACAAAGTAAACATCTCGGCCCTGGGCAAACACTCCAAACTGTATGGCAGTGCGAGATCCAAAAAAATGGTGGCGAAAACCATCATGGCTCAAGAAATTTCCCCGTCAATTGGGACGGCGAAATTGCTCGCCTGGAGGTCGCCAACCAGGCGTGCATAGTCCAGATCAGCACCCCCCAATCCAGTTGGGATGCTGCTTTTTATTCAAACCAGAACCAGGCTCTTCAGCTTTTGAGAAAAAACAACCAGGGACAAGTAAGCCCAGACAAAAGCCGCAGTATTCATTCCGCGTTTAATGCCGCAAACTCAAGTACCCGAACTGGCATCTCAGCCCTGGAATTGTGGCAACTTGCAGGAAGTTTGCTGCCAGCACAAAGTGAGCTTGCTGCCAAATTATTAGCAGATCACCTGGCAAAAGCATTTGCCGATTTAGCCAGCAACCCACAAAATACCTTACCCTTTCCTTGTTTGTGTGATCTCGCCTGGCGCGTCCATCAGCATTACCAGCAAAAAGACTATTTACTGCAAGTCTACCCGGCTCTTAAAGCGCTTAGCCTCGCCTGGTTCACACCAGAACATGACCGCGATCAAGACGGTATCCCTGAATGGATGAGCATAGAGCAATGCGGATTAACCACGCTTCCAACATTCAACCTGACGGACGAAAATGGGATGGCTACGCGCATTAGTTTTACTGAACAGCTTAACCTGGCTGCCTTATTAGAGATTGAACTCAAGGAACTTCACAAAATTGCTCAAATCGCTGAAGACAGCAGCTCTCTTACACTAATTGACAACCACCTTATTGTGTTGAATTCTTTCATTGAAAGTATTACGGATATTGATCACGAAACTGGCTGCCTTGATCGTAAAAGTCATCGTTGGCATTCCGGTGAAGTACTTTACAAGGGAGATTTGAAGGAGTTTGGAGCCCGGTCGATCTACCTACACAGGCCAGCCCGCCTGAATCTGCGCTTTAAGCCATTGCTTCAGCTTAAAAAACCACCTGTCTTTTATCTGCACGGGGAAAATGCGGAAGGCGAGCAAGTATCTGAAGCAGTCGAACCCGCAAATTTGCTCTGGCTTCCTGGCAGTTTTTTCTACACAACCAGCCAAATTTACGCTCGTATCGACAAAATCAGTGATCTCGAGATCGGAGAGTGTCACTTGCAGGTCCACCAGGCTGACTTAGGCTGTTGTGACCTGGGGATGCTGCTTTCTGCTCCGATCGAAGGTGAGGGGGTTGAATCCGAGACGGCGAATAAATTCAATGTGGAATCAGTATTAGCGAACAGTAGCTATGGCTTGCCTGAAGATTTAGACCCAAATGCTGAAAAAAAGGTGGTCAACCTGAGCTGGAATCTCTTGGTACTTGCCGATCTGATCCGTAAAGGCGAAATGGAAACAGCTTTTCGACTTATAAGTCAACTGCAGCAGGCTCAAATCAACCACCTCAGTCTGGAACACAGCAATACCGATCGCTGGAGCAGCCAAAATGGGCGTTCGCTTGGATTGCGCAACACAATTGGCGGCTTGATACCGGTTAGCCTGGTTTTAGACCTGGCAGGCATCCGTATTCTTAATGAAAACAAAGTCATCCTGCGGGGGCAAAATCCTTTTCCATGGGCTTTTACAGTGCAGTATCGCGGGCTTGAAGTGACCCGCGATGGAAAAAACGCGACCGTGCGCTTCCCGGATGGAACAATTCAACATCATTTTGGCAGCACACAGAAAACCTTTAGCAATGAGTCTAAAGAAACAGTCGAAACTTAATGTACAATCAAGCTATGCGCAACAATTTTTTACGTTTTGTGCTCCTCTTCATTATTCTCTTAGTTTTGGCAGCCTGCCGGTCTGACAGCAGTCCGACACCAATACCAAGCCTGCCGCCGATTCTTAGCGAGGAAGAGTTACTGCAAACGTCGATCGCCCAGGTCACCCAGGCTGCTTTTGAAACACTCGCCTTTCTCCCAACAGCAACCGCTACCAGCACCGGCGTACCAACCCCACAAATTACCCAAATCCCCACCATCGCTCGAAGCGCCACGCCTGAACCCACTCCCACCAGCGACTTGCCCTGCAACAAAGCCGGCGCTGGCGTGCCGTTCGATATTACGATTCCGGATGATAGCCCCATGTATGCTGGCCAGGAGTTCACCAAAACCTGGCGCCTGGTGAATCGTGGCAGTTGCAAATGGACGCGCCTCTACAAACTAGTCTTCTACTCACAGAATTCCATGGGTGCACAGTATGAACAATTTATCAGCGGCGAGGTCTTGCCAGGTCAGGCAATTGACTTGAGCATCAAGTTTTACGCTCCTTTTGCCCCGGGTAGTTACCAGAGCAACTGGATGTTGCAAAACCCGAATGGTAACCTGTTTGGGATCGGATTCAACGCTGACGCGCCATTTTACGTCAGGATCATCGTCACCGACGACCCCACTCCGACACCAACGATAACCCTGACCCCCTCACCCACACCTTAAAACAGCTATTCATTTTCCCGTCCAGGCGAACGACAATTTATTGAAAATTTGGGGTCAACTCAACTTCACCACCTTCAATCCTCTTTTTGGTATGGTGGAAGGGTGTTATTCAACCTAACCCCCTCCAGTCCCTTTCTTGGGACGGTGGGAGGGGGCTAGGGGGTGGGTGTATTTTCTTTGAAAACTTTACGCGAAGTGGATTCAATGAACGATTCTCTGTAAAGATTCTCCTTTTTAGGTTAAGATTATGCTTGCCCAAAGGAGAATCGTATGAATGAAATTGATCCCAAAGACCCCGAGAATATGGCAGGTTATATCGCCTCACTGCCAGCAGACCTTTCCAGAGCCTGGCTACAAGGTTTGGAGAAACCTCTTGCTACCTTTCCAAAAATCCAGAAGATTTTGATCAGCGGCATGGGCGGTTCTGCTATTGGTGGCGACCTATTCTCAAGTTACCTGGCACCATTTTCTGCAGTACCCATCATCTCTCGTCGGGATTATGGCTTGCCCGCCTGGGCAGCTGGTCCGGAAACGCTTGTGGTTTGCTCTTCTCATTCGGGAAACACAGAAGAAACACTCAGCAGTTTTCACACTGCCAAAGAACGAGGCTGCTCCTTGCTTGCGATTTCTACCGGTGGCACTCTGCAAAGAGAAGCTCTGGCTTCCGGGGTCACTCATTGGTATTTCAATCACAAAGGGCAGCCCAGAACCGCGATCGGCTGGTCGTTTGGGCTTTTGCTCGCTTTGGCTGAACGCTTGGGTCTGATTCACGACCAACAAAAAGATGTTGATAGAGCAGTTGCTGTGATGAATGAGCAATTTCAACAGCTTGAGCCTTCAGTACCGCTTCTCGAAAATCCAGCCAAACGCCTGGCAGGACAGTTGCTTGGTCGCAATATTGCGATTTTTGCTGCCGGTGAAGTGGAAGTGATTGCCCGACGTTGGAAAACGCAGATCAATGAACTGGCCAAAGCCTGGGCGAGTTTTGAAGGTATTCCGGAGATGAACCACAACACTCTGGCAGGTCTTGTCTACCCTGATTCACTCTTCGAGAAAACATCAGCGATCTTCCTGCGAAGTGTCCTGGATCACCCCCGCAACCAAAAACGGATCGATCTAAGCATGCAATTCTTCCTGGAAGCCGGCATTGCGGTGGATTCCGTGGTTGCCCAGGGGGAAGGTCGCCTAGCACAGTTATGGAGCCTTTTGCAGTTCGGTGATTATGTTTCTTATTATCTTGCCCTCAATTATGGCATTGACCCAACACCAGTAGAAGCCTTGAGTGCGCTAAAAGCTGCTTTGTCGAAAGCAGAATAATCGTTAATTTAGAGCGAAAATATGTACGGGTGGGTTCAAAACCCGCCCATCTTTATTGAGCCAGCTCTCTCACCCCTTAAATTCCCCCTTTAAAGAGGGGGTGGTAATTTACAGAGATGTAGGGCGTGATTGAGGACGTCTTAGCATTAATCTTAAGAGTAGTTCTGGCGTCCTCAATCCGCCATAAACACAAGTTTCAATTTAGTAACCACCTTTTTAATTGGGATCAGATCTGGCGGATTGAAAGCACGGTCTTGGCTCTATAACCAAAGCTTCTGGTGCTTTCAATCTCGCCCTACCCGTATCAATTGTACCTATACCAACCGCTCCCTTGCTTGCTGCCAGATTTGGTCAAACATTTCCGCTGTCAAGCGACCGGTTTGGGTGTTTTGTAAACTCGGGTGGTAAGAGCATAAAATCCAAGGAAGATCTTCGCGAGGCTGGTAGAACGCTCCATGACCGAACACTATTTTTTTCTTGGGCAGTTCAGAATATCCAGGCAACCTTAGCAGGCTGTCCAATGCAATTTTACCCAACACAACCACTCCTTGCAGGTGAGGCAAAAGTTCCATTTCCTGCTCAAGCCACAGCTTGCAGGTGTTAAGTTCTTCAAGTGACGGTTTATTTCCAGGAGGAGCACAACGGGCAGAAGCAGTCAGCCAACAATCAAACAATTCCAGCCCATCATTACGTTGATTTGATTGTGGTTGATTCGCTAATCCAGCCCGATGCAGCGCAGGGAATAGAAAGTTGCCAGACCCATCCCCGGTAAACATTCTTCCAGTCCGATTGGAGCCATGCGCACCCGGTGCCAATCCCAGGATGAGTATGCGTGCCTTGGGGTCACCAAACCCGGGCACCGGTTTCCCCCAGTAGTCCCAGTCCAGGTAAGCGCGCCGTTTGACCCGTGCCACCTCTTCTCGCCATGCCACCAATCGCGGGCACTTTCGGCAGGTGATAAGCTCTTGCTCAAGTTGTACCAGTTCGTATTCCACTACCAAAGTTTACCAAAAAGCATCCAGATTTTTCACCTCAAGCTCAAAGAATCTTTAAACATCTGGTTCAGAGGCGCAGAAAAATATAAGCCTGGGTAGGCTTATATTTAGGGTACGGTTGTTTGATTGTTAACGTGTGAAACCAAAGGCATTTTGCAGGAAATAGAATAACATTCCCTCAGATGGAACGAATCCAAAATACTGCAGCAATACCCAGAGGATACTCAACACACCCAACAACACGCCCCATACAGCAAAACCACGGCCAGGCGCTCCGTCGTGTGCTATCTGTGATAACGCAATAGACGAGAGGATCACAGCAATTATGCCAGGGACCGCGTAAACATTGTAAATGAACAATGCAACAACAGCCAGAATGAAACCAATCACGCCCAGAATGTTGACACCTTTTTCTGGTGCGGTAATTTGTGTGGTGCGCGACACCACTCTGGATGGAGTTTCTGAGATCATAGGGTCTTCAATATTCTGGACGGTTTCCTGTTCAACAATAGTTTGTTCAACTGGTTTGGGGGCTGGATTTTCAGTCATTTCAATCTCCTTCAATTAGTCCGGTCTAAGCCGGATGAATACTTCTATAGTAATAATGCCCCTTTTATTGCCAAAATCATATTATTTGTACAACCTCTGAATATTAACAACCGTTGTCTCAAACAAAAAAGCCATCCACTTGCGGGAGGATGGCTTTTTAATTGAATAAATCGATCGCTTAGCGTTTGAATGCCAGGGCGTTCCAGCCAGCGTATTCACTGGTCAGGTCAAGTTCCTGCTCGATGCGCAGCAACTGGTTGTATTTTGCCACACGGTCAGAGCGGGCGGGGGCACCGGTCTTAATCTGACCCATGTTCATGGCAACTGCCAGGTCGGCGATGGTGCTGTCTTCAGTCTCACCAGAACGGTGCGAGCAGACTGCCCGCCAGCCATTGTTCTGGACCATGCTAACAGCTTTCATTGTCTCGGTCAGGGAACCAATTTGGTTGACCTTGACCAGCAGGGCGTTGCAGGCCTTTTCTTCGATAGCGCGGGCAACACGGACAGGATTGGTCACCAGCAAGTCATCGCCAACGATTTGCAGACGGTGACCGTTCTTAGCGGTGAAATTCTTCCAACCTTCCCAATCATCCTGGGCGAAACCATCTTCAATGGAAACAATGGGATACTGTTCAATCCAATTGGTCCAGAAATCGACCATTTCGTCGCTTGTCAGCTTGCGACCTTCTTTGCGAAGGTTGTAGAGTTTGGTGTCTTCTTCGTAAAGCTCGGAGGCGGCTGGGTCGAGTGCAATCGCAACATCGGTTCCAGCTCGATAGCCAGCTTTTTCGATGGCTTCGAGGATCAGTTCAACAGCTTCGTTGTTGGCTTTTAGAGCAGGTGCAAAACCACCCTCATCACCAACCAGGGTTCCGTAGCCATGAGCCTTGAGAACACCTTTCAAAGATGCGTAAATTTCAGCACCCCAACGCAGACCTTCGGTAAAGGTATCAGCACCAAGCGGCATGACCATGAATTCCTGGGCATCCGTGCTTTGCCAGCCAGTGTGTGCGCCACCGTTGAGGATGTTCATCATCGGTACAGGCAAGACGTGGGCATAGACACCACCAAGATAACGATAGAGGGGCAAGCCCAGGGAAGCAGCGGCGGCTTTGGCAACTGCAAGGCTGGTACCCAAAATTGCATTGGCACCAAATTTTGACTTGTTGGCTGTGCCATCCAGGTCGATCAGGAGCTCATCGATTTCTTTTTGTTCAATTGCATCCAGTCCGAAAAGCTCGTCAGCGATTTCGTCATTGACGTGATCGACGGCTTCCAAGACACCCTTTCCATTGTAGCGATTTTTATCTCCATCGCGTAATTCCAGTGCCTCGTGGATGCCAGTCGAAGCGCCGGAAGGAACTGCTGCTCTTCCAAAACTTCCATCAGCCAGAACCACTTCCACTTCTACGGTGGGATTTCCACGTGAGTCCAAGATTTCAATAGCATTGATGAATTCAATAGTTGTATCCATTTTCAAAGTCCTTTCATCTATTAGATATGTAAAAGTATAACTTAACCTCGTTGAGTTAAGCTTTAAATCCTAAAGAAATTATCTCGTCCGGAAGCCCTTTTCTACGACAAGCCGCCTGGATCAAACCCAAGAACAAGGGGTGCGGTCGGTTTGGCCTGGAAAGAAATTCGGGATGGAACTGGCAGGCAATCATGTAAGGGTGTTCCTTGTTCTCTACGATTTCGACCAGCATACCATCAGGCGACTGACCCGAAAAAACTAAATCATGCTCCTCAAGTATTTTACGATAGTCGTTGTTGACTTCGTATCGATGGCGATGCCTTTCATCTATAAGTTCCTGGTTATATAAGTTACGCGCCAGGGTGTTTTCGATCACATGGCAGGGGTAAAGCCCCAACCGCATAGTACCGCCCAGTCTATCCAACCCTTTTTGATCGGTCATCAAATCGATCACCGGGTGTTCGGTCATCTTGTCAAACTCTGCAGAATTAGCGCCTTTTAATCCAAGCACATTCCGGGCATACTCAATCACCATCACCTGCAGCCCAAGGCAAAGACCAAGATATGGGATAGCATTCTCTCGTGCATATTGGGCTGTGCGAATTTTGCCTTCCACACCGCGACTGCCAAAACCACCAGGCACTATAATGGCATCCACCTCTTTTACTGCCCCTGCCACATCTTCCATCTTCTCCAGATCGGATGAGGAGATCCATTCGATATCGACGTCCACGCCGTAGTAGAGTGCGGCATGTTTCAGGGCTTCGCGTACACTGAGGTAGGCATCATGCAGTTCTACATACTTTCCAACCAATCCAATCTTAACTGTTGGTTTGGCTTTCTTTAATTCGTCTACCATCCAGCGCCAACCATCCAATTCCGGCTCATGCTTGGCTTCCAGTCCCAGTGCTTTCAGAAGGATGTCAGCAACATGGTTCTCTTCGAGGCTTAATGGGATCTCATAAAGCAGATCCGCTGTCACCAGGGGAACGACTGCTTCAGGTTTGACATCGCAGAATTTGGCAATCTTGAGCGTTAGCTCTTTTTCTACCGGGTAATCACTGCGAGCCATGATCATATCTGCCAAGATACCGATGGAGCGCAATTCACGTACGGAATGTTGGGTTGGTTTGGTCTTGGTTTCTGCCGTTGCCTTCAAATAGGGCAGCCAGGTGATATGCACAAAAGCAGTGTTTTCGTCACCGAGCTCATTGCGCATTTCCCGGATGGCTTCCAAAAAGGGTTGACCCTCGATGTCACCTACAGTACCACCGACCTCGATCAAGGCGATCTCAGCTTCGCTGGAGCGACCCAACAGGTTTATACGGCGTTTAATTTCATTGGTGATGTGAGGAACCACCTGGATGGTTCCACCAAGGTAGTCCCCCCGTCTTTCTCGCTCGATCACTTCTTCGTACACCTGGCCGGTCGTCACAGTGCTGGTTCGCTTAAGGTGCAGGTCACAGAACCGCTCATAATGACCCAGGTCAAGATCAGTTTCAGAGCCATCATCAAGCACATATACTTCGCCGTGTTGATATGGGCTCATGGTGCCCGGATCGACATTGAGGTATGGGTCAAGCTTTTGCACCGTTATGGAAAAACCACGGGCTTTGAGCAGGCGCCCAACCGATGCCGCTGTCACACCTTTTCCAACAGAGGAGAGAACTCCACCAGTAAAGAATATGTATTTGATTGCCATATTACCTCAGATAGTGATTAAATAAAAAGGGAGGGCTATTTACTCCAGCCCTCCCCGGAAACGATTAGGTTTCTTGTCGCGCTTGCCTACGCTTAATCATCCATGTCGCCTGCGTTGCCCAGTTTGTTAGTCAGAGTACGCTCAAAGATATCATCAGCCTCAGTATCGCGACTTTTTTGCTTCTTGATACGGCTGGCAATTTCAGGACGACGCTGTTCGGCGCGGTCCATGGCTTTTCGCATGGCAATTTCCATAAAAGTGGGATCCGGAATGACTTCTTCTTCCACTTCTTCAACTACTTCTTTTTTGCCTTTTCCCTTACGTTTGGGAGAGGTTACCTCGGCGAGGGTTTCTTCTGGGGTTTCTTGCAGAGCTTTCATGCTCAACTTGATTTGCTTCTTGCGGCGGTTGACTTCCAGGATTTTGACTTCGACTTCATCGCCAACTTTAACAACTTCAGATGGAAGACGGACAAAATTGTGAGAAAGTTCGCTCACGTGAACCAGGCCGGGGCGTTCTGCACCGATTTCGACAAAAGCACCGAATGATTCCAGGCGTACGATTGTGCCCTTCACGCTCATTTCAGGAGCAAGTTCGCGCCATTCGAACATCAAAGGTTCGCGCATGGTTAGTTCGTAATGATCTTTCAATACTCGTTTAATCCAGACAGTGATGACCTGATCGACTTTTAAAGTCTCATCGAGATTAGTCACGACTTTGTCTTGATTTTCCGGGTCTACAACTTGGGAGACGTGTAAAAATGCAGGTAGTTTAGAACCAATGTCTACAATTGCTCCTTGTAGGGTGGTTTTCAATACCTTCCCTTCGAATTTTTGTTTCGTGGTCATAGTTTGATCATTATTGGTTACATCGATAGGGTTATCCATTATTTACTCCCAAAGGGTTATATTCACAATTTATTAGTATACACTTTTGCCATAAATTCGTCAATTATTCCGTGCAAATTGCCAATCACTTTCCTGGTCACAGATAAAAATCCACCAAAATCATTGCTATGAAAGCGATATTATTGCTGCAACAATCAGAAATTGCCCCAGGTGATAGCTGAGTATAATCCAGAATTTGTACTTTGGCAGTCGTTTGTCAAGTTTATCCAGGCCAATCATCGCATCTGAAACAAAAAACAGGATCCCACCAGTCCCTGCCAGAAGAGCTGCCAGGTCGGACCAACCCGGCCGTGCCAGGCATAACACGGCACTGATCGCCATTGTCAATACCAGGAATCCATAGACTTTCATATAAGGCAACAGGGATTTCTTGACCTGCGAGACAGCCGCAAAGCGGTCGATTGCCAGATGCAGAAGCAGTGTTCCTGCCAGAAAAGCCATGATACCAATGATTAATACAGGAATGGAGGGCAGGCTGACATTAAATCCCCAGATGAAAAACAACTGAGCCAGCGAAAAAGCCCCCATTCCGGCAATAAACCAGCGAGTTCCACGCGGGATCAGAAAAATGTCCCCCACCAGTGAGCAGATCAAACCCAGCAAAAATGGCAAACGGGCTGAGCTGAGCGCTCCCTGGAGCAAGAAGTAAAGAATTAAACCCAACAAAACAAAGGGTTTAGTGGTGTAATAGGCTTTTAAGTTTCCACGCCAGATCGCGATCCAGTTAACCAGAGTTACCAGGCAAATGAAGATCAGCAAGGCTGTTTGCAGCCAATCAGGCATTGCTTCCTGCGCCAGCCAGCCCAATCCGGCTTAAGAAAGCAGGGTCATTCTTCCAATCCTTTTGTGTTTTCACCTGCAGATCCAAAAACACCTTACTCTTGGTCATCTCCTCGATGGCAAGACGGGCATCGGTGCTAATCTTTCGGATCATCATGCCCTTTCTGCCAACCACAATCCCTTTTTGAGCTTCCCGTTCAACATAGATGGTCCCATGGATGTAGAGCACATCATTCTCACGTTCCTTATACTCATCCACCTGGGTGGCGATGCTGTAAGGCAGTTCATCGTCAAGGTTTTCCATCGCGGCTGCCCGGATGAGCTCAGCGGAAATATCGCGTTCAAAATCCTCTGTGATCTGGTCAGTTGGGTAATATTCTGGACCGACAGGAAGCAGGGAATGGATTTTTTCAATCAATTTCGGCACACCTTTGCCACTTCTTGCAGATATTTCAAAGGAAGGGTCCTCAGGAAATAGTGCCTGGAAGGCATTTTTGTTTTGCGACAGTTGCCCCGGCCCAGCCAGGTCACTTTTATTGAAGACCAGGATCACCTTTTGCGTACTTCGCTTTTCTTTGATCAGAGCGGCAAGCTCCCTGTCCAGCTCATCGGGCTGTTTGCTGATATCGGCAATGAAAAGGAGAACATCAGCGTCTTCCAGGGCAAATTTGACCTCGTTATTAATGAACTGGCTCAATTTATCCTTGGCGTTGTTTAGCCCAGGAGTGTCGGTAAAGACCATCTGGTATTCGTCGGTGGTCAGAATGCCCAGCTGACGGCGGCGTGTGGTTTGCGGTTTGAAGGACACGCCTGCAATAGGCTGACCCATCAGTTGGTTAAGCAGAGTGCTTTTTCCAGCGTTCGGTTTTCCTACCAGGGCAATAAAACCGGATTTAAAATTGTTTTCTTGTGTTTCCAAGTTTCCTCTTTTCGTAAACAATACTTTCCCATTAACAACTTTTAGCCCTTCGAATTCAAGCAAACTCTGTTTCGTTCTGATCTCACCTTCGGCAGAATAGCCGTGCATAGAGCCATCCGATGCTACCACGCGGTGACAAGGTACCACCAGCATGAAGGGGTTGCGCGCCATTGCGCCCCCAGCTGCTCGTGCACCCCGTGGACTACCAGCCATCATCGCCAATTCTCCATAGGTAATCACCTCCCCAAAAGGAATCTGGGAAGTAACCTCGAGCGCTTTCTTTTGAAAAGCTGTCATCCCGGAAGAATCCAAAGGCAGTTCGAATTGCTTAAGCGTACCTGCAAAGTAAGCTTTAATTTGTTTCTCAGCCTCTTCCAGGATGATAGATTGAGATGATTCTGTAATTAATTCCTCTTGCTTGTTATTCAGGAGAGTGATGTTAGTCAAACCTGTCTCATTTGCACTCACACGCAGCGTACCAATAGGAGTATTGATATCTTTATAGGTTTCCATAATTAACTTCTCCTGATCAAATCGTAGGGTAATCGTAGGTTAAACGTCAAGTATTGACGATGGGTTTATTGTAATATAAAGTCGTAAGGGCGACTTCTCTTCTTCTTCTCCTCCTTAATACCCTAATGCTGCGGTCGGCGTCCGCAGCATTAGCTCGTTAATGGGCAAGTTCTTTTTTTAACTCTCGTACGGCTGGGGCTTGACTCCAGCCGCTGGGTTTGTTTAGGTGTCTTTTGGCGGAGGGAGATGAGCCCCCTCCGTACGGCTGGCATTTTGTCCAGCCAGGTAAACCCGTTCAGAGCAATGACCACGTACGGAATAGACACTGGCAGTTCTCTTCATTAACTTCCTTTCTGCGATAAAATCAAGGCAGTCAAAGACCTGGAGTAAAAAAATGGAAAACCGAGAAACCTACCCCATCACCATAGCTGGTGTTGAAAGAAATCTGCCCCTTTTTGAAGTCAAACCCGGCCTTCGGATTGCCATCCTAAACATTTTGGGAGATGTCGAGCTGGTGGATGCCTGCGCGGCAGAGCTCAATCACTTGCTGGCAGATACCGATTATGACGTCATCCTCACACCCGAAGCCAAGTCGATCCCGCTTGCCCATATGCTCTCGAAGTTAAGCGGCAAGCCTTACATCGTCCTGCGCAAAGAATACAAACCCTATATGGGCAAGGCAATCTTTACCGAAACCTTATCGATCACAACTGGCAAACCGCAAACCCTCTTCCTCGATGAAAAAGACATCGAACTGATTAAAGGAAAACGGGTCGTTTTGCTGGATGATGTCATCAGTACAGGCTCCACCCTGCAAGGCTTGCACCTGGTGATAGAAAAAGCCGGCGCGACCACTGCACGTGAAGTCGGCATCCTGACCGAGGGCGACCGGGCTGAATGGCGCGATATTCTCTCCCTTGGGCATCTGCCGCTATTCTTTGGACCAGATAAGGAATGCTGATCCGGGTCGGGATGGAGGAAGACCCGGGCAACAAGTACACTGCCTGGGCGCTGGATTTTCCTAGCTGTTTCGCAACTGGTAAAGACCAGGCAGAAGCCCTGCTAGCCTTACCCAGCAAGCTGTTGGAGTTTGACTATTGGATCAGGTTGCATACTGACCGACCCTGGTTCCATCTGGATGGGCTGGATATGCATATTGACGAGACCTTAAAGGTTGCTCGCGTCAACCTCCAGGGTGAAGAATATGAGATCAATGCTTTTTTTCGAGACGATTCGCGTCCATTAACGGACCAGGATGTGGACCAGGCACTGCAAATTTTGCGCTGGCAGCAGGAAGAATTGCTGGCTGGGATCGAGTTTGTGAAAATTGAGAAACTGAATAAGATTGAGGATGGTCAGCGCTGGAGTATCCTGGGGATAGTGCGCCACCTGGCATTTGCAGAGCTCTGGTACCTGCAAAACCTGGGAATACCGACACCCGAATTTTCAGGAGATACCGATCCAATTTATTTAATAGAGCAAAGCTACAACGCAGTAGCCTCTGCCTTACCCACCCTGATTGGTGATTCTCGTATCACGGAGAACACCCAGGAACGCTGGTCGGCACGTAAATTGGTCCGCCGTACATTATGGCACCGACGCGACCATATTGATCACATTCGCCAATTGCTTGGAGTTATCTAATTTCTTCACAGCATTCAGAATTTTGATATAATAAAAAGTCGGCGTTAATTACGCCGTAATGCTTAATTTACGCGTGGGGTTCCATGCCAGACAACAGGAAGGTCTAAAAAATGAAAGAATTCTCAACTTCAAACGTTCGCAATATCGTCCTTGCTTCTCATAGCAATTCCGGCAAGACGCTTCTCGTGGAGAATTTACTGAATTTTACTGGAGCCACCACCCGTATCGGCAGTATCGAAGACGGTACAACTGTCTCCGACTTCGACGATGAAGAAAAGCGCCGCAATATTTCTCTCTTCACCTCCGTTTTGCCAGTCATCTACAAAAACGTCAAATTCAATTTCCTCGACACCCCCGGTTACACCGATTTTGTCGGCGAAGTTGTTTCGGCTATGCGCGTGGCAGATTGTGCCCTGATCCTGGTCGACTCTGTCGGTGGTCTGGAAGTCGGTACCGAAACTGCTATTGAACTGGCTGAAAAATTCAACATGCCTAAAATCATGGTCATCAACAAGATGGACCGCGAGAATGCCAGTTACGAAAAAGCACTTGGATCAGTTCGTAACGGTGTCGACGATGTGCGTTTGATTCCGATGCAGCTGCCTTGGGGCGAAAAAGCAGATTTCCAGGGTGTTATTGACCTTGTAACCATGAAAGCCTACAAAGGCGACGGGAAAACTGCTGTCGAAATTCCTGCGGATCTGAAAGACGAAGCCGAAGAAGCCCGTACGGTCCTGGTGGAAGCGGCCGCTGAAGGCGAAGATAGCCTACTCGAGAAATATTTTGAAAATGGCGACCTAACCCCAGAAGAAATCCTGCAAGGATTGCACAAAGCTATGCAGGAAAGCAACATCATGCCCGTTTTGGTTGCTGCTGGTGGACGGATGATCGGTATTACTCCGCTGATGGATGCCCTGCTTTCCTTGGCACCTGCACCTTCAGAACTACCGGCGGTTACTGCAAAATCCCCCAAAGGTGAGGTGGAGCTCAAATTCGAAGATTCCGGGCCTTTGGCAGCTTACGTTTGGAAAACAACGGCTGACCCCTTCGTTGGTCGCCAGACTTATTTCCGTGTCTATTCCGGTACGATGAACTCCGACACCCGTGTTTGGAATGCCAATAAAGGCGAAGAAGAACGCCTGGCTGGTGTGCAAGTTCCTTATGGGAAAGAAATGCACGCAGTTCCAGTCATTCACAGCGGTGATATCGGCGCTGTCGCCAAACTGAGTGTTACAACTACTGGAGACACACTGACCAGCAAAGAGCATCACCTGACTCTGCCTGCGCCTTCGTATCCCCACCCGCTCTATCGGGTTGCCATCACCCCCAAGACTCAATCCGACGCAGCCAAAATGAGCCAGACTCTAACCCGCCTGGCAGAAGAAGATTTGACCTTTTCGTGGGAAATGGAAGCCGCTACCCACCAGACCCTGATTTTCGGTATGGGCGATCAACACATCGACGTTGCAGTCAAACGTGCTGAACAAAAATTCCAGCTCAACCTGGATCTACATGAGCCCAAAGTTCCTTACGAAGAGCACATCACCAAGGAAGCCAGCGCCATGTACCGCCACAAGAAGCAAACTGGCGGCTCCGGACAATTTGGTGAAGTCCATCTGAAAGTATTCCCCATCCAGGATGAAGAATTCTCCTTCAGTAATGATGTCTTTGGTGGTGCCATCTCCAACAACTACATGGGCCCAATCGAAAAGGGTATCCGCAGCGTTATGAAAGAAGGCGTTGTGGCTGGTTATCCAGTTCATAATGTAGGCGTCTCGGTCTTTGATGGCAAGGAACACCCTGTGGACTCAAAACCTATCGCCTTTGAAATTGCAGGCCGCGAAGCCTTCAAACTGGCATTTAAAGATGCCAACCCCGTGCTCTACGAACCGATTATGAAAGTGGTGGTGCACATGCCCGAGGCAAACATGGGTGATATCATGGGCGATCTCAACACCCGCCGTGCCCGCGTTCAGGGTATGGGCTCAGACCGCGGTCGCTCGACCATTACAGCCGAAGTGCCCTTGTCTGAAATGATGCGCTACACCACCAACCTGCGCTCCATGACTGGTGGTCGCGGCACCTTCGCGATGGAATTCGACCATTACGACCTGGTTCCAACCCACCTGGCGCAAGAAATCATGAACGCGCGTCAGAAAGAACTGCACGAAGAATAGTCCTTTGCTTTTTGAACAAATAAACAACGAGGTTGGCGTTTGCCAACCTCGTTTTATTGTGAGTCCGTAGGGTCGAGGCCAGCCTCGACCATGAAACGACAATAATTCAGCTTTTGGCGGGTTTAGAACCCGCCCGTTTAATGCCTTCCGATTTCTCGGTCAGGATAACCTTGTTAAGTATGGTTTGCTTTAAACGAATACTGGTGGTAATCGCAAACCGGCTGATAGCCTACTTCCTGGTAGATCTTGTTACTGGTTGGATTGGATAGGTCTGTGAACAGGTTGGTCAACCCATAACCCCGCGAGAGCATTTCTTTCGATACCTCTGCCACAAGAGCGCGGGCATAACCTTTCCGGCGATGTTCAGGCGGCGTATAAACTCCACTAATGCAAATCCCCTTGATTTGCGGGCGAACTACGATCGTGATGCTGACCACTTCCCCTTCCACAACCCAGAAAAAAGTACGTTTCAGGCGAATACTTTTCAGAGCACCCTCAAGCGAGGCGCTGTTTGACGCTTGCAGCTTCAATTCTTCCTGCATTGCGCGGAGCATATCCGCGGCCTTTTGAGCATCCGCTTCTTCAGCTACGCGCATTTCACCGAGCGGATAATCAATTATTTCAACCTCTTGTAACTCGTACGCACGCAGGGTGATCGAAAGCCTAATCTCCTGCCCCGTTTTCTCTTTCCAGATTTGGGCAAAGGCATCACTTGCCTTCTCTTCACCGTTCACACCTGGAAGCTGCCAGCCATTGCTTGTCAAACCATCTGCCAGGGATTCAAGTGCCACTTTGTTAATCGGTTCACTGTGGATAATCATCGGAAAGGGTGGTGTCATGATAGCCATCGCACCAATTTTCCCTTGCTCGTCAGAGACAATTGCCATAAGTGGTTCTTGCTCAGTGTAGGCATGGGGGTCTTCGCGAAGGCGAAGCGCTAGACCCAGGATCAGGTTGTTACGGGTCTCGTCCCTGGATAGTTCATCCAAGGCTTTTTCAAGAAACGGCTGAGCATCAGAAAAGAAACTGACATGATTCATAACGATTTCCTCTGAAAAGTACCAGGCAGGTCACGCCAGGTTTAATGCCATTATGTCAGTCTTGTTCCACAAAATCCTGTAACGGGTTGCTGCGTGAGGGATCTCGCAAACGGCGGAGGGCAGACGATTCGATTTGACGAATGCGCTCCCGTGTGAGACCAAAACGCTGGCTAACCTCCTCTAATGAGTGATAGATGCCGTCCACCAGCCCGAAACGCAGCTCCAAGACCTCGCGTTGCCGCTCGGTCAGTGAGTCCAGCGTCTCCCGAACGGTATCTCTTAGTGAGTCGCGCAGCAATTCTTCAATGGGTTCTTCGGTATCCTGGTCTGGTATGTAGTCTGCCAGGACACCGTCTTCGGAATCTCCCACAGGGCTCTCCAGCGAGACCGGTTCTTCAGCTGATTTCAAAACTGTTTCCACTTTTTGGGTCGCTTCATCCCAGCGATGAAGTAGACCAGGGTCAGCCAGTTCACGGCTTCCACCTATCTCCAAAATGTCCTGTACGTCGATCTCGGACAAGAACCCGGAATTCACCGCCATCTCAGCGAAGGTTGGGTCCCGTCCCAGGGTCTGCACCAGGTTGTGTTGGATTTTGACCAGTTTGCTAATTTGCTCAACCATGTGGACCGGGATTCGAATGGTTCGGGCATTTTCAAGGATATAGCGACTGATCGACTGCCTGATCCACCAGGTGGCATAGGTGCTGAAACGAAAACCTTTCGACGGGTCAAACTTCTTGATCGCCTTCAGCAGACCCATATTTCCTTCCTGGATCAAATCCATCATGCCAATCCCACGATTTCGATAGTGTTTGGCGATGCTGACAACCAGGCGCAGGTTGTATTCCACGAATTGCTGTGTAGCCCATTCTGCATCGTCGATTACCTGGCTAACTCGTTCTTCAAGTTCTGGATTCGAGGGCAAGTTTTCCAGCATTGTTCTTTCCAGGCATGCAGTTTCAGCTTGAGGTAGCTGGTCAATCAGAAAATTCACCCACTCGCGGGGCAGGATGTAGACATCCATAAAAAACCGCAGCAGATCGCTCGCCAAAACTTCCCAATGTTTATCCGAACCCCAGCGTGGGTCATCGAGGTATTTTCGGGAATAAGATTCGACCTTACTCAAACCTTCTTTATCCATCAAACAAGCTTCGGTCATGACTTCTTTGATATCGGGGGCGTCATTTTGCAGTCGCAGTGCATCGCGCTTGATCTGCTCCCACGTGGAACACATGTCCATAAAGATGCTCTCAACATCCAAACCGCCTTCGCTTTTTTGATAGAGAGAGAGTTGTTCCCGAGCCTGGATCATAACAGCAAGATGAAATTCATCTTTTGCATCCAGAAGATGCGTTTGGGCAATATCCTTCAGATAAAGCTGAATTGGATCGTTTACAAATTCAAGATCATCATCGATGGCTCCCATTGGTTCCAAGTTGCCTTCGATCCTATGCTCAGAAAATTCATCTTTCTCATTTTTTACTGGAACCATCATGTCTCCTGGCATTGTGATAGACACCACGAATGTTGTGAACCTTTCCCGTACCACCAAACTCAGGGCTCATTAAAGCCTGGTCGATATTCCTGCGGGTTTCAATCAGATCAATATAAAGCAAGTTGGCTTCTTCACTGGAATATGCTTTTTCTTCCGTTTCGTTCTGCAGGAAATGGAGTTCTCTCAAACGGTCTTCCACGTTGTTTTTACGCAGGCGAAGTATACTGCGCAAACGGTCTTTGAAGAGTCTTGATTGTGCATCAGAAAGTGATGCTGCTTCAACAGGTGGAATCTTGGGTAGTTCAAAATCATCCCCCAAATTCATTTCCACAAAGTCAGAGCGTTCGTATTCCGACTGGGAAAGGCTTTGTTTCACAAGGTTGAAAAGATGTTTGGTATCACCTTCCTGGAAATCTTCCAGATTGAGCTCTTTCAGTTCAAACTGAGCTAAAGCTCGATTGATCAGGTAAATCGAATCCGGATCGAGAAGAAGGTATCGGAGAGTGAACTCTTCAAGGGGTCGGTTTTTGGCCGCAAGTGAGACAGGCTGCTTGAGTTGCACACCGTCATCCTCATCACGATTCCTGTTTTGTTTTCGGCGATCGTGTGTAACTGTAGCAGGTTTCAGTTGCAGGCTACGGGCATCCAGATGAAGCAGCGCAGCCAATCGTTGACGGTAGGCTTCCCGCTCAATCGTACTGCCCACGTCTTCAATTAACGGTAACACTTGCTCGGCTATGGACCTTTTCACCTTCGGGTCAGCTAGGTCCTGCCCTTGTGCCAGGCTGTCCATGACATGGTTCACCACTGGTTTTGCTTCCGCAATGATCTTGCGCCAGGCTTCCGGGTCCTCCAGCACGATTTCGTCTGGGTCTTTGCCATCTGGCAGGGTTGTAACGCGGATATCAGCTTTGAGAAAACGCTCGATCTTCAGCAAACCACGCGAATTAAATTCAAGCTGCTCATCCATATCCATTGCTTTTCGGGCGGTTTCAAGCCCTCTAAGCGTTGCCTTTTGTCCGGCTGCATCCGGGTCGAGTGCCAGAATGATGTTGGAGGTCATCTTCTTGACCAGGTGGAACTGGGCTTCGGTCAAGGCGGTACCCATGGGGGATACGGCATTAGTGAAACCCGCCTGGTGCAAGCCGATCACATCCATGTAGCCTTCGACAATGACTGCCTGGGATTCGCCCCGCATAGTCGCCCGGGCTTGATCGAGACCGTATAGCAGCCGCCCTTTGTCAAAAAGATCGGTAGCGGGGGAGTTGAGATACTTGGGAACATCGTCAGGTTTCAACACCCGCCCGCCAAAACCAGCCATCTTGCCATAGATGCCCCGAATCGGGAACATCAGGCGGTCCCGAAAACGGTCATACACCCGTCCGTCATCGCCTTGGGAAAGCATGCCTGCCTGTACAATTAAGTCTCGAGTGTAACCCTTGGCCAGCAGGTGATCGAGCAAAAGGCTCCAGCTATCCGGCGCATAGCCCAGACCCCAGGTTTTGATGGTTTCATCAGTGAGACCGCGTTTATGCAGGTAATTGAGCGCTTTTTTTCCAGGCTCAGTTTCCAGCATTTGCTTGCGGTAAAAAGCGACAGCCGCTTCCATGATATCAACCAGGGTTTCCCGTTCCTGGTCATGTTTTTGGTCAGCCTGGGTCTGGGGTTTGAGCGTAACCCCAGCCTTATCAGCAAGCTGCTTGAGAGCTTCTTGAAAATCAAGGTTATCGCGCTTCATCACGAAGCCAAAAAGGTCGCCGCCTTCGTTACATTGCCCAAAACAACGCCAGGATTGAGAGTCTGGGAATACAACGAAAGCCGGCGTACGGGTGTTGCTGTGAAATGGGCAAAAACCGATATAGTTTTTACCGGTACGCTTGAGCTTGACCGTCTGACTGACAACATCAACCAGGTCGATCCGTTGTTTAATGTCTTCTACTACTGTCATCGCTTGTTTCTTGCCAACCTCTTGGATTAAGTACCCAATCAATGTTGTGCGTTTTTGGGGGCTTGAGTCAATTTTACCTTAGATAGTCTTGATGTTCGATGAAGTGATTGTGCGAAAATGGGTCTCAAGCACAATCACGTATTTGGGAGCATGGCTTAAGCCTGCTCTACAAAAAGAGGGAGACCTTTGCGGTCTCCCTCTTCCTACTAATTTTCGAAAGCTTTAGAGCTTTGAGCTGGATTTGTTTTGATTCGTGCTTTTCAACTCTTTGTCTGCTTTTTGAGCCGCCTTGTTTAAATCAGGGGGTTCACCTGGAGTCATCGCAGGGTCACTGGTAGGTTCCTTGTTGCCACTCTCAGAGAAGGGCTCAGCTTTGGGGGTAGTGCCCTTGGGTCCAGCCCAACCTTCTGAAGATTCGGCTGTGGACATTCCTTCAGCTACCGGCACATCCTCATTCAAATCCACTTTGTACATGGAATAATCAATCTCTGCCATCTGGGAATAGAGCGACCAGCGGCGGGCTGCATCAGTTTCAGCTTTCTTCATCAATTCTTCAGCGCGTGCCTCATCCTGCCTGAGCAGCATGCGGTATCGGTTTTCATTGTAAGCATAGTCAGCGACACTCACAGTGGGAGCTTTGGAGTCAAGTTGCAGCGGGTTCTTGCCTTCGACCATCAGGCGGGGATCGTAGCGATACAACACCCAAGCGCCGGAATTGACAGCTAATTTCTGCTGAACAAGACCCATCTTCATGTCGATACCGTGGTTGATACAGTGCGAGTAAGCAATGATCAGGGAAGGTCCGTCATAGGAATCGGCTTCGTTGAAAGCCTTCAACGTCTGGGCATCACTGGCACCCATGGCAACGCGGGCGACATAGATATTGCCATACGTCATGGCGATCATGCCCAGGTCTTTCTTGGGGCGTTCTTTACCGTTAGCGGCAAATTTTGCTACTGCACCCAAAGGAGTCGCCTTGGAGCTCTGACCACCGGTATTGGAGTAAACCTCGGTGTCCAGGACAAGAACATTGACATTATGCCCGGAAGCCAGAACATGGTCCAAACCGCCGTAACCAATGTCATAAGCCCAACCATCACCACCCATGATCCAAACGCTCTTCTTGACCAGGTAGTCGGCAACGGCGTTCAGCTGCAAGAGTTCATCCTCTGTTCTTCCAGCCAGAACTTCCTTGAGGGCTTTGACGCGCTTGCGTTGTTCGTTAATACCGGTCTCATCGCTTTGATCAGCCTTGAGCAGTGCTTCCGCAAGCTCTTTGCCAATCAAATCCGCATGCTTGGAGACCAATTCGTGGGCAATAGCGGTTGATTTATCGACTGAAAGTCGCATACCCAGTCCAAACTCGGCATTATCTTCAAACAAGGAATTGGACCAGGCAGGTCCCTTACCCTTTTGGTTGACAGCCCATGGAGTAGTCGGTTGGTTGCCACCATAAATGGAGGAACAACCAGTTGCGTTAGCGACGATCATGCGATCGCCGAAAAGTTGTGTTGCCAGCTTGACGTAAGGAGTCTCTCCACAACCGCCACAAGCACCAGAGAACTCAAACAAGGGTTCCAGCTGTTGGGAATTCTTGATATTGGTAGCTTTAACATCCTCGCGTGGAAGCAAAGGCAGATTCAGGAAGAATTCCCAATTCTCGGCTTCAGCTTCGCGGACAGGAGGTTGAGCGCCCATGTTGATGGCGTGTCTTCCGGGGTTCTGCTTGTCTTTTCCTGGGCAGTTTTCGACGCAGAGTCCACAACCGATACAATCCTCCGGGGCAACCTGGACAGTCCAGGAATAGCCTTCCTTCCATTCCCGGAAGTTGGAGGGCTTGGATTTGAATGTTGCAGGTGCATTTTCGAGCAGCGCGGTTGGGTAAACCTTATTGCGGATAGTTGCATGGGGGCAAACAAACGAACAGCGACCGCATTGAATACAAAGGTCGGGTTCCCAGATGGGGATCTCGAGCGCGATGTTTCGCTTTTCCCACTTGGTTGTTCCGGAAGGATAAGTGCCATCATCCGGAAGTTTGCTCACAGGAATTTTATCGCCATTGCGGGCAATCATTTCACTCGAAACTTCTTTGACAAAAACTGGAGCGTTGGCAGGGACCGGCATACGTCGGTGATGCTGACTGGTGATTTGCGTCGGATATTCGACCTTGTACATATTGGCGACTGCCTGATCGACTGCTTCGTAGTTCTTCAGGACAACCTTCTCGCCCTTTTTACCATAGGTCTTTTCGATCGAATGTTTAATTGCTGCAATCGCTTCATCTCTCGGCAGCACACCGCTGATGGCGAAGAAACAGGTCTGCATAATGGTGTTGATGCGGTTGCCCATTCCAGTTGCTTCTGCGACTTTGTAGGCGTCGATGACATAAAACTGGATTTTCTTGGCGACAATGTCTTTCTGCATTTCAACCGGCAGGGTATCCCAAACTTCGGCGGGACCTGAAATGGTATTGAGCAGGAAAACAGAACCAGGGCGGGAGTATTTGAGTAGATCGAAACGATCAACAAAACTGACCTGGTGGCAAGCAACGAAGTTGGCTTCGTTGTCCGAGATGAAATAGGGTGCACGAATTGGTTCAGGACCAAAACGCAGATGGGAAACCGTCACGCCGCCGGATTTTTTCGAGTCATACTCAAAGTAGCCCTGGGCATAGTTGGGAGTTTCCTCACCGATAATCTTGATCGAGTTCTTGTTGGCACCGACGGTACCATCAGAACCAAGACCGAAGAACATTGCCTGGATGACATTATCGGGCAAAATCTCAAAACTGGGATCAAAGTCCAGGCTCAGGTTAGTGACATCGTCCACGATACCAATGGTAAAGTGTTCTTTGGGGCTGTCTTTTGCCAGATCATCAAAAACGCCTTTGACCATAGCAGGCGTAAAATCCTTGGAGGAAAGGCCATAACGTCCACCAGTAACCAGGGGCATGCTCGCGCAAGCAACACTGCCATCATTCAGACCGCTGTTGAGGGCATTGACAACATCCTGGTAGAGGGGTTCGCCAATGGAACCGGGTTCTTTGGTCCGATCCAGAACGGCAATTTTCTGCACCGATGCCGGGATTACATCGATAAAATGCTGTACTGGGAAGGGGCGATACAGACGGACGATTACAACGCCGACCTTTTCGCCACGAGCGTTCAGGTATTTGGCGACCTCGGAGGCAGTCTCTGCGCCTGAGCCCATGATAACGATCACACGGTCGGCATCCGGGGCACCATAATATTCAACCAGGCGATATTGGCGACCGGTCAGGTCAGCAAAGCGATCCATTTCTTCCTGGACGATGCGAATGGCTTCCGGGTAATATCGGTTGACAGTCTCGCGACCCTGGAAATAGGTGTCGGGGTTCTGGGCTGTACCGCGAATGAAAGGATGATCTGGAGAAAGGGCACGTGCGCGATGATCGCGGATCATTTCGTCATTGATCATGTCACGCAGGTCATCATCAGTCACACGCTCGATTTTGTTAATTTCGTGAGAAGTGCGGAAGCCGTCAAAAAAGTGAACAAAAGGAATACGTGAACGTAGCGATGCTGCAGTTGCGATAACTGCCGTATCCTGAGCTTCCTGGGGGGAGTTGCTAGCCAGCAAACCCCAACCGGTCTGGCGAACTGCCATGACATCGGAATGGTCGCCGAAAATGGACAGTGCCTGGGCGGCTAACGAACGGGCAGAAACATGGAAAACTGCTGGGGTCAGTTCGCCGGCAATTTTGTACATGTTTGGGATCATGAGCAAAAGTCCCTGTGAAGCGGTGAAGGTCGTGGAGAGAGAACCGGCTTGAAGAGCGCCATGCACTGCACCAGCCGCGCCGCCTTCACTCTGCATCTCGATCACAGTGGGGATTGTTCCCCAAATGTTGGGAACGCCTTCTGCTGCCCATTGATCAGCAAACTCACCCATGCCGGATGATGGTGTAATAGGGTAGATGGCGATTACTTCGTTTAGCCTGTATGCCACATGGGCGGTCGCCTCGTTGGCATCAGTCATTACCAATTCACGTTTCATAATTTTTCTCCTGTTTTATTTAATAGGACTATTTTTTAACTTTGACACAACAAATAATTAGTGTCCAATTTAGTGGAAACCTTACTTTAGTATTGTAACCTATAACGGAAAACCGGGCAGAAAATCGCCCGAAATAATTCCCAGATTATAAAACGGAAGACATCAAAAACTGATGCAATACGAACCAAACACTCGTTCGTACCACGAGGCTGTTGGTTGATAATCCAATCCGTAAATGGCACATTTATTTTGAAAAAACGGTACAGGACGCCATTGTTTTGTAGGCTGGGTTTCGGTACCTGCCCTGGTGAGGGTTGAACCCTGCAAAACCTAACGAGCGCAAACCCACGAATCGATGCACATCACCCTCCTAAGGTAAAATCAATCTGGAGATTGATATGGAAAAAGAAACACAAGTAGTCAAGTTTGGAAAAATGGTCTTTGGTGGCGATTGCATGGGAAGGCTCACTGACGGACGGGCCGTTTTTGTGCCCTTCGTCTTGCCGGGCGAAGTGGCAGAGATCGAAATAACGGATTCAAAAGAGCGCTTTGCCCGTGGTCGGGTCATCAACCTTCAAGAAAAATCACTTGACCGAATCGAAGCCCCTTGCCCTTACTTCACTGCCTGTGGAGGATGCCATTACCAGCACTTCGACTATGCGCAACAAGTGGCACTAAAGCAAATCCTTGTCAAGGATCAATTGGAACGGATTGGCAAGCTGACCAACCTGCCAGAAATCACGATCAATGCCAGCCCTATTCCCTTCGGATACCGTAACCAGGTCCAGTTTCACCCGACGAATCTCGGAAACGGAGAAGGTCACCCAAGCCTCGGATTTAAACGAGCAAACTCGGACGAGGTGCTCCCAATCGACAAATGCCTGTTAGTCCCAGAGGAGATCAACCAGCTCCTCGCCCAAATTGAGCTGGAACCAGATTCCGACCTCTCTCGAATTGCTATGCGTGTTGACAGCGACGGCGAATTGATGCTCGTCTTTGAAGGCGAAAGCGATGAACCGCCCGAATTGTCCATTGAACTACCTGTTTCTTCCGCTTATGTCGGTCCGGATGGGCAATCCCTCAATCTCAGCGGCAATGACGCCCTGGTTTACACAGTTTTAGGCAAAGAATTCCTGGTTTCAGCGGAATCGTTCTTCCAGGTCAACCTGCTAGTGGCTGAAGAAATGATCAGGCACCTTCTGTCTCTGGTTGAAGGTCGGGAAAGCTTGGAAGTGCTCGAACTCTACAGCGGGGTCGGACTCTTCACCCGCTTCCTTGCCCCTCATGCCAACCAACTGACCGCGATAGAAAGCTCGCCTTCAGCCTGTTTTGATTTCGTAAGCAATCTGGATGAGTTTGACAACATCAGTCTCTACGAAGGCGCGGTTGAAGAGATTCTGCCAGGCATAGTGGATCAGATTAAACCGGTTGACCTGGTGGTGCTCGACCCACCCCGCGCTGGTCTATACGTCAAAGCCCGCCAGGCACTCATTGACCTCAATCCACAACAGATCATCTACATCTCCTGCGATCCCAGCACCCTCGCCCGCGACCTGAAACATTTCAGTGAGGCAGGCTACACCCTGCAAAACTTGCATGCCTTCGACATGTTCCCTCAAACCGCCCATGTGGAGACTATGACAGTGCTACAAAGAACTCAACGAGTAACTTCGTAGAAATCCTTCGTTTTAAGCACTATATTCAAAAGATTTATTTCGTTCCAGAAGGTGAAAACTATAGAAACAAGGTCATTAAGAACCATGTTCTTGTGAGAGTGGTTGTTGATCTCGGTTGTGGGAATACGTTTTTTGATGGTTCTTTGACCGAACCAGAACCCACCCAAAACAGAAAATTTTTGGAGATCATCACAGTGTAATAAGCTGTTCAATGATCTTTTTTTTGTTTCCTGCGATCTGGAGGATGAGTTGTTGAAATCACATCAATTTGATTATTACTATGGCAAGCAGGCTGAACAGTTCACCTTCTATCGCATCCCTAAAAAACTCTTCACCGACCCCACTTTTGCTAACATATCCAGCGACGCAAAGGTGCTGTATGGTCTGATGTTGGATCGAATGTCCTTGTCTCTTTCAAATGAATGGAAAGATGATCAGGATCGTGTCTTTATCTACTTCACACTGATCGAAATCCAAGAACTGATGAACTGCGGACACAATAAGGCGGTAAGGTTGCTGGCAGAGTTAGATACCGAGAAAGGCATCGGGCTGATTGAGCGAGTCAAGCAAGGGATGGGAAGACCAACCAGAATCTATGTTATGAACTTTTTAGGTAAGGAAGACAATGCCCACCTCGAAACTCAGGAGACTGAAAACTTCCTAAAAGAGGAAGTCATGACTTCCGAAAAAGGGAAGTCAAGAGTTCCGGAAAAAGGAAGTCAAGACTTCCCAATAAAGGAGTTAATTAATACTGATCTTAATAAGACTGAGGTTAATGAGACTGAGAACGAATCTAATCAATCAATCTATCCATCAAAGAATTCACGCGCGGTCGAAAAAGAAAAAGAGATGGATCGATGGATGGAATATCGAGATTTTTTCAAGAAAAATATTGACTATGAAATCCTGATGCAAAGATATCCCGACTCGATTCCTGAAATCCTTGAGATCTTAGTCGAGACAGCATGTTCAGGTTCAAAATCATTTCGCATCAATGGCTCTCAAATACCAGCTGAACGAGTCAGGGAGCGGCTCCTAAGTCTGAATTCGATGCATATCGAATACGTTTTAGAGGCAATGAGGGATAACACTAGTGATGTGAAGAACATCAGGGCTTTTCTGTTGTCTGCACTCTATAACGCCAGCAAAACGATCAACAGCTATTACCAGGCCAGAGTAAATCATGACCTGTACGGTAACCCCAAGCAAGGATGGTGAGCATGCAGGAAGAAGTATCCCAAAAAAGTATGGCCTTCATCGTTCAAACGGGAAAGATGACTGGAAAGGTTTTTCTACAAGCCATTCAGAAGTACCTTGCTCTGGATCGCCAAAGGAAACAGCTCAATGCCAGGGAGAAGGCGCTCCATCCGGCATACAAAGGTCGTATGACGATCAGGGAAATGATGAAGGAAAGATCAGGGCTTGCAAACATTGAAATTCACGATGAACACATCCATGATTTTGAGAGAATCGCTAGACGCTATGGCATTGAATACGCCATCAAGATAGAGCGAGACAAGACCCCCTCGCACTTCCTGGTATTTTTCAGAGGTAGAGATACAGACGTCCTTCAAACTGCCTTCAGTGAGTTTGTCAGAAAGCGATTGAAAGTCCAGGAACGCCCTTCTCTACGTGAGAAGCTTCGGAAGTTAAATCTGCAACACAAAGAAAGAACTGCCAGGGTTCCTGTAAAAGTACAGAGTAAAGAAATAGTGCGATGAAGATCATATTTGATAAAGAATTAGCCTTCAACTTGATCTATCTGATCCCCTTCTACTTGGGAAACAAGCTGGCTCAAATCTTTCGCCTGCTACAAGGTGGTTATTTCATCGACAAGGTCATTGCAACTTTTACCAATTTAGATTTCATTGCCCAGCATCCCTGGTTATCCTTCGATCTTCAAGACCTCCTGGCTGGACTTACAGCGGCAGGATTGTTAAAGCTGATTGTGGCTATCAGAAGTCAAAACCGCAAGAAGTTTCGCAAAGGCGTTGAATACGGATCTGCTCGCTGGGGTACAGCCAAAGATATTATCCCCTACATCGATAAAAACCCCATAAATAACATCATCTTGACCAGGACGGAATTTCTCACCATGGAGAGCCGTCCCAAAGACCCCAAGCGGGCAAGGAATAAGAATGTGCTCGTAATCGGCGGCTCAGGCTCAGGCAAGACCCGCTTCTTCGTCAAACCCAACCTGATGCAAATGCACTCCAGTTATGTCGTCACTGATCCAAAAGGCACCATCCTCACGGAATGTGGCACGATGCTTAAACGGAACGGATATCAGATCCGGGTGCTAAATACAATCAACTTCAAACGCAGCATGCACTACAATCCTTTTGCCTACATCCATTCGGAGAAAGACATTCTCAAGCTGGTCAACGCGATCATCATCAACACCAAGGGGGAAGGTGAAAAAGCTGGTGAAGATTTCTGGATTAAAGCTGAACGTCTCTATTACTCCGCGCTGATTGGATATATTTGGTATGAAGCCCCTGAACGGGAACAAAACTTCACCACCTTGTTGGAGATGATTGATGCTTCTGAAGCGCGTGAGGATGATGAGACCTTCAAGAATCCTGTGGATGAACTTTTTGATGAGCTGGAAGAAAAGTCTCCGGATCACTTTGCCGTTAGGCAGTATAAGAAGTACAAACTGGCTGCTGGGAAGATATGCTCTGAGGGACGTTCTAATCAGTTTCCCTTACACCTCCGCAGTCAGACAGGGCTAAGAACGCCAGTGCACATTGAAAAAGGCATCAAAACACCTGTTTCCGTTCATTCTCTTAGCAAAGCAGTGTATTGCCATGCAGGATGATTTTAGCACAGCAGAACCGCTCCCTCAAGCGGAACCCAATTCACCGCTTGAGCCAGACATGCTCACCAAGAGGATCGGGAAAATGACTTATCAGGTCATAGTCCATTTCAGTGCAAAGAGTAAAGAAACTATGGACGAAAAGATCAAGCGGCTGATGGAACAGGAAAGCCAGGTCAATGAAGTGCTAGAGCCCACGGCTGACAGAAAGAGCACAGCACCATGCAGAAAACAAAAGTAACCGCACTCTATGAAAGATTAAGCCGCGAGGAAGGCGACAATCAGGAATCGAATTCAATTGCGACCCAAAAACGAATCCTGGAGAGCTATGCCATCCAGAATGGCTTGATCCCCTTCCAGCATTGGAGCGATGATGGTTTTTCTGGCAAGGATTTCAACCGTCCTGCTTTTCAGGAGATGCTTTCCGAGATTGAGAAGGGGAATGTCCACACTGTAATCGTCAAGGAATTGGACCGTTTCGGAAGAGCTTACCTTGAATCGGGCTTATACCGTGAGACCTTTCGCAAATTAGGCGTTAGGTTTATCTCCGTTGCAGAAGGGCATGACAGTTTCAAAGGAGAAGATGATTTCACGCCTTTTCGGGAAGTAATCAATGAGTTCTATCTCCACCAGTACAGCAAGAAAATCAAGGCGGCTTTCAGAGCCAGGGGTATGGCAGGCAAGCATACCGCCAGTTGCCCGCCTTATGGCTACCTCAAATCTCAGGAAGACAAGAACCAATGGGTAGTGGATGATGAAGCTGCCGCAGTTGTAAGAAGAATCTTTCAACTCACTATGGAAGGCAATGGTCCTTATCGGACCAGCAAAATTCTGGAAACGGAGCGGGTTGAAATCCCTGGGTACTACCTTGCGAAAAAAGGCGCAGGGTTGCACCAACACAAGATCTTTGAGAACCCATTCAGTTGGAGCAGCTCCACGATTTGTTCTATCCTCAAGAAGCGGGAATACTTAGGGCACATGGTCAACTTCAAATCGAGCAAAAGCAGTTACAAGGACAAGAGAAACCGCTATCTCCCCGAAAGCGAATGGGTGGTTTTCGAGAATACGCATGAAGCGATCATCGATCAATCCACCTTTGATACTGTTCAGCGCATCCGCGCCAATGTGCGTCGTCGCCCCGATGGCTGGGGTTATGTCCACCCGCTTACAGGCCTGGTTTACTGCGCGGATTGTGGCGGCAAACTCTATGTCCATCGCATCACCAATGGCAAAGATAATCCTCAATATGTCTGCGGAAACTATGGCAAGGCGCCATCCGGAACAAAGTGTAAAACGCCCCCCCGAATTAGTGCGAACTCCCTGCTCCTACTGATCCAGGAATCACTGAAAGAGGTCTTTACTTATGCCAAAGCGGATGCGGAGGCTTTCTCCAACACTGTGTTGGACTTGCTTTCTTCTCAAGAACAGATTGACACTGAAACACGTAAAAAACAATTGGCAAAACTCAAACAGCGCCGCTCAGAACTGGAGCTGCTCTTTCGCAGGATGTATGAGGATAAGACCTTGGGAAAGCTTTCTGAGAAACAGTTTTCGATCCTATCGAAACAATACGAACAGGAAATGGCGGAGATAGACAAGACCATACCCGATTTAGAAGGTTCCATTATTTCACACGATGATGGTGAGAACCGAGTATCCTGCTTTATCAGATTGGTCAAACGCTATGGTGACTTCGAGGAACTCACGCCGCTAATGTTGAATGAGTTTATTGAAAAAATCATTGTTCATGAAAGGGAACGAAAAGGCAGTATCAATGTAAAGCAAGTTGTCGAAATCCATTTCAACTTTATCGGCAGTTTCAACGTCCCAAAAGAGCCGCTGGATCCCGTGACACTTGCCAAACAGGAGGAAGAAGAGCTCCGTACAAATGCGCGCAGAGATCGCCTGCATCAAAACTATTTGAAACGCAAAGCCAGAAGGAATCTGGAAGCATCCGAATTGATTCCATTCGAAATGCCCGAGATGGACCTGGTCGGCTCAAAAATAAACTGATTCATAAAAGGAGAAACCCAGATGGCAACAGACATCAGTGAAAAAATAACCAGCATTGAAGCGCAGATCACCCAATTGGAAAACAGGCGCAAAGAACTCATCCAAAAGAATCGCGAAATGGAACGCAAAGCCAGGACGAAACGCCTGATTGAACGCGGAGCGATTATTGAAAGCCTGATTGAGGGTGTCGAGCAGATGACCAACGATGAGTTTATGTCCTATCTGAGAAAAGCATTGCGGACTGAAGACATCCGGCAACATTTGCCCATGCCAGACATTGAAACTGAACAGGATGACGAGCCAGAGACTTGAGCCCTGCTGCAAAGGAAGAAGGCAAATGGTCTTTTCCCACTCCCTTGCCTCAAGCAAGGGCGCACTTATACACCCTGGAGGGTGTCTGTTATCCCGCGGAGGCGTTTTGAACCTGTCGTTTCAAAATCAAAGGGGTTCCACATTTGAGCTCTGGAGGACTAGCCGTTTCCAGAAGTTTTCAAAGCAACTTAAGGCTTCAGCTTGTCTCGACCTCATGGAATGACCAGGTAATGGCAATCTATCATCTCAGCATCAAGATTATCAGTCGTGGAAAGGGCAAGTCAGCGGTAGCTGCTGCCGCTTATCGGGCCGGTGAAACCATTACCAACGAATATGATGGGGTCACCCATGATTACACCCGCAAAGCTGGAATCGTTCACACAGAAATCCTTTTACCAGAAAATGCTCCCAGAGAATTTCTTGACCGAGGTACGCTCTGGAATTCGGTGGAGCAGGCCGAGAAAGCCTGCAACGCCCAGCTCGCCCGAGAGATCGAAATCGCCTTGCCTGTTGAACTATCCCAGGCACAGAATATTGAGTTGATGCGCTACTATATCGTGAGCAATTTTGTCTCGGTTGGAATGTGCGCTGACCTCAGCATTCATGACAAAGGTGATGGAAACCCTCATGCTCACATCCTGTTGACGATGCGACCTTTGGATGAACAGGGAGCATGGGCAGCCAAATCACGAAAGGAATATTTGCTTGACGATTACGGCCAGCGCCTGCGCTTGAAAAACGGAGGCTATCGTACCCGGAAAGTCCCTACGGTTGATTGGAACGAATGGAGCAAAGCAGAGGATTGGCGGCAAGCCTGGGCCTTCTCAGTCAATGCTGTCCTGACACAAATGAACCAGGGGAAACGGATCGATCATCGCTCGTATCTCAGGCAGGGTATTGATCAGATTCCAACCGTGCACCTTGGGGTGGCTGCAACTCAAATGGAACGGAGAGGTCTGAGCACTGATCGCGGCAGACTAAACCGGATGGTCGAAATCAACAATCAGGAACTTCGCCGTACCAAAGCGCGCATCAGCAAATTGCGGGACTGGCTCAAAGCAGAAGCTAAAACTTCCCCGCCAACACTAACAGATGTTCTCTCTGAGATTTTATCCGGAAAAAAGGGACAAGGGTATTATGGCAAAATCCGCGATCTCAAAAAAGCCGCTGAGGTCTTTAATTTTATGATGGAGAACAACCTGCGCACTTTACCCGAATTACAAGCCAAGGTGAAGGATTTCTCCAAGCAACTTTCGACCCTGCGTGATTGTTTGAAACCGATTGAGCGCCGATTGAAGACGTTGGACGAACATCTCAGACAGGCAGAGATGATTCGGAAGTACAGACCATTGTATCAAGCTTACCTGAGCCAGAAGCCAAAAGCCAAAGAGACGTTTTATGAATCGCACCGGGCTCAATTGATGATTTTTGAAGCGGCAGACCGTTATATGAGAGAGCATCTAAATGGACGCACAGTCATTCCTGTACAAGAATTGCAGGAGGAAAAGAACGAACTCATCAAGAAGAAATCTTCCCTAATTTCTAATTATCAGATTCTAAAAAGTGATGTTCGAAACATTGAAAACATACTCGAATCTGCAGAGATGATTGATAACAAGAGGTTTATCTATTATGAAAGAGTAGGATCAGATATGAAAATTTGATACCAAATCTCAAAACCGAGGTTACCTTGCACCGTGCAGAGTTTGTTTCTTCGATGTTTTTTTCTCAGTTTTTCCAATTAATAAAGAGCCAGCTCCAATGACCTGGCTCTTTAGGAATAAACCGTTTTAGTGTTTTACTCTCCAGGACGTAACGGCATTGTTCAATGCATAGAAGCTGGAGCAATTGGCACCGCAGGCATAGGTAGCGCCCGTGTGATTGACGAAGTCAAAGACTTCAATTGCATTACAACTGGAAAAGGCTGATCCTGATTCGAACTTATTGTCTAAACCATCATCTGCAAGGTCATTTCTCCCGTAGCTCACACCCGTCGAACAGGGGATGGGACCAAAGTATTCCTTCAACATCGTTCGGTAGTTCGTTCGGTCATAAAATTTTGCGATTAGATAAGCTGAATTCAGGTCAAATCCAGCAATTTCATTGATCGTCTGATTAGAACAGACTTCTCCCAGAACTTTTGATTCTGTCTCACCTTCAGCAATCGGTTCTAGCAGGGTTACACAGCGATACCCTTCCCCAATGCTGGGTCCCATTACAGTTTCATTCCTATCCGTGGTATCAACATGGACATCCTCAATCTTGTATATCGATGGGTCAATTGGATCCAGCATCTGGATGCTTGTCGGATCCTCATTTTTTTCAACACACCATTCAGAAATCACTTTGGAATTATTGCCACCTTCCGGGATTGGCTCCAGTAGGGCGGCAGAAACAAATCCGGTAGGACAGGTATGTGCTTCTCCCTTCTGATTGCTTGATGCCCATGCAGTGAGGAGCAATCCAATCAAAATGAGAGGGACAACAATTAGTATGGTTTTCTTTTTTGTAAACATTTTTACCTCCAAGGCATTGATCTTACTTAGAGGATATCAAGTCGGATGTTAAGTCAGTGTTATTTCTAGATTTCGTTTAGAAATATGATTGTAAAAGTGCTTCCAGTCCCTACTTCAGATTCAACATATATTTCGGCACTACAAGTCTCAACAATATGTTTTACGATCGCAAGCCCTAAACCTGTCCCACCCGTTTTTCTGCTTCGTGATGGATCACCCCGATAAAAGCGATCGAAAATAAAAGGCAATTCCGATTCTGAAATGCCTATCCCTGTATCTTGAATCTGTAAAGAAATCTGATTATTTCTTTGCGAAAGCTGAATAGAAACCCGACCACCTTCTCTATTGTACTGAATAGCATTGATGATTAGATTTCTCGCCATCCGATCGATCATTATTGGGTTAGCAGATACAATACAGGCCTCATCCGGTTGAAAATCGAGAATTACTTTTTGTTTCCTTGCCAACCATGTCAGATCGAGGCATACCTCTGCAACCAATTCTGTAAGGTTGATATTTTCCTTTACAGCCTGCCTCTCTCCCTTTGCAAGCAAGAGCAAATCTTCAACGATATCTTCCATTCGAATCAGGTTATTCTTTTGTGTTGCTAGTAAATCGACTGGAATTTTTTCTTGATTGTTGGTTTTCGATTGCAATGCTTCATTTTGTATCAACAAGGTCGTAACAGGGGTTCGCAATTCATGTGCCGCATCAAGAACAAACTGTTCCTGAGATCGAAATGAGCGCTCTAATCGATCCAATGTCTTATTAATCTCCCATGCCATATGACCGACTTCATCTTCAGACCCCTCCATTGAAAGTCGCGTTTCTAACGAATTTGCATTGATTGATGAAATTTGATTGCTCAGTTGAGTTAATGGTTTTGAAACTTGCTTGCTGACGAACAGCGAGCCCAATCCACCAACGACAAGGAGAGAAATCAGAGAAGTAATCGAGATGACCCGCATTTGTTTCTGGACAAGTTTCTCAAGTTCTGAGCGCAAACCGGTTTGGTTAGTAGCTACCTGGTTATTTTGCCGCAACGCCTCTTCACTCTGCATGGTTGGTCGAATTATTTCCATTTCTATTGAGGCAGGCACATTTTCTGTCGTCATCCTACTGATCAGGACAATCTGGAATCCCCCCAGCAGCAAGCTAAGACCCAAGGTCCACAACATGATCTTCGTTTGAAGCTTCGTTTGTCGTTTAGGCTCTCTTGGCGTACTCTTTTTCATCATTACTTTCTGGCTCGCTGATCAAACGATAACCTTGACCAATCAGGGTTTCAATATAGGGGTGTTTAGAATCGGCAAACTGTTTTCTTAGATTGTGGATGTGAACACGAACAGATACCGTGAACAAATCAACATCCTCGTCCCACACGTGGTCAATAATTTCTGCCTGGCTGATCACTTCATCTGGTTTTCTCATCAGGTAATGCAAGATGGCATACTCTTTAAAGCTTAACCGAATCAATTTCTCCTTGTACCAAACTCTCCTGGTTGCAGGATCAAGCTGGATATCTCTCACCTGTAAAACTGGTTCTCTTGTTCGCAAGTCCCGTCTGAGTAAGGTTCTGATCCTGGCTTCTAATTCCTTCATTTCAAAAGGTTTGGTCAGGTAATCATCAGCGCCATAATTAAGACCTCGAATGATGTCATCTGTCTCAGCCCTAGCTGTAAGCATCAAAATAAACATATCCGGTTTTTTTGATCTGATTGATTGGCAAACTTCAAAACCGTCTAGTCCTGGTAGATTTAGATCAAGGATGATTAAGTCGTAGTCAATTTCAAGGCTCTTGAATAAACCCTCCACTCCATCACTAGCAATATCAACCGCAAAAGCTTGACTGCGAAGATTCATCGCTATCGCTTCGGCAAGGTCAGTTTCATCTTCAATGATGAGTATTCTCATTACATTCTCCTGCACTTTAATGATAACAAAAACAATGTTAAGCGTGTGTTACGCAGGTTCGTCCAGTCTGGCTTTCAAACTAGCTTCATAATAAAAAAAGAGGAAGACATCGTGTTTGCTTTCTCTCATTTAGTCCAAAGTTTGGAGTTCAATAAGTGAAAAGTTGACACTCATAGGATGTACATTTTCTTTCGATTCTCCAAATTGATAATATTCTCAAAGACATCGGCCTAAGTAGTCTTTGTTTTATCCCATTGTTTTACATAGCTTTACGAAAGTATTTTCCGCTTGATTTACTTAGAATGTATTTTGCCGACTTTCTATATCTTTTGAGTCTACAATACCTCCCAATAAATACAATCAATTTCAACTCAAAAATAAAACATACAATTCTTATTGAGAATTTTCGAAAGACAGGTCTTTACTGCGTTGAAAGTGTTTTTAAATTTTGGCTTATTAATAAAACGCGTGAGAAGTGAAAAATGTTTCATATTTACCAATTCCAGTTGATGAGGTTATCAATAAACTTGTTGTAGTAAATCTTGGAGACCACCTTCCTAAGAGACCAAAAATGCCCGTATCTACATACGGTTAGTCAAGTGCATAAACCCTTAATAAAAAATTGAAGGGAAGGTTGCATGATCCACATTCCAATGTTTGATTGGTTTCTTCAAGAAAAATTCGGGAAGGATTTCGGAAACCTCAACCAAACACCCAGGTGTTCGATCTAAAAGATTAATGATCATCCTTAGTAAGTCGAGGAATAAAACCCTGAATAGATAGTTGTAGAAACTTTCTTGGTTCCTTCACCCCCATCATTTCTTATCTAAGGTTCATGATGTTGCACCTTCGGAACTGTTCGCTAAACCATCAATTTGCCCTCTTGAAAAGAGCCTTAGCAGAATAATAGAAACCAATAATATAAGGGCTAATATCATAAGAGCATGTTTAATGGAGTAATTGTCCGCAATCCAACCTATTGCTAATGCGCCTAAGGAACGGAGAATGAGCGAAACTTGTGCCTGAACAGAGAGCAATGTCGCCCTGTCTTCTACAATCACTCTGTTTATTAGGATAGTTTTATATGGCATCATTATTCCATTAACGAACGATATGATTACCAATGCTAAGACGCTCAAACTATATGTCTGGGCGACTGCCAAAGTGATTATTCCCAAAGCAGTTGCCGAATAAAGCCCAAAATAAAGCAGATTGATTCGCTTAAAAGTACTGATTCTTTTTGAAAACCCTGCACCTAACGAATTCACCAATGCTTTGATTAATGCAAAAACCCCAAGCAGTTCTACCTTTAGACCTCGATCAACTAACAGCACAGATTCATAGGTAAAGGAAATTCCTAACAACGCGATCAGAATAGTATTATGCGCCAGAACAGTTAAGAATTCTTTTGACTGAATTGTTTGTTTTATGGCAGTTAAAGAAAGAATTTCCTTTTTTTTATTGGACTTAGTATTCTCATTTTTTAAAAATAAGGATGAAATTGAGGAAATCAGACCGTTTGCACCGGAGAATAAAAAAGGCAGCAAATGTGATATGGCATAAGTTATTGAGCCTATCAACTTGAAGATCGCTGATAAAACTTGTCTGACAACATATGAATTAGATTGAATGACAGGAAATCGATTTTCCCCAACAGCTGAATAAAGATATGCATCACTAACACCTGATTCAGCCGCCACTGCAGCCCCCCACAAGACGAATGCCACGTGTAACATAATTGTGGTTGGGCTCATCACAATGATTGCGATCATAATGATGACAAAAATGCCCGGTAAAAACATGATCCTTTTGTGCCCGATTCGATCAGATAGATAGCTGAATGGTATTTCCAAGACTGCGCTGCTAATATCTTTTGCCAAATGAAGAGAAGCGATGGTTACAAAGGAAAACCCCAAATATCGAAGATATACTACATAAATTGCAGTATAAAAATGGTTTAAAGTAAAGCCTCGAAAAATGTAAAACCATTTAATTGAGTATCTGGATTCCGTAGGTTTATGTTCTCCCATATTTCTTTATACTTCGATATATGACTTCTTTACGGATTTGTTTTGCAAATCCACAACTTGAGAATAACCAAATCCAAAGTTATTTTTTATATATGCCAAAACATCAACAATCTCCCCAAGATCCATACTATAGTACTGGAGTTGCTCTTCTGTGTATGCTCTAAAAATTGTATAGGTGAGCATTTCATATCCTTCAGTTTTCAATGCCTCTAACCCCCTCATCGTATCTTGATATGTATCGAGTCCAATTATCAGAACTGGTTCAATCTTATCTTTCCCGAAAACATCAGATGCCTGATTCAAGATACCAAGTATTTCCTCAAAACTAACATCCCCTTTATTCTCTCTCATACTTGGATGAGTCATATATGCTTTTCTTTTTGAACTAGAAACTATTTCAATAGGATAAAGATATTTTTTTACTCCATATTGTTTAGCCTCAGCCATCGCCTCACAAGTGTCCAGTAGATGCGTGGAAACTTTAAGCCATTGATTTTGATTTCTGGATGGATCAAACTTCTCACCCCAAATTTTGGAGACTTCAAGATTAAAGCTCTTCAGATATCTCAATAAATCCTTTTTTGTTGTAAATCTCCCTGTTGATATGTAAATTTCGTTCAGACTTCCAAAATCTATGTCTGGCAGTTCACTAATCAAAAACCTACACATTTGTGCGGGATCTAAGTAAATTAGCGTATTCTTTTTATTATTAGAATAGATTTCTTGGGTTCTCAGACAAAACTTACAAGCTTGACCGCAATACTGTAAGGGATTGATGCATAAAACGTTTTCTGTATTTAAGTTTTTTGATATATAAGTGTCAAGGCTAAATAGAAATGTCCTATTCTGGCTAAATAGAAATGTCCTATTGTAAAGATGTGACCACAGGTTTGCCATTGATCTTTTTCCCATAAGTTCTCCAGGGATGGTCGTAAGCAGGCGCTAGCGGTTTTGCATCTGAAGATTTGGATGATACGATGGCACCCTGTATTGGATAAGAACGCAATTCCTTTAGCTCCACTTTATTTCCATGGAACCAGGCTGAGATCTCACCAGACTGTATTTTTGTGATGAGAACTTCCTGTTTGGCATAGTAGTAAGGTGAATGGCTAGTCACAATCTGATACACCTTGTTCCCGTAGTGGATGGTCAGGGTTTTAGTGATCTGTCTGGTGTCATGAATTGAGAACAGGAAATCCAGATCTTCTTGCGCATCTAGCTTGCGATGTGCGTCATAATCCGATGCAGCTCGCACAGCGAATCTGTGGTTGTGTCCCCGCATAAACTCCGGCAGGTAAGCATTAGCCTGTGCATAGGTGCAAATATCCCTTAGTCGCATTTCTTTGACCAGGCGATCCTGCAAGGTGGCATTGGCTCGTTCCACCCTTCCTTTTGCCTCTGGTGAGCTGGCACAAATGAGTTTCACATCCAGCCCACTCAAAGCGCGTTGGAATTGGGTCACAGGCTCATAGGCCAAGTTTTTTGAGCGATTCGTGCGAAAGACACTAAAACGATCACTATAGAAGCTCATGGGCAAGCCTACCTCCCGAAAATAGCGCTTGCAGACCTCCCCATAGGCAAAGAAACTTTCTTCCTCCACGAATTCCAAGGCCAGTATCTCACTACTGGCATCATCAATAAATACCAGTAAAGTCGCTTTTTCGGCCCGGTCTTCCAGCCAGGCATGCTTGGACCCATCAATTTGCACTAACTCTCCCCGACAAGTCCGACGCTCACGCAAACAGTGTATTTTTACAGGTTTCCTGGTCTTTGCCTGATGAATGCCAACTTCGATCATCAAGCGACGCACCGTCTCTTTGCTCAAGCGGATCCTTTCCATCTGCTCAAGCTTTTCTGTCATCAGGGTTGGTCCAAAGTCTCTCAGCATCGGTCTGGTTATAAACGCCCTGGCTTTGTTCTCGACTTCTTCAGGAATTTTTCGGTTGCTTGGTACCCCTCGTTTCTTGGAAACTATGTCTGCTGCACCTCCTTTTTTGAATCGCTGGATCAGCCGCCGCATTTGTCTCTCACTGATCCCTAACGTTTCAGCGGCTGCATTTTGGGTGATCCTTTTGTCCAAAGCTTTTTCTATTTGGCTCTTTCTTTCCAATTCTTCGTCGCTCATCGTGATTGTCCATTTCATAATCCCAATATTAATTTAGGACATTTCTATTTTGCTCATTTAGGACATTATCACTTTGCCACTACATTTTTGATATATAAGCAATATTATTAATCGAACAGAGTTTACAATAAGATGTTATTCTTCCCAATTCTTGGCTTTCCAAGTAAAGCACATTACCTCTTATATGAAAATTGGTAGCGAATATCGAGTTTTTCTTTTGCCAACTCTTAGGAACCACTCGCATTGTAAAAGGTCTATCATTAATAGTAATGATTGCTCTTAGGAATCTGTTGGTTTTCTCTTCAGAAACTCCAACATATTGCAAAGCAAAATCATCATCAATTTCCACGCCACATATTGAAGAGGCAAATATATAAAAATCATCTTTGCTTTCACTTCTATTTGCCAATGATTGAAGTTCAGGAAGTGAATAGTTGAACCTCATCTGAGATGCCTTAACTTTTGGTTCTTCAAATTGATTGATGTCTTCGAAGGTTGCTACTCCATACCCATCTTTGTTTTGATTCAATGCTTTGCATAAGTTTGCTATTTTCCTATTGCTAGAATTACCTAGGATGTATTTTACTCGGCTTTCTATATCTGATTATGTGTCAGATTTTCTGTAAAATAGTCACGGATCCTTTCCGGTAATAATAGCCTAAGTGTTCTCCATATTCAAATAAATCTTACCAAATTCCCAATCCTCATTAAACTCCATCAGCACTGCTGAGACCAGCCGCAGACAAGCGTCTTCATTGGGGAAGACTCGTACCACCCTGGTACGCCGCTTGATTTCCTGACTGAGCCGTTCAAGGGTATTGGATGTTCGCAATCTTTTCTGATGCAAACGTGGAAATGCAAACACCGAAAATCCTTCGGGAAGGTTGACCTCCATCCAATCTGCCAGCTTAGGCGCAATCCGGGCATATTTTTTGACTATATCTTTGAGGTGGCTCTCAGCTGTGTCTCTGTCCTGGGCATCAAAAATGGTACGGATGTCTTCAGCAACTTCTGTTCGCAGGTCAACTTTGGGCACATAAGATTGGGCATTCTGCTGCAGGTGAAACTGGCACCTCTGCCAGGGAACACCGCTGAAGATGGCTTTACGCGCTGCCTCCATCCCTGCGTGATCATCACTGATGATCAACTGGACACCCTCCAGTCCGCGCTTGACCAATGCTTCCAAAAATGAACGCCAATGGGCTTCTGCTTCACTAAGAGATACCGAAATACCCAAAACAGCTCTCTTTCCATCTCTTTTCACGCCAGTGGCCATCAAAATGGCTGCATCCCTGACATTACCCGCTTGCCTCACTTTCTCATAGCGCGCGTCCAGGTATAGATAGACGATCTCTCCCAAAGGTCTGTTACGCCAGGCTTCCAGTTCTTCATCCAAAGTTTGTGTGGCTCTGCTAACTTGACTGGCACTAATCTGGGTGCCGCACAGTTGCTCTGTGATGGCGGCTACTTTGCGCGTGGATACTCCCTGTACATACATCTCTGCCAGTGTCATCATCAAAGCGCGTTCACTGCGAATGCCTTTTTCCAACGCGTTGGGATATAAACCGCCTTCACGTACCTGTGGAACCTCAAAGGTCACTTCACCTACTCTGGTCTTGACCGTTTTAGGTTTGTAGCCATTGGCATGCCCCTGTCTATACTCATTGCGCTCGTACGGTTTGGCTTGCAAATAATTCTCCCGCTCAATCCGCATGGCTTCATTCACCACTACTCTGATCAACTCAGGCAATCCCTCCAATCCTTGTTCGGTCAGTTGTGCCAAATACTCATTTGGCACCCGAAACCCTTCGCATGTTGTTGTAAAATCAGTTGTGTAGATCATGGTCCTTTTCCTTTCTTGGTTCGCTAAACTGATGAAAGGATACCGTGATCTACTCTTTTTGTTAATTTACAGAAAATTCGTTACACCAACGATTGAATCTCCCTCTGTCTACTTTTTACTTGTTAAAGGTAGCTTATTAAAGGGGATAGTTTCTTATTTTTCATTGCCTTTTCTGGAGGTTGCTATGATGATAAAAAAGAATCAAGAAAACCTGTATCCTTTCCTTCATCGCGATGTAATTGTACACATTACCCCTGCTGGTGCTCATGTTACCATCAAATCATCTGAGGGGACTAAAATCGGAACGGCTCTGAAACCGATCCCTCTCGCATTTGTAAATCAGACGGCCAGGGAAGTATTACTTTTATGTGACGGAAAAAAGGATTGTAAAAACCTAGTACATGAATTGATAAAAAATGCGGATAACAAAGATGTGGATTTTTCATCAATGTTGGATGGTGTGATTGGTTTTCTCCAACAAATGGCGAATTATGCAATCCTCGATTTTCGCGAGTCGCCCAATCAAAGTAAATTTACGGTCACTGGAAGTCGCGACTTTTTTATACCGCAGCACATGTCCGTTGAATTAACTTCAAACTGTAATTTGAAATGCATTTATTGTTATCGCGATGCAAGCCCAAATGAATCTACTCATAAAGAACATGGATATTTAGAATACAATGTGTTGATTGATATACTTGGCAAGCTGGCACATAATGGTGTTCGCTCTATCGAGCTTACAGGCGGAGAACCACTGCTTCATCCACAATTTTTTGAAATTCTTAGTTTTTGTGTTACACAATTTGATCGAATAATCGTGCTCACAAATGGTTGCTTGATTAACCGTGAAATTGCAAAATTTGCTGGAAATTATAAAGAAAGGATTCTTTTTCAAACGGACCTTGATGGTTCGACACCTGATCTTCATGACAGCATTAGTTGTGTGTCGGGTTCTTTCAATAGAACGATTAATGGTATCGAAAAATTAGTTGACGAAGGTATCAAATTTCGTGTTGTCATGAATATTGTTCAAGAAAATATTCATGACATCGAAAATACGTTGGTCTTAGCTAAGCAACTAGGCGCTACTTGGTTTACATTCGTGCCAATCGCGTATGTTGGTCGTGCAAAGAATTTAAACAAGGTTACACCAAAACAGTTAACCTTATTCATGGAAATGTCAGCTAAATTAAAGAAAGAATACCCATCATTTATAGGAGAAAGAGAGCATGACCAGATTGTTGATCAACACAAAAGTGAAGTAAATTGTGGTATGGGATATAGGACAGCAGTTCTTAGTCCATCAGGAAAACTAAGACCTTGTTTGATGCTACCTGAGAGTGCATTAATATTGGGCGATTTAACAAAAGAAAGTGTTTCTGATGTTTTTTCAAATCCTATAGTGACATTTCTTTCAACACTAAAAGCACCTAATGAAGAAACATGTGCTAATTGCGAACATGAATTGTTTTGCCGGTACTGCATAACCAGAGGCTTAGAAAGACAATTGATAGAAAGTGGAACTTGCAATTGGAGTGTCATCAATAATATTTCAGAATTATTGCACACAACCAATTGAATGAGAACTTTATTAGCTCAAACATCCTGTTTTTTATGGTTCATTATTTTTGATTAACTTCCAATCCCATTGTTATGATGTTAGCTTTTAGTTGTTTTCACTGGGCACTTACTAACTGGATTTGTTTGTTAATGTTTCCATCGGAAATTTCATACTGGTTTATCATATAAATGTATTTGAATGTTGTTTTTCGGAGAAGCTCATGGAAAATCCTATCATTGAAGTAAACCATATAACAAAGGCGTTTGGAGAACACACTGTCTTATCGGACCTAAGTTTCAAGGTTCCAACAGGATCAGTATTTGGGGTTTTGGGGCCAAATGGATCTGGAAAAACCACATTATTGCGTATTTTATTAGGCTTAATCACGAATAATGCTGGTGAAGTCAAGGTGTTAGGCCAGAATCCATCAAGCATGACCAGAGAGGAAAAAGTTGGGATAGGTTTCGTTCTTGAGGATCATGGATTAAACGAAAGACTCACTGCTTACCAAAATATGGATTTTTTTGCTCAGGTGTATGGTATAGCAAAAGAAAATCGTAGAAAACGAATTCTTGAACTGCTCGAAAGAGTGGAGTTGTCTTCATACACAACGAAACCTGTAGGTACTTTTTCAAAAGGGATGAAACAACGATTATCGATCGCTAGAGCCTTGATACACGAGCCAAAGATTTTATTTTTGGATGAACCGACTTCGAATCTAGACCCTGAGGGAACTGTCTATATTAGAAATCTTATCCTCAGATTATCAAGAGCCGCGAGAATAACAATTTATATCAATTCGCATGATCTGGATGAGGTAGAACGGATTTGCACCCAGATCCTAATCATGAAACATGGAAATATCATACTCCAGGGAACGATTGAGGAATTGTTAAGGCCAAATAATAAAACAATTCTAGAAATTAAGTTGGAAGATAAAAATGCACTTCCTAAATTAGCTGATCAATTAACTACTTTGTCTTATGTCACTCATTTTGAGATTGGAAAAGATATTGCTCACATTGAGTTAGCAGACAATTCTTCCCGTTTCACCCTTTTTAATGCACTGACGCAGAATTCCATCCCTATAATTGAGGTTTCCCAAATTAACCACAGCTTAGAAGACTTGTATATTTCAATCATGAAAGAGGAGGAAAACCATGAGGTTCAATGACATTCTCGCGGTAGCAAAAAGAGAATTACTCGTGATTACTAACTATAAGTTTTTATTTGTCTTTGTTTATCTAGTATCATTTTATGTGGGCACATACTTATCGATGGGATATACAAATCCTATTCCGAATCCACAAATCAGATTGGACACATATTTGACTTTCTTTTTTTTGTCAACCGAAATGGCCTTCAGTTGGTCGTTGTCAACTTTGCAAATCCAGGATTATCTACGGCAGAGATGTATGGAGACTATTTTAGCAACACCTCTATCCCTAGTCTCAATCGTACTGGGGAAATCTCTGGCTATTTTCATTCTCAGTTACATCCCTTCATTGGTCTGTGTATCAGTCGTATTTTTTCAAGCAAATTGGCCATTGGGAATGGCAGTCTTTGTTTTTCCGTCAAGTATTTCGTTAATACTGTTCTTAATATCCCCAATTCTGTTGTTTGGAATGATCTGTGTAAATACGTTGTTGTTAATGTACTTGAATCATTCTATAGGTAGCTTGATCGTAAACTTTAGCGTTTACTTGCTCATTTTTAGGGCAGGTGCTAATTCTTCCCTCGGCTTAGGCTTCAACGTTTTAGCTGGCTATATTTTGGCTACGATATGCGTTTACCTCTTAACCTATATCGGAATAAAGTTCCTGAGAAAGGAAAGAATCGTATTAGCAATTTGATTCGCTTATCACGTTTTTTCAGTTTTCAAATTTACGGTTTTTTTATGGTAACCACATAAAGTAATTTATAAAACACACAAAGAACATCTGACTTGATTAATCCAAAGCACAAACCTTTCTTTCCGCTTAGGTTTTCAATAACACAGATCAACTTGAGAGGGCAAACTGCTGTATTTGATTACATTTGTTATTAGATTCTTGCCGACCATATAAAACTGTCGTTTCATTAAGATGTGAAAGAAGTTTATCTGTTTCACCTTTATTGATATGGCCTTGATACCATGTAAAAGCAGGGAAGCTCTTTTTAATAAATGGGGTACACTACAGTAACAACTCGCTTTAATGTGATTGATGACTAAGCACTTGACAAATGACGACAGGGAAGACCGCCAAGTCGATCTTGATCTCCTGCGGTGCCAGGCTGGCTCCCTTTGATATCTATGAACTGCGGGAGCTGATGAGCTACGATGAAATGGACCTGGACTTGTTGGGTGACAGATTGTCTGCACTCTTTGTGATCATCAGTGACACGGATGACACCTTCAACTTCGTCGCCGCTTTGCTCTACACCCAGTTGTTCAATCTGCTTTGTGATAAAGCCGATGATGTCTACAGCGGCAGGCTGCCTATCCATGTGCGCTGTCTCCTGGATGAGTTCCCTAATATCGGTCAAATCCCACGCTTTGAACGCTTGATTGCCACAATTCGATCTCGGGAAATCTCAGCTTGTATCGTCCTACAAGCCCAAAGCCAGCTCAAAGCACTCTATAAAGATCATGCTGAGACGATCGTGGGCAACTGTGACAGTATGCTCTTTTTGGGTGGAAAAGAAAGGACCACGCTCAAGGAAATCTCTGAGTTATTGGGCAAGGAAACCATTGACCTCGATAACACTTCTGAGAACAGAGGGCGTGAGAAATCACACGGGATCAGCCATCAAAGAATGGGCAAGGAATTAATGACCCAGGATGAACTGGCTGTGCTGGACAATTCCAAGTGTATCCTGCAGTTGCGGGGCGAGCGTCCGTTTTTATCCGATAAGTATGACATTACGAAACATCCCGGCTATAGATTGCTCTCTGACTTAGATCCCACCAAAGCTTTCAATATAGAAGCGGAAATGAATACCACTCTTAGATTTGGCACGGAGAGAGTAACTAGCATTTATGAGTTGGGCAACTTCGTTGAATCCTGAATTGAATTATTTGATCGAAGAGGCTATACTCTAACCATACACAAATGTAATTACTTGTGTATGGTTAGGAGACTCGGATGAATATCTATGCACTCGCAAAAAAAACAATTGCTGAAAACGGCGGTATTGCAAGAAATATCGATTTTCAGAAAAATGGGCTGAACAATTCCCAGATTACCTATCTTAGTAATAGAGGTTACCTTGATCGGGTCAGAAGAGGCTACTACCAACTAAGCTCATATGAGGATTCATCTGAAGAAACGATTATTGCCCGGCTTTTCCCGGATGGAATTATCTGTATGGATTCAGCTCTGTTTCATTATGGCTATAGTGATCGAACACCGCTGGAGTGGACAATTGCTTTCCCGAGGACCATCACAAGGACACGCCTGGGAGTAAACTCTCCAAGAATAAAACCATACTTCATATCTGAAGAAACATTTCTGCTTGGCAAATCTGAGCAAACCATCAATGACGTCAAATTGGCCATGTACGATCGAGAGCGAACAATCTGTGATTGTTTTAAGTACAAAAGAAAAATAGACAGTGAAATGTTTAATAAGGCCATTGTCGGGTATAGCAAAGATGTGAAGAAGAACATCGGGAACCTTATCGCTTATGCTAAAAAGATGCGGGTTTACAGAAAAATGTCTGAAATTATGGAGGTGCTAATCAATGACTGACAGAGCTGCTTCCGTATTGGCCAGATTAAGGAACCAGGCTGCTGCTTCAGGCAGACCTTTCCAATTATGCCTTCAACTCTTTTGTCAGGAGGAGTTTTTACGCAGACTGGCAGCCTCAGACTACAAAAATAACTTGGTGTTGAAAGGTGGGCACCTGATATATTGCCTAACCGAATTCAACAGTCGCCCAACTGTAGATATCGATTTCTTAGCCCATGATACGGCGAACACATTCGAAGTATTAGAAGAAGTCCTTACAAGCATCATCAATACTAAGACCGGAAATGATTTTGTGTCTTATGAAATAAAACATATTGAAGAAATTTCTGCTGAAAAGAAATATCCTGGTTTATCTGCCGTTCTCTCAGCCCGAATAAAGAACACAAGAACACCAATAAAAATCGATTTCGGTTTTGGGGACATCGTTTTCCCTGAAGAACAAGTGAGAGAGGTACCTACGCAGTTGAGTGATTTTGTCACCCCGAAAGTCAAGACCTATTCACTTGAGACCGTAGTTGCTGAAAAGCTTGATGCAATCCTTGACCTAATGGAATTCTCGAGTCGGATGAAGGATTACTATGACATCTATTTTCTATCAATAGAGTTCAGCTTTGATGGAAACTTATTGCGTACGGCGTTAATTAAAACCTTCAGGAATAGGGAGCGGACATATAAAATGGATGACCTCCTAAAAGTCCTTGCATTTGGCCAAGATACAGAAATGGTCAGGAAATGGGATGCATTCTTAATAAAGGTGAAATTACCATTGATTCAATTTGATGCGGCAATCGCCGGCATCGCAGCGTTTCTTCAACCAGTGTGGGATTCAATATATGAGGATAAACCATTTGGTTTAGTTTGGAACCCCCGAGACAACAAATGGATGGCTAATAAAACACCAATAGCACTATAAGAACTTTAATATACTGGCAAAATAACAACCGAATGTTAAATTGAATCAGTCAATTATTGAAGTCGAAAGTGGCTTTAGCTTAGTTCCTAAAGATATCAGGGGGTACTTAAAATATTTCCCAACGTAATAGTACGTTGATTGTAGAAATTAAATTAGCCAATTGACCGGACTCAAAATAATTCGACCTCATTGAGTGCCAGGTTGATCCTCTATTAATTAATTAGGGTAGTGTCAAGTATTTTTCGCACATTTAGGAATCACTTGGTATTAGTTCCTCCAAATGTTGCATGTTCAAGTACGTTTTCTGTCCCCAGAGGGAGTCCTGCATATACCTCAATCTGGCACACACCAGCATCAAAGCGGATTGTCCATCTGGGAATGCGCCAATCGTCTTGATTCTCCGCCTGATCTCGCGGTTCAAGCGCTCCATGGCATTATTCGAACGGATCCGCCGCCAGTGTTCCCTGGGAAAGTCCATGTAAACCAGAGTTTCCAGTCCTGTCTCCTCAACCTTCCTGGCAGCTTCAAACAGCTTCATCTGCTTCAGCTTGTCAACCACATCTTCCAACTTGTCCAGAGCGGCTGCTTTATCTTCCTGAGCATGGATGGCCTTGAGCATGGCTGCCACCTGCTTAACTTTGCTCCTGGGTACCGTCGAGAAAACATTGCGGTAGAAATGCACCATGCAGCGCTGGAACTTGGCCAGCGGAAAGGTTTCAATCAAGGCCTCAATCAAGCCAAGACATTTGTCTCCAACAAACAGTTTCGTACCTTTCAAGCCTCTTTCCTTCAGGTGGCGCAGGAAGGACAGCCAACTTTCCTTGTCTTCTTTCATGCCCTCGCTGGCACCAATCACTTCCCGTTCGCCTCGCTCATTCACCGCCATGGCAACCAAAACAGCCACATTCCCGTAATGCCCACCCCAGTTACGCTTCAGATACAAACCATCCAGATAAACATAGGAGTATCGACCTTCCAGCGGCCTCTGACGCCATGCCTCAATCTGCTCGTAGACCTTGCCGTTCAGCCTGCTGACTGTTCACAATAGATTTCAGTTCCAACATACTATGATGACAGTAAAGCCTTCTCAAAGCATTCCCAAGTTAGTTTCATCTCAATATATCTTTGTTTGTGCTGTGTGACAACTCTTTTAGCAAAAAAGCATTGACCTTTGTTTAAGTATTAGCGCGCCTCAATTTCGAGGTGCTAATTCAACAAGCGAGGTCAGCATATAGAATTCTTCAACGAAGCAGTCAACATCCTGAAAATTTTGGTCATTGCACTAGGAGCGGGTCTGTCCATCTGGGGTGTCTAGAACCATCATTCATCCAATGATTTCTAGCTTACCGCTCATTTATGTTTACAAACGTAATTTGTCCTATAAATCAGAATTAGGAATGAGAAGTTCATCCTACTCCTATAGAAAAGGGTTCATGTGCAATACTCTAAGGACTATCTTCAGTGCAAGTAGAAGCATCCGAAGCGAAAATTAAATTAATGGGATCAAACACAAAAATAGTTCCATCTTCTGCTTGTAAAACCAGCTTAGATTCACATTCTCTTACAAAATGAATGTAGCCATTCCTTGTAGGGGTGGTGACTAAGGTAATGAAAGACCAATCAGAATCTAATACTTTGACAGCTCCCTGTGGTCCCATTTCTTCCCATTCTGGATGAGTTTCGCGCCAATTCTCATCATGATCGCGTTGTATGCCTGCCATTATTTGAATGGTCTTTCCATTAACTGCACCTACCCAAAAATTGTATTCAGAATCCAGTGTAGGTATGAAATCATTACTAGGAAGTAAGACTGTTTTCTGAATACCTAGCCCAACTTCAATTTGTGGAACAGGTTCTGTTGTAGGAGGAAGTTCTCCTATGCCCATTTCAGGTTTTGATGCAGGTGGATTCGAGATTGCTTGAAGAGCGCACTCCTCCATAGATTTTTCTAATGCAACTCTTTTTTCAATCCAAAGCATATACAATTTTGCATTTGGGTCTAAAGATAAGTTTTCCTCAATCATTTTTAACTCGATCGGTATGCAGTAATCCGGGATGGAAGGATTGCTAAAAGCGTTCACGATTTTTGTTGAAATAACTGAAGAAGATAACAGGAATATAGACACAAAGAGCCCCCCAATTAAAAGCACAGGCAAAAACAAAGAACGTAAAGAAGTTGTTTTATTGTTCATCTTATTATCTCCATTTAATATCAGTCGACCAGCGAATGTTACTGAGGGACGTTCTTGGATCTACATATGTTGAGATAAACAATTGCGTCCACCCTTGCGAAGGAGTGTTGTCGATACCTGCACATCCACCCATTTGCTGACATGCTTGGTATTGTGTAAGGGTTCCTGGAAACAAAATTTTTCCGCCCTTATAAAGTGCGGAGTACAAGCTGATGCGATACCATTGTTCAGCGTTTGCGGTCGCAGTGTTGTAAATCTCGGGTATGACATAGAAAGGGATCGCACCCCATGAAACATACCATATATCATCAACGACCCAACCATTATTACATGGCGAAGAAGCGGATGGCGTTCCTGTCCATGGGCATCCAGAAGCTGCTCCTACGTTGTACAACCAAAGTCCACTGCCATAGTTCGCGTTTTACCCATCCACCCATGCTCTGGCTGCAGCAACAGCACCAAAGTCAGGTTCAATATCTGCCGCAGCTCTAATTTTTACCTGACTTGAGTATCCATTCGCACTTACCCATGAGTTTACAGAGTTTATCATGGTTGCCCAAGCACGGCCATGGGCATTGGTTACACCGGCTCCATAATTATTGACCCCTGCTGCCAAATACAGCTGGGATGCAGAGTCGCTACCTGTACAAATGTAATATCCTCGAGCAAATTGTTGTGTAACATTTGCGACCAAAGATGTCGACAAGAAATAGTATGGTCCACCTCCTCTAGATCCCCAGACATAAGTTCCAAAGGTTCCGGATGAATAAGCAGGTTGTCCGAATAACAACGCCACAACGTTATCCTGAGTGCCTGGAGTATTACTGTCGTGGTAACCCAAGTTGCATCCCATTACATATGCATCGGAGGATAAAGTGCTAGGATTTGATGTGTTCATATACCAAGTCGTTGTATAAGGGGGTGGAGTTGCTGCTTCAACTGATTGAGTAGGAAAGTAAGCAAATAAGAGTGATACTACAACCAACACAGGAAGTAGAATCCCTAATTCTTTCTTTTTCTGACCCTTTTCGCCTTTTATTTAAGCCTCCGTTTTACTAGATAACAATTTTTTGAGATTCGGTCTAATTTTTTCATAGATAGCACCATGGTCTCCTGAATCCTAAATTGATTGTATAAAAGTAGATGTTAAATCCATGTTAAGTTTCATACATTGTTAGGATTACTTTTTATTCATACTCTCTTGTTTTTGCATCCTGTATCTTGACAATAAGAATAGCTTGAATTGATCCATAATACTTTGGCAAATTTTCCCTGACCGTTGTTTAAGTAATAGCACGCCTCAATTTTGAGGTGCTAATACACGAAACGAGGTCAGTATTTGGAATTTTTCAACGAAGCAGTCAACATCCTGAAAATTTTAGTCATAGCCCTAGGTGCGGGTCTCTCCGTCTGGGGAGTCATCAACCTACTGGAAGGGTATGGCAACGATAACCCCGGTGCCAAGAGCCAGGGCATCAAACAGCTCATGGCTGGTGGCAGCATCGTCCTGTTCATGGTCAAACGACTCTACACCGAAGCTTGAATGCCCGATCTGCTGAAAAACTGAAGAAGAAGCCAGGAGATTCTTTATCAACATAGAATAGAATAATAATCAAGGGCTAAATTGAAACTACTCTTCAATCCTGATTTTGGGATCTATGAGTAGGCTTGATTAACTCCAAATAAGAGATTCAAGACCTCTTTAACCCTGGACGACATTTTGTCAAATTAAGTAACAATTATCGTGTTTCTGTTACCAGATATGAGGAGCCCTAACGATACACAAATAATGCTTATTGTGTATCGTTAGGGGTTTTTATGGCGGCTGACATGTATTCTCTAGCTGAGAGAATCATCCAAGAGATAAGTGCAGTCTTGAGCACTACTAGTGTCCTTGCGAAAGTTCCTTTGTCTATAAACCTAAAGCTTTATATAACTTTGAACCAAAATCAGAGCACACTGAATACGATCCATAAATCTTAACCGGCCAGTATCCGGTGGGAATACTATCCATCATGATCCTATTCTCAGCTGGGTAAAAATCAAGTGAAACTACATACTCGTCCTTACCATCTTGGATTGAAAAAATAACTAGTAATCCTTTTTCCGTAGATTGCATGTCCGTCTCACAAGATTCCGATGCAGATTTAAGTAACTCAACAACCGCCTGAATTGTTACTTGATCGGAGATGACTATTTGTTTCTTTGTTTTAGGATGAGTTAATTCTATGTGTTCTGTTTTGTCTAATTTAGTTTCTTCAATATACGAAAGCAGTGTCAGTGGGTTTATCTCCTCGATGGGACCCGATGTAGGTTCGGCCGATGGCTTAGGAGATTTTAGTTGGCAAGCAGAACTAGCTATCAACAAAAACAGTAAAAACGTAGTTATTAAGAGCGGTTTCTTTTTCAAATTCAAGCCCTTTCTACAACACTACACAAATGGACAACCAAAATCCGCATAACACAAGAAAATATGTCACGATAGGATTGAATGCTTTTAATTCATTTTCTCAACAATTTTCCCAGTTTGGGCGTCAATTATATATTTAGTTTGATGTAACATTGTTTGATCCTGTCCTTGATCATAATTTAGTGGTAATTCACTTTTTAGAGTTACAGTCCATCGAAGGAATTGTGGTTGTGAGCGATCATTATTAAGCCACCATACATCTAAAGCAGCTTCTTCAGAAATTGGATGCATTCCAGAGTCATCTTGAGCTATCTCTATAGCTTGTTGATAAGTTATTCGCGGTTCTACTTCAACAGATAAATCCTCTGGAATTACTTGCATAAAGCTTATGACAGAACCAGAACTTGCGGAAACGGTAACAGCAACTCTTTTTAAACCCAAGGCACCTTGAGAACCGAGCAATTCTGCCCATAAGAATCTGAATGTCTTACCAGCTTCGCCATGATCTTCTATCACATCTTGTATCAGCGTTAGATTATCAACCCCAATGACCCGTGTACCTACGAAATCTTGGGCAATTATTAATGCTTGGTCATAATTCACTTCTTCATTAAGTTGCGGCTTTTGGTTATCAATAGTAGCTACCAAAACATTTTCCATTGTTGGATCTAGCAAGAAAATGGAAGTACCATCTAGGGTGATGTAAGCGGGGGTTTTTTCGTGCTGGTCAATACTTGTAACTTGGATTTTGGACACTTCTAGATTCGGATCGTCCATAAATACTCTGATAGTATCAAAAGCTTCAGTATTGCCCTGAGCTGCGACAAATACTGTACTAAATGTAAGTAAAACAGCTATAGTTGAGAGTAGTATAAAGAACATCGTTTTTTTTGAATTCGCCTTTTCCATTAGATCCTCCTTTAGGATTAACAAAGATTTCACCATTCTGCGAGATTAGTTATAACCAGCTGGAGTGATTTTTTGGGAACCATTTCCCCAGGTGGAATATGCGTCAGTACCACCATAGTCTCCTCTTTCTTGATAGAAACTATCCCGCGCAAATGCAGCTGCGGTATTGATCGTATTTCCCCCAGCCATCGATTGCCAAAAGTACTTTGACCATGTGTATGCTGGACCAGAAGTATAACCTCCACTTATATATACATAATTGTAAAAACCGATAGAAGCTCCTGCTCCGGATGTGACAGCAGCATTTGTTATATGATCTGAATCTGGCCCTTCTGCGGAATGGCAGCCATAAAAAACAGCCACTTTCGTCCCAGACAAGTTGTAACTCAAAACCATATCGCGAGTGAGATATGAGTTATTGCTCCCGTCATATGCAGCCATTGTTGTCCGATTTGCATGCGCGTACATTGACCAAACGGCATCATTTTGCAGCCAATACGCTACACTACTAGCAGAATGATTCAATCTTGCATCCGCTGAATAACCGATGTTATCTTGTTTTCCTTCCGCAATAGTGGCTGCGTCCCTAGTGTAGCTATTGTCAGCATAGAAATAATGAAAGTTATCAGCCCATGGTGGGTTATGTATAGTGGTAGCCTGAGCTGCATTTGGAATCAATAACATTGTAACCAAAACAAAAACTAAATATACAATCCATCTTTTTTTCATAGTTTTCCTCCAAATCAAGATTTATAACAGATTGAGAGTATCTCTTAGATTAGAGTATCGAATAGCCGACATTAAATTGGTGTTAAATAAGATAGAGACTTTCCCGATCCATAATAACAGGGAAGGTAAATAATCATCTCGATGTTAATTCCCATCTTAAAAATGAGATTGTTATTCTGAAATGGATGACATTCTTAAGCCGCTTTTAGCAACAACCCAAAAGTTTTAGGCAATAGCCTTTGATTAATTCTATTCCTATAGGTTATTAGTCCCAGATTTGAAGGATATGGTAATGTTTATCTTGACAATACAAGTGATTAAATAATGTGCTACGTGCGAATATTTCAATATATAGTCTTTCAATTTGAGAAAAATCTACATAAAGAGAGGGCCTTTGATATCGGTTTCTTTAATGAACGTTTGGTATCGAAGACTAAGGATAGTAACACCTCACCCCAGCTATGAAAAAAAGTCTGTGGTAATACATTTTTCTGCTTACTCATTTTTTAATGAATGTGTTTAGTGAATGAAATCTTAGCAATATCCCCCTGACCCTTGTTTAAGTAATAGCGCGCCTATTTTTTTCGAGGTGCTAATACACGAAACGAGGTCAGCATATGGAATTCTTCAACGAAGCAGTCAACATTCTCAAAATCTTAGTCATTGCCCTGGGCGCGGGTCTCTCCGTCTGGGGTGTTATCAATCTGCTGGAAGGGTACGGCAACGATAACCCTGGTGCCAAGAGCCAGGGTATCAAACAACTCATGGCCGGTGGGGGCGTCGTCCTGATCGGCATCAAACTTATCCCTCTCCTGGCTGGTCTCTTCGGATAATCCCGATGCAAGGTCTTTTAGACAAGATCGAGCAGGCCATCCATGAGTTCTTCATCGGACTGATCGAAAGCAACCTGACGACTATGTTTGTGGATGTCAATGAAAAGACAGCCACGATCGCCGAACAGATCGGTCAAACCCCGCAGGGCTGGAACGGCAACATCTTCAGCATGATTCGCGCGCTCTCTGAGACGGTGATCATCCCCATTGCAGGCATGATCATCACCTTCGTGCTTTGCTACGAGCTGATCACCATGATTACTGAAAAAAACAACCTACATGACGGGGATACTTTCAGTTTCTTCAAGTACTTTCTCAAGATGTGGGTGGCAGTTTTTCTGGTGACCCACACCTTCGATATCACCATGGCGATTTTTGATGTCGCCCAACATGTGGTAAACGCCGCTTCGGCTCTGACCCGCGGTAGTGCCTATATCGATATCAGCACTGTCCTGGCAGCCATGCTTGCCGGATTGCAGAATAAAGGCATCGCCGAACTGGCGGCATTGTCGATGGAGACTTTGCTGGTAGGCAATGCCATGAAGCTGCTTTCCGTCCTGATCACCGTGATTCTCTACGGTCGCATGATCGAGATCTTCCTCACCTGTTCGGTTGCTCCAATCCCCTTTGCCACCCTGACCAATCGTGAATGGGGGCAGATAGGCAATAACTATATTCGCAACCTGGTCGCGTTGGGCTTCCAGGGCTTCTTCATGATGGTCTGTGTGGCAATCTACACGGTTCTCGTTCAAAGCATCGTACTCTCGGAAAACATTCACGCCAGCATTTTCCAGATTGCCGCCTATACCGTGCTACTCTGCTTCTCGCTCTTCAAGACGGGCAGCCTGTCCAAATCAATCTTCAATGCCCATTGAGTGAAAGGAGGAATTGATTGGCTTATGTAACTGTTCCCAAAGACCTTAACCGGGTCAAAACAAAGGTGGCTCTCAATCTGACCCGCAGGCAATTGATTTGCTTCAGTGCCGCAGGATTGGTGGGGATTCCACTTTATCTGCTCACACGCAATGCGTTAGGAAATGACCTGGCGGCGCTGCTGATGGTAATGGTCATGCTGCCACTATTTGCCTTTGCTTTATATGAAAAGGATGGGATGCCACTGGAGGCTTTCATTGAAAATTACATCCGGGTGCGCTTTCTCTATCCCCGCATACGGCCATATCAGACCGAGAACTTCTATCGACTGGTCCAGTCTGAAATCAAACATAGAAAGGAGATGCGCATCAGTGCAGCAAAAAAGAATTGCAATAAATGACAAACCAAAAAACACACTGCGCAAAAGCAAGCTCAAGCCTGAAAGAAGTTCTCCTAAGACAGCGCAAAAGACGATCCCCTACAAACTGATGTATCCGGATGGTATTTGTCAGGTCAAAGAAGGATACTTCTCGAAGGTCGTCCAGTATCAGGACATCAATTACCAACTAGCTCAGGAGGAAGACAAGCGCGCAATCTTCGATAAGTATTGTGAGTTTCTCAATTATTTCGACCGTTCCATCCACGTCCAGCTCTGTTTCTATAACTACTCCGGACGTATCGCGGACTACCAGGTCACCATCAACATTGAAGAGCAAAAGGACGCTTTTAATGATATCCGCCAGGAATACGCTGAGATGTTGCGCAACCAGCTGGCGAAGGGAAACAACGGCTTGATTAAGAACAAATACCTGGTCTTTGGAATTGAAGCTGACAACTATCGAACCGCTAAAACCCGTCTGGAAAGGATTGAGCTGGATGTTGTCAAACACCTGCGAGGATTGGGTGCTATAGCCCAATCCCTGAACGGAGCTGAAAGGTTACACGTGATGCATGACTTGTTGAACGAAAGTCAGCACAAATTTCACTTCGATTGGAAACGATTGAAGCAAAGTGGGTTGGCTACCAAGGATTTCATTGCTCCCAGCGGCTTCGACTTCAATCCCACCGGCAGCTTTGGCATGGGTCGCAAACATGCCCAGGTCTCCTATCTTCAAATCTTAGCTCCTGAACTTTCCGATGAACTGCTCAAGAATTTCTTGATTATGGAAAGTGACCTCGCAGTTACGTTGCACATTCAAAGTATTGAACAAACGGCAGCGATCAAGATGATCAAGCACAAAATTACTGACCTGGACAAGATGAAGATTGAAGAACAGAAGAAAGCTATTCGCTCCGGGTATGACATGGATATCCTGCCAAGTGATTTAGTCACCTATGGTGCTGAAGCCAAAACTCTCCTGGAGTCCCTGCAAAGCAGGAATGAACGCCTCTTCTTGGTGACCTTTCTGCTGATGAATATCTCCGATAACAAGCGCAAACTGGAAAATGATTATTACCAAACCGCTGGCATTGCCCAGTCTGCCAATTGCAATCTGCGACCGTTGGATTTTCAACAGGAACGCGGTCTGGCGGCCATGTTACCGCTTGGGATTAACCCCGTTCCGATTGAGAGGGCTTTGACCACCTCCGCCACGGCTATTTTCGTCCCCTTCACCACCCAGGAACTCTTCCAACCTGCGCCGGCTTTGTATTACGGCTTGAATGCACTTTCCAACAACCTGCTAATGGCTGACCGCCGCAAACTCAAGACGCCTAATGGATTGATCATTGGGACCCCAGGATCCGGCAAGTCCTTTGCTGCCAAGAGGGAAATCACCAACGCTTTTTTGGTCACAGAAGACGACATTATTATCACCGATCCAGAGAGCGAATATGCGCCGTTGGTGAGAGCCTTGCAAGGCGAAGTAGTGCGAATCTCGATTAATTCCAACCAATACATCAACCCACTTGACCTCAACCTGGACTACAGCGAGGAAAAGGACCCGGTCGCGCTCAAGATGGATTTCATCTTTTCCTTCATGGAGCTGGCAGCAGGTCGCAAAAGTGGTCTCAAACCAGAAGAAAAGTCCGTCCTTGACCGTTGCGTCCAGCTGATCTATCAAAAGTATCTGCAGGATTCTATCCCTGAAAACCTGCCCATTCTCGAAGACCTTTACATCCGCTTGATGGAAATGGAAGAGCCGGATGCCAGATACATGGCAACTGTTCTGGAAATCTATGTCAAAGGCTCCTACAAGGTCTTCAACCACCAAACCAATGTGGATACCCAAAATCGACTGATTTGTTTTGATATCCGGGAGTTAGGCAAGCAGCTCAAGAAACTGGGCATGCTGGTAATTCAGGATCAGGTCTGGAACCGGGTCACCCGCAATCGGGCAGCCAAGAAAACCACCTGGTTTTATCAGGATGAGTTCCACCTGATGCTCAGGGAGGAGCAAACCGCTGCCTATTCAGTGGAGATCTGGAAACGCTTCCGCAAATGGGGCGGCATTCCAACTGCCATCACACAAAACGTGAAAGACCTTTTAGCATCACGGGAAATCGAGAACATCTTGGACAACTCCGATTTCATTTACATGCTCAACCAGGCAGGCGGAGATCAGGAGATTTTAGCCAAACACCTGAACATTTCGAAAGACCAATTGTCTTATGTCACCCATAGCGGCGAAGGTCAAGGATTGCTCTTTTATGGCAATACCATCATTCCCTTCACAGATCACTTCCCCAAAGACACTAAGCTCTATCAAATCATGACCACCAAACCGGATGAGGTTTAGAGCGGAAAGCAGCTTGAACATGCAGAAGAAATCCCGATCCAGACCCAAAGCTACCTATCAATCCAACCCTGTCTCAGAAGCGGGTGCGGTCATGACTGAAGCTGCCAACAAGAATACTAAATCGATTCCAGAGACAGTCAAGAACAGGACTGTTACAGAATCCTTAAATCAGCCCATCTCAGCTGTGCCTTCTCCACCAGCTCAAATAAAGAATGTTTCTCAAAAGCGAAGCAGAAAGGTCATCACCCAAGATGATGGATTAACAGAGAAAGCTGATGGCCTTCACGAAAAAGGATTGACGGCTAAACCTTCTATCTTGCGTTTTGAGAAGGACAGTGAAATCCCTCCATCTCCCTTGAAATTCAAGCGAACCAAACAGATCCAGAACATCAATCGCTTTACCCAAGTTGCTAACACACTGCCCAAACCCAAGCATCAAACGGAAGAGACTTCTCAACAAGATTTCAACAGCGCCAACGATGTATTAAAGGCTACAGAAAGCACCGCCTTCAAGACGGGCTCACTGATCCAACGTGTTCAACCCAGACCTATTTCACGCACGTCAATTCCCACCCAACAGCTTCAGGGGCAAAGCCTGAGACAGCAAAGTGGCATTGCTCATTCAGCCCAGATGCCACCTCACAACTTAAAAAATCCTGTGATCCACTTTCTACAGAAGCAGCGGATCAAAATGGAATATGCCAAGGCCATGCGGGCATCCTCTTCATTAAAGACATCAACCACGCAAAAAACAGCAAGCCTTGGTTTGAAAAAAGTCGTCGAAAAGGTGACGCAGCGTGTCAGAAGTCGAGCCGCGCTTTATGCCTCCATAGCCCTGGTGCTGCTCCTGCTGGTTGGTTCATTGGCTTCTTTTGTCTTCTCCGCCAGCACCGTGATGGGCGGCAGTATTGTGGGTCGGCTTGGCGAAAGCTTACGCGGCTCAGAAGGTATGGTGGAGGTAGCGCGTTCCCAACTCGGTCAGGTTGGTGGTGAACCATATTGGTCCTGGTATGGCTTTCCCTACCGGGTGGAATGGTGCGCCATTTTCGTCTCCTGGGTGGCAGATCAAAACGGATTGATCTCAGAAGGATTGTTCCCCAAGTTTGCTGGATGCAGCCTTGGTGAATCGTGCTTCAAATCCAACAATCTCTGGCAGGATGGGGGCTATTGCCCCGCCCCTGGTGAAATCATATTCTACGACTGGGATGGAGATGCCTTCCCTGATCATGTCGGTATTGTTGAAAGCTGTGATGGCAACACAGTCTATACCATTGAAGGCAATTGGGCAGACAGTGTCCATACCGATAGCTATCCTGTCAACAGTCACTATATCTTCGGGTATGGAACCCTCGATTTCTACGAGTAAAGGAGGACTCGATGAATTTATCCCAACTTACAACCGAAAAAGCTAAATTAGAGACCCGCATTCAAACTTTACAGGAAAAGCTCAAAGCGCTCAATGAAAAGGAAATTGAAATGGAAAACAGTGAAATTCTCAAAACGGTACATGCTCTGCAACTGAGACCATCCGAACTGGATGCTTTGTTGAAGCGGTTGAAGCAAAACCCCTTCCAGGAAATAGAAGACGTGAATGCCTGGATTCCAGAAAGCGAGCTGGAAGAAGATGAAAACTAGCCATAAGTTTCTTATCCTGAGCCTGATCGTGACACTGTCCCTAACGCTTGGTTTCTTCTCAACTAAAACCGTTTATGCCGCAATAATTACAAACGTGGAAGTCGTTATGCCAGCACCCCCCACGGATGCCAAAGGCAGTCTGGTTTTGGAGATGCCGTCTGATAAAACAAACCTGAGCGAGTACAGTCTGGTTAGATTGCCTTTGGGAAGTGGAATGACACCTGTGCCTACCGAAGAACCGACTGAAGAAGCAACACCCAGACCACCCACCGACACATATCTCGAGCCACCGGTGGTGATCACCGCTCCAGCCCCAGAGAAGGAATTCTTTGTGATCAAGACGCGTAACGAGAAAATCTTTTACCTGATAATTGACCATACCAAGATGAGCGACAATGTCTACCTGGTTACAGAAGTGGATGAAGAAGATCTGCTTAATTTTGTCAAAACCGAAGAATCTCCACTCCTCTCACCCTTTCTACAACCAAACGAACCAACGCCAACAGTACAAACCACCCCAGTGCCACAAGAATCCCTACCAGTCAACCAACCATCTTTTACCATCCCTTTGACCAGTGGTATGGCAATTGCCGGAGTGTTTCTTCTGCTTCTGGGAGGCGCGGCACTTTTTTATTGGAAAGTCATCAAACCCAAAGAACAAACCCCGAATGAGGGTGACTTCTTTGAGGACGATATCCTCGAAAAAAGTTCAGATGAAGACCTTGAATAGGAATTTAGAAAGGAGCCAAGAATGAGTATCAAAGAATTGATTTTTACCCTGACCGGGGTTGAAGTCAACACCGAAAACCTGGCGGATCTTAAAGCGCATCCCCGGGACTATACAGAAAGCGATGAAGACGCCTCGCTTTTAGCTGAGCTCTTCTTTTTGCTTGAACAAACTGAGGAAAGTGAGGAGCTATCATGAACCAGGCTGAAGAAAATCGTTACATCGCTGCTTATGCCCATATCATCGGCGTGCAGGAAGCAGTGGTTACAGAATATGCCGAGCGCAAAGGCCTGGCAGCCCTGGTGGATAACGCCTATCAACTGCTTGAAACCCCTGAGCAACAAGCCAAACATAAAGCGTTCCTTGATCTCTACCGCATGAGCAGTTCTCTCACCCGCGACAATCCGATCCTTAGTTCGCCGTCTGCAGCAGCAGGTTACATGCACACTGTCATCGACCAGGTGCATGATAAGGAGTCAATGGTGGTGGTTTTCCTCAATACCAAGAACAGAGTCATCGATTATGAGCAGGTCACAGTGGGGACAATCAACAGTTCCGTGATTCACCCAAGGGAGATTTTCCGCAATGCAATCCTGAACAAGGCTGTTTCGGTTTTGCTTTGTCATAATCATCCTTCGGGAGAGCTGACACCCAGCAATGAAGACCTGTCGGCAACCAAAGCCCTCAAGGAGGCTGGTGAAATGCTTGGGATTCCTGTGGTAGATCACATTATCATTACCGGTCTCAATCGAGATGCGGTCTATTCGTTCCGGGCACATGGCATTCTGGAAGAAAACACTCATTATGACGCAGGACTCAGTCTCGCTGAAAAGAAAGTGGATGGCGAGGACAAGGACAAAGCCCTTGATGAGATTACCGCAAAGCTAGAAGAAGGCATCCAGGAAATCTTTAGCAGCGGTAAGTATGCAGATTACCTCAAGGTGATGTCCCGCTTCCATCGCTACAGCGTAAACAACACAGTTTTGATTGCGATGCAAAACCCGGAAGCCTCACTGGTTGCCGGCTATCATGCTTGGCAAAAGAGGTTTGAACGCAACGTCCTTAAAGGCGAGAAAGCCATTCGCATTATCGCTCCTGTTGAGGAAAAACGCCTGGTTGAAAAAGAAAAGATCGACCCAATCTCTAAAAAACCGGTTCTGGATAGTCACGGCAATCCAGTTATGGAAGAACAGGAAGTAACGGTGAAGCGCTTTCGGGTAGTCCCGGTCTTTGATGTCTCACAAACCGAAGGCAAGGAGCTGCCCAGCCTGGCCAAAGAACTGGAAGGTAACGTACGGGATTATGACTTGCTGTTTGAATCCTTACAAGCGGTCTCACCGGCCCCGATCGAATTCAAGGCGATGAAAGCAGGCAAGGATGGCTATTACCATCTCAAGGACAAGAAAATTGCTTTACGCCAAGGTATGAGTGAGATTCAGACGCTGGCAACCGCCATCCATGAGATCTCACATGCCAAGCTGCATGACCGTGATCCCCAACAAAGGGGGTCCAAAGGAACAGAAATAGAGAAGGAACAGCGCACACAGGAGGTTGAGGCAGAAAGTATTGCCTATGCCGTTTGTCAGTATTATGGGATTGAAACAGCGGATAACAGTTTTGGGTACCTGGCTGGTTGGAGCAGTGGCAAAGAACTGGCTGAGCTCAAATCCTCACTCAAAACAATCCGCGACACCGCTTATGAACTGATTGAGTCGATTGATGGTAAATTGTTGGCTTTAAAGACCGAGCGTGAACAGGAAGCCCCCAGAACACAACCGGAAGCTGTCAAAATTCTCAACGCCAAAGTTTCAGCTTTGGCTGAAGCCATGCAACCCTACGTAGGTGAACATTTGCCTGAAGGTGTACTGCAATTTGAAGACCGTCAACTCAACCAAGCCGAAAGCTTACGGTCTTGGTTGGAAGCGTTGGTTCGGGAAGACCGCAGTCCTTACACCACCCGGGCAAGCAAACTCCTGAAGCAGATCGATCAAGTCCAGGAACCATCTGCTACCTATCTGCTCGGGAACGGGGAAACGCTCAAACTTCTCCGGGAGGGGTCTGAAGTCCGCTACCAACTTCAGGATCCAATGAAAACAACTGTTGTTGAAGGTTTGGTATCCGAACCTGACCTAATGTTGGATGCTGCCAAAGACCTCTCTTTGAGTGAGGCTGGCAGAGATGGCGTTACTGCCACCTTGCTTACTGCCGAAGCAATGGAGCATTTGGAAACCTTACAGTTCAGTGAACCGTTGGTGACCTTCAGCCATTCCCAGCATGCCCAAATCCAAGATGGCATGCGCATGCCACTCTCGCAAGCCAACCGATTGATGGAAAGGCTGGATCAGCGCCAGGCGATTGACCGCCAAAAATCCGATTACTCAGGTCCGCTCACCTACAGCACGGATTTCCGGGTAGAGTACATCAAAGAAGGACTTCCAGCGGCTTACAAAGGGAAACAGGAGATTGGCGCGGGTGATGGCAGTCTCTCTCACCACATGCAGGTAACTGTTCAAAATACGCTCGTAGATCGCTCCTGGCGGAATTACCTGAAAGATATGGGTGAAACTGAGCTACAACCCGATTCAAATGCGTTACAGAGTGTGCGAGACGAGCTCTTGCCTTACTTCAACCAGCACAACGTCTTGACCTTCCTCAAAGAACGGACGGAAGGCTATCAGGCGGGTCTTCCAAGCGTTGCAGAAGAGAAACGGGAAGCCTTATCCGCTTACTATGCAGATGTGGATGCTTATGTGCAGGAAAGCAGGCGGCAGATGAACCTCAGCCAAAACCCGCAAAGTCTTGACTTTCCACAATTGGATCGGTATCTGAACGCAAATCTGCAAGAGCGAGATCTGGACCAAGATGGCTCTCCGGAGCGGGTGGATATCAACGATCAGGATAGTCGTGTGCAGCTCACCCATCATCTGGACAAGAGAGATGGGGTACAAGAAAAGAATTCCATCAGGGAAAGACTGCGTGGGACGAAGGCAGCTCAGCAAGAAAACCTAACCAAAGCACAAAACTTCCAGGAAGTGGAGATAAGCTAGTGCATTGTCTCAGCTCTGAACTAAAAAGCCACTGGAAAATACCAGTGGCTTTTTGCTCGAAGGTATGAAATTCCAGAAATACAAATTTTACTTTAGAAGACCCGAGCTCTCATATACCAAGGGAGGAATTTCGTCGGGAGAGGTAAGGCGCAGTTTGATGTGACCCGTCCGGGTTTCTGACAATTCGTTATCTTCTGGACCTTTCACAAATGGTTCAACTAATTCAACATAATCGTTACCAACAGGGACATAGAACGATTCAATCAAACCTGTAGAACCTACTCTGAACAGAAGGTATGCCGTACGATACTCGTAATGGTCTCCAAGCTTTTCTGCACAGTTAGTCACTAACCAAATCAAATTTTTGATTTTGTGGATAGGTTCCCATTCACAAGTGAATTCGCTCTGGCTTGAAAACTTAAGTGATGCTTGTCCAATGAGTTGTTCTGTTTCTTTCCAATTTTCTGGATCATTGTAATGATCAAAGCTATTGGATATATATGGGTCTTTCAATGAAATCCAACCACCATATTTTTCAACAAGAGCCATAACCTTCCGCTCTTGGGAATCTCTAACGAGAAAGATTGCCACAAGGACAAGAGCAATGACGATGATAATCAATGGGAGAACTCGTTTGGTTGACATTAGTTGTTGTATCCTGTGATATTCAATGCAAAGAAATTGGAGGGCGAAAAATAAGCAAGGTTGTAAGAACCGAATGGTGAATGACTCGCTACTTGGATTTTGGTGAAATCGTGGCAGCTTCTGGTCAGCGTTTTCATCTTGCATCTCCTTTGTTTATATAAATACTTGGTTAGTATAGTTTTCATGTTCAAAACTATTCTAGGAAATACATAAACTCTTGGTACATACTTTCTCCAAATACTTTGTAAAATTATTTTTTTCCAAATGAAAAAATAATCAATCAAGCAATACAGAAATTATCCTTTTTCCATTTACCGATAGTTTAGATGATGGAACATTAAATCCGCGTTAAATCAGTTCCAAAACTTACATAATATGGACGCCACTTGGAATTTTTGTATATTGGATAATCCCTGAGCCACAGCCACTGGTCGAAAAGTTGGAAGTGAGGATCATTAGAACTGTAATTGAAAAATTCAGCAACGGCTTCTTAATTCATCTTGGAGTTAATTCAGATTTGCCTCAATATTATCTCAATGCATCTTTGCTTAAAGGTCAGCGATTGATCTAATGCCAATTTAATGTCCGATTTTGTATGCTTTTTATATAAGCGTAGTCAAGTGTTTACTCGCAAAGGAGGCATATATTAGTATATTAATTTTTGGCGATCTACTGGACATTAGCTGACCTCTAGGATTTCAGGTTAATCTTCAGGAGGATTGAATACTTGTCACCAAGCTGCAAAAGAGAGAAGGAAGAAATCGTCAATCGCAGCTAAGAAAAAATCTTGTCTTATAATCAGGAATAGGAGAAAAATAGTGAGGTGGATCTTGTCAGGTTTATTACTGGTTTTAGTAGTATATTCTTTGCTTACATCTACCGCATTAGCCAGTCAGTCAACTTCCCATAATGGGTCATTTCCTTCTGGGTATGACCTAGATATCCAATTAAACAACCCAATGTACCAACAAAATTATATTTATATACATAATATTCAGAAAGAATCTCTAACTGACAGAAAGAGGGTAGCAAAATGATACGCAAGAAATTGATTATTACTTTGCTTATTTTTGCCCTTGTTTCATGTCAGCCGATTGCGCCAAGCAACTCCACGGACATAACGTCGATTGATCAAACTCAAGTGAACAATCCAGAAGCGATTCCCACCGACCCAAGGATTTTTATTGACCATATGGACATAAGAGACCTCTTTGAAGGCTCGGCGTTGATCGGTAAATATGAAGCGTTGCAGCATTACGGATCACCTCAGGAGGCTTCTTCACTCCTTTGCTGTACCATTGCTAAACATTTGGATATGGAAGGATATACAAGGGACGCGGGTTGGATATCACGCTTTGAACTGGATGCCTTATACCCACTTTCGCTCGAACCTGATTCTCTGGTTAGATTGAACAACGTGGATATCAAGAATGGTAATTTGGTGTTCGTACGTCAGGCGAGAGCATGGCAAACGCAAGATTCATTGCTCGCAATTGAAAATGGTAAGTTGTATTTTAATTACCTGATTCTTTCTCATACGAAAGATGGATGGCGAATCGCTGAAATTAATACCGCTTACCCGACTGAAAATCTTTTTGGAAATTGGTCACCGGACGCAACGGCAACAGCCGAGATGCCGAGCCCCAACGCGTATCTTGAGACTGTTGCGAGCCAACCGGATACCTACCTAAGCTTAGCGAGGGTCTCAGGATTTCTAACCCGGGTAGATTTACGGTTGCGGGGTATAACAAATGAAGCGGTTTTGCAGGATGACGAATTTGAAGAAGACCTGAACATTTTTGTTGAACAACTAAATCAGCCGCAGAGGGTGATTGTAGAGCAGCTTTTACCACTTCCTTTTACGGATAGCGAATCGTCAATGACAAGTACGGACCTCCAGCAACATCGTATTGTAATTGAAGCCAAGCTAAGCGCAGATGGTAACCCAATAGTGTTATTTTTTACTCTGGAACATTCAAAAGGTGGGCTGCAAATTTCCAGAATAGCTCAACATTATCCAAAAACTCCATGATATCCAAATCCAATGATTAACAACTGTAATCGCATTGCCTCAATATCAATGTGACTTTAAAAAAGAACGATGTCTCACACAGAATGTCACTCTACTGCGTAAAATGATACCGCAGAGAGGTAACACGTGATGAGGCTAGCGAATTGTTATGCGATCAACCTGATTAAGATTAAAGTAAGGACTTGATCTCTCTAATGCCACACATTAACATTTTATAATCATTCCGACACAGAAAAATTGCCTTCAGAATAATTTATTCTTCAGGAAATCACCTCAGTTCAAATTTAACGCGGATTTAACATCCGACCCTCTAATATAGAATAAGTAAGTCAAAAAAAACGAAGGTTTGTATGATAATGAAAACGGAGAGCTAATACTGTTATGAAATACCAAAACATTTAATTGAGAAGCATGCGATGAGCTTTAAATAAAGAATGGAGTTGGCAAATATGAAATCTCTTGGAAAGTTAATACTTTTAGGCATACTGGCAGGATTCTCACTTGCAGTGATCACAGGTTCAAATTTAACTCCTCGACCTGTGAGTGCCTCTGCCATTGGATTGCCAGGTTTAACGAACAATTCAATTCAACCGATAAATACAAATTCAAGCGTGGAGGATGTCGTCAACCTTTTAAAATCCAGTCCTAGTCTATGGAAGACGCTTGAAATAACATATGAATCAGAATTTCGACGTCGCGAAAGTGATGAGGTTTTCTGGAGCTCTATATCTCAATTCAAATTGGAAAGTATGGGTCGCGGACTGTTAACCGTCACCGATAACGGTAAATCCACACTAAATTGGGTCAACGACGGGAAGGTGCTTTGGACAGAATATCCAAGTACTGAAACCTTCCGACAATCGAACTTGCCTACTGTTTTCGTAGACAGAATTAACAACGGAAATGCGCAATCACTAGCTGCCTCAAGTTTAAATACCGCTTTCGATGCTGGCGCCTTCTTTATTCCCAGCGCTTTCAATGAGTACATATATCCTGTTTCCATTGGGCAAGAATTGTTGAAAACCCAGATCACGGAAACGGTCACGCAAGAAATAGAAATTGGGGACATCGCGAAAGTCTGCGATAGATCAGCGCTCACAATTGATAGGATCGCAAAGGATATTGAAACCGAGAATGGCATTGGCCGCTGGCATCGGTATTGGATTGATATCGAAACAGGTGTTTTGTTAAAAGTCGAGATTCTCGACCCGTCAACAGGCGATTGGCTTCAGAAGACGGTTGCAATAAAATTCGCTTTAAACCCAGTATTGGATAGTGATATCTTTGTATATGTCTCTAAACCAGGCTGGAAATTGGTAGACAATAAATAAATGAGGGAGAAGCAATGAAAACCAAATTTATTGCATTGTTTAGTGTCACGCTCGCCAGCTTTCTAATCTTCTCATCGGTTCTAGCGAGCTCAATCGGAGTTACTACAACAATCTCAGACTATGGAAGTTATTTTTCTTCCAATGGAACAACCGAATCAGGCACATCTCATTTGGGACACTTAAGTGGTGACCAGTTTTACACAAGCGCTTGGGGAAAATGGCGGACAACTTCACCGACAACGACGACGACAAATTATGCATGGAAAGTCTACATTCCATACAATTCTGGAGCCACAGATGGGGCGGTAAAGTACACTTGCTATAACGATTACGAAGGCTCATCTGGTTGGCCAGTGATCGTTAATCAGGAAAACATTTGGGGGGGATGGGTTTTCTTAGGCTGGGCATATGGCTATGGAGGTCCAATGGCTTCTTATGCCTGGATGGATAACTCTTGTGCGGCTGGATACGGATGCAGCACATGGTATGAAGTCTGGTGGGATGATGCGAAATACAGACCCTGCCGAGATGCTTATAACACTGGTGATTGTACCTCCGCATTCAACTAATTAGAATAGACTTAGCCAGTAGAAGTGTTTCCCCTCTTAATGGCTGATTATAATTGTGGATATCCATGCAAAAAATAATTATCTGGCTCATTGTGGTATTGCTTATCTGCTCATGCACTGGCAGGAACGAGAAAAGCACGATAGTAAAAGAAAGCGCAGAAGTGACTGAGGAAAACACAGCTTCTCAAATAGTTGATCTCACTCCAGAGAATGTGGAGGTAAACCCGGAACTTGACATGTCATCTGTAAAAATAACTGATTTTGCAGACGAAAACCCTCAGTTTGTTGTTGTAACCCACAACAGCCTTGAACCACCAGAGACAAAGAATTACATATTTCTTTGTGACATTAATGGATCCTGCTCTGGCATTTTTGAGACTGGGGATACGATTTCATCAATTAGCGACTTGCGTTTCGGTGAGAGAAAAACCTTAATAGTTTCAATTCTTGATGGAATCAGTCTCAGCTTACAAGCAATAAACCTTGATAACCCGAATGAATCAATTGATATCGAAGCATCAGGGTATTCTTACATTCAAGATTCCAATGATTCAACGATACTATTCATAAATCAACGGCCTAATGAAACACACTCCACCAGGATCTTCACCTTTAATCTTGAAGATAGAAGGAAAGAGGAAATTCTCATTCCATGTGAGATTCATTCTGCGAGGTTTGGGGTCAGAACAGATGAAATTTTCTTTAATGGATTCTGCAATTCTATCAAGGCTTTCTACTTATTTGACAGTATGACAAACACAACCAGTACAATCCTTGATCTGCCTGTTGATCAGTTCTCAATCTCCCCGGATCAGTCCAAGATTGTTTACAATTATTTTACGAACGTTGCCCAACTTGAACTCTTGCTACTTGGAGAGTCAAGAAAAGTGACTAATGATAAGTTCAATCTTGCCTCTAGTTTTTTCACTATGTGGGTTGATTCCGATAGGCTTTTGTTTGGCCAGAAGGTCAAAGTCAATAAAGGCGAATTCTTCATATGGAATTTTGCTAGCAATACAATAGCAAAGGCAGATGTACCTTCTGCAACAATTGCTCTCTCAAGAGATTTAGATTTCGCCGTTACCACCTCTGACTCAAACGGATTGAGCATAGTTAATATGCAGACACATCACTTCACAGCTATTGTTTTACCCTCAGACCAAAGCGCAAACATGGTTTACTTCCTAGGTGTTGACAAATAAAAACTCAAAAAAGGAGTTAAAATCAGGAAATTTCCTGGAATCCAGAAGTTGGAATTGGCAGTATGATAGGCATGCTAAACTGGTTTCCAGGATCGTTTTCTATATTCCCTGGAGGAAGCCAACAATGCTTCTGATTAGGAGATTATGATCATACAAACGCACTCCCTGACCAAAAAGTACAAAGCCGGTGTTTTTGCCTTACGTGACGTTAACCTTGCAATGGATGAAGGCGTTTATGGGCTTTTGGGTCCGAATGGCGCTGGCAAAACCACCCTGATTGGCATCCTGGCTGGTCTCATTCAACCAACAGCTGGTCGGGCAACCGTATGTGGTTTTGACACCCAGCGTCAGGTCAGCGAAGTCAGAAAGAACATTGGGATCATCCCGCAGGAATATCTGCTATATCCGGAATTCTCTGCTTACGAATTCCTAGACTATATGGCGCTGCTTTCCGGTCTTGACCTTTCTCGCCAAACGATCATGAGGCTGTTAGAGGAGGTCAACCTGGCTTCCGTGGCTAAAAAGAAGATTAAATCTTTTTCAGGTGGCATGAAACAACGCCTCGTGGTTGCTCAAGCCCTGGCACATGACCCACCGGTCCTGTTTGCAGATGAGCCTACCTCAGGATTGGATCCCGAAGAACGGGTACGCTTCAGAAATATGTTTTCAGACCTGGGTCTTAGACGCACGGTACTGCTTTCTACCCATATTACTGAGGATATCACTGCAGTTACCAATCAGTTATCGATCCTCCATAAGGGCAGACTGATATTCTCGGGGAGCATTCCTGAATTACTGGACCAATGTCGGAGAAAGGTATGGGAACGCACGGTCGCAAGAGAGGACTGGGTCACTTTTAAAGATCATAATCTCATTCTTTCTTTTGTTCACGAGGCTGAAACCCATAGCGTGATCGCTCGCTATTCCCCCCTGAGCAGCAAGGTAACCGAGGGCAGCACCCCGTTGACACCGAATCTGGAAGATGCATATATGCTGCTCATTTGCCAACACAACTCGGAGCAAGCTGAATGAAGATATTCCTGAGATCTTTTACTGCCCAGTGGAAACTTTTTGTCCGGGATAAGGTCAACTGGTTGTTTTCCTTGCTTGTGCTTGTGGTCGCCCTGGTGACGAATCCGATTTCTGAATTACCTGAGACCACTGCGTTGGGATATATTGAGAACATAGCAAGAATTACAGGTTACATAGCCAGCTTACTATTTGTCATATTGTATCTGCGCTTCTTCTTAAGCGAAACTGCAAAGGGACACAACCATCTGTGGAGTCGCAATGCGTTTGGAGATGATTACTTACTACTCAAAGCAGGAATTGGGATAGTGGGTTTTCTGACCCTGATTGTACCAACGGTCTTCGTAAGTTTTGTTTTGAGCATTGCATTCTTTGGGATTGCAAATGCCCTAAGTGCCATCTGGGTCTGGTTGCTCATATTGCTCCCTCCTATTTGTTTTGTCATTGGCTTATGTTCCCTGATTGGATTGCTGATCAATCATGTATTGATCGCTTCGGGACTGATTATTATTTACCTTGGGTTTGTATTAACCCGGTCTGTAAACTTGGGGAACTTGCTGATTTTCATGCCCTCGTTGCAAATGAATTCCGCACTGATTGGTTTTGGTCCTGAAACGGAGATGCTGATATACCAACGTCTCTTTTATGTTTGTGTTCCGTTGGTCTTGCTTACGATTGCGGTTTTTATTACAGACCTGCGACTCCCCAGGGTAAAGCCAGAACACAGTTGGATCGCAGTGTCAGCAATGGCAGTCCTGAGTGTAGTAGCTTTATCTCTGTCTATCCGCTGGGGAAGCGAACTACTTAACCTTCAGCGTGTACGCTCTGCTGAGCCGAATTTGCAGACCCGCCAAAGCTTGGAATTTGCCTGTGCGGGCTTTGAATCCTACCGCCTGCAGCTTGAACTTTCTGCCGATGGCGCCATCGCCTCGGGGCTGGCAGAAGTGGAGCTGACTTCCGGACGTGATTTATCGGCTTTAAGTTTGTTAAACACCGGGTTGGCAGTTGATCGTTTTGCAGTCAGCGGTGGGGACCCAATACGGATTGAACTCCAATATCATGGCAGTTTTGTTGTACCATATTATGCTTATACGGTCTTCGACCTTCCAAAAGAAATCGAACAAATTGGCTATGCCCCCGGCGCTTATTTAGAAACGAACCTGATCTTTCTGCAGAAGTTGGGGGAATGGCACCCTTATGCCCTTTGCTCCCCCGATGAGATCACACTCATTTTGCCTGCTGATATCACGATCAATTACAACAGCGCTGATACCGAGGCAATCGATGGAGGCATGAGACGGTTGCAGTGGCAGCAAGCATCCGATCACATTCTGCTCATCGCCGGGGCAAAATACCAGATTGAAGAGCAGGAAAACGATCAGATTTACCTATCACCAAATCCCGGACTTCGGGAAGAAGACCGGAATGAGCAATATGGAACCTTCTTTCGATTAGTGTGGCAGAATCTTTATGATGCGGAAGGATCGGGTTCTACACTGATCCCGTTGCCGTTGATAAAGCAGAGTTATTGGGAAAGCGAAGCATCTACTCTAATCATACCGGAGCGATCCAGACAAATTGACTATATTTGGCCAGATGATATGGCCAAGTATAGCGAAAATGTTGCAATGGATGTCTTGCTGTCTTGGTGGTGCAGGGAACAAAATTGCCCTGATTTAGCGTATGGTTTGTTCTCTAGGGGGTCTGATATTGACTGTTCGTATGAAAAAAGCGAAGAAGCTTCTGGAGATAAGGAGGATGATACAAGCAGTCTGCCTTTATTGTATTACGCAGCCTTAAAACTGGTAGAAGAGGCTGAAGTATCCGGATTTGACCATGAAGCCTTGCTGGAATCCTATTCATTGTTGCTAAAGAATGAAGCTACCTCGATTTACTCTCCATTCAGATTTACTCCTAAGAATGTGGAAACCCTGATTAGGTTGAATAATTTCGACGCTCAGTATGGCTCAGAAGCCTTCTGGGATTTATTGTTGAAGGCTTTTGACAAATCAAACGGAGGTTGGATAGAAGGAGAAGTTTTACTGGAACTGATTGATACACTCCCTGAGCAAAGTGATGGTGTTGAAACAGGTACATAGATTTACTATGAAAAGATACATGCGGTTGGTGTATTATGAAATTTTCAAGGTTCAGCCTTCGTTATTGATTGCATTGGTTGTGACTGCTCTTGTCTCATTATTCCTCACCTTGGAAGGAAGTTTTGAAATCTCAGAAAGGCAGATGTTCATCATGTACATCCTGGGAGTATTTTTCCCAATATTGATTGCGCTGCTCACCAACAATGGACTGATGAAAGAAAAAGAAGGACACACAGCAGTTTTTGTGTGTAGTCGCGTCAATCTGGGCGTGCTTTGGTTAAGGCGTTTGATACTGAGTTTCTTCACGGTTGGGATTTTTATGGCTGCCTTGCTTGCGCTCAAGAACCATTTGATCCCAGGACTTTTCCCACCAATCTTCGCATTAACGCTTTTGATTCCAGTCCTCTTTTTCAGTGCAATCATGGCATTGGTCAGCGCGTTGAGTTGTTCATCCGCCGCTGGTGCAATTGCGGGACTATTTGTTTGGACGTTGCTGTATTTCTATTCGCCTGCAATTTATTCCCGATTTGGACCCAATTTTTTTCCTTTTCTTGAGTGGGCAATTTTTTTCAGGTTTAAAGCACCAATCGGTGCACTGCCTGTCAACAAATTCTATTATGCCATGCTCTGCTTGCTTTTGCTGGCTATAACTTTCTGTTTACATCGGTCAAACTTGCAGGTTGAGCGCTTCTCACGGCAATGAAACAAAACCTGTGAAAGCATTCATTTGTATGAAAATTAATTCGAATGAGTTGTTTGTTTTGCTAATTTCAGGTCATTTACATCCGTGACTATTGCACAAACTCCCAATTTGAAACTCCTTCCCGGTCTGATTCGTTTCCTAATAGAATTGCCTTGAACCAAAAGTTCCCGGATTATAGTGTCTTTCTATAATTCCTGAGGGGGATTTTTTTGTAATACCTGATCAATTTGTCTCCTAGCTTTCTGGATCCCTTTATAGTCTTGTCGAATCCTTCGATATCTTCCATAGAGAACCTCCAACTGTTCTCGCAGATCAACTATCTCCATTGCAAAGGAGCTGCTATGGGGAAAAGGTTCCTTGAATCCTTTGTCTCTAAGGAACTCGCTTGCGATTTTAGTTAATTCCAGCTCGGCACGGGAGGTCTTCTCAGCTTTTGTTTGAGGTTTATCGAAGGATTCAATTACCCTAAGTTGTTTCGTGATCAGAGAAATATCTTGTATTCTTCTTTCTAAAATTCGCAGTTCTCCTTGAACGGTTTGCAGACTTAACTTGAGTTCCTTTTGTTTAGTCTCAAATGCCTTATATGAGTCAATCCCCTGGTCAACGATGAAATTCAAAGCTCGCTCGGTGAGTTTCAATTCACGGAAAGCGAAAGGAATTCTTCGATAACGAGTTTGATTTCTCGATGGATCTTCATTACAGCTATTAGCGATGATCCTCTGCTCTATTTGAGATTTTGAGTATCTATAACCAAGGTTTTGAGCCCGAGAAAATCGCTGATCGCCAGCTTTTCGAAAAGCAAGTTCCTTTCCATCTTTCACCTCTATTCCCAAAATGTTCAACTTGATGAGATATTCTTCATAGGTAAGACTACGGGTAATAGCTAAATCAATAGATCTCCGGATGTGACTCTTCCAGCTGGTACCGTCAAGATCTGTTATATATTCTTTATATGACTTGCCCCGGTCCCTAATTGGATCTATGATTGATAATCCATTGACTTCACAGAGTCTGTCACTAATCTTCCTGATATGGTGATAAGACTTCCTATTAGAGACAAACTTACGGTAATCATTAAAGTTTGCTGCACAAAAAACTATATGATTATGGATATGTCCCTTGTCAACATGGGTGCACAGAACGTATTCATAGTTTCCTTTCAATAGGTCCACGGCTAATTCGTCTCCTATTTTGTGTGCAGTTTCAGGATCAATTTCACCAGGCTTGAAGGATTGGATCAGATGAAATGCCAGATTATTCCCCTTCTGCATACAATGAGAAAGGGTAAAACTAAATTCAATGTCAGCAGTTTCCGGAGAACAGGCATAACTTGAAACAAGGATACCCTCATTAGTTTTCTTGCCTTCCAGAACATAAGCCAAGGCTTGCTTTAGCGTAGACTTGATAGGATGGATCTTTGTAACTGCCATATTTCATCGAGCATTTTCTTGATTGCTTCTATGTCAGACCTGTAGATGTTGCCTGTTGCGTTCAGGTGATGTGCAATCTGATTGATATTGATCCCAACCATCCTGATTTGGCGTGTGTGTTCTTTCAGATAAGCATAATCGACATGGATCACATACCCATCGATGGCTATCTTACGTAAGTAGGCACTACGTGAACGGATACCGGTGCTTTTTCTCTTCTTTTCAATTAGTTGGAATTCATCCTCATTCACGTAAAAAATGATCAGGTTTTTTCGTTTTCTCATTCGTTATTTTCAACCTCTCAAAATCAAATTTTCTCGAATAAAGATAATTCCTCTAAATTGCAATGAGCAATTTTACGGATGTGTATATACACTTCCTTTGCTTGCTACTCAATCACTCAGGTCGATTTCGTAAATCGCTCCCTGTATACTTAACAGCCGATTTGGAAGTTAATGCCAGCATATTGGGCGCTTAATTGAGATTGTGTTTCTAACTTATAATTATTAACAAACATAAAGCCTCAGGAGATACTTTGCAGCCATGCATTCCAATCACAATTCTTTCAACCATGAATGAAAACGACCAACTCTTTATGGAGAAGTTCTATCACGATTATCACAGGTTGATGTTCTATCATGCTTGGCGGTATTTTCAAGACCAGGATCAGGTGGAAGATGTCGTTCAACAAGCCTGCCTCAAGCTGATCAGGTATCTTCCCACAATTAAGCAACTCAACTGCAACGTTTTAGCCTCCTACATCGTTACTGTAATTAAGAGTGTAGCGATTGATCATTTCAGAAAGCAAAAAACTGAGCGAGTTTATAGTTTTAGTGATTATGAAGAAGGTTTTGAAGAGAGTTTACCGGATGAACAGGACTTGGAAGACATGGCTCATGTCTCAATCACATCAGATCAGCTGGCTCAAGCCATTTTGCGTTTATCAGAAAAAGATCAGTTCGTGCTCAATACCAAATATTTGCTTTGTTGGAGTGATGATGAAATCGCGATGGCCCTGGGAATAAAGAAGGTCACTGTGCGCACGCGGTTGTTCCGGGCAAAAAGAAGAGCGTTGCTAGCATTATCTAGAGGTAAAGATGAAGACCAGCAAAATTGATAAAGACAAGATGAACCATTTGTTCAAAGAAGCCACTTTGGAAGCAGCGAGCATAAAAGGGAAGCAGCTTATCGAGGAAGTGGAAAATGATTCCTACCTACCCTCCTTCCAATTTTCCCAACGAATTCAACAAGTCATCCAGACCGAAACCAGTAGGTCACAGCCATTCAGATTTTTCAAACAGCTGTATCTTGGTTTTTCGAAAGCATCGGTATGGATTCTTCTAGCCTTAATCGTACTTCTAGTGACGGTTTCAAATGTTGCCGCTGCACGCGACTGGTTCATGAAGCTTGTTATCGACACTAATCCGAGATATGCAACCTATTACCTTCAATTAAAGGATTCTGACATCGAATCTGATCTTGGCATAAGATCTCGAGAAATTTTGACAATGGGGACTTATTATCCTACCTATCTGCCAGAGGGTATGCTGCTGACGCAGCTACATTACGATGGATCCGTGATTACTTACCAATTTATGGACGATTTTGGGAATATTGTAAGTATTGAGATATTGGGGTCCAGCGCAACCATCAGTTTAGATAACGAAGATTTGGAAGAAAAAACTGTAGAAAATATAAATGGCCTAGAAGCCAAGTACACAAAGAAGCTTGGACAAAGCATTCTTATTTGGTCGGATGAGGATCATATTTTTACTGTGAGTACTAATCTCTCCAAAGAAGAAATTCTTCGAATTGGCAGTGGGCTTAATCAAAATAAATGAAAAAAATTACTTTGATAGTATCTGTTTTATGCATTCTGATGCTAGTAGCATCCATCACGACTGTGTATGCTTCTTCAACCAAATCCATTTTGTATGCACAAAGTTGTAGTACGTATCCTGGAACCTGTAGTGGTTGTAAACAAGGAGTTTCCGGATTATATTGCCGTAACATAAATAGTACTCTAAAGGGTGTAGTGGGAGTTTACGACTCGGCATGCAATATGACTGACTATTGGGATTGTCCGAATAATAAATGCCATTGTGCAGTTCAAGGATGGCCTGACCATTGTTGTCTTGATTGGAATGACTGTAGACCAAACGAGAGGAATTAGGTCAAACAGACGCGGTCAATAGTTAACTAATTTGATATTCACGATGTCAGTATTATGGCGTCGTGAATATCTTGATTGAGATTGTATGAAAATAAGAAAGACATATTTAATCATAATATTGCTAACAATCTGGGTATCTGCATGTAATCGTAAAGTTTATGAAGTGCCTGCTCCCGATCACACATTGCCGACCCCGATAATATCGGTCCAATATAGACCCGAATCCGATAGTAGGATAGTTACTGAGTTTCCATCATCAATAACAGACTTAATCGAGGAAAACCCACCTTACACGCTTAGTGACCCAGCAACCACATTAAAGGAGATAAGCATATTGCTTCAGGTCATTCAACGGCGCTATCTCTCGGGAATATCTAAACCAGGATGGTACGCTTCAACACCGGTTGATAATTCAGGCCAGGTGTGGGTATACATTGAGGATCCTTTAACCTATAAAATTCGAGAGGTTTTCAATACAAATTTTGTTAGTAACTACAATAATCCATCAGGAAATAACGCGTTATTAGGCATGATGATGTCAGATGGAAAAAACGGGTCTTTCACTATAAATACCCATAGAAATGGCACAATTCTTGAGGAAATAGATACATACCCGCGCAATCGCGTTTATTATCTAAATGGAGATATGCCCGAGTACTTCTTTCAGATTGAAAGCCACTTTGTTAATGTCATTATTAATCACAACTACATAAATCGATCAGAAGAATCGAATCCATATCAAGTTCAAACCAGTTACAAGGCTTGGGTAAGCGGAAGTGCAAATGATCGAATTTTGGATGTCGAGACACACATTGTCGGACTGGTTGGCAAGAAGAATAACGAAAGCGAAGCCCGTCAAACGGAAGCAGTCACTACCGAGAGATTCGACTGGAATAGTGGATTGCTCATCTCTTCGCACACTGTTCAAAAATTTACAGATGGAAGTACATTAACCACTGCGCAGGAAGGTCAGGATTTAGCTATCTATGCGTATCAATATTATGAAGCATTACCGCCTGATATTCAACAGTTATATGATGACGCTGCCAGAAAAGTGCGTGAAGCCTACGCCGCGCAAGGCATGAATTAAAAGGAAGTGTTCAAATGAAAAATCGAGCTTCAATCTGGCGTGAGGAGATTAGGCGGGCCACCAATCCAAAGAGGCTTGGAGCCTTGTTCTTTCTCTCAGCCATCATCCTTTTCGCTGGGTGGAACGCCTTGCAACGCAGGGTTCCATATGAGCGCTCCTTCATTGACAATTGGTATGGCGTTTATGAAGGCAGCTTCTACCCGCTGTTAATAGCGCTGATCGCAGCCTTCCCTTTTGCTGATTCCCTCGTGATCGACCGCAAGCAAGGCTACTTAGGCCAAGTATTGGCAAGAACGTCTTATCGCAAATACCTGCGCTCAAAAGCAATTGTCAATGCAATTATCGGCGGCTTGGCGGCCATGCTGCCTTTGGTTTTGATGTATCTGATCACGAGCATCTTCACCACGGCGCCTCTCAACCACCCTTCCGTGGACGCGATGGCTTTGCGGCCGGCAACCGGATTCTTACGTGAGATCTACTTCAATAATCCAGACGGGTTTATCTGGATGATTTTGGGTTTGGTCTTTATTGTTGGGGCTGCCTTTGCTTCGCTGGGCCTGGTAGCGAGCCTGCTGATCAATAACCGCTTTGTTGCTTTGGGAGCGCCTTTGATCTTATTCAACGGCCTCGAGTTTTTTGCGGAACGAACGCGCTTCGTACCGGATTTTCTGACGCCCATGCGCACGCTGCTCACGAAGAGCACCCTTGACCTGGAGCTGATTCAAACTGCTCAGGAAGTTCCATCGCTCTTTATCTTGCCCATTCTTATACTTGTGTTGGCTGTTCTGGGATTTATTTTCCTCGGTAAGCGGGAGCGGGTGCTCGAAAACAAAGCCATCTTTGAAGCCAATCCTTTGGCCAAGGCCAAAAAGGTCCGTTCGGTCCGGGAAGGCAAACTTCCCCTCAAGCCAGGTGGTTTTGGAGCGAGGTTTTACCTGCTCGCAAAACGCACCCTTCGCCCGGCTTACCTGTTGATCCTCTTCCTCATCATCGTTGCTGTAGGTGTGCTTTTCTCACGCTTTCTTGCCAACCAAGGTAACATGGCCGGGCTTATGGGTTCTCAGGCAACCGAGGCGGTTAATGCCTGGGACGTTGTGTTCGTTGCCATCGGGAATCCTTACGTGATGAGCCTGCTCATTGCCAACTCCTATCTGATCTTTGTAAGCACGATGCAACCAGAGACAGGCTTTGGTCAAATTGCGCTATTCCGGTTGGGTTCCCGAAAACAAAATTGGGCGCTTCAAGTCCTGTTCCTCTTCCTCACTGCTATGGTTTTCACCCTAGTCGTTCTTCATGGAATCTACTTAGTGGCTGTATTGAATGGATACTCGGCTTCCGGCGTCTGGAGCGGCACAACGCTGACCAGTGGCGTGTGGGTGAATTTACCTGCCTGGCTGCCAAAAGAAATGAGCCTTCTCCAAGTACTACTTTCGCTGTGGGTCTTGCTTTCACTCGGTTTTTTTGCCATGGGATTGGCCATTTATACCCTAAACGTCTTGTTCAACCAGCGGCTGGTTGGTTACCTTGGGGTAGAGCTCTTTTTGCTCTCGAGCATAGGTCTGACCTCGGTTTTCATGGGAAAAGCTAAATGGCTGCAATCCATTCCCCTCATCCAAAACCTGCTGCTTTCGCAAATCCCTTACCGATCGCGGACCCCGGGAACCCTCCATTTCCCTTTCATATATTGGGCAGTGCTACTGGCAATCCTGATTCCGCTCAGCCTCTACTTCTACCGTAAACAAGATTTCCCCGTGAAAACCGATGAGGAATAAAGGAAACGATCATGAATCCAACTGTTGTTCAAGCTGAAAACATCTATAAAAGTTTTAAGAACCACGAAGTTCTCAAGAATGTTAACTTCACTGCCACTAAAGGTGAGATCATCGCCATCTGCGGCAAGAATGGCAGTGGCAAGACCGTCTTTATCCGTATTCTCTGCGGCTTGATGAAGGCAAACCAGGGTAAGGTGACGGTCTTTGACCAGGAAATCGGTAAAGATATCGAATTTCCACTCTCTACCGGCATCCATTTCGAGAGTTCGGGTTTACTCCTCTCTGAGAGTGGCTTCGAAAACCTCTACCTACTCTCGCTTATCAACGGCAAGGAGGATGCCCAGCGAATCAAAGAACTGATCAACCTGGTGGGTTTGAACCCGAATGACAGGCGACCTGTTAGCGCCTATTCCACTGGGATGCGTCAGCGACTGGGAATTGCCCAGGCTTTGATGGATGACCCTGACCTGCTCCTGCTGGATGAGCCGGTCAATGGGCTAGACTTCGCAGGGCAAGAACAATTTCGTGATCTCCTTCGCAAGCTTCGTGACGCTGGCAAGACAATCATCTTCACCAGCCATAATAAAGAAGAAATCCAGGACCTAGCTGACCGGGCATTGGAAATGGTCGACGGAACAATTAGTAGTTATTCCAAGTGACAAGCAAATCCTTTGGATTTCTGGGTTGTCCTCAATTTGGTTTCTCAAGATTTCAAGACTTGAATCAAAATGACGGGTTTGATAACAATTGAGGATCGATATGGAGAGAATTAAGAAGGCCAGGAACCAAGTAAAAAAAATCTATGATTCGGAAATAGTACTTAACGCGGATTTAACATGTAGCTTCGTATACTGCTCATGAAGCATTATTGGTAATTCGAAACCTAACACAGAAAAGAGAGGAAAAAATGTCAAAGTCAATAAAAGTCATTGTCCTGGTTGTGGCATTGTTGCTGTTAGGGTCGACGATCGCATATGCAGGGACAAGTTACCGATATTACAACACAACAGTAGGTAGTTTTCACGGAAGTGGTTACACGTCTTACCAAACAAAAGCGTATGGTGGTGCGAACGGAGGATTAAGTTCGTATGGTGTCGGCGGTGATTACCAGGTGAGTGCTGCGATGGAAGACGATGACGGCACACATGGTGCGTATACGAACGGAATCACCGATAACACTTTCTATACCCTGGCCGGTAATTCAAACCATCTAGCAGGTGAATCGATCAGGGTCCATTTCAGAAATGGATGGACGACCCCAGTAAACGTACAAGTGGACGGGGCATGGGCCAGTAATTAGACTTAGGTCTCTGGTTGAATAGTCTAAGAAATTGAAACAAGAAATTTACTGGACAGGCGTTACAGATTAAGGGCGACAGCTTAGTCTGTAACGCCATAGAATAGAGAGTAATGCATATTATTTGGAAATCAACAAGACGATTATCACTTGCTTGGCTAATTGCGACGTTTGTTTACACGACAGTCTTATTCTTTTCAATCAATTATTCAAGTAAGAATAGCTTGGTTTTATATCCGATTCAACCATTTATCTTTGGTTCCGAACCGGTAGATTTGTTCTTCTCTTTATTTACGACTATCCCATTCGTCTGGCCAATATACTTTTTGAGAAAAGACAACTTTCTTGAATATGTATCCATGCGGATCAAGCTCAATAAGTATCTGGTCTTTCAAACTTTGGCATCTCTGGCGCTATGCTTTGTGATGGTGCTGTTGGTGAATTATTCAGGTTTTCTATTCTCTTTGCGTATGGCAAATATCTCCACTGGCGTGCAAGGACCTACCCTGACTGGCTATATTTTGGGTGAGATGCAATTGTTGGATCCTCTCAAATTTGGATTGCTTTGGAGTTTCTACAAAGCCGTGATCGGGTTGCTGATTTGTTCGCTCGGGATTATCTTTGCTTATTACGTTAAGAACCTGTTTCTGATGTTCTTAGCGCCCTTCGCCCTGATTTTTTTAGAAAACTTTATAACCGGTGTTACCGGTTTAGCCAGGTTCAGTTTTACAACTACATATGTCCTCAACCGCCTTAGCCCCAGTGCTATGCTGCCCAAAAACCTTCTCGTCGGTTTATCCACGTTCATCGGATTGACTATTATCACTCAAAGAGTTCTTGTTCACCATGAACGGTAAAATTATTAAGTCAAAGGTCATCAATCTCTTCCTGGCGAACAAAGCGCTTTTGGCCTTGAATTTTTGTGTGCTTTGTTTCGTTGCAGGTTCTGCCAGGGCAACAGCAATCACCTATCATTTGGGGTTATTCGACTACGCACTGCTTGTTCTGGTGGATCATTATTACGTTTTGTACTGCCTGTTGCCGATTATGCTCGTGATTATCACAAAGCATCTCCGCAGCTTGAGTGACATTGAAAAAATAAGATATCGCAACACCAACCAAATGATGCGGATTGAGATTTTATCTTTCACCGTTTGGTTTACATTCTACTTATTCTCAAGTCTCCTGATTGTCTTGCTGATTGGCCTGCCAACTTTCAAACCGAATGTTTTCGCCGGGAACTTTGGAGGTAGCAGTCACAATGAAATATTGCTCCTCTTAGGTGAGTACGCAGCCTTTTCGAAGATTCCAATCATATCTATTCTTGTAGCCCTGCTTTATTATGGTTTTGGATTTACAACCTTGACCGCGATCTTATCATTGATCAACAATAAAAAGGGGTCGCGGGAGAGTGTCAGTGCTGCTGTGGTCATCCTGGTGCTTACATTCATCGGCTTTCATACGTCATTGTCAGAAAAATTACCCAACTTGTTTTTAAGTAATTACATTATCTTTCACCGCGGGCTTTTCATCAATGGACTGCCTTCGTTTCTGCTGACCGTTCTCACCGGCTTAGGGCTAATCCTTTTTGCACTGGGTTACAGACCGCCAACAATTGCCAGGAACTCACTTCTTGGCGAATTAACGATTTCCAGAAAGATGAAGCAAATTACTTTTCTTTTTATCAGCGGTCTGATTTTGATTGAATACTTCCAGCTGGTTTATGAAGGAAACTCTAACATCCGGGATCTTGCAATCCGGTTCTTGTTAGGCACAAACACGGATTTTCAATCTTTCATCGGCTGGATCAAGATTTGCCTAATTTACTTTTCACCGCTCTTTTTCGTGGGAATTTCAATTTCGAAAATTAAACAGTATCAGGAACTGCCAATTTTTATGCGTTTTGAAAGCATTGCTAATTTGCAGTGGAGCATTATCCGGCAATACGCGGCCTTTGTTCTGCAATATGCAGGATTTATAGCTGTTTTCCTGACCACTCTATTCCTATTTGGAAAAAATTCTTCTCCCATGTCTGTGGCATTATATGAATCCTTCGGCATTCAACTCACCATACCTCATTTCATCGGAAACATCTTAGTTTTTATTATCACCATGCTGTTCAACCTTGCGCTTTTTCTGATGATCAGTCAGGTAGCCAATGAAACAGTTGCTTTCATAGGACTCATATCCTTGTCTTTTGTTAACTTGCTTGTGCCCGGCATTCATCTTTTCGAGATTAATCCAGGCATCCTGATGTTCCTTGAAACTATACAACAAGGAGTGGCTTGGCTTTTAATTAAAGTTGCTCTGTTGTTAAGCATTTCATTTGGATTTTTATTTTTGGTTAGGAGGAGGATTCATGCCAATCATTAGACTCACAGATGTATCAAAAAGGTTCAAAGAAAAAGTATTATATGAAGATGTAAACCTATCTGTTGAAGAGGGCGCGTGTGTCGGGATTGTTGGTGCAAATGGCAGCGGTAAGAGCGTGCTCTTTAAATTGATTACAGGACTGGAATCAGTAGACACCGGCACAATCCATGTCAAAGGCAATCCCGTCGGCAAAGACCTGAACTTCCCTCAAGGGGTCGGCCTTTTTGTCAATCAGCCCGGATACATCCAATACTATGATGGTCTCACCAATCTGAAACTTCTCGCCGAAATTCAAAACAAGGTAGGGGAGGAGACGATCCGGTCGTTTATGCTCAAAGTTCACTTGGACCCGGACGATAAGACAAAAGTTGCAAACTACTCTGCCGGTATGAAACAAAAATTGGGGATTGCTCAGGCCATTATGGAAGGTCAGGATATTGTTTTGCTTGACGAACCCTTTAATGCCCTTGACTATCAAACCAATAATGATGTAATGGAAATATTAGTTGACTTGAAGGGTCAAGGAAAAACTCTTTTAATGACCTCGCATCAACATGGTTACTTAGAAAAACTAAGTGATCATCTCTTTTTGATTGTGGATAAGAAATTAGTGGTATTTGATGAGGAAGTAAAGAGGAAATACTTCTTCGCATAGAAACTTTTGTTCTTCAGATGTCAATATACTGATACGCCTTTTAGAACTTAGTCAGGGTGCTCATTGAAATCAAGTTATCGATATATTCTACCAATATCGAGGATTTTTCCAGACCATATTTACATCCAAGCCAGGACTAAAAGCAACAAATTTATGTATTGCCAGGTGTATAGGATTCATACAATGTAACCCCAGAAATCTCAGACCCGCTCCCTGACCAGGTTTCAATAGTCGTCCTATACCGATTTGCGATTTTCCTCTGTAAGTACATGGAAAAATCAGCAGTATTCTAGGATAAAGGGTGATGGATGAGGTGCAACTTGCTGTTCCTGCAGCAGAAATTGAAAAATTAGTTGTCAATGCAATAAAACTTATATAGTTTGGAGTAATAGTAACATCCTGAACTCCCCCTACTGCAAAACCACCCGCGATTGCGGATTTTAAACTTGGAAAGAAAGTTGACAAAAGCACTACGCAAATAATTAAGATGAACAGTCGTCTACCTTAGCCTTTCATATTCTCCTTTTACATTTATTTAGTATGTTAATCCCCCTTATTGAGTTATCTTTTTTCCTCATTTTTCAGAGTCTAGTAACTAAGAGCCCATCAACCAGTTGCTATTGATTGATTAAAGTTATTGGGATACCATAAAAAGTCTTCCCTTCGAGAATATCCTCGATTTGTTTCCTGATAGCGTTCGAGGGATATGAGATAACTATGCTACCTTTTCCAGGACAAGACGTCGAATCGATCTGAAGGTAAACAGAGTTTACGTCAAGGTTTTTAATCAAATCTATAGTACTTTGGTGGTCAGTGACCTTGTCCTTGACCTCCTCAAGTAATGGCAATTCATCACATCTTAGGTAATGATGATAGTTATCATAAAAAGCATCATCAATTATTCGGCGCAAGAAATGCGTCGTATTTTCGATCAGAAACGATGCAACTATTATCATAACAACACTGAAAATTAAAATAAATTTTCTTTTTTGCATTTTCGCTCCAATCGAAGGTACTGAATCGATTTTTGATCCAGCACCTTCGATATTCAGTTTTCTAATAATTGTCATGCCACCATCTAACGTACACGCCCCAGTTCCAATATGGCCATGAGTACGCTAGAATTTCAGGGTTGGGTTCTCCATACTGGATATTGAAACTAGTTGAGGACATAACAATGCCTTGGTCTCGAAAACGAGGAGAACTGCAAACTCCATAGGGTCCTGAATACAACCTGCCTCTTGTATAGTCATTGTCACAAGTAACGAATGGATCTTGACCGCAAGCGTATCCCGCAGTTTTGTGAAATCCCCAATTAATAAGCGTTTGTCCTGGATTTGAATAGCCTGAATATGGTACCCTTGAAGGCGTATAGTTTGGTACCGGATAATCCCAGTTTCCACAAGGGGTGGGGTCCGCAGTTATTGAATTTTGGGATTGTTGTTGGGTGTTTTTGCTACTCATCTCAGACAAAAACTGAGATAGTTTGGGAAACTTGAAAAGTTCAGGAGATTGGATGCTAATGTCATCCACTTCCTTACCTAACATAACAGACAACTTATATTCGTTCTGATAAGCTACTATTTCGGATGCTAAGTCTAAGGATTCAGTTAAAAAGCCCGCCTGCCTCGCTCCAGCGTAGTCCAGTTCCTGTAAGTAAACTTGGCCTATTTGTTTTGTTAATATATATGGTTCCAACGCCATAAGCTCAGCGGATAATGTTTGCTCATTATGACTCGTTTGAGCAAATGCTGATGAACTAAGTAGTAATGAGAGTGCCAATACAATTAACACAACAACACGGTTTTTCATTTATTTCTCCTTTCCACAGGTCGATTTATTGTGTTTTGTCGTTTTTTTACCTGAAACAAATCTGGGTGCTCTTTAATAAACCTCCTTTCCAAAGAATTGTGGGTGGTCAGTAAGATTACGGACTGATCTGTTTCTCATCCTTTCTACATATATAAACGTAATAATAGAGGAAAGTGTTGCATTTTGCTTTTGTCAACAGCTTGGAAAGGATTTCTCAGATGTCTGGAAAGTCTTAATTCCACCCATCGCTAATAAATATTGAGTTCCTAACAATTTGCTCTTGACACTCACACTTTATCCTCAAGATACTATGGTTGAACAAAAGAAAACATGGCGTCCCAGAATATTGCATACCAAATAAAACCAGCGAATACGGAATCATTCACTATTTTCATTTAAAAAAATGACATGGGATTAGCTAAATTTTGGCTTCTAAGTCTCTCCTAGTTAGTCACCTTCCAGGAGGAAACTCGGTCATTCAATGCGCCAAAGCTACTACAGTTTGCGAAACAAGACGCAGAATCGCCAGCATAATTCGGTAAATCGTATACATAAATGTTGTTGCACCCGGAATAACCAGAGCCAGAACTGATACGATTATCAACAGAAGCGGAAACCTGACTGACCCCATAGCTAATACTGGAAGAACACATAGAAGAACCATAGTAATAAATTAACGCTGATTCATAATTTGTTTTATCATAAAAGTTAGCAATGAAATATGTAGTGTTTATTCCAAAGTCCGTTAATTGAGAGCTTGTCCCACATTGCTTCGTAAGGATATTAGAAATGGACTTACCAGGTTGTAATGGCTCTAACAACACGTGGCAAATCGTATGAGTTTCATACGGGTTTCCAGCTTCATTTAATCCATCAGTGGTATAGCCTGTTACTGGCTTAACAAAGCAGAAACAAACTAGAATAGAAACTAAAAGTACCCGAATGTAAATTTTAGCTGTACGGTTTTTCATTTTTCTCCTTTTATTTACTTTATGCGACCTTGTTTTCCTGGAAGTCAGGGACAAAAATCTCTACCTCAGTACCATTACCCAATTCGCTCTTTATAGAGATCCGACCGCCTAATCTATTTACCAGCGCTTTCACGATAGGTAAACCTAATCCAGAACCGCCAGTTTGTCTTGATTTGGATTTGTCGACTCGGTAAAAACGATTAAATATCTTTTCAAGATCCTCCTTATCGATTCCGATACCGTTATCCTCAACCCGAATCTCACAACCTTCTTCTGTTTGAATGGATGAGACAACGACCTTTCCACCTTGTTTGCTATACAAGATGGAATTTTCAATGAGGTTTGTAATGATAGTTTGAATGAATAGAGGTTCGGTAATTAGAAAATGGTTCAAATTAGTCAAATTTTGAATTTCAATATTCTTGTCTCTGGAAAGTGGTGACAAAAGTTCAATGGTTTCTGCTACAAGGGTCCTGACACTAACGGTCGATGGATGAATAGCACTTTGATCCGATGACAAACCCCTCAGTTTCATGATCAATTGCTCTAATCGGGCAGTAGAACGATCAACTGTTGCACAAAGAGAGTAAAAATCTGCCGGAGTAACACTTGTCTTTTTCTTATCAACATCAACCTTCATCCGGATTGAAGCGACCGGGGTTCGAAATTCGTGAGCAACATCAAGTAAGAATTGTTGTTGGTTTTCGAATTGTCTCTCGAACCTTCTTAAACTTAACACGATAGCGGCATGTAGGTCAGAAAGTTCCTGGTTCGGCATGATTTCACCTAGCAACTCAGTATTTGTTTTAGTTCCTGATGAAATGGATTGGGAGAGCTCTTCAATCGGAGTGCTAATAAACTTACTCAAAAAAACGGATAGAAGAAGACCAATCAGTAACGCACCAACTAAAGTCAAACCAATTGATTTTTGTAGCCTGATCTGTAGCTGGTCGAGCGCTATAGACTCCATACTCTCTATGTCCAAGGTGATAACTGGGTTGGGTGTTTTCTGTGTTTGTGGGTTTCCTGGTTCAATCGAAGAGGTTGGCTCGATTCTCAATGATTGCACTTCGTGGAATACCGAAGATTGAATTAACTTTGAAAAAGAAATGAACAGGATCGCCCCTAGTACGGTAAAAACAATAATTATCAGCAGGATTAGTTGCCGACGTAGTGAAAATTTTGAAAACAAATTTCGGAGCACAGAGGAAGGGGTCTTTACCATTTGAACCTCAACTTGATCATATCGGATAGCGTGTTAAATCCGCGTTAAATAGAAAGCATTTTTTATTCAATTACAAGGGTATAGCCGATATTAACAGTCGTTACAATCACAGGATTAGAAACTCCAGCTTTTCTAAGTTTGGTTCTCAGGTAACTTATCTGCGTGCGCACAGAATTAGAAAACAGAGCATCTTGTTCCCCCCAAATATGTAAAATCAACTCTTCTGCAGCAACCACCTTACCGATATTTTGTGTCAAATACTCCAACAATCGGTACTCTTTGGCAGTTAGTTTGATCTCTGAATCAGCTATATAAACCATTCGAAGGTTTGTATCGATTGAAAGTTGTCCTACCTCTATCAACGGACTTCTGACGTTGAGGTTCCTTCGCCAAAGTGCTCTGATACGCGCTAATAATTCATCGAAATGGATTGGCTTGGAAAGATAATCATCTGCACCTTGATCCAACCCTTCAATCTTTTCAAACACCTCTCCACGTGCTGACAGAATACAAATCAATACTTTGGGATTGATACTTCTGAATTTATCGCAAAGAATTAAACCATCAGTATCCGGTAAGTTAAGGTCTAACAATATAAGGTCGTATGGATACAAGTCATACAAAAACAAGGCCTCTTCACCATTTAAAGCAACGTCTACGACATAGCCTTCATTCCTTAAGCCTTCAGATAAAGAATCAGAGAAATCTTCTTCATCATCGACGAGTAAAATCCGCATTATTCTTCTCTACCAAACAAGTCCGACATTTACTTATTTTACCAAACTAGCGAAGATTGTTTTTTTACAGTTAATGCAGAATTAATGCCAGCTACTGTAAATTGGGATTATGCAACACTTCACATCAATCAGGTACATCTATGAGACCTATTCATCACAAAGCCGATTTGTAGGGTTTAGTTTTCAAGGGCTTATTAGACAAAGCCTAATCTGGAAATAGAAAGTCATCGAGATCAACTACAGGAAAAGTTCTGCCTTCAACAAAGCAGAGCTTTTTTTCTATTCCCGTTCTCACCCACATTGGCAAATCTTCTTTGAGCGCTGTTTTAAGAAGCGAAAGGAGATGACATGATCCCTGGAAAATTTGAATTAGGTGTCTGTTACGCGTTCGATTCTTATTGCAAACGGACATTAAAGAACGAAGCAATCAATGCTCACAAAGCAATGAACAGACGAAAAAATAGAATTCTCAATTTTTCAGATCTAGCTCTTGATGAAGAGCATCTATTCATCAATCCTGACCCTATGGATGTCTTGTCCGAATATCAAATTAATGGATTATGGATAACCAATGAGCTCTTAAAAGCTGTAATCCAAAACCTACCGGAACCTTTAAAGCAGATCATCAACTTGTATTATTTTGATGGTCTTAATGATCGAAAAATAAGCGAGATAACACAGATACCAAGAAGTACGATTCAGAACTGGCGGACTTCTGCTTTAGAAAAACTTAAGCATGACTTGGAGAAAATCGCTAATGGCTGTCCAGAAATTTGAAAACGAACCTATACCAACAAACAGATTGATTCCATACGCAGTGATTATCTGTGCAGTTCAGGGTGATCCAACAGCTATGGATCAAGTTGTCGGCTATTACAATCCTTACATCGCCTACTTATCCAGACGAAATGTCAGAGACGAAGAAGGCTTTTTTATCAAGATGCCGAATCCTGAAATTGAGGCTCGGCTTACTTCGCGGTTAGTCCGAGCTGTTGTTTGTTTCAAAATCCTCAGCGGGCCGAGTCAAGTTAAATGAACACTAAAATAAGTAGACCTGAACCAATGGGTGATAATGCCATTATTAGATATAGCTTGCAATTAGCAATGCTAAGTCGCCTCCTTAGCAATGAATTGATCACAAGATCTGAGTATGAAAAAGTTCGAAGCAAGTTAATGGATAAATATAGTGTAATTTCTGAAATATGGATTCAACCTTTTCCCCTTAATAGTGTACAATCTACTATGGTTGATACACACAACGAGGTGAGGGATAATGAAACCAGTTGAAGTTATTAAAGGACAGGGTTTGGTTGCCCGTCGAGGTCGTGGCCAGGAAATCGAACGATTGCGCGTGGCAGCCTATTGTCGTGTCAGCACAGATAGTGAGGACCAGCTAAGCAGCTACAAATCCCAAGTACAACATTACACGGAGTTTATAAAATCCAAAAGCGAATGGGTCTTCTCTGGTATCTATGCTGATGAGGCAATCACAGGAACACAAATCAAAAATCGGGAGGATTTTCAACGACTCGTCAACGATTGTATGAATGGAGAGATAGACCTGGTTATCACCAAGTCTATCTCGCGGTTTGCCAGAAACACGCTGGACACCTTGCGCTATGTTCGTATGCTGAAAGAGAAGAATGTCGCTGTCTTCTTTGAAGAGGAGAATATCAATACTCTTACCATGGATGGTGAGTTGTTGTTGGTCATTTTGAGCTCCGTTGCACAACAGGAAGTTGAAAATATTTCCGCTAACGTTAAAAAAGGTCTGCGTATGAAAATGCAGCGGGGTGAGATTGTCGGCTTCCAGGGTTGCCTGGGATATGACTATCATCCAGAGGATAAATCCCTAACGGTAAATGAGGAAGAAGCGAAAATCGTCCGATTTATCTTTCAACGGTATATCGAAGGGGCAGGCTGTACGATTCTTGGAAATGAGCTGCAAAACCTGGGCTACAAAACCAAAAATGGGCATGCCAAATGGCCCGCATCCACCGTCATTAACATCATCAAAAATGAAAAATATAAGGGAGATCTCCTCCTCGGAAAAACCTTCACAGTAGATCCTATATCCAAACGCCGTCTGGAGAATTTCGGGGAGCAGGACAAGTACTATATTAAAGATCATCATGAGCCAATTGTTTCGGAGGATGTTTTTGCAAAAGCTCAGGAAATCCTTGCAAGGCGAGGTTACCCCAGACGACTTAATCCGGAAGGGAAGCGTGAGAAATACAGTCGTAAATACGCATTTAGCAGCTTGTTACAGTGTGGGTTTTGTAATACTAATCTGAACAGACGCAGTTGGCATGCAAGTGCAAGACATAAGAAAATTATCTGGCAATGCACTTTGGCTACAAAAAGAGGCAAGAGGTTTTGCCCAGAGAGCAAAGGAATTGAGGAAAGCATTATTGAGAATGCTTTCCTTGAAGCCTACAAGCTTCTTTGTGGAAACGATAAAGCAATTATTGATGAATTCCTAACACTGACCGAAAAGACGCTTGGTGAAGAAAATGTGGAAAAAACCGTCAGAAGAATTGAAAAAGAATTGCTTACCACTGATCACAAGAAGAGCAAACTCATTGATTTGCGGCTTGAAGGAACAATCGATGAGGAGTCTTTCTCCAGGAAATTATTTGAAATTGACAGTAATCTCGACGCCCTGAATTCAACACTAAACGATTTATCCGCAACCAAAGACCAACAGGACGACCTTCGATCACGGATACAGAGTTTTAGGTCAACACTTGAAAACCAGGCAATCTTGGAGAAATTCGACCGATTCGTGTTTGAGAGCATAGTCGAAAAAGCGATTATTGGAGGATATGGCGAAGATGGAAAATCAGACCCTGGTTTAATCACCTTCGTTTTCAAAACCGGATTTAAGGAAAAGTTACACAAAAGTAAATTCGAAGTTTTGAGAAGAGAATTTGATTCAGATGGCAATCAAATCGTTCCGTGTACTTTTTCCCAAAACGAGGACGTTTCTATGTCTTCCTTTAGTAACTCAAACACATGTGGAAACGATGGTGTTGATTTCAAAGGATAATTTGTAAAAGGCTTGAAAACAACGAGTTTGTATTCTTCCATGACTCTTGAAGCCGGAAACCAGGGAAACATTGGTGTCTGGAAATTGCTTAATTCCAAGTAAAAACCCTCGAGAATCGGTGCGGATTTGTAAGCAAGCGATTCATTTGGTAATAAATGCCCGGTTCCCCATCGGTAGCATAGTAGTCTTTAGCGACCCTAGTCAATCCTACAAGAATCCTATAATAGACTAATTATAAATTTGTTGATTAGCAACTCTTATGGAACGTTAAGAAACCTGTTATACCGTATTGTACGGTTCATAATAAGGCTTTCCTATTTGAGTTGACTTTGATCATTAGTTGTCAACATACAAATTTACACCTTTACTCTATTCAACTCGAAAACTATACTGATACTTTTACATGCTTATCAGCCGGAGGCTAAAAAATGCGGAAAAAATGTTTCTATCAATTTCAATCATGTTGGCGTTGCACTGGTGCAGAACGGTTATGAGAGACAACAAGTTCTGCGGTAGATTTATTTATATTTCTGCAGTATAACTATTTTATGGTCTAAATCAAAGAAAGGCGGCTGTTTAACACGCGTGTAGTCCAATGTGCGTACGCAAAAGCGACCGAAAGGTAAAGAAAAATGAACGATTATGTTATTTGCACTGACTCTGCGTGTGACATCAACCCGACCATGCTGGAAAAATGGGGCATCCGGTATTTAAGTATGTCTTTTATATTTCAGGGCTCACCCACTGAGTATCTGAAACATGATATGGAAATCGGTGAGTTCTATCAGAAAATGCGAGACGGCGGCATTGCCAAAACTGCTGCGGCAAATCCGGTAGCCTTTACACGCCTATTCGAAGGTGTTTTGAAAGAGGGCAAAGATGTTCTGTACCTTGGCCTTTCGGGTGCACTTAGTACCACCTTCAATTCAGCGGAAATTGCCGCAAGCGAACTGCGGGAGGCTTATCCCAATTGTAAAATTATCACGGTGGACACGCTTTCTGCGTCCGCAGGAGAAGGTCTGCTGGTATATCTCGCCACAGAGCAGAAGAAAAAGGGCGTAACCCTAGAAGAAAATGCAGCCTACCTTGAAGGCATAAAACTGAATGTGTGTCACAGGTTCATTGTGGATGATTTGGTTTACCTCAAAGGAGGTGGCAGAGTGAGTGCAGTGGCGGCAGTGGCCGGAGAAATACTTAGCATCAAGCCGATTCTATATGTGAACGAAGAAGGCAAACCGCTGAATATCGCAAAGGTGCGTGGCAAAAAAGCTGCTTTGAATAACCTTGTCGATACATATGGATCGCTTGCGATGCATCCAGAAACAGGTCCGGTATTCATTTCTCATGCTGATTGCCAGGATGGTGTCGAATTTCTGTCGCAGGCTTTGAAAAACACCTACGGAGTCGAAACCGATCTTGTGACAGATATCGGAACCGTTCTTGGCGCACACACCGGACCTGGTGCAGTCGCACTCTTCTTTATTGGAAAACAACGCTGATTACGCGAGCAATGAACCCTATCAGGAAAGGAAGGAGTCTATTTATGTCAGATTATGTAATAATCACTGATTCATCAAGTGATCTCACTCAGGAAATCGTTGAGAAGTATCATATTGAGGTGGTACCCCTCACGGTAACAGTCGAAGGCAAGGATTACAAAAACTACCTCGATGAAAGAGAAATCAAGTTTGTCGAATTGTTCGACCATTTAAGAGCCGGGCATAATGTTATTACAGCAGCCGTTAATGTTGAGGCTTTTACGGAGGCAATGAAGAAGCACCTTGAAAAAGGATGCGATATTCTGTACATTGGTTTCGCATCTACATTGAGTAGCACGTTCCAAAGCGCTGTGATTGCTGCCCAGGAACTTAAGAATGAATACCCAAACAACAAAATCTATTACGTTGACACAAAGAGCGCGTCATTAGGTGAAGGCCTTGCTGTTTATCTTTCTGCGTTAAAGAAGGATGAGGGAAAAACCATCGACGAGGTATATCATTATGTCAGTGAGATGAGTCCCAAGGTGGCACATTGGTTTACAGTTAATGATTTGTTTTTCCTCAAAAAAGGTGGCCGTTTGAACGCAACAACTGCCGTTGTGGGAACCATGTTGTCAATTAAGCCGGTTTTGCATTTCGACCCAGACGGAAAACTGCAAAGTGTAGCTAACATTCGCAGCAGAAAGGCTTCTCTAAGAATGCTTGCGGATAATTTTGAAAAAAGCTGTACAGATAAGTCTATTGCGTGTATCTCTCATGGTGACTGCATGGAAGATGTTGAATATTTGTCATCTTTGTTGAGAGAAAAGGGTGCTGAGACGATAATCGTTAATTATCTTGGACCCGTAAACAGCGTACATTCTGGTCCTGGTACAATGGCACTATTCTTTCAATCCGATGGAAGATAGAATTAAAGAAACTCCTTACCACCCGTAAAAAAGGTAGTAAGGAGAACCAACAGGAAACCTTGATCATGAAAACAAAACCATTGTTATGGACATTCTTTCAAAGCTAAATGAACTTGGTAAAACAATAATCGTTGTCACCCATGATGAAGATGTGCTAGATTATTTTGATCGAATCATAAATCTGGATTAAATATTGAAGGACTTATGGCAGTTTAAACAATTCGTAAACAGGAATAAGTAATTTCACACCACATAATCCCAACACAAGATGACCTAAAAAACTTATAAAAAAGCGCTTAATTTAACTAGTGAGTACGTAACACTTTAATAAATCTCATATAGATAGATCAAATTGTGATTATTTAAGAGGGCATCCCTTACATTTTTTAGAAATAGTCAAAATCTTCTGATATGTTCCCACAAACGAGGGTCAATCTTGGATATGTTCCTGTACAGAGGATTTCTAATAAAATTTTAGACCTGAGAATTATTGACATCAATGCTGTCCTTTCGAGCCACGTAGAGACGATCGTGTTATTAAATCAGCAATAATGTGATTATTCGAAAAGTGATCAGAGATGAGAATGGATTTGAATAAAAACAAGGTGCCAACAGAAGCGTTTCGAGCATCGGATCTCCTCAAGGAGATACTTGAAAAAAAACTTGTTGCGGTGTACCTGTATGGTTCCGCAGTAATGGGTGGGTTGCGTGTCGATAGCGATGTCGACATTTTGGCTGTAACAAACAGCAGTTTGTCCGAAATGACCAGGAGAGAGCTTTCAGAAGGGCTGATGCAAATTTCCGGGAAACCGCGGGAGGTTTCTGCAAACAGACCTTTGGAAGTCACTGTTATTAATCAAAAAGATGTTATTCCCTGGCAATTTCCTCCCAAATTCGAGTTCATGTACGGTGAATGGTTAAGAGAGCAGTTCGAAAAAGGGGATATTCCCGGGTCAACGATTGATCCGGACCTGGCTTTGCTTTTAGCTCAATTGGAGAGGAATAGTATTAATCTATTCGGACCAAGGGCGGGGGAAGTGCTGGCCCCTATACCATCGGCCGACATTCAAAGAGCAATGAGAGACTCTTTGCCCGGCTTGATTGCGGCTGCCAAAGGAGACGAACGAAACGTGATTTTGACATTAGCAAGGATGTGGTTCACTGCCTCCACGGGTGAATTTAGCTCAAAAGACCTGGCTGCGGATTGGGCAATCCCTCAACTTCCTGACGAGAATGCCGGTTTGCTCGATATTGCGAGAAGAGCCTATTTAGGAGAGTATGTTGACGACTGGAAAGGGTCGGAGACCGAGGTTGCGTCCCTTATAGATCAAATGAGAAAGTCAATAGAACCCCTGCTAAATATCTGAAACCTCTTACAGGTTTTTTGGCTTAAAGGGAGGCTAGGCCAAACGAATTTCAACAAAAAATCAAGGTTACTGGCAACTATCGATAGTTTACATCACCTGCTTGATTTCGAATAATTAAGTGTCCATCGGGTAAAATGAAATGGACATAAGCTGATTGGAGGAAAGCAGTGCAACGATGAGTGAAATGACCCTTCATTTGCGCGGAGCCATTCTCCCATGTTGGTCATGGGCGTAAAAGAAAATGCCACTGGAGTACCAAGACCCTGACACTCATACAAAAGTAAGTAGGAATTAGTTTAAACATGGTACCAGCAATTAAGTGTATTGGACTTCCAAATCAAATAAGTATTTCTTACTTTGAGACGGGTTCATCTGAAGGAACCCCAATGATTTTGTTACATGGATTAGCGGACTCCTGGCATATCTTTGAACTCCTCATACATTACCTACCCAAGGAAATGCACACCTATGCTATAACCCTAAGAGGTCATGGAAATTCAAGCCGCCCGAACTCAGGCTATGGCACCAGGGATTTCGAAGGAGATCTTGTGCTGTTCATGGATTCCCTGAATATTGAAAAAGCCGTTATTCTGGGAGCATCCAGTGGAGGTTTTCCAGCCAGAAGTTTTGCCATAAATCATGCGGAACGCACATTGGCACTTGTGCTTCTCGGCTCACCTGCAACTCTTCAGGGTGTTCCAGCGGCTCAAGAGGTTTGGAACTCTACCATATCGAAATTGACAGACCCGGTTGACATGGAATTTGTAAAAATATTCTTATTGAGCACTCTTTCTAAGCCAATTCCCCAAGAGTTCATGGAGATGATTCTTCAGGAAAATTTGAAACTTCCAGCCAGGGTATGGCGGGATACGACTGAAGGGATGATGAATGAGGAATTTCCCGGGCAACTCGACAAAATCAATTCGCCTACTCTTATTATTTGGGGAGACCAGGACAGGTTGATAACAAGAAGTAGTCAAGAGGGGTTGGCCAAAGTGATACCTCGTTCCAAGCTTGTAGTCCATAAAAACGCAGGTCATATGTTGTATTGTGAAGATCCTAAAGGTGTTGCATCAGAAATTACGACGTTCATTGAGGAAATTCAAAACAAGGGATTAGTGTGATATGGATCAGAGCATCTACCAATTGAAGAATGCCATACAACCTTTTGCTTAAACGGGTAAAGTCATCGTAGGAGAAACATGTCGTCGGTTTTTCGAAATCATACAAATATTGCAGGAATCACTGATGATTATTTCAAGGTCAGAGCGTTCCTTTTGAACCTGAGCTATTCAGAATTCGTCTATGCCCGTTGGGATTGGATGATAACCCATAGTTACCTGGACAAAACCATGGTTGGTAAAATTGGAATTTGGGAAGAAAATGGCGAAACCGTCGCCATCGCCACCTTCGACACCCGTCCAGGAATTGCGTATTGCCTGACAGATCCGAATTACACGGGTCTGAAAGAAGAAATGCTGAAGTATGCTGAAGAACACTTATCAACAGCTGAGGGTTTTGAAATCGTGATACCCGATACAGATCTCGATTTTCAAGACATCGCTGCCCGGTCAGGGTATGTAGCTACAGAGGACAAAGAATCGGATGCCGTCTTTTATGTCGATAAAACCTCCTTGGCTTATGAACTACCGGAAGGATTCCGGATTACCACGTTAAAGGATGAGTTCAATTTGCTACAATATAGGCGCGTATTATGGAAGGGTTTCAACCATGAATTGAAGGGGGAAGGCTTGTTCACCTTTACTTTGGAAGATGAACAAAGCGCGAAAGAGGAATTGCTTCGTCCTAATGTCGACCTGGATCTTAAGGTCGCGGTGGTTTCTCCGGAAGGAAATTTCGTATCCTATTGCGGCATGTGGTATGACCCGGCAACGGATTTTGCCCTGGTAGAGCCGGTGGCCACTGACCCGGAATATCGGGGCTTGGGTTTGGGGAAGGCAGCCGTTCTGGAAGGTGTTCGGAGGGTGGGGTTGCTCGGAGCAAAACTGGCTTTTGTCGGTTCGTCTCAACAATTTTATTACAGCATCGGCTTTCGCCCCTTCGCGACTTCAACGAATTGGAAAAAGTAGTGACCAGCAATTCCAGTTGATGTCAATAATTGCGAATAAATTGTAGAAAACTAACCATCAAAGAAATAATTGGATAGGTAAAAAGATTATTATGAAACTACATGCGTCACATTGTGTATTTCCAACACCAGACATTCACAAAACTGCTAAGTTTTATGTTGAAAAATTGGGTTTTCGTCGGGTGGATTATTTGGACGCCAAAGAGAAGCACATCTGTCTCTATCGTGATGGGGTTGAGTTCATCCTGACACAAGCCAATAGTGATCGGATCTTTCCTAACCGGGAATTGTACGGATATGGAGAAGATGCTTACGTCATCACAGAATGCCAGCAGGAGTTACAGGACGAGTTTGAGGAAAAAGGGGTTAAAATTATCCAAAGATTACACAAAACAGATTATCACAACCTGGAATTCTCGATTGAAGATATCGATGGAAGGTGGATTTGTTTTGGAATTAAGCAAACCTGACCAGTTATTCGCAATTCAAGCTGTGTCGCAAGCAACTCGATGCCCTGCCAATTCAGAAAGGATAATCATGTCTAAAAGATTGAAATTAGCGCTTATCGGGGGTGCTGTGTTGGGAATTATCTGTGTGGTTGGAGCATACCTGCGTTCGGGGGGAACAGCTTCACCCACTTTCATTTTTGCTCTCTGGTTCAACCGTGTCATCATCGGGTTGGCTGTGGGAGCACCCTGGGATACCACAAGCAAAAGCAAGAATTTGCTTCGTGGAGCAATGCTGGGACTTCTGGTTTCCTTTGCTTTCTATAGCTCCACCGGGTTTGAGGATCCGATCAGTTTTGTTGCCGGTATTGTCTATGGGGTCATCCTCGAAGCCTGGCTTACTGGTCTCAAAAACAATCCAAAAATCACATAAAACATAAGCAAGGCTGAGTCTTGAAACAGAAAGATTTGCATAATTTTCCACTATAATTGAGCGTAAATTACGGATAGGGCTCACGACCCAAAATACGAATAATCCCCCCCACTCGACTCTCAGGAGGCAACAAAAATGAATAAAGACCTTACTCGAAAATCTCGCTCAGTAAAAACAATCAGGCTCGCTCTTTCTTTACTTCTGGCGTTCGTGATGCTCTTTGGGCTTGTTGCCTGCGGGGAACCAAAACCATCAGAAACAGAAGCGCCAATCGTGCAACAAGAGCCGGATCCACAAGCTCTGCAAACGGCAACCGAAGTTGTTGACACAGAACCGGTCATCGTTGAACGTGATCTGGATCCGCAGCCCTTGCTTTTGGCAAATGAAGCCACCGCGCTAACATTAAGGTATTACATTTATGCCCGTCTGAAGACTGAAGAGCTCTTACAAGCAGATTATGAGTCCATGCCAGAAGGAGCGTTTCAAGCCCAAATGGATGAGCTGGTTGCAATCTGGCAAACAGCAGAAGCGCTTGCATCAGAGGCTGAACGTATCACTGACCAAGCAGTCTTGTTATTGGATACCTCATCTACCTATCAGATAGGAGATTTCGCTCAACCACAAGGTCAATTTACATCACTGGCTTCAAGTCAGTCGGGAGTTCCCGGCATTGCGCTTGCCAGTTATAACGGTCAGGTGATCGACCGGCAGACGTGGTCTGAAAACCTGTCAAAGCAATATGACGCATTACGCGGGGCGCAGCGATACAAGCAGCTCGCTGAACAACTCGGTACTGATACAAAAACCGCTGTCGAGCAGATGGCACTTGCGCAGAAAATCATCCGAAACGCTGCCGACCTGGAAGAAGCCCAGGCAGAAGTAGCCGAATATACCCGCAGCATCAACGTCTTGGAGGGGTACAAGACAGGAAGCAAGGTAGGACTGTTCGTAGGAGCGACCATTGCGACTGGAGGCGGTACCCTAACGGCATTAGCTGGCAGCAGCATGTCTGTTCCGGTGGCAGGAGCCGTGATTGTGGGCGGTGTGGATTGCATTGTGGACGTTGGCAAAACCACCAGCTCCATAATCCTGGGCGAAGACCATCAGGTAACTGTGGATTTCGAAAAAGCAGGGGATGTGATCCAGCCTTTCTCCATGATAATGAGTCTGGTTACAATGGATCCGACATCCGCAATTGACCAGATCGCCGTCTTAGGCGAAGCAATGATGGAATGGAGTAACCCAGGCAAGATCACAGGCATTGCAGTTGAAATGACTAAAAACACGACCTCACGTGTTCTGGCAAAACTGATTGATCTGATGGGAGGAAACCTGCCAGATGTTGAAAAGACCCTGGAAGGTCTAAAACTGCATTTTCCTAAAGAGGAAGGTTCCTCACTATCAGAGCTGATACTGGCTAACACTGTCGGTTCAGAAGAGGCTCAGGCAAAGATGCAAGAGCTAAAGGCTCAAATGGCAAAGTTGGCTGGAGAGGATGTGGACCAAAGCCAGGCACCGCAAGAGACGAAAGTTTCTGATCAGGAGGAAGGAACCCTGACCGGAGAGCAAACGCAACCAGCAACTGGCTCTAATTTAGAGAATAGTATTGCCGGTACTTACAGCAACAGTGCTGTTCTGCAATCTACTGCTGAAGGCGTGGAAGCTGACGGTAGTTTGTCAGTCACATTGCAGCTCAACGAAGGGGGAACAGGCACTGCTACCGTTTACGGCTTTAGCGGCGATGCAGCATACGCAGGCAACTCAGTTCAGTTTTCTGTGCCAATGACCGGCTTGACCTGTGCGTTCGATGGGTCCGCAAGCCAAAGCGGCGGCCATACTTCCATAAGCGGGATCATGCAATGTTCTATGATGGGCGTTACGATAGCCACCTATAGCTGGAGTGCCCAAAAGTAACTATAGCTCAGTTGTCCTAAAAAAATAGCTTGGACGCTCATGCAGATCGATAAACTCTTACAAAAAGGAGATGCCACAAATCGTTTAGAGAAAGCTATCATATTCGCGCATAGAGCCCACAGCAGGCAGCTCCGCAAAGGAACGAACACGCCCTACATTCTGCACCCCATGGAAGCTGCCGCGATCGTGGCAACGATGACAGATGATCCGGAGATCATCCCCGTCGCGGTCCTGCACGATCCCATAGAGGACGCTGGCATATCCCCAGATGAAATCGCAGCAAAATTTGGTGCACGCGTTGCCAATCTCGTTCACGAAGAGACCGAGGACAAACGGGGAGTTATTCAACTGAGAGAAAAAACTGTCGGTACACTTCCTATTTTTTAAGTTTTTGATTCTTTGTCACTGGTTAGCGAGTGATCGTTTTATGTGTTTTCTTGTTTTATTTACGTGGTTTATTCAGCGTGGATGTTAGAATAGTTCACAAGGTTCAGAAAGGTACGCTTCAAGCATTTGAACTGACGTTACCGAAAGGATCAACACAGCATGAGTAGTTTCAAAGATCTGCGTATTGTCGACAATTTTTATCAGACCTCCGCTTTTTTCCCAATGCCAACCGTTTTGGTGGGAACGCTGGCTGAAGATAACTCAACCAGTCTTGGTCCCTATTCACTGGTACAGCCCTACTACATCGCCGGAAGAGATTATTACGCCATGCTGCTGTGCTGCCGTAATTCATCCAATACCGCTCAGCATCTTTTAGCGAGAGGCAGATGCACACTCAATTTCATTCCTGACGATAAAAAGATGTTCAAAGAGGCAGTCAGGCTGGGCTGGCCTGGAGATTCGCCACAGGAAAAAATGAAGGATTTTAAGTTCACGTTAGAGGACGGTTTGATGTCAAAAGAGCATCCCGACGATGTCTTCCCTAAAGTGGTTGCCGAAAGCTTTCAAACGTTCGAGTGCACCTGGATGAGCGATCTTGACGGAGCCGTTGCCGATCAACCGGGATTGCTCGACGGTTACCCTCCGCCCTATCGTGACTTCAACGGGATCACCAGTGAATTTGGTGCGCATTTCATTTTGCGTGTCGACAAGATTTTAATGAAAGAAAAGTATTACAACTGCATTATCAATGGTGTTACAGCAAGAGAATTCCCACGTGTGCCTGTCGATTATGGTTATCGTGATTCCAAGAATTTCTGGTATACACGCTTCACCAGACCGCGCCCCGAAATTCTGCCAATGCGTGAGGGCTCAATCGCTTCAGTGCGTTACGCAGCAGACCGGATCGATCCCGATATCAGGCTAACTGATGAGGCTTGTGCCAAACTGGTCAAGGTCCCACGAATATTCTTAAACACCGCGCTCAAAGGCTGTGTCAGTTGGGCAAAAGAAAACGACGTCTCGCTAATCACCGCAGAGCACATGGATATCATCAACGACAAACGCGCCAAAGAAAAGAAGTAAATCTCACTTCAGCAAAACAGACGCACCAATTTTCAGGTAAGTGTCAATGGAGAATTGCTAAGAAAATGGATTTTTATGAGGTAGTAAATACGAGAAGAACGATCAGGGATTTTACGTCCGATCCCATTCCGCAAGATGTGATCGAAAGAATTATTGATGCCGGGCTGAAAGCTCCCACCAACGACCACATGCGTGACTGGCATTTTGTTGTGATTACCGATAAAACGGTAGCAGCCAGGTGCATTGAAAGAATTCCTACCAGGTTTTCTGAGAGCGAAATCAATTCGATTATCCGTGACTGGAACCTCAATGATGAATGTCAGCAAAACGCATACAAAGCTGCCATTCCCAAGCAATACCGAATGCTACTGGACGCGTCCTTCCTGGTTATTCCATTGCTCAAACAGAAAACAGATATCCTTCACCCTGCAAATCTTTCACATTTGAATGGGTTTGCATCCATTTGGTGCTGTATTGAAAACATATTCCTGGCGACTACCGCTGAAGGCTTTGGTGCAGCCTTAAGAATTCCCTTAGGGGATGAAGCAGAATGGGTAAGAGGGGTAATCGGATTTCCGCAAGATTACCTCATGCCTTGTTTTATCGCCATCGGTAAGCCGCAGGAGAATGCGGTGTATGTGGAGCAAAAACCGTATACCTTGAAAGAAAGAATACACAACAATCACTGGTAGTTAGTTCTCCAGTGATTGTCTGGTGCGGTCTTGAAATCAGAATTTTTTCTCAGACAGCCAACAAGCCAGATTTACCTATTTCCTAAATCGAATCCGTCGTTATTCCTTGCGCAAAAAAGTCACAACAAGGTATTTGATTTCGCCATCCCGCCAGAAAATGAGCTGAGTGGTTTCTCCGTCCAACCGTAGACCGGGCACTTTACGGTAGGTTTCACCTGCATAATGAATTTCAATTTCATCGCGGTCGCCAAATTGAACCGTAACGGGGGTCTGGCAAACAAAGGACGTCAATGTTCCAGCCGGCAGGGTTAGAGTCTGCTGTTCGCCGAATACATCTACATAGGTAACATCTCGCGGCGAAGAAAGAAGTTCTGATGGATCAAGCAGATATGAGTCAAAAACCAGGCGCCCACCCTCAAATTGAAAACTGACTTCCAACTGGCGGGTCAGGATTTCCTCTTTTACCATGCCGGTCATCCCTGGCTGACGCGCACCACGCCCTTTAGGGGTGTGGGAATAAGGATCCGTGGGGAAAGCGCCGTACTCAGCAGGTGTTTTTTGATACCCAAGCCCTGCACGAATATCCCGGTAGAAATCACACAGCTTTCGCGCAACAGGCTCATTTCTAAAGCACACAGCAGTTTCCTGAACTGCCAAAAGAAGTTTCGAAACCATGTGCCAGTAGACGCTCCCCAACCCCTCGTAAGCAAAGAATGTGCCGGAACGTCCGGTAAATTCCGCATGCCGGAAGGTGTTTTCAAACAAACGCTGAATAGCGTCACTTTCCTGTTCTACCAACGCCGCATATTCCAGCTGGTTATGCAGGACTTTCAACGCCTCACGGATATCCTTGATATTACGCAGGTTGCTGCCAAAGTGAAACAGACCGTGAATATCCTGAGTAAAAAGATTGGTATCCCGATCCTCGACCAGCCTGGTGGGCAATTTCAAATGACTGAGTTGTTCAGGCAGCAGCGTGTTCTTTTTAAGGAAAGAGGGCAGGACCCGATCTGGATAGAGTATATACGTGTGCTGATCCGCACGATAGAGCGAACTGCGGCGCAGACTCTCTAAAACCGAAAGCGATTCTTCGCCGCTCAGTAGACCGGAAGATAGAATTGAAACCTGACCTTCGAGCATTTCATACAGGCGGTCCACATAGGCGCAGCTCGAATCAAGCCGCAATAAATTATAAGAATGATAGAGCCCGTCCGATCGCCGGTTGGAACGTAAACTATGCTCTATGAAATCTTGGGTTGTATCCAGAAACGCCAGTAGATCGTAGGCCGACACCTGGCTCATAGTTCCGCTAAATCCGTGATCGTAGATCTCCGAACGATAGCCGCTGCCAGCCTCGCCAAGCGCATCCATCATCTTCCGGCGCAATTCTGGTGTGAATTCACCACTCAAATTGGGCTGGAAGTTCTGAAAAACTGCGGCAATTGTTTGAAGTAAATTAGCGACTTCACTGCGAAGCGAAAACTCGCCCTTTTCATCCTTAATCAGGTGGCGGAAAACCGCGACGAAACGCCTCAGGTAACCCAAGGTGACGACCGAAAGGCCGTAACCCACCAAAGCGTTGTTGGCGTCGTTCCATTCCGGCCGCTGGGTGTTCATCCAAATCCCGCCTTCAGGGACGAAATTAACCAACTTGGCTAACAGAAGCGTGAGCAGCTTTTCTGCGAGCGAGGCATGAATTACACTACCGTCCGTTGCAAACAGCAGACGCCCATCATTGCCATACTGACGCACCAGTTTAACTACGCTTTCATTCAGCGCATGATCGAACACAATCGTGTTGTGTGGATCCTTTAGCAATTCCTTGTAAGGTTTAATTCGATAAGGCACATTCGCGTAACTTAGCACTGGCTTGTTTAGTCGTTCACGCAGCAGTCCCGGGTGAAAACGGTCGCTGGCTTCCATTAATTTTAGTAAATAGATGATTTGATGATCGCTCCAATAACCAATATTCGCCCAGGGATTGCCCTCTTCGGGGACTTCCCAACCTATCCCAGCACGGCTAACTCGGTAAGGGTTATATCCATCCGCCGTGGTAGCACACAAGAAAGTATCTATAGTAGATTCCACGAATTGAGGGAATGAGTAAACCAGCGCTTCCCAATTTTGGAAGATATCACGCCAATTACCCGCATAATCCAGGCGTTGTGAGCCGTCCTCTCTTTTTAGGTTGATTGAAAATACATTCCACGGTCGGCTGGGGTCACCATGCCGGCGACTGAACGTAAGAGGTAAATAGGTGTTGAGCAGCCGGCGCAGATTGAGGTTCTCCAGTTCTGCAGCGCGGGAACGCATCTCCGAAAGACTCAATCTGTCTGGCATAGCTGCAAAAAACTCAGCGTGAGCAACTGGTAGATTATGTTGGTGGGCAGAGACATAGTCGAGCAAGTCAGATTTTTCGACCCAGTAGTTTTGTGCGAATATACCTCCGCGCATGACGTTAAACAGCGTGTTTGCAAAATGGTGTGTGCTTGCGTGGATTTTCTCTGAAACTTGTAATCCATCAGCATTTGTCACATACTTCTGCAAATTCGACGTATTAAATTCAATGTCCTGTTCAATTACGTGTTGCTTCGAATCCAGTGTCTTTTGTAAGAAATCTCGCAGCTGTGCCAGAGCATTGTGATCTTGATTTACATCAGCTACCAGGTACCATTGGGCTACTTGTTCCGCTTCCAAATGCAGCTTTGCATGAACAAAATACGCGCCGCGTTCACCCCTAACTTCTGTCTCAGTTTCTAAGCTTGCCCCAAAACGGAAATTGGTCAACTGTTTGGAAGAGAGCAGTATATGTTCAGGTTTCAGCCCAACCTGAAAAACTGCATTTGCAGCCAGCGATTCGCTTGGCTCAGCCAGGTCTGTCAATCGAGAGTTAAGTCCAAAGATGCCCAAGTTGGTCTCTTCATCTAATTCGCTGCGTTTGTAGGCATCCAGCAGGCAGCTGAAAACGTTTTGGGTCTGAGAACTGACATTTGCTGGAAGAATATTTTGAAAACCATCTAAAACATCCACATCACAGGAACAGTTTTGGGTGTTGCTCAGCCAAGCCGTTTTGATAAAACCGGAGCGGTCTCCTGTGCGCCAGCTATATCGGATGACCAGCTCAAGAGATCGATTGATTTCTTCAAAAATCAGCGTGGTTCCAGGAATGTTCTTATAGAGATTGCGTTCGACTTGATATTGTCCATCCTGCCGAATCGAAAATGGCTCCCAAAGCCACGTCTGGTCGCCGCGTGTAACACGTAAGATTGTTTTTACGCCCGTGTTTTCGAAATTTTCGGTGAGTTTATCTTCGGTGTAGTACGGAAACAATGCATTTTCAGCATTTACTCGCCCAGCACTAAGTCCGCCCGTTGAAGAAATAAACAACCAGTGATCAGCACCGCTGACAATGCTCATGAAAAATGGCGGCATGGCATCATAGTTCTGGATTTTATAAAACGTCTCACCGAGTATGTTAACATAACCCCCAACGGGTTCCACCGAAGGGGGTGTAAGCAAAGTACCTCCAATAAGGGTCGGTACATTTTTAGTATGCATGCGATTTATTCTCCACCGCTGAGGATTTTTTAACTCAGGCTACTAACAAACCGTTACGTTTTATCACATCCGCAAACCAGTAAGCACTGTCTTTAATCGTGCGTTTTTGAGTTTCGTAATCGACATGTATGGCACCAAATCGCTGGGAATATCCCCTGGACCACTCGAAGTTATCCATCAACGACCACTGCAAGTAAGCAGTGACGGGGATTCCAGCCTGGATCGCATCCCAAACGACCTTGAGGTGCGTATGCAAGTATTCAATCCGTCTCTGATCGTGAACTTTTCCAAATTCGTCGGGTCCATCAGCGTAGCTGGCGCCATTTTCTGTGACCATGAGTTGCTTGGGGTGATACTCCCTGTTCGTCCGCTCAAGGATTTCATGCAGACCCTCTGGATAGAGCTCCCATCCCATGTCAGTTTTTGGTACATCCCGTTTCTCGTTATGAACCCCATCCGTGGTTGCTGAAACAACCATCCTGGTGTAGTAATTGATTCCCAGAAGATCAGTCTCCTGGGAAATGATGTCCATATCACCGGGTTGGATAAATTCTGGCTCTGTCGATTCCAATACGCCCATGCGCACGTAATCCTCAAGCATATCCTGGGGATAGCCACGCCCATAAAGCGGATCAGCGAACCAGCGAATAAGCTCGCCATCCATAAAGCGGATTTTATCCTCGCTAGCCGGGACTTCAGGGTCGTTGTGAATTGGGCTCATGTTGAGCACGATCCCGACCTTCACATCCGGAACAGCTCTGCGCAATTCTTTCACTCCGACACCGTGTGCCAGCAACAGGTGGTGAGCTGCCAGGATACCTTTGGAACGGTCTTTCATACCAGGAGCATGTTCACCGATGGTATAGCTGAGATGGCTGGCACACCAGGGCTCGTTGATGGTGAACCAATATTTGATCCTGTCGCCGAGGTGCCGGGCAACCACACCTGTGTACTCGGCAAAGGCGTCCACCACATCACGATTCAACCAGGCATTTTCCAGCGCTGTTGGCAGGTCCCAATGATACAAGGTTGCCAGGGGTGTTATACCCGCTTCCAGCAAACCATCGACCAACCGGCTGTAAAAGTCCAAACCGGGTTGGTTGATTTTTCCACGACCATCAGGGAGGATTCGTGGCCATCCCAGGGAAAAGCGGTAATATCGATAACCCAATGACTGCATCATTTTGATGTCTTCCTGCCAACGATGGTAATGATCACAAGCAACATCACCGCTGTCACCATTCAGCGTTTTCCCGGGAGTATGCGAGAAGGCATCCCAAATTGATTCACCTCTCCCATCTTCGTGCGCCGCCCCTTCGATCTGGTAAGAACAGGTGGCAGTGCCAAACATAAAGTTATCAGGAAATTTCAGAATAGTCGTCATGGATTATTTTTTCTCCCTTAGTTGAGTTGTTTGAATGTATTCTTGAGTAACGGGTAAAGCCCCCGGTATATTTCATAAGCGTCGCGATAAGCCTGGAAATTGGCTGCGTTGGGCGTTGTTTTACCGGTGATGTGGATGGTTTCACGACAAGCCGTAGCAACGTCCGGCCAGGCACCCACCCCGACCCCAGCCAACAGGGCTGCGCCAAAAGCACCGCCTTCAGTCGTATTGACGCTCACTAATTCGCTCTCCAACACATCTGCCAAGATCTGGCGCCACAAAGCTCCTTTGGTTCCGCCGCCCGAAGCGCGAACTTGCGAAATCTGTTCCAGTCCAGCATTACGGATCAGGTTGAAACTGTCTTTCAAACCGAAGGCGACTCCTTCCAGTACGGCACGGGTCATGTGACCACGTCTATGACGCAGCGTCAAACCAATAAAAGCTCCGCGTGCAAGGGGATCAGGATGAGGAGTGCGTTCACCGCTCAGATAGGGCAAAAAAAGCAAGCCTTCACTACCTGCCGGTACGTTTTCGGCTTCCCGCAGCAATTCATCAAAGCTCATTTCCGGTGCAAGCGTATCGCGATACCACTGCAGACTGCCCGCTGCTGAAAGCATTACACCCATAAAATGCCACAGACCCGGAGCGGCATGACAAAAAGCGTGCAAGCGTCCTTCCGGTTCAACAAACGGAGCAGGAGTGGTCGCGAAGATCACACCGCTGGTGCCAACAACCAGCCCAACGATGCCTGGTTCCACAGCCCCAACACCCACCGCTCCAGCCGCCTGGTCACCCCCACCAGCCGTCACTGGAATTCCCTTTACCAGTCCGCACAGAGCAGCAGCGTATTCGTTTACTTGACCAGTAATCTCCGGACCTTCAAAGGTTGGCGGCATCCATTCGCGGGGAATATCCAGTGTATCAAGCAATTCTTCAGACCAATCTCTTGCCTTGAGGTCAAACAAAACCGTACCAGAGCCGTCAGCTTTATCCATGGCCAGCTCGCCGGTCAGTTTATAACGAATGTAATCCTTGGGCAGAAGGACATGGCTGACCATGGCATAGATTTCTGGTTCGTTTTCGGCGACCCAAAGGATCTTGGGTGCCGTGAATCCTGTTAGAGCCACGTTGCCGCTGATCTGGATGAATTTTTCTTTACCGACACGCGCATGGATCTCATCACACTGCGCCTGGCAGCGTTGATCGTTCCACAAGATGGCTGGTCGCAGTACTTTGCCATCCGCGTCCAACAAAACTAATCCATGCATTTGCCCGGTCAACCCAATTGCTTCGATTTCTTTTGGGTCAACACCTGTCTGGGAGATGAGACTGCGAATACTGTTAATGACTGCCTGCCACCACATATCCGGGTCTTGCTCAGACCACAATGGCTTGGGAGTTGAAAGCGTGTGTGGAGAAGAAGCCGTGCCTAAGACCTCGCCTTTCCTGTCTATCAGCAGTGCTTTGCTGCCAGTGGTTGAAACATCAAGCCCTAAAATGAATGCCATAGCGTACTCCAATCAAACGATTGTCACTGGGCAATCGAACACCCGGTCTTTTACCATCTGGGTTGTTTCGCCAGCAACTTCAAAATCAGCTTCCAGGCGGATATCATCCGAGGAGCTACCAATCATGAGTTTTACTGCTCCGGGCTCCAACACCAGCTGCAAACCTTCGCCATAATATGCCAGCATATTGACAGGCAGATCGAACTGGACGGTTTTTTTATCTCCTGGCAGCAGGTGAATGCGGGTAAAGCCACGTAATTCCTTCACCGGTCGTGGGTAATGGGCATATTCGTCACGGGTATAGAGCTGCACAACCTCATCCCCCGCCACTTTACCAATATTGCGGACATCAAAGGTGATTTGCACGGTTTCATCCAACCCTGCGTGTTCTTTTTCAAGTTTCATGTTGCTATATTCGAATTGGGTATAACTCAAACCATGCCCAAAAGGAAAGAGCGGTTTGACACTTTCATTGACATAATCGCCATAGATGTTGGAGCGCATACCAGAGGGTTTATAGTTATAAAACACCGGCACTTGCCCAACTGAACGAGCGATCGAGACGGGCAACTTGCCTCCTGGGTTGTACTCTCCCAGGATGGCACTAACGATAGCACCAGCGCCCTCCTCACCCGGTACCCAGGCTTCCAGGACGGCATTGGCAGACTCAACTAACTTAGGAATGGAGAGCGGCCGACCATTGATCAAAACCAGGACCACAGGCTTTCCAGTCTCAAGGATTGCTTGCAGCAATTCAGCTTGGACACCGGGTAAGCCCAGGTCAGTTGAATCCCGGAATTCGCCGGTGGTACAGTCATATCCCAGTCCGGACTTGTGACCCATAACCATGATAGCAACATCAGCACTGCTGGCAAGTTCAACAGCTTCTGCAAAGCCGGATTTATCCTGCGATGCGATATCGCAGCCTTTGGCATAGTCAATTTTCATTGAAGCCGGTAAATCCTGTCTGAAAACTTCAAAGACGGACGAGATTTCAACTGGCATCGTATCAATATCTGCCTTCGTCAGCCCCTCATAACCCGACCCTTCAGGAGGGTCCTGGCACAAAAGCTCACGCATGGAAGCGTAGGAGTAGTCTCCCAACATGCAGCGGGGGTTATCAGCGTTTGGACCAATCAGTGCGATCTTCTTGACCGAATCCTGCAGCGGCAATGCTCCGTCATTCTTAAGCAATACCAGGCTCTGCCTGGCAATCTTCTTAGCCAGCTCCCGGTTGGCAGGGGTTTCAAATTCAACCAACACTGCGCCCTCATCCACATAAGGGTTTTCAAACAACCCTAGTTCGAATTTTTTGCTTAGGTGGCGTGCAACGGCGGTATCAATGGTCTCGAGAGATAATTCACCTGCTTCCAGCGCTTCTTCCAGACCGGGACGATAGCAATCAAAACTGGGCAGTTCAACATCGATCCCAGCTGTGAGGGCTCTGATGGCAGCGTCTTTACGAGTTGGGGAGGATTTGTGATAGTTATGGATCATCACCACAGCTTCATAATCCGAGACAACCACACCGTCAAACCCCAGGGTGTCGCGCAGCAGGTCAGTAAGGATGCGTTTGGAGGCAGCCACTACTTCGCCATCCAGCTCAGGATAGGCATTCATCATCGACATCAAACCCGCGTCGCGGATGGCAGCCTGGAAGGGCTGTAAATAAACATCCCAGAGATCTCTTTCACCAAGATGTACTGGTCCGCAATTCAAGCCTCCCTGTGAGAAGGAGTGACCAACAAAATGCTTGCCAGTTGCCATCACAGCCTGCGTGGGGTCATCCCCCTGCAAGCCCTGGATATAAGCTTTGCCAAATTGGGTCACCAACAGTGGGTCTTCGCCAAAGGTCTCTTCAATGCGACCCCAGCGTGGATCCCGCCCCACATCCAGAACCGGTGCCAACCCCTGGCGTGCGCCCATTGCCAGCATCTGTTTGCGGATTTGTTCGGTCATTTCCTTGGCCAGCTCGGGCTGGAAGGTACTGGCAAGACCTATCATTTGTGGATAAACCGTGCCTCCCAAAGCCGTGACACCCGAGCAGCATTCTTCATGATTGATGGCGGGAATACCCAACCGGGTCTCTTCGCGGAGAAACTTTTGGATGTGGTTATAAGCCTTGGCAGTTTCGAGTGGTGATAAGTTGCCAGACCCGGCAATACGCGTGATCTGCCCAATGCCATGCTGCAATTTGGATTTGACCTTTTCTGGGTCAAGGTGTCCATGAGATTGAAACTCGTAGAACCAGTGACCACCAAGTTGGCTTATTTTCTCCTGCAGGGTCATTTGGTGCAACAGGTCATCAACTCTCTTTTTTACTTGAGTTTTGCTCATCACTGGTCCTCAGCTTCTTAGTATTTTTTTAACGCATGCCCAAAAGCAAGTCAATCGTCAGTTGGTCGAGGCGTTCATATTTCAGACCCCGGCTGGCGATTGCCTTACGGTCAAAATTGATTGCTCTAATCGCTTCTGCTTTTTCGGGTGAGTATTTACCAAACACTGTCGCAAGTGAAGGGTCTTCCGCGTTGATCTCAGCTAAGATCGCCTGGATTTCCGGGTCAGTATTAAACTGAGCCGCTTTTTCTTTGAGCATCAGGTAAGTGCGCATGCAGCCGCTGGCAAAATCTTTCACACCCTCATAATCTTCGGTGCGATATGCATGGGCGTCAAAATGACGAGAGCCGTTATAGCCCACATCTTCGAGGAATTTCACCAGGTAGAAAGCCGCCTTCAGGTCCCTTGAACCAAAGCGCAAGTCCTGGTCATATCGTCCGGGATATTGATCGTTCAGGTCGATGTGGAAAAGTTTTCCGGCTTCCCATGCCTGGGCAACACCGTGCATGAAGTTCAAACCAGACATGTGCTCGTGAGCAACTTCGGGGTTAACCCCCACCATCTCAGGATGATCCAACGTGGCGATGAAACCGAGCATATGACCAGTGGTGGCGTTGTATATGTCTCCACGAGGTTCGTTGGGTTTGGCTTCCAGGGCAAACTTGAGACCATAGCCTTTGTCCAGGTTGTATTCACAAAGGAAGTTCATCGCCTCACGGTTGCGCTTGATCGAATCCACCGCGCTTTTACTGCTGTCGGTCTCTGTACCTTCACGTCCGCCCCAGAAGACGTAAATTTTGGCGCCAAATTCAACACCCAGGTCGATGGCACGCATGGTCTTCTGCAAAGCGTAAGCCCGTACTTTGGGATCGTTACTGGTAAAGGCGCCGTCCTTGAAGATCGGGTCGCCAAACAGGTTGGTGGTTGCCATGGGCACTACCAGCCCGGTTTCGTCCAGTGCCCGGCGGAAATCTCGTTTGATGGCTTCTTCTTCTGCAGGGGTGGCGTCGATGGGAATCAGGTCGTTGTCGTGAAAGTTGACACCATAAGCGCCGACTTCGGCGAGCAAGTGCACCAATTCTGCTGGGGTTTTTGGATCGCGTACTGGACCACCAAAGGGGTCTCGTCCGGTTGAACCGACCGTCCACAATCCAAAGGTAAATTTGTGTTCAGGTTTTGGGCTAAAAGTATTCATTGAGTTTCTCCTTACTCTACGTTTTTTAAATTAGGTACTAAGTTTCAACCAATCTCAACTACCACGTTGACTTCTGACATTCCAACGCGTGGAATTGGGATCACACAACCTTCAATTACTTGACCATCTACGCTGACCTGGGCAGAATTGCCAGTACCAACACGCTCAACTTTTATGTTGTAAGTCACCCCCCTAAAAATTCTCTGTGCTTCAAAGCCTTGCCAGTTTTCCGGAATCACCGGGCTGACAGATAACCCCTTGTAGGTGGGTTTGATACCAAGAATATGCTGCGTGATCGCAACATAATTCCAGCTGGCAGTGCCTGTCAACCAGGAATTTTTCGCCTCGCCGTGGGTGGGTGCTTCCTTGCCTGCAATGGTCTGGGCATACACATACGGTTCACAGCGATGAACTTCGCTGATCGCTTCCCGCGCAGAGGGGTTGATTCGTTTATAGTAGTCAAAAGCCTGATCTCCGCGACCAATCATGCTTTCTGCGATCATGATCCAGGGGTTGGAATGGCAAAAGACGCTTCCATTTTCCTTGTATCCTGGAGGATAGGATGAGATCTCACCCAGACGGAGTTGATAACTGGTAAAGGCAGGATTCAAAACCACGATCCCATGCGGAGTCGCCAATTTTTCCTTGACTGCATCAAGTGCCAGGCGAGCTTTACCGTCCGCAACACCCAACCCAGCCATCACACACCAGCCCTGGGGTTCGATAAAGATCTTGCCTTCCTCGTTCTCATTTGAACCAAGCGGCTCTCCAAAGGCATCATAGGCCCGTCTGAACCAGGCGCCATCCCATCCTGCTTCCCAGACTGCCTTCTCCATCAGGGCTATCTTTTCTTGATAGAAGTCAGGGGAATAAACATCGAACGATTTACTAGCAGATCCAGAGGTGTAAAGTGAAGCCAATTCAGCCATTTCCTGGCAGGATGAGATAAACAAGCCTGCAATCATGACACTTTCTGCCGTTTTCCCATCCTCATTGGTGGTGGTTTGGAAAGATTGTCCGGGTGTATCTGAGAAACAGTTGAGGTTAAGGCAATCGTTCCAATCTGCCCGGCCAATTAAAGGCAGCTGGTGCGGTCCCAAACGGTCAAGTGTGTACTGGACAGCGCGCTGCAAATGCTCAAAGAGCGGCATTTCCGTGCCGGGTTGATTTTCGTAAGGAGCCGGCTCGTTAAGAATTGAAAGATCACCAGTTTCCTTTACATAAGCCGCTGTTGCTAATACCAACCAATGCGGGTCGTCATTGAAGTCTGAGCCAACATCGTTATTGCCGCGTTTGGTCAGAGGTTGGTATTGATGGAAGGCGCCGCCATTAGCCAATTGAGTTGCCGCAAGGTCAAGCAGCCTTTCCCGGGCTCTTTCGGGTATCATGTGCACAAAACCGAGCAAATCCTGGGTTGAATCGCGGAAGCCCATTCCACGCCCGATGCCACTTTCAAAATACGAAGCAGATCTGCTCATATTAAAAGTGATCATGCATTGATAGGCGTTCCAGATATTCACCATGCGGTTTGTATCAACATCAGGCGTATTTACACTGAATTTATTGAGCAGCTCTGTCCAATATTCTTTTAGCTCCTGAAACGCTGTGTCGACCCGAACAGGTGAAAGGAATTCACGGATGATTGGCAAAACGCTTGATTTATTGATGATGTTTGAGCCTGGCGGGTCAAACTTATTGTCTGTTGGATTCTCGTGATAACCCAGCAAGAAGATTACTCGCCTGACCTCGCCTGGCTGCAAATGAAGCTTGAGGTGATGTGAGCCAATGGGCTGCCAACCATGTGCCACGGACTGCTTTGACTGTCCACTCTCAACTACTATTGGCTGATCCCATCCGCGGTAGGCTCCAAGAAAGGCTTCCCGTTGAGTATCAAAGCCAACTAGCGCTTCAGAACAAGCAAAATACGCAAAATGGTTTCGCCGCTCACGATATTCCGTCTTATGGTAGAGCGTGCTGCTAAGCGCAACATCCCGACCACTGATACTTAACTCCGGCACTTCAACTTCGCCGGTATTGAAGTTGCGTTGAAAATTGGTGGAGTCATCCAGGGCATCCCACAAAGCGAATTCGACTGCCGTGAACAAGTCCAGCGCAGCATTCTCACTTCTTTCGTTCGTTATGGTGAAATCCCAAACTTCCAATTCCGAGTTTAACGGAACGAAGTAACGAGCCTGGGTTGCTATGCCATACTTACTGGATTTGATGATGGTATAACCCAAACCATGACGGCATTCATAGGTATCCAGGTTACTGCAAGTCGGCATCCAGCTGGGTGACCAGTAGTTGCCAGTTTCTGCATCCCGGATATAGATGTAGCGACCGCCCATGTCCAGCGGACTGTTATTGTAGCGGTAGCGTGTCAGTCGACGTAGGCGTGCGTCTTTATAAAAGGAATATCCGCCAGCTGTATTCGATATCAAACTAAAATACGTGTTTGTGCCTAAGTAGTTAATCCAGGGAAGAGGTGTATCAGGGCGGGTGATGATGTATTCTTTTTTATCGTCATCAAAATAACCAAAACGCATAAAAAACCTCCAGCAGGATTCAATAAATTATCAAAGGGGATGTCAATAATCTGGTTAACATCCCCAAATAAGTGCCCAAAGAGACGTCTTCAAGTCTTGCCTTAAAGACGCCATCTAAAAACATTATTCCTTGACAGCACCCATCGAGATACCATTGATGATATATCGTGAGAACAAGAAATAGATGATGATGATAGGAATAATTGACGCAGCCAACCCCAGGTAGATCGCGCCATACTCGTGCCGGTAAACATCCCCTCTTAGCGTCTGAACCAACATCGGCAACGTGTATTTATCGCGACTGGTAATCAGGATGAAGGCGTTAAAGAAGTTATTCCAGGCTGCCACGAAGGCAAAGATCCCCATGGTGAACATGCCTGGGACAGCAATTGGGAGAATAATACGGTGAAAGATGCCAAGTTCGGTGGCACCATCAATTCTTCCGGCGTCGATGAGATCCTGGATGATGACCGATTCAAGATACTGCTTGGCGAAGAAGACCGATCCAGCTGAAGCAATACTTGGTAAGATCAGCGAGGCGTAGTTATCATCCAACCCCAATTTTGTCATCCACTGATAGAAACCAATGATTGTCAGTTGCATCGGGATCATCACCAGCACAAGAATCGTGTTGTAAAAAACCTTTTTACCTTTAAAGTTGTAGCCGACAATTCCGTAAGCTGTCAGCATAGAGAAATAGACAGTCAGTACGGTGGTCAGAATAGCAATTGTCAGGCTGTTCATGAAACCACGCGGAAGGTCAAGACCTTTGCTCAGTAAAATTTTATAGTTGGTGATCAAATATTTGCTTGGGAATAAGCTTATACCCTGTTGGATTTCCAAGGTTGAACGCGTAGCGTTAACAATCAGCAGCCAAAGCGGGATCAAGGTAATGACAACAAGGATTACCAGGAACAGGTACACAAAGATTCGATCGATCTTGATTTTGGTACGATTATTGAGCTTCATCTCTGTTTTCTCCTTGCGTTCTACTTGTCTGGTTGCTCTTGCTTTTCACGAAGCAAGAAAAATATAAGAAGCGCAACAAAGCTTGTCATCAGGAACACAACCAAACCAACTGCCGAGGCAGCTCCGATATGACCCTTGCTGCTGTGGAATTTCATATACATGTTGATCGTATTCGTAAGAATCGAGTTACCCGGACTTCCCCTGCCATCGGTCAAGAGATATGGGATATCAAACATCTGCATACCCCCTACCAGTGAAGTAACCAGAATATAGATCAGTACCGGTTTGATCAAGGGTAAGGTGATGTGCCTGAACATCTGCATGGTGGAAGCGCCATCTACCAGGGCTGCTTCGTATAAAGATATCGAAACGGAAGTCATGGCAGCCATCAACAAAATCGTGGTTTGACCGAACCACATCCACCATTGAATGAAAACCACCAGACCGCGCATTATCGCAGGTTTGCGAATAAAATCGATTGCTTCTGAAATAAAACCGGATCGTACTAAAAATTGGTTTACGGGACCATAGAATGAGAACAAAGAGAAGAATAAAGCCGCTACAGCTGATGCCATCATCAGGTTTGGCATATAAAAGATCATTCGCCAAACGCCAACACCCTTGATATTGAGCCTCATGTTGGTGAACCAGATAGCAAGCAGAAAGGCAATACCCATTTGTGGAATGAAGTTCATCAACCACAATTGCCAGGTATTTTTTACTGCAGTAAGAAAAGTTTTATCAGCAAACAAAAGCTGGAAATTTCGAAACCAGGTAATGTTAAAAGTTCGGGACATGAGTGTCCGGTCGGTAAAACTTAGAAAGATCGTGTTGAGAACCGGATACAAACTAAAAATCAAAAAAGCGATGATAAATGGGGCTATAAAAAGGTATCCATATTGATCGTGTTTGAGTTTTTTAAACATATGTACTCCCTTTTTCAGTCAATCGTCGTGGATAGATGAGTCAGTACTTGAATTGTACTGACTCATCTTGAATTTTACTAAATTTCCGGACTACTCAATGATCAGATCCGGGAATTCGTTGCGAACGGCATCTTTCCAGAGAGTCCACATCTCTTCCAAGGTAACAGTACCTTCGAGATAGGAGTTCAAAGGATCGTTCAGAGCGCGCTGGATAGCGTCGTCAGAGCCTTGCATCAGACGGGCATTGACCGATGGGGCTGCAGCGGCAAAACCACCATAGGAGTTCTGACCACCCAGGAAGTTGCTCATCTCTGATTCGTCAAAGGAGGCAGTGATTTTCTCGACTACAACCTGGCTGCCAACAAAGTCACCAGCTGCCTGATATTGATCATCAGGAACGGTGGGGTCAATGGCTTTCAGGTACTCATTGGTGTAAACACCGGTTGCCCAATTGGTCAGGTTTTCCTCATCGAGGGTGCAGAAGCGTACGAACTCTTTTGCCAGATCCATCTTTGTGGTGTCTTCCATGACGCCTAACCAGGTGCCGCCCCATTGATAGGGCAGAGGACCTTCAATTACAGCCCAGTCACCCTTGGTGGTGCTTGCACCATCTGCAGAGGTGGAGTTGGGATACAGAACATAGGGCAGACCCCAGGTGGGGAGGAAGTAGCTGAAGACCTTCTTGGGATTGCCAGCGGCATCCTGGAGGGTATCGTTCATTCCAGCGAACCAACCTTCTTGCCATTGGGTTGCGCGGGCTTCATAACCATTGTCGCGGAAGGTTTTTACTGTCTCAACCATCTTATTGACCATGGGATCAACGGTCAGTTTGCCATCAACAACCCAGGGTTGTTCACGATTGGCGAAGAACAAGTTCTGGAAGTCTCCGTTTGAGGCAACCATGTAGGTATTACCGTCTGATTTTTCTTTCACAACTTCAGCGGCAGCAATATACTTGTCAAAATCGCCAAGGAGATTTTGCATCTCTACAGGATCATCCGTGCCAAAGTATTCCTTGGCCAGACTGCGGCGATAGAAGAGAGCGCCTGGAGTAGCCTGGTAAGCATAGGCTTTGTGAACGCCATCAGCCATACCAACTTCATACACAAAGGGGTACATCTTCAGTTCGTCAGCATAGACCTGCAGATCGCCAATGTCAGCCAGGAAATCGCTTTCAACATAGCTTTTCACGAAGGCTGCTTCAAGAGCAACTACATCAGGAACCTGATCGGTGCCAAGGGTTGCCAGAAGTTTGGTCTGATATTCACCGTTGGTCATAGGGATCATGGTGTAAACAACATCCACATCCGGGTGGGTCTTTTCGAAAGCGACTGCCATGGTGAGGATTTCGTTCGTGAAGGACCAGACATTCAAGACGGTCTTTTCAGTCGCAGGTTCTTCAACAACTGGTTCTTCAGCAGTGGGTTCTTCAACCGCAGGTTCTTCAGCGGCAGGTTCTACTACTGCAGGTCCGCCAGCAGGCTCAGTAGCCGGGGTTGTGCCGCATGCTGCAAGGAGCATGCTAAAAACAATTACTACAGACAAGATTGTAAACAGACGTTTCATTTCTTTCCTATTCTCCTATTGAATTTTTAAGTGATGTAAACGACAAATTTAAGATTTTATTGATCAGTCGTACCTCCTATAATGTCTAATGAATTGGGAACGCTCTCAATCTCTTCGGATTTCGGAGCGGAGAAAGTGGTTCTTATACCCGCACCACAAGTCTCTCGAATCACCAACTCAGTGCCGAGAATCATTCGATTGGCGACTTTCGTGCCGTTCTCTATCATATCCAGCAGCATTTCTACTGCCTTGATACCAAAATGAGTAATTGGCTGACGAATTGTCGTCAGCTTTGTCGTGGAAACTGACGCAATTGGCAGGTCGTCATAACCCACAAAAGCGATATCTTCAGGTACAGATAATCCAGCTTCTCGCACAGCTCGCATGGCACCAATTGCCATAATATCTGATTGCGAAAATATTGCATCCGGTCTATGGGATAAGATCTTTTTCATGGCTTCATAGCCGCTGATCTCAGAAAAGTCTCCTTCAGCAACTAAGCCTGGTTCAATTTTTCGTTGTGCTTTGGACATTGCCTGGCGGAAGCCTTCGCTACGGTCAGTCGCTGCAGTGCTCTGGATTGCACCTGTGATCATGCCAATTCGCTGATAACCTAGCCCAATCAAGTGGTTTGCAGCCTGTTTTGCCCCTCTGACATTGTCCACGTCAATGTAATTTACCGCTTCTTCCTCCTGTGGGCGACCTAAAGCCAGGTACGGCATAGAGGAGGAAAGTAATTTTTTAAACAATTTGTCCATCTTTTCACTGGACTGAACCAGGATTCCATCCAACATTCCTCGCCTGGTAATACGAGGGGTGATCTCTGCTTCGTCTTCTTCATTACCGACCAGAAAGAGAGACAAAGTTAGGTGGTTATTGTTACAAGCAAAAGCGACACCCTGGGTCAATTGTGGAAAATAAGGATCTGTAAAAAAGGTTTCGGTTGTTTTTGGAATTACCAAACCGATGATGTTCGTGCGTTGAGAAACAAGCGACCTGGCTGCCAGGTTAGGATGGTAGCCAGTGGAATCGATGATCTTCTCCACTCTCTTTCGGGTTGCAGGATCTACATTGGGACTGGAATTGATCACCCGCGAGACGGTTGATCTTGATACACCAGCTAACTTAGCAATATCCTCGAGTTTTAGATTATCCATTTTTCAGCTTAGCCCATGGTTTAGGTGAGTATTTATGGGAGCGCTCTCATAAAAGATTATAGTACATCGCAGCCCGCTTTGTCAATAGCGCCTTTCAGAAATTCGAAATGACTTTCGTGTATGGGTTTTCCCACTTGCCGGTAGCCTTTACTGTATACTTAGAAAAGTTTGTCAGAAAAGAAGGATGAAAAAATGATCTTTTATTTTTCCGGTACAGGAAACTCCCGGTGGGTTGCAGAGCAACTTGCCGCCAGAACTAATGACATAGCTATCAACTTGATTGGGAACACTGCCCCACCCTCCATTGACGGAGAAGTGATTGGTCTCGTTTTTCCCATTTATGCCTGGGGAGCACCGGAACCCGTTGTCGAATTTGTAAAACAGCTGCGTGGAAACCCCGCTTTCACTTTTGGCATATGTACCTGCGGTGGTGAAGCTGGAATTGCCATGCAAAAACTATCAGAGGTTTTCCATTTAGACAGTAGCGCTTCTGTTGAGATGCCAAATAACTGGGTGATGGGCTCTGAATTGGAAAGTGAAACCAACATCGCCTTAAAGATTGCCAATGCCAGGGATAGAATCGAGATGATCGCAGCTCAGGTTAATACCAAACAGCCGGTTTTCGACGTTCAAAGCGGCAGCTTGGGCTGGCTCAAGTCCAGCCTCATCAATATCGGTTTCAATTTTGCTACCCGCAGTACCAAGCCTTTTTTCGTGACAGACAAGTGCATCTCCTGCGGAATTTGCGCCAGAGACTGTCCCGCCCACACGATCAGCATGGTGGAGGGCAAACCCGAATGGGGGCAAAAATGTTACCAATGTACCGCTTGTATTAATCTCTGCCCGACCAAAGCCATTGAGTACGGAAAAGGGACAGCCAACCGAGGTCGATACAGTATTGAAAAGGCTCTACAGCAAGCATAGCAATAAAAAATCCCGGAGTTTATTTTCAACAACTCCGGGATTTGTATTGATTTTTCGATTTTCTACGGCTGCATCGCCCCAAACAGAACCAGCCAGGCAAGGATCGATTTTGAAACTAAACTCAGAACAATGTAGATCCTTTCGCCGTGAAGGTATTCTTGCCATTTTCCGACACGCTTGTATTGCAGGATCATATTGACCGGGAAAGTGTTGAAAGCGACAAAATATGTCCCAATGATCGCCCAAACAAACCAGGGGACGCGATCAAAGTTGGCGTTTCCAAACATGTAGAGCAAAATCGCGATCCAGGGCGCCAGACCGGCAATGGATCCCCAAACAAAAGGACCCCAGTTGACTTTTCCTTTTTCAGCACCGGAATTCAATTGCTCCATGACCAGACCGAACAGATTCATCGAGGCATTGACAATGAAAATCAACACGAGGGAGGCAATGTCATAAATGCCAAACAAAGTGGCAATCAAAACTATCATGATGGAGGAACTGAGTGAGTACTCAAACCATCGGAATTTATTAATACCCTTCTGTAAATCGGCATTGTAGATAGCATTGGTCTTATTCGGGATCGAAATGATCGCGTGTGCAATGGCTGAAATGATCAGGAACATTGCCACCAAGATGCCAAAGGGCAGTTGGAAGAGTTCTTTTGAAGTAAGTTCCAGGGTTCGTGTTTGCTGGTTGAAAGCCAGATAGTTTTGTGTGACTGTAGGAGCAAACTCAGCGATCTTCTGAATAACGGTGGTAGCCAGGAACAGCATTGCAATCCCCTGGATCAGGTGCAAAGCACCCATAATGATATTAAAGCGTCGTAACTTTTGTAACTTGATTTCCATATTAGCCTCCAATTTAGATTAAATAAAAATTTATTATCTTATTAATTGTATAAAGTTTACTCACATTTCAAAGCTTTTGTATAAGAGTATTTCTTCGTTTGTATAACCGCCTTAACTACCTCTGAACTAAATTGTACAAACTGAGTAGTTGAAAACAAGTCCCTCGGATTTTTGGCAAGAGAATTAGGGCATTGAATTTACCCGGCTGAACTCTGGTTTGTCAGGTGTAAAACTTCCAATAACCCAGCTTCCTTGTCCTGGTTGTACAATCCGCGGGCACGCCACAGTTCCTCTCCTTGATGGTCGAAGAGAAAAATGTATATATGTTCCTCATCCATCATCGAGAGAGCCGCCCGGAATTCATCCTTGTCCAGGTAAAGTGTGATCGTACGTTCACGGGATTTTGGGTTGGGAATACCCGCCCGCATTCCCTCATTGATGAAAAAGCGGGAGAGAGTGCTGAGTGACCGAATCGTTGGTAACTCGTAATAAACCAGCCCAGGAAATTGCTCTTCAAGGCTCTCGGCCAGGGGGATCCAGGAATTCACTTCTCCTTGTTGCCATTGTTGAAAGGCAACAAAAATCAGATTGTATTTCCCCTCAAAATCCCGGGGTAAGGTCAGTTTTTCTCTTCGTAAATTCGAACCGTTAACAATGGGAAAGCTCATTGGACCACCTCTTGGAATCACTAAAGGAATTATAGAACTTTCTGACTGGGAATTTTGGGAAAAGGTTATATGCTTGTTGATTCAATCCAACGACTGACCGCGATAAGCCAGCAGAACTCGCTTACGCGCCATGGCATGGTCGACAATGGGTGCGGGGTAATCACTACCAACAAGGCAGTCCACCTGTTTCTGCATCTCAAGTGGCATCTCCCAGGGAGCATGTAGGTATTTGATAGGCACCTTTTTCAATTCAGGCACCCAGTTTCGCACATAATTACCTTTAGGGTCAAACTTCTGTCCCTGTAGAATTGGATTAAAAACCCGGAAATATGGCGCGGCATCAGTACCAGTGCCAGCGGTCCACTGCCAACCACCATTGTTGCTTGCCGGATCGCCATCTAAAAGCTGCTGCATGAAGAAGCGCTCGCCCTCCCGCCAATCGATCAAGAGGTCTTTGGTCAGGAAGGAGGCTGTGATCATGCGTGCCCTGTTGTGCATCCATCCCGTGGTTCTAAGTTGGCGCATGGCAGCATCCACAACCGGGTAACCGGTCAGTCCGTTCTGCCAGGCAGCCAGAGCAACCGGATTGTCATGCCAGGGAATTTGGCGAAGGTCCGCTTTGAATGCCATATTTCTTACGAAAGGGAAATGGTAAAGGATGGAAGCATAGAACTCGCGCCAGATCAGTTCATTGAGCCAGGAATCCACACCTTCCCGAGCTGTGGAGGTTTCAGCGGATTCCATAGCCTGTCGGGCAGTCCAGGCGGCTTGCCTGGCAGAGAGCATGCCCAACCGAAGATAAGGGGAAAGTTGGGATGTTCCCTCCAGGTCCATGCGATTGCGCATGTTGGCGTACTCAAAAATGTTTCTTTCAGTAAACCTGGATATTCTTTTTTGGGCTTCCGCTTCCCCCGCCTTGAAAGTAGTATGACCTGTTGAATAAGTAGCTTGAGTGGGTATCTCAAGGCTCGCTAATTCCGGGACACTGGGTAATTGTCTTGGAGAAGGCAGAGGTGCGCCACTAAATGGCAAGCTGCGCCACATTCGGCTAAATGGGGTGAAAACTGTGTAAGGTTCATCATTAGCCTTGTGCAACATCTGGGGAGGGAAGATGGTCGCGCCAGGCAAAAGCTGTAATGGCAGGATTAAGGATATTCTTTCATCACGCTGGCGGGCATACGGCGAATAATCTTCTTCAGCAAAGATGCCCTCAACCTGCATCTCTCTGAAAAGGGTTGTGAGGACTTCCGGTGGGTCGCCCTCCCGCAAGATGAGCCTGCTGCCGCGTTCTCTCAAACTGGAATCCAAAGCACGCAGACCTTCAAACAAAAAGGCAAGGCGGGCTGGACCGACATAGTCAGAAGACAGCAACTTTGGATCCAGGATAAACAGAGGTATAACTGTACCTGCCTGGCGCAGCGCTTCCGTCAACGCCTGGTTATCAGTCAATCGTAGGTCTCGCCTTATCCACCAAACTGCCGTTTTCATCTTTTCATACCTCGTGTTTTTCTGTTTTCATTCTATCATTTGTGCGCTTCCGCCAAAATTTTTGCTTCAATATCATTTTTAACGATGGGTCTTATAATCAATTTAGTGAATACGAAGACTGACCCAAATAACCCCGTTCAATTACCATCAGGAGGCACGAAATGGCTTTTGATTTCAAGAAAGAATTTAAAGAATTTTACCTGCCAAAAAACAAACCGGAGATCATCGTGGTTCCTCCAATGAATTACATCGCGGTGCGCGGAAAAGGCGATCCAAACGAAGAAGGCGGCGAATATCAGAAAGCCGTTGGTATTCTATACTCCGTTGCCTACACTTTGAAAATGAGTTACAAAGGCGATTACAAGATCAAGGGTTTTTTTGACTATGTTGTCCCCCCGCTTGAGGGATTCTGGTGGCAGGAGGGAGTACAAGGCATGGATTACAATCGAAAAGAGCTCCTGAACTGGATCTCCGTCATCCGGCTGCCTGAGTTTGTGACAAAAATAAATTTTGACTGGGCAGTGCAGACCGCCTCCAAAAAGAAGGGTTTGGATTGTTCTTCTGCAGAATTGTTGAACATTGATGAGGGCTTGTGCATTCAGATCATGCATCTTGGTCCTTTTGATGAAGAGCCAGCCACGGTGGCAGTTATGGATAGGTTCCTGAATGAAAATGGATATGCCAACGATTACTCTCCCATCCGCCTTCACCACGAAATCTACCTGTCCGACATCAAAAAAGTATCTCCGGAGAATTGGAAAACTGTCATTCGGCATCCAATCAGGAAGAAGTGAAAAGTAGAATTGTCGATTAGTGATGTAGAGAAATCTACTGTTTTGCTTCTAACAACTTACACATCAAAGTTGAAAAAAATCAGGTTTGGGGATTGGATGGGGGACTAACTATGGAAAAGAACTTTCCAGCGAACAACTTCTAACGCTTGACTGCCTTCAAAAGTGCTATCACTTCGTCATCAGTCACCTGCCGGAAATCTGCGTAATATGCTCCCACTGCTCCCAAATACATCCGATCGATTTGAAGTGAAACCAAGACGACGCCCATGGACATCAGCCTTTGAGCTGTGTCGTAAGGAGTCACAGGAATAGCGACGACGATTTGTTTTGCCCTTAGTTTTTCCAATTCCTTGATAGCTGCCATCATCGTGAATCCTGTAGCAATACCATCATCTACAATGATAGCGATTTTATCTTCCACGTCATGAATTTTGGTATCTCCCAGGTATTCAATCCTCCGGCGTTTAAGCTCAGCTCTTGTCCGTTCCACCTCCTTTTGAAACCATATCTGGTCGACAGCCGTAACTTCAATTTGATTGCATATCGGCTCTCCTTCTTCAGCGATCGCACAGATAGCATATTCCGGATTCAAGGGATGTCCAATTTTCTTGGTGAGCAAGAGGTCTAGTGGGGCATTCAGCTTTTTCGCGATTTCTGCTCCCAGTACGACGCCTCCCCTTGGAAGCGCGAAGACGATCAGATCTTGCCCTCGATACCCTTCCAACACAGCTGCCAACCTGGTACCAGCGTCTTTTCTATCCTGGAATAACAAGATCTCACCTCCAAAGATGGCTTTTTTTACTACCGATTCCAGCATTTTCCGAGTTCTGGACTCGATTTATTAATAGTATACGGTATACGTCAATCCAGTAAACTTTGGACCTGGATTTTTCTTTATCAGCACCGGAATGGTAAAGGAATTTAGTTTTTGGCTCTTGACATTCACGTTACGTCATAGTTTATAGTATCCTTAAAACCGCAAATGAGTAAACTGGCGGTTAAAAAATAAGGATTGCATATGGAATATAGTATCAACAAGTTGGCGAAGCTGGCAGGGATCAGCACACGCACACTGCGTTATTATGACGAGATCAATCTGTTGTCTCCACTTCGAATAAGTGGGAATGGCTATCGGGTTTATGGGCAGAAGGAAGTGGATTTGCTTCAGCAAATTTTGTTCTATCGGGAGCTGGGTCTTCCGCTCGATAAGATAAGAAACATCATCTGGTCAAAAGGTTACGACAGTGTCAAAGCGTTGCAGGGTCATCTTGTGGCTCTGCAGGCGAAAAAGGAACAGATTGAAGTTTTGATCAGCAATGTCGAGAAAACCATTGCTGCATCTTCAGGAGAATTAAAAATGAGTGACAAGGAAAAGTTTGAAGGTTTCAAGCAGAAAATGCTGGATGAGAACGAAGACAAATACGGCAAAGAGGCTCGCACGCTGTACGGTGACAAAGTCGTTGATGCCAGCAATACGAAGCTGATGGGTTTGACGCCTCAGCAATATGCGTACGTCCAGGAATTGTCCAGCCAGATCAATGATAAGCTGAAAATCGCTTGCGAACAGGGTGATCCATCCAGCCCACTTGCCCAGCAGGTCTGTGCGCTGCATAAAGAGTGGTTGGGATTTTTTTGGACCCAATACTCAAAGGAAGCCCATCTTGGTTTGGCGCAAATGTACGTGGATGACCCGCGCTTCAAGCGGTATTACGACGATGTGGGAGTCGGATGTGCAGAATTCTTGTATAATGCGCTTAAGATTTTCTGCCAATAATATTGATGACAATAGAGGATGCGATGGATTTTGAGAAAGCCAGGAATTTTGTTTACAAGAACTCCAGACCGCTTGACTTTACCAGGTGGATGTATTTGTTCGAAAACGGTAACAAAGAAGATGTCCTCTCTGCTTTAGAAACCTACCAGAACAAGGATGGCGGCTTTGGAAATGGACTTGAACCTGACTGCTGGAACCCCAATTCATCCCCTCTCCAAACCTGGGTGGCGACCAAGATAATCAGTGAAGTCGATCTCAAGGACAAAAATCATCCAATCATTCAAGGTATCCTGAAATACCTGGCATCAGGGGCTGATTTTGACGGGCACACCTGGGCAAACAGCATTCCAACGAACGACGATTATCCCCACGCCCCCTGGTGGACGTTCGACCCAAACTCCGAGACCACCTATAACCCAACTGCCAGCCTGATCGGTTTTATATTGAAATTTGCAGACCCCGCCAGCCAGCTTTATGAAAATGGAGCCGTTCTGGCAAAAGAAGCCTACGCGCATTTTAAATTGAACCACCCCCTGGATCAGATGCACACGGTTGCCTGTTATGTTGAGTTGTATGAGGATTTGAAAACCAGTTTCATCAACGATCGTATAGATATGGAAGAGTTCAAGAATTTGCTTCATACCCAGATCCAACACGTCCTAACCCACGACACCTCCCGGTGGGCGGTGGATTACGTCTGCAAGCCCTCCCTATTCGTCCGATCGAAAGCCAGCGATTTCTACCTGGCGAATATGTACACCTGCTATTATGAATGCGAGTTCATCGCAAAGACGCAAGAATCGGATGGTACATGGGCAGTGACCTGGGCTTGGGCTGATTACCCCGAAGAATGGCACATCAGTAAAAACTGGTGGAAGTCCGATTTGATCATCAGGAATCTGCAATTCCTGAAAGCGATGTGTAGCTAACCTAAGTTTGACCCAAACAGTGCGTGTGGGAGTACAATGACCACATGGAAGAAGCGCTGATTGCTCCATGTGGGATGAACTGTGGTTTATGTGCCGCTTATCTGTTCAAACAAAAAGATTTGAACAAAAGAGGCTTTCACCGCAGGTATTGCCCGGATTGCGTTCCCAGGGGTAATAACTGCACGCATATGGCTAATTCCTGCGAACTGGTGGGCAAAGGCTTGGTGCGATTCTGCTTTGAGTGCCAGGATTTTCCCTGTGAGCGGCTCAACGATCTGGATAAACGCTATCGAACTAAATATCACATGAGCATGATCGAAAACCTAAATGCAATCAAAGAGAATGGTATGCAAGCGTTTTTATTAAGCCAGGAAGAAAAATGGCGCTGTCCAACATGCGGTGGTACGATCTGCTGTCACAATGGGCTGTGTTTCGATTGCGACCTCGAAACCTTCCTCCAAAACCCCAAAAATAGCTGGAACAAACAATAGGTCCGTAGAAGTTTGTAGGGTGGCTGATTATGCGAAAACTAAATGTTTCGATCAGAGAATATACAGCACAACTGCAAAAAGGTCAGATCCAGGAAGCCTACAGAGGCATCATGACCTTCATGTCTGCGCTTAAAACAACCCTAGAGAGCAAGCATCCGGAATACGCTGCCAGCGATCTCTATTTCGGCTACATGGATATGACCTATTTCGCCTTTACACCACTGGAATTAAAGTGTAGAAACCTGAAAATCGCGATCGTATACTTGCACCGGGAAAACCGCTTTGAGCTTTGGCTGGGTGGCAGCAACCGTAAAGTACAATCAGAATACATTGATTTTTTCAGGGGTAAAGATCTTGGCGGTTACAAACTTTCTAAAGTTAGCCCAGGTGTGGATTCTATTGTCGAATTCATTGTCTCTGAGCAGCCCGATTTTGACAACGGTGATGAGCTAATAAATATCATCGAAGAAAAGACCATCGAGTTTGCAGACCGAATCCTCCGGTTATTGCCAAGGCAATCATAATTCCAGGTTCAATCCGGCTTGAAATTGATTCCAATCCACCGGACTAAGGGTGAAGTATGCCTCTCCCAAAATTTGATGTGTTTGTGTTCCCCAATGGGTTGAAGTTAATTCATTTCTTAGGAAAAATTAACCATACACAGATATCAAGTACCGCCATTTGACGGCATAATTGTAATAAGATATCAAACAAACCTCTAATGCCTTTATCAACTTAAAAAACATTTGATTATGCAAACTGAAGGTTAAAAAAGGAAGGAAAAAATGGCAGAAAACACAACATTTATCCAAGCAGCAACCAGGCTCTTCCCAACCTTGAAGCAATATGTCCCCATCGTGGACCGCGTTCATGGCGAGCATCACCCCGAATTCCATGAGGTGCGTGCCTTATTCAACAAAATTGTTGAGAACACCGAATCAGCCAGTTCGAATAAACCCGAATTAAGCCAGGAATTTGCGAACCTGCGCATAATTACTACTGATTACACGATTCCCGGTGATGTCTGCGAAAGCTATGCCGCCGTATTCAACATGTTGGCAGAGCTTGACAAGGCATATACTGAATAGACTTTGCCCCTCATAAAAATAGATACGAGAAAGGAAAAGTTTTGCAGCGCTTTGTACTAAGTAAGAAAAACCATATAGCCCTGATCAGCGCCATTCTGATCATTATTGGATTCGTCAGCAGCTTAGGTTTCAAGAATGAAACAGTGGCTCGCTGGGCATTCATGCTTGCTTCTGTGATAGGTGCTGCCCCCATCATGCTTCAGGCATACCAAGCCTTGAGGGTAAAAGTTGTCAGCATCGACGTGTTGGTATCTATCGCCGTAATCGGTGCTTTCTTCATCCAGAACTTTGAAGAGTCCGCAATCGTGACTTTCCTGTTCCTCTTTGGCGCCTATCTTGAACAACGTACGCTGAACAAGACTCGCTCTGCGATTAAAGAATTGACCGAAATGGCTCCAGAAAGTGCCTTAAAACAGGACGAAAATGGGAAATTCGTGGAAGTAGAAGTAGACGAAGTCGACGTGGGGGATATTCTGCTAGTGAAAACCGGCGCGAAGGTGCCAGTGGACGGCACAGTGCTGACCGGTGAAGGGCACGTCAACGAAGCCAGCATCACTGGTGAGTCCCTTCCGGTAAGCAAACACAAGGATTCAGGCGTATACGCTGGAACCATCCTGGAAAACGGCACTCTCCAAATCGTAGCCGACCGTGTGGGTGAAGATACCACCTTTGGCAAGATCATCGAATTAGTCGAAGAAGCCCAGGATTCAAAATCGGAAGCCGAGCGCTTCATCGACCGTTTCTCAAGGTGGTACACTCCAGCTGTTTTGGCGCTTGCAGCGATTGTCTGGCTTTTCTCCCGTGACATTGAGCTGGCGATCACAATCCTCGTCTTGGGCTGCCCTGGAGCACTGGTGATCGGCGTGCCTGTTTCGAACGTCGCCGGCATTGGAAATGGCGCTAAGAACGGTATCCTTCTTAAGGGTAGTGAAGTTATTGTCGATTTCAGCCGGGTTGATACGATCGTTTTTGACAAAACCGGTACGCTGACGGCTGGAAACCCTGAGGTGGCTGACGTCCAATTTTATTCAGACGATATCGAGACGGTGAAATCCTATGTTGCAAGCGTTGAAAAGGAGTCTGACCATCCCCTTGCTAAAGCGGTTGTGGATCACATCGGCGAGATTGAACTTCACTCTGTCGAGAAAACTAACGTTGTCAAGGGCGGCGGAATCGTTGCTGAGGTCGAAGGGCATAAAGTTGCCATTGGTAACTTCGCGCTTATGGAGCAGGAAGGCGTTCACCTGTCCGAGCAGACCCGGTCCGATATCACTCGCTTCGAAGCCAAAGGCAATTCACTGGTACTCGCTTCTATCAATGGCGAATTGAAAGCCTTGATCGGTATCCGCGACCAGGTTCGCCCAGGTGTCAAGGAAGAGCTGACAAAAATCAAGAAACTAGGGATAAAAAACCTGGTGTTGCTCTCTGGCGATAACCAGGCCACAGTTGACCGTGTAGCACAGGAACTCGGGTTAACCGAAGCGCATGGTCACATGCTGCCGGAAAATAAATCATCCTACATCCAGGATCTGATCGACAAGGGGCACATCGTTGCCTTCGTTGGAGACGGGGTGAATGACAGTCCATCGCTTGCACTGGCTCAAATCGGCATTGCCATGGGTGGAGGCACAGACGTGGCGATCGAAACTTCGGACGTAGTCCTGATGAATTCAGATTTCAGCAAGCTACCCCATGCCCTGGGGCTTACAAAAGCCACGGCCCGCAATATGCGTCAAAACATTGTCATCGCGGTTGGGGTTGTGTTAGTCTTACTGGCAAGCGTATTTTTCAGTGATTGGATGAATATGTCGATCGGTATGTTCGTCCACGAAGGCAGCATATTAGTGGTAATCCTAAATGGTATGCGCCTGCTGAATTACAAATTAGGAATGTAGAGAAGGAGAATAAAAAATGCAAAAAGCAACAATTCAATTAGAAACCTTAACCTGCCCGTCTTGTGCCATGAAAATTGAAAGCGCGACCAAATCATTGGACGGTGTGGATAAAGACAGCGTGCAAGTGCTGTTCAACTCAAGCAAATTGAAATTTAACTTTGACGATGAAAAAGTAAAGGTCGAAGAAGTTGAGAATGCAATCACCAGACTTGGTTACGAAGTAAAAAAGACCCAGGTTAAAGCTATCTAAGCGGAGAAAAACTCAAAGAGCAAGGAAATCCTCCTTGCTCTTTTTTTTACGGTACCAACTTATCGATTCTACAGGGCTTTAACGTAGCTCACCAGAGGTTCGATGGACTCGCGCGAGGAATGATCGTAAGAATTCTTCATGGCAGCGATCATCTCATCCTGAGTGCCATCCTTATCCTTCATCCTGCGCATCGTACCCCTGATCATGGTCATGAGCAGTTTATCCATGCCCTTCATCTTTTCATAATTAAAACCGCTTTGAAAGTAGAAGAAAGGAATGCCCGAGTTTTTTGGAACGTTCATAGTACGGACCCTTTCTATCGCCTCTGTTTCCCTTGGTGGTGTCCCACCTGTAGCAAAAATGACGAGCTTCTTGTTCAGAAATCTTGTTCTGGTTTTGGTAATGAATTTGATCCCGTCAATCCTTCCCGCGCGAACTCCGCCACCGTAAATGATCAAGTCAAATTTAGAAAGATCGACAAGGTTGACATTTTCCACAGGGTACGCTTCACAACCTAGTTCTTCAGCTATCCAATTGGCGTACTTCTCAGTAAAGCCGGTTTTTGATTTGTAAATGACAACGCAGTTTTTCATCCCACACCTCTATTCAATGATTGTGTCAAAAAAATGGATCAGAAATTCCATCAGCGGTAAGTTAATGTCGCCTTTGATGGCTTGGATAATTCATTTCCATTATACAATCAATAATTAATAAGTTGTGTATTTAGATAAGCTTTTCGAAAAAAAGAGTTTACACGCCGAAAATCCCGCTCAAAATGAATACAAACATAGAGCCTGCGATGATGCCCAGGGCGGTATAGTTCTCATTGCCATACTTTCGTGCCGTAGGAATCAGTTCATCCAGGGTGATAAAGACCATCACGCCCCCAGCAAATGCCAGTGCTCCTGGCAGGAGGACTGTGAATCGCACCAGAAACAGGCTAGCTAATAAAGCGCCTGCAGGTTCCGCTAAGCCTGAGAGAAAAGCGACTTTTAAGGCATCTTGCTTACAAATCCCTGCTTTACACAGTGGTAAGGCGGTAGCAATGCCCTCCGGGATGTTGTGTAACAAGATCGCTACAGCAATAAAAAGACCAAACTGGGGGTTATGCAGATAGCCAGCACCAACCGCGATTCCTTCCGGCAGGTTGTGGATCGTGATCCCAATCGCCAGCAGCAAACCGGTGTTAACCAGGGAGCGATCAACGGCATTACCAGCTTTGTTGAGAAATTTTCGCCGTCCTTTTCGTTGTTTATCATTAGGTCCATCCTCTACATAGGAATCCTCGAGAATTGCTTGCTCCTGCCGTATCTCCCGTTCGCCAAAGCGAATATGCGGAGCGAAGTAATCCAACACCAACATAAAAGACGCTCCTAAACCGAAGCCAATAGTCGCGGTCAACCAGTTTGAGAGTTGGATGGATTGCTGCACCAGTTCAAGAAACGCCAGGCAGATCATCACTCCCGCTGTGATCCCCATCAAAAATCCATAGGATCTTTGACCAGGCTTTCGGATAATCGCGATCAGCCCGCCCAGACCTGTGCCAAGGCTCGCCATAAGGCTAAGTAAAAGGATGTTTACCAAAGGGTGCAAATTCTCAAACATATTTCCAGCTATCTTTTCTATTAAGTCCGTGAATTATACCGAAAATCGGATAGTGTCTTGGTGCTTATACAATGCTTAGGGGGTACAATTCTTGCACATATTCAGGCAGGAATTATGCGCCGATGATCAACATACTCGAGATAGACCCGGTTTTAACGGTGTTTCCGTACGCGCTTTTATATTACGCGCTGCTGCTGGTTTGCAGCGGTCTTGCATTAATTGCAGTATTCCGCTCAAACCAGGCAAACAAAACCTCCCTTCAAACCGCCCTGATCATCATTTTTTTCAGCCAATTGCTTTTGTTGACACTCAATTTGCTTGCTTATCAGGGTTTTCAGATTGTTAAAGCTCTGTTCCCTCTCACTCATCGGGTACTCAACCTGGTTTGTCTGCTTTGGTTGATTTGGGCACTCTTTAAGTGCCGTGAAAAATCATTTCCTACCTGGCTTCCCATTGCCATTACGATCATTCTCCTGGTAGTTGGTATGGTTTTTAGCCTGTGGTGGCTGCCAAATGCTACATCGGGGGACTTCAATCTCACCTGGATGGATTATGCCCTGGCTGGCTTCTCACTGGCTTTGATCGTGGTGAGCGCCGTTTTGTATTCCATCCGTTATCGCAGCCCGGTGGTGGAAGCCTGGTTAATTTTGGGAATCGCCGCAGCCGGCTTCATCCTCTACCTGCTCCTGCCTTCCGTAGGAAACCTACCGGCAACGGTTATGCTGAGCCAGGTGATTTACTATCCCCTCCTGATCAGCCTTGCTTCCCAAAAATTCCAGGACACCCAGACGCAACCAGATCTTGCTCTATCAATACCGGAGCAAAATGGACAGTTAAGGGCCAATATTGCAGATGCTTTCCTTGAAATCAGCTTGCAGCCCAACCAAAACCAACTGGAAAACGCATTGACTCACAGTCTTAGCCTTTATCTGATGGCTGATTTGCTGGGTTTGGTCCAATATGAACAGGGTAGCAGCCAGGCGGTACTCAAGAACACTTATGACCTGATCCGGGAAGATCACATTGAACAAGTCGATATAGCTACCGACCAAATGCCAGTGTTTTTTGAGAAACTCTCTCAAGGTGAAACAATAACCTCCAACCGTGAGTCAGAACTCACCTTTGAAAAGCACTACCTGATGAAAGCCAGTGGCTACAATCAGATCGGCAATCTCTTGCTTTACCCACTGGAAGCCACCCCGAACCGACCCCGGTGGGCGTTATTGGGGCTGAGCCCTTATACGAACAAAGAGTGGGCTCTGGAAGATATCCAGCGTTTGGATCGACTGCGGGATAACCTCGGCAGAGTGCTCGAAAAAGCCGGTCGGCTCGAGCAAGATGCCCGCCAAATAAGCAATTTGCAGGCTGAAATGCTTCAAAAAGAATCAGAGGTTGACCAGCTAACAATCAATTACACAGAAAGCCAGGCTGAGCTGCAGAGCTTGACCAACGATCTACAACAAACCCAGGCTGCCTGGACAGAAGAAGTAAATTTGTGGATTGAGCGCCAAAAAGAGCTCGAGGCTGAACTGGATAAGCTCCAGCAAACTATTGTCGAAAATGAAGATAGCGTCGCTGAAGTCGATTCTCTGAGATACCAAAAAGAGCAACTGGAAGAGACCATCGCCCGCAATTCTGAGCAGACTGCCCAGCTGAAAACTACTATCGAACAAGCCAGCCTTTTACTACAAAAGCTGACCAACCAGGACGAAGCACTCAATCAAGCCGAAGAAGGCAAAGGCTGAAAATATGCGATTTAACAAACATCAATCCCTCACGCTTACTGTTATTTTTATTCTTTGCATGTCTTTCATTGGAGTAATTTTGGGTAGTGTTGTTATTACCGCAATGGCACATTCCGAGAGCGCTCCCTGGTACATCAGTCTCAGCGGCATGGAACGAACTGCCACACCCTTCCAACCTAATTCTTTTGCCAACATTCTTGAAGATGGCAGCATTGAACTGATCCCCCAGCCGATGTTTACCCCCACACCTGTGCCGATCATTCCTGAAGGAGAACTACCTGAAAACCAGGTTAACATCCTGATGCTTGGTGTTGACGATTTTGGAGAGAACAATTTCCGAACCGATGTGATCATGTTGCTTTCAGTCAATCCGAAACATCAGACCGTCTCGCTCATCTCTTTTCCGCGTGACCTTTATGTTACGATCCCGGGATATTGGTCAAACCGTATCAACACCGTCTGGCAATTGGGTGGCTTCCCCTTATTACAGGACACCTTCGAAGTCAATTTTGGCTTCCGCCCTGAATATTACATGATGGTTAACTATAACGGTTTCAAAGATGTGGTCAACAGCATTGGCGGAATCGATGTGACCGTTAGTGAAGAGCTGCAGGACAGCTGTCAGATCGACCCAAGCGGCTGGTGCGTGATCGAGCCAGGAGAGCTACACATGGACGGTGGCACTGCCCTTTGGTATTCACGCTCACGCATGACCACCTCCGATTTTGACCGCAATCGGCGGGCACAGGAAGTGGTAATGGCAATTTTCAAAAAAGCCGTCAACCTCAACATGCTTGTGAAAGTGCCCGAATTGTACGGCCTCTACCGTGAATACGTAGATACAGACATTCCCCTCACCCAGGTTTTGTCTCTTTTGCCCATGGCAAAGCCCTTGATGAATACAGAGAATATTCGTCGATTCTCAGTCAGCAACGAGATGGTGACCAACTGGATCACTTACGAAGGTGCCTGGGTGTTGATGCCAAACTACTACGCAATTTCGGATATGCTCAACGAAGCTTTGTATCGCAACGAGTAATCTTTAGTATTTCGGTACTACATCGTTATCAAGAGACAACCGGTTTTCATTAAGTTAACGTCCTGTTATCTTTTTCAATAGATTCCTCTTGTTGTTGTTTTTTTCCTGAAAATGATTAAACTGGTTGTATTACTGCGTTTTGGAGAATAATCAATGATCGCAATATTAAAAGCTAACAAACTCGTCCGAAAATTTGGAGATCTTATCGCTGTTGATGATGTCTCCTTTGAAATTCATGAAGGCGAAATTTTCAGTCTTCTTGGTCCGAATGGTGCCGGCAAGACCACCACAATTTCCATGCTCTCCACCTTGCTCACCCCCACCAGCGGTGACGCCTTGATCAATGGCTTCTCCATCAAGAACGATAATATGCAGGTACGCAAGTACATCGGCATTGTCCCCCAGGAAATCGCCCTCTATGATGACCTGACTGCTCTGGAAAACTTGCAATACTGGGGAAAACTCTACGACCTGAAAGGACAGGAGCTGGAACTGCGTGTGAAAGAAGTGTTGGAACAAATCGGTCTGAGCGACCGGGCCAAGGACCGCGTCAAGACCTATTCGGGCGGTATGAAACGGCGGGTGAATATTGCTGCCGGACTGCTGCACAAGCCAAAATTGCTCTTCATGGATGAACCTACCGTTGGGATCGACCCGCAATCCAGGCGTATGATCCTGGACATGGTGAAAGAACTCAACCAGCAGGGAATGTCAATCCTGTACACGACCCACTATATGGAAGAAGCCCAGGAGTTGTCAGACCGGGTCGGGATTATCGATCACGGCAAGTTGATAGCGGTGGGAACCCAGGAGGAACTGACCCGACAGGTCGGCGAGACCGATTCGATCCGCATCCTGACAGACGCGATGGACGACCTGCCTACCATTGCTGACAAGCTGCAAAGTTTTGATGGAATTACCCGCGTTATTTTAGAAGAAGGCGGGCTCAATCTGATCACCGTCGACGCGGAAAGTAGTCTTGCTCCCATCATCAACCAAGCCAGCCAGGCTGGTGCGCACATTAAGTCGATTGAGATCATCGAACCGAATCTTGAAACCGTCTTTCTTCATCTGACCGGTCGCGCATTGAGGGATTGAGACCATGCATAAAATTTGGCAAATCGCACGCAAAGACCTGCTGCTTATCTTCCGGGATCCGATGGCTCTGGTTTTTTATCTGCTGGCGCCTTTTTTGTTGACTCTGGGTATGGCTGCCATTACCGGTGCCTTCAATTCAGGCGACAGCGGGCTTTCTAACATCCCCTTAGTGATTACCAATGCCGATCAGGCACAACTTGGAAATGGATTGGTAGACGTTTTTCAATCTGAAGACCTGGATTCCTTGATCAACCCTATCCTGGATAACGATTTTGAGGATGCAAAAAGCCTGGTAGACGAGCGCGAAGCAATGGCAGCCTTACTGATCCCTGCTGGTTTTTCCAACAGCATCATTCCGCAGTCCGGGCAATCTCCTTCGGAGGAAGTGATCCAACTGGAGCTCTATACTGATGGAGAATCAACCTACTCTATTGGGGTCGTAAGAACGATTATTCAAACCTTCCTCAGCGAATTGGAATCCTCGAGCGCCAGCTATTCTGTTGCCATTAGCAAAATGCTTAGCGAAGGACTGATCAGCCTGGAAGAACTGCCAACAATCATGGCAAGTCTCTCAACCGGGATGGAAGCTGGCAGCAGTACTGGAAGTAACTACGAAATTGTGAGCAGCAATAAAACCTTTGAGAGCAAGAATGTATCTTACCTGGCAATGATCGCACCAGGCATGGCTCTCATGTTCCTAATGTATAACGTAAGTGCCGGTGGAGTTTCTTTCTTGATCGAGCGCAGAAATTACACACTTCAGCGCAATTTGGTCAGCCCCACGCAGAACTTTCAGATCATTTTTGGCAAGTCGATGGGGATCTTCCTGCGTGGTTTTGCCCAGGTGCTGATTTTAGTGCTTACCTCAAGCCTGCTTTTCAAGCTTTACTGGGGGAAATGGCTAGCTGTCCTGGTCTTGATCGCCTTCGCTGTTTATGGTGCTTTGGGTTGGGGAATGTTCCTCACCAGCTTCCTGAAAACGCCTGCCCAGGTTTCGAATGCAGGCAGCGCCATTGGTTTGCTTTTTGGTTTGCTGGGCGGGGGCTTTCTACCAATAACTACCTTACCAGAGTGGCTAAAGACGATTTCACGGATCTCGCCCAATGCCTGGGGCAGCCAGGGTTTTAACATCCTGGCAGCTGGAGGCACGCTTGGGGATTTAAAATGGATTCTTCTGGCGTTGTTTGTGATGGGGACGCTGTTGCTGACGATAGCATCACTATTCTTCCGTCGCAACGTTATCCAGGCAGGTGAGTGATCATGGCAAAAATTCTCAGCATCATCAAGAAAGACATCCGGCTCTATTTTGCCTCACCGGTCTCTCTGATCTTTTTCATCGTCTTACCAATTGTGTTCACTGCTGTCCTGGCAGCCACCACAGGAGCATTTGGCGGGGGACCCATTGTGCTCAATTATGTCGACCAGGCAAATTCCCCTCTTTCTGCCAGCCTGCTGGAAGTATTGCGAGATGAGAATGAACTAAGACCAGAACCTATCGACCTGGCGGCAGCTCAGGCTGATTTTGAAGAAGGTCGGCTGGAATCCTACCTGGTTATCCCAGCAAATTTCAACCAGGAAAGCATGCTGAATAGCGAGGTAAAGGTCCAGCTATTCCAGCAGCCAAACCGCATAACCAGCCAAACCATCTACCAGGCGTTGCGCTTAGCCTTGACGAAGCTGACAAGCACTCAAGCAAAACTACAATCAGTAATAAAGACGTATCAAAGCCTTCATCCGGAAGTCAGTCAGGCTGAGTTAGAAAACCTGGCAGAGGAGTTACAGGTTGAAATTCAGCAGGAATTGACGGATGCTCCCTCCAGGTTAAGTGAAACCGTGAGCCAGGTCGGAAATGACATTGTTTATAACCCCTCCATCAGCTCATCAGCTGGGCAATTGATCACCTGGGTCTTTATCCCGCTGGTAGGTCTTTCGGGAGCGATGGCGTACGAACGCGAGAGAAGTACGCTCAAACGTTTGCTCACAACCCCTACCAGCCGTCTGACTTATTTCTCGGCGACCATTTTTGGACAGGTTCTGATCGCCCTGGTGCAGATCTCTTTGCTGATGGTTTTTGGTGCCTTGGTTTTGAAAGCTCCCTGGCTCAACCGACCTTTCCCGACCTTTTTGCTCTTGCTGGCTTTTTCACTGGCTTCAGCAGGATTAGGTGCTTTTCTTGGCAGTTTGGTCAGGACAGAAAGCCAGGCTTCGGGCATCAGTACTTCAGTGGGCATGATTTTTGCCTTGCTATCCGGTGCCTGGTTCCCGATTGAGCTTTTCCCGAAAGGGATGCAAAACGCTGCCAAGGTGTTCCCAACCTATTGGGGTATGCAGGGTCTGAAGGATATTCTGATCAGCAACAAACCCATCGGGCAAATCTTACCGACAATTGGCATCTTGCTGGGTTTTGCGGTTGTTTTCCTGGCATTGGGGATGGGATTCTTCAAGACTGAATAGCCAGAAGACGATTGAGCCGGTCTCTTGCGTAGCACCCCTTGAGTGGGCTGACCAAGCACGGGCTTTTGACCGATAGGTCTCCAATTGTCAGACAGAGCTATCTTTCCGAAGGATTCTTTTTATGATACGTACGGGCGGGTTCCAAACCCGCCCCTTCCCTGGAATATTGTGACATCTTTTCGTAGACTTTGTACCAGTCGAGAAGACTGTGCGCAGCATCAGGCTGATGAGCAAAATCTGACCTAACATCTTTACATTACACTCACCCCCGATCGCTTTGCTTACGGACCCTCCCCCATAAAGGGAGAGCTTTACTACAAAAAACGGAAGGATTCTTATCCTTCCGTCTGATTTTGAAAATTTAATTTGTCTAACCTACCAGGCTACGACTTGCCCCTCATACGCGGGTCGAGCACGTCACGCATGGCATCGCCTACCAGGTTCCAGCCCATAACGAACAACGTTAACGTCAGACCAGGGAAAACAACGATATACCAATAGCGGTCCAGGTTGGTGATCCAGTTTCTTGCGAAGCTGAGGATCTGCCCCCAGTCGGCGTAACCGACCTCAGTACCAATTCCGAGGAAGGAAAGTGCGGCAAAACCCAGTACAACATCGCCAATACCCAGGCTTGCCAATACCAGTGTGGGGAAGATGGCATTCGGCAGGACGTGTTTGAACAAAATGCGGTTCTTCTTCACACCAGATACCTTGGCAGCCAGCACGAAATCGCGTTCCTTAATCGACAGGATATCAGAACGGATGACACGGGCGTAATACATCCAACCGAAGGCAATCATGGCGATTAGTGGTGGCCACAAACTTCGCCCAAGCACTGGTGTCAGAACTGCCGAGAAAATCAACGCCATCATTATATATGGCAAGGTCATGAAAACATCCGTGATCCTCATAATCACGTTGTCCACCCAGCCACCGTAGTAAGCAGCTACGGAGCCTAAGATCACACCGACAATTACTGTCACTGCCACGACCAACAGACCCGTCTTAAAAGCAGTGCGGGTACCCCAAACAATACCGTACAAGATATCGTATTGACCCTGTGTCGTTCCCAACACATGTGTCATTTCGGTCTTTCCCGTCAGAGGCTCATACCAAAACGGGGTTTCAGGTACTTTTTTACTCCATTCGGCACCTGGTGCCTTTGGCTCACCACTATATCCATCACGAGGCATTTTAAAAGGATCTTTATCCACAGGAGGCATGATTACGGGTGCGAAAATAGCCATGAGAACAAAGATGAAGATCAAAATAAAACCAACAATAGAAGCTGGGGTCTTAAATAAACCTTTGACAATACGATAGTTATCCGTACCAAGCGATCTTTCCAGCCAGGTGATCTTTCGGTCACTAACGACCTCATCAAGCATGCGGTTGTCACCAGTTGGGATTAAATCAGGTTTTTCAGTCATCTGGGCTCCTTATGCGAGACGGACTCTGGGGTCAATAAAGGCGTAGACAACGTCCACGATCAGGTTTGACACGATCAGGATCGCACCACTAAAAATTGCCAACCCAAGTACAGTAACAACGTCCAGGTTGGCTGCTGCATCTGCTGCTGCCTTACCGATTCCAGGGTAATTAAAGACCGTTTCTGTAATCACAACACCTCCCAGCAGACCCACAATGCTGGAGCCAGCCATAGTCACGATAGGAAGCATTGCGTTTGGCCGGGCGTGTTGATTGATGACGTTTTTCTCACTCAAACCTTTAGCACGTGCGGTCGTAACGTAGTCCATACGCAGAGTTTCGAGCATGGAGGAGCGTGTCACACGCACATAGGTTGCCCACGTTATGTAAGACAAAGTAAGGATGGGCATAATCATATGCCGCATGGCATCCCAAAAAATATCAAAACGCAGGTTAAGCAAGGCGTCGATCGAGAGTAAATGTGTGTAT